>JAAIGE0100593622.1_pt1 | contig 11056 bp, 11 predicted proteins | sample 6487951 | NCBI WGS metagenome assembly JAAIGE01 (sample SAMN13974128, study PRJNA590717) | phyllosphere metagenome | biome: tomato field; feature: multiple bacterial spot infested tomato fields; material: tomato leaves; isolation source: leaves from tomato fields | host: Solanum lycopersicum ... | reverse complement strand
GTCCGTCCGGCCCGAGGACGACCGGCAGACCGTCCGGCGGCACCTGGACGGCGCCGGGCAGCATCCCCTCGCTCGCGAGCTCCCGGGAGGCGGCATCCGTCGTCCGCGCCAGCGGGGGACCGTCGAGACGAATGCCGACGCGGTCGGCGCGGGCGCCGGCGACCCACGTCGTCTCGAGGAGCGCCCGCCGCGCCGCCGGGGTGAACCAGTCGGCGCGGGGACCGGCGGCGACGGGGACGTCGATGACGGTCGGCGGCGGCGTCCACGGCCACAGGTCGACGGGTGGGACGGGATGCCTGGCGGCATCCGCCGTCGCGATCCCGTCACCCGCGCGCAGCGGCGCCGGCCCGAGACCCGCGAGCGTGTCGGTCGCGACCGATCCGAAGACGGGATGCCCCGCGACGCCGCCGCGGATCGCGAGCAGGGCGCGGACCCCGGCGCGGAAGGTGCCGATCGACAGGTCGGTGCCGGCGGGCCAGTGCACCGGACGGTACGGGTCGACCTCGCGCCCGGCGACGTGGACGCTCCCCCACGCCCCAGTGACGGCGATCCAGAGATCACGGGTCGCGGTCGCGCGGAAGCCGCCCAGGGTCACCTCGATCGCGGCAGCGCCGGGCGCGTTGCCGACGAGCCGGTTCGCGGCGGCGAGCGCCGGGCGGTCGGCGGCGCCGGAGCGTGCGACGCCGTCGGCGAGCGCGCCGGGGCGACCGGCATCCTGCACCGTCGCGAACGGGCCGGGGTCCTGCACGACGGCGGCCGGGCGCTCGACCGGGGGGACGGCGGGTGCGGCCGGGCGCGCGGTGACCGCAGCGGCGGCGACGCGTCGGAACCGGACGCGGGTGCCGGGACGCAGGAGCACGGGGGTGTCCGCGAGCGGGTCGAACAGGGGCGCGGCGGTCGTCCCGATGAGCTGCCAGCCGCCGGGGGTCTCGCGCGGGTAGGCGCCCGTGAACTCCCCCGCGAGGGCGACCGACCCCCGCGGCACCCGCGCGCGGGGTGTCGCGCGGCGGGGCACGTCGACGCGCCAGTCCGCGCTGACGAGGTAGCCGAACCCGGGGGCGAACCCCGTGAAGGCGACCGTCCACCGCGCCGCGAGGTGGCGGGCGACGAGCTCGCCGGCGCCGATGCCGAGCAGCGCCGCCGTCTCGTCGAGGTCGGGGCCGTCGTAGACGACGGGGATCTCGATTTCGTCCGCGGGAGTCGGCTCATCCGACCGGGCCGGCGCACCGGCGGCATCCACCCCCCCTATCCACCGGCGCGCGGCCGCGAGCGGGAGCACGGCCGGGTCGACGTGGACGAGCACCGTCCGCGCGGCGGGGACCAGGTCGCGCACCCCGCGGGGCCGGCTCGCCACCATGGCGGCGTGGAGCCCGAGCACCTCGGCGAGCGTGTCGACCTCGACGAGCAGCGCGCTGTCGCCGAACGGGCGGATCACCACGGCGCGCGCACCTCGACCCCCGCGGCGTCGAGCGCCGCGCGCACGGCCCGCGCCATCGCGACCGAACCCGGGGTGTCGCCGTGGAGGCAGAGGGATGCCGCGTCGACGGCGAGGACCGAGCCGTCCACGGCCTCGACGCCGCCGCCCGTCGCGAGGCGCACGGCGCGCGCGGCGACGACCTCGGCGTCGTGCAGCAGGGCGCCCGGGTCGGTGCGCGGCACGAGGGCGCCGCTCGGCAGGTACCCGCGGTCGAGGAAGGCCTCGAGGAGGAACGGGATGCCGCGGCTCGCGGCCGCGCCGGCGATCGCCCCCGGCATCCCGAGCAGCGGCAGCGCGCGGCCGAGGTCCGCGGCCACGTCGGCGACGGCGTCGGCGACCGCCTCCGCCGTCTGCGGATCGGCGGAGACCGCGTGGTAGAGCGCCCCGTGCGGCTTGACGTAGCGGAGGTCCGCACCGGCCGACACGAGGGCGGCGATCTGCGTCCGCACCTGGTCGCGGAGGACCTCGCGCGGGACGGCGAGCCGCACGCGCCCGAACCCCGCACGGTCGACGAAGGACGGGTGTGCCCCCACGGCGACGCCCCGCGCCGCCGCCCGGCGGACGGCATCCCGCATCGAGTCGGCGTCGCCCGCGTGACCGCCGCACGCGACGGAGGCGCTGGAGACGACGGCGAACATCGCCTCGTCGTCGGCCGTCGGCATGCCGTCGACGGTCTCGCCGAGGTCCGCGTTGAGGTCGATCACCGCCATGAGGCCACGGTACCCGCGCCGTTCCATGAACAGCCGGCGAAGGATCCGTCAAGCGCTGGTCGCGGCCGCGCGGGGAACATAGCGTCGGGGATGTCGCCGGACGACCGTTCCGGCGGGAAGGAGCGCCGCTGTGGCGTACATCACCGTGGGGACCGAGAACTCGGTCGACGTCGACATCTTCTACACGGATCAGGGGTCGGGACAGCCCGTCGTGCTGATCCACGGCTTCCCCCTGAACGGGGAGTCGTGGGGCAAGCAGCAGGCTGCCCTGCTCGAGGCCGGCTACCGCGTCATCGCCTACGACCGGCGCGGGTTCGGCGCCTCGACGAAGACCGCCTCGGGGTCGGACTACGACACCTTCGCCGCCGACCTGCACGCCCTCATCGAGGAGCTCGAGCTCACCGACGCGGTCCTCGTCGGCTTCTCGATGGGCACCGGGGAGATCGCCCGGTACCTGTCGCGTTACGGCGCCGACCGCATCGCGAAGGTCGCGTTCCTCGGCTCACTGGAGCCGTGGCTGCTGAAGAACGACGAGAACCCCGACGGCGCGGGCGACCAGGCCTTCTTCGACGGCACCGCCGCGGCCGTCGCCGAGGATCGGTACGCCTTCCTGACCGGCTTCTTCAAGGACTTCTACAACCTCGACGACTACCTCGGGAACCGCATCTCGCAGGAGGCGCTCGACGCCTCGGTCGCCGTCGCGAACCAGGCCGGTAACGCGGCCATCGCCGCCGCTCCCCTGACGTGGCCGACCGACTTCCGCGCCGACATCCCGGCCGTGACCGTCCCGGCGCTCATCCTGCACGGCACCGCGGACAACATCCTCCCGATCGACGCCACGGCGCGCCGCTTCCGGGAACTCCTGCCCGAGGCGACCTACGTCGAGATCGACGGCGCGCCGCACGGCCTGCTCTGGACCCACGGCGCCGAGGTCAACGAGGCGCTGCTCGCGTTCCTGCAGGGCTGAGCCGCGCACACGGCGTCCGGGACGGTGTTCCCTCCCGGACGCCGTTTCTCGATCCGATGGTGGAAGCGGCGGACGGGTCGTGCCACGATGAGGGCACGAGCGAGGGGGTCGCGATGACGGATGCCGCAGTGCAGGAGACGTCGACGGGCAAGAGCATGGTCATCGATCACGGGATGAGGTGGCGCCTTGCCCGCGACCACCAGCGGACCAAACAGACTGGGCTGTGGGTCGGCGGCATCCTGATCGTGCTGGTCTACGGCTTCGGGCTGTTCGCGCTCAACGGGAACGTCCGCTCGCTGGTCATGGCCGCGTTCTGGGGCCTATTGATCGCGATCGGCTTCGTCGCGATCCGCCACCTGGGGACGCAGAAGCTCACCCGCGTCATCGAGGGGCTCTACCCCGCCGGCGACCGACTGACCGTCGCCGTCACCGAGTCCGGGCTGACCGTGACCACGTCGGCCACGAGCCTGACGGTCGCGGCATCCGCTCTGTGGCGCATCTCGACGGGGCCGCACTCGGTCAGGGTGCGCGTCAACGGACTGACCGGACCGGCCATCATCCTGCCGCGCGAACTGCTGGACGACGCCGACATCGCGCGACTGCGCGCCATGGCGCCCCGCATCCGTCAGGGCTGACGCGCCGGGGTCGGGGCACCGGATCAGCCGACGACGACCGCCTCGGGCATGCGGGTACGCATGACGGCGAGCGCGTCGGGGCTGTGGTCGACGAGGACGGCGTCGCGGCCGAGCGCGTCGGCGACGGCGCCCGTCGTCCCCGAGCCCGCGAACAGGTCGAGCACGCGATCCCCCGGCCGACTCGACGCCTGCACGATCCGCCGCAGGATGCCCTCGGGCTTCTGCGTCGGGTAGCCCGTCTTCTCGCGCCCCGCCGTGGGGACGATCGTGTGCCACCAGACATCCGTCGGCAGCTTGCCGCGCGCCGCCTTCTCGGGGGTCACGAGGCCCGGAGCCATGTAGGGCTCTCGGTCGACGACATCCGAGTCGAAGAAGTAGGCGGACGGGTCCTTCACGTACACGAGGATCGTGTCGTGCTTGCTCGGCCAGCGCTTGCGGGACTTCGCGCCGTAGTCGTAGGCCCAGATGAGCTCGTTGAGGAAGCAGTCCCGGCCGAAGACGGCGTCGAGCATGACCTTCGCGTAGTGGGCCTCGCGGTAGTCCAGGTGCAGGTACAGCGTGCCGTCGTCCTGCAGCAGCCGCCACGCCTCGCGCAGCCGCGGCTCGAGGAAGCCCCAGTAGTCGTCGAACCGGTCGTCGTACAGCCGCAGCGCGCCGCGCGTGCGGGCGTAGGACGTGCCGCGGAAGCCGCCCTTCACGGGGCCCGCCGGTGGGACGGGGGCGTCCGGGTCGGGCACGAGGTGATCGGTATTCAGTCCCGACCTGGCTGGCTCTGCGCCCGGGGCGCGGGAATCCGGGGATGCCGGCGCCGCGGCATCCGCTCGGGACTGAATACGGAGCGCGGACTCGATCGCCCGCTCCTGGGTGCGGCCGGTGTTGAACGGCGGGTCGAGGTAGACGAGCGCGAAGGAGGCGTCCGGCAGGCGCCGGGCGACCTCGAGGTTGTCGCCGAGATGGATCTCGACGGTCACGGGACGCGGCGCAGCCAGGCGTCCGTCGAGAACTTCGACTCGACGAGCGCCTCGGCCTCGGCGTATTCCTCCTCGGAGATCGAGCCCGGCTTCGCGCCGTACAGCGACGTGAACGTCTCCTTGAAGCGCTCGATGATCTCGGCGCGCGGCAGCCCGGTCTGGCTGCGCAGCGGGTCGACGCGCTTCGCGGCAGACGCCGTGCCCTTGTCCGAGAGCTTCTCGCGACCGATGCGCAGGACCTCGGTCAGAACTTGACCGTCCATGTCGTAGCTGAGGGTCGCGTGGTGCAGCACTCCCCCGTTGGCGAGGCGCTTCTGCGCCGCACCGCCGATCTTGCCCTTCGACGAGGCGATGTCGTTGAGCGGCTGGTAGGTCGCGTCGATGCCGAGCGAGCGCAGCGCGTGCAGCACCCAGTCGTCGAGGAACGCGTACGAGTCCGCGAAGGTCATCCCCGCGACGAGGGATGCCGGGACGTACAGCGAGTACGTGACGATCGAGTTCGCGGCCATGAGCATGGCGCCGCCGCCGGAGATGCGGCGGACGACCTGGAAGCCGTGCTTCGCGGCCCCGTCGGGGTCGACCTCGTTGCGGTACGACTGGAACGAGCCGATGACGACGGCGGACTCGTCCCACTCCCAGATGCGCAGGGTCGGCGTGCGGCGTCCGTCGCCGACGCGCGTCGTCAGCACCTCGTCGAGGGCGAGGTTCATCGCCGGCGAGACCGCCTTCTCGTGGACGACCTCCCACTCGAACTCGTTCCAGCCGGGAGCGACGATGAGGGCGCGGCGCACCGCCGTGGCGACCGACTCCGGGGTGAAGCCGAGCAGCTGCGCACCCTCGGGCAGCGCGCCGCGGACGGCGGCGGCGATCGTCGCGACGTCCGCCTCGACGGGGAGCCCCGTGACCGCCGCGTCGATGTCGGCGAGCGCGTCGTCGGGCTCGAGGAAGAAGTCGCCCGCCAGGTGGAAGTCCGCGATGCGGCCGTCGGCCACCTCGAGATCGACCACGACCAGCTTGCCGCCAGGGACCTTGTACTCGCCGTGCATGGTCCTATTCTCCCGTCTCCGCAGCGGCATCGGCGCCGGAAGCGGATGCCGCGTCCCGCCGCGCGATGCGCGCGTCCAGCCACGCGAGCAGGTCGGCGCGCGCCTCGGCGGCGCAGTGTTCGTTGAAGATCTCGTGCCGCGCGTCGGGGTAGACGAGGGTCGTGACGTCGGTGAGTCCCGACCGGGTGCGGTAGGCGTCGGCGAGGCGGTGCACGCTCCGCGGGCCGCCGACGGGATCGTCGCGCCCGACCATGAGGAGGACGGGCAGATCGACCCCGAGGTCGCGCTTCGGCTTGCCGAGGAGACGCACGGTGTCGGCCGGGCCGAACAGCGTCGGCAGTGGGACCGTCGTCGTGAGCGGGTCGTCGAGGAACGCGCGACCGACCGCGGCATCCGTCGACAGCCATTCGACACCGGTCGCGTCGGCACCCGCCCAGCGCTTGTTGAGGGGCGCGGCGTTGAGGGCGCCCGGCCACAGGAGCGACGAGCCGGAGAGGACCAGCGCGTCGTAGGCGCGCGGGTCGGCGTTCACGAGCTTCTGCGCGAGGAACGACCCCCACGAGTGCCCGAGGAGCACGAGCGGCAGGTCGGGGTGGCGGGCGCGGATGATGCCGGTGAAGTGCCGGCACGCGGCGATCGCGGCGCGGAGGCCCCCCGGTCCCAGGCGGCCGAGGCGAGAGTGGTCGCCGTCGTGCTGGCGCAGCCCGGTGCGGCCGTGGCCGCGGTGGTCGTCGGCGTAGACGGTGAACCCGTCGGCGGTGAGCGCCGCGATGAGGGCGGCGTAGCGGCCGGCGTGCTCGCCGACGCCGTGGAGCAGTTGGACGACGCCCCGCGGCGTCCCCTCGGCGGGGTGGACGTCGTAGACGATCGCGATGCCGTGTGCATCGATGAACTCGGGCATGGCTCGAATCCTAGGGCCGGTCGGATGCCGCGCTCCGAGCCGTTAGCCAGACTAATGAGCTATGCTAATGAAACATGAGCGACGCGACCGGTGACCAGCCCCAGGACCTCGCTCACGCGGCATCCGATTTCCGCATGGCGACCTTCCGGCTCGCGCGGCGCCTGCGCTCGCAGCGCGCGGTCGACACGATGAGCGACGGCCAGTTCGCCGTGCTCGCGGCGCTCAAGGTGCACGGTCCGCACACGCTCGGCGAGCTCGCGGAACGCGAGCGGGTGTCGGCGCCCTCGATGAACCGCACCGTCAACTGCCTCGAGGAACTCGGCTACCTCAGCCGCACACCCGACGAGAACGATCGCCGCAAGGTGGTCATCGCGCTCACCGACAGCGGACGCGAGGTCGTCGTCGAGACGGTCCGGCGGCGCGACTCGTGGCTGGAGCACGCCTTCGAGGACCTGACCGCGACCCAGCGCGCGACCCTGGTGAAGGCCGCCGCGATCATGCAGGAGGTGGCCGAGCGATGAGTTCCGCGATGTTCCGCTCCTTCTCCGTCTTCAACTACCGCGTCTGGTTCATCGGCGCCCTCGTGTCGAACGTGGGCGCGTGGATGCAGGCGACGGCGCTCAGCTGGGTCGTGCTGACGCAGCTGACCGACAACGACGCGACCGCGATGGGTGTCACGATGGCGCTGCAGTTCGCGCCGCCCCTGCTGCTCGTGGGCGTGACCGGGCTCGTCGCCGACCGCTTCGACCGCCGCAAGCTGCTCTTCGTGACCCAGGGCTCACTCATGGTGCTCGGGCTCACGATCGGCGTGCTGCTCCTGCTCGGCGCGATGAACCTGTGGACGATGTACGCCTTCGCGTTCGCGCTCGGCGTCGTCGCCGCGTTCGACAACCCGACTCGGCAGGCGTTCGTCTCCGACCTCGTGGCGCGCGAGAACGCCTCGAACGCGGTCGCCTTGAACGCGGCATCCTTCAACACCGCCCGCATGATCGGACCGGCCGTCGCGGGTCTCGTGATCGTCGCCGTCGGGACGGGATGGGTGTTCCTCGTCAACGCGCTGACGTTCCTCGCGATGCTCGTCGCGCTCATCCTCATCCGCCCTGCCGAGCTGGTGCCGCGACCGAAGCTGCGCAGCGCCGCGCGGATGGCCGACGGCCTGCGCTACGTCGGCGGCCGGCCCGACCTGGTCGTGACGTTCATCATGGTGTTCCTGCTCGGCGCGTTCGGCATGAACTTCCCGATCCTCGCCTCGACCATGGCGCTCGAGTTCGGCCAGAACGCCGACGGCTACGGGGTGCTCAGCTCGATCCTCGCGATCGGGTCGCTCGCGGGCGCCCTGCTCGCGGCGCGACGCGACCGCGCCCGGCTGCGCCTGGTCATCGGCGGACTCGGGCTGTTCGCGATCGCCTCGGTGCTCTCGGCCGCGATGCCGGTCTACCTCGCCTACGCCGCGACGCTCATGTTCATCGGGTTCGCGACGGTCACGACCCTCACCACGGCGAACGGCTACGTGCAGACGACGACCGAGCCGGCCCTGCGCGGACGCGTGCTCGCGCTCTACATGGCGATCCTCATGGGCGGCACGCCCTTCGGCGCCCCCATCGTGGGCTGGGTGGCCGACGCGTTCGGCCCGCGCGCTGCGATCCTGCTCGGCGCCGCGGCGGCGCTGGTCGCCTTCTGCGTCGGCGGGGGCTGGCTGCTGTTCTCGGGACGTCTGCACCGCCACGAGACGCGCCGCTTCGCGATGACGATCGACGAGACCCGGCCGATCAGCGTCGTCGCGCCCGAGGAGTTCAGCGACGAGGTCGCCGCGACGACACCGATCCGGCTGCCCGAGGACGGCGACGTCGTCCCCGGGGGAGCGGATGCCGCGGCGCGGCGGAGCCGCTGAGCCGAACGCGGTGCGGGGGCGCGGGTCGGGGCGCTCCGGGGGCGCGAGGTGTCGGGTCGGCGGGAGCGGCGGGGACGCGGGTCGGGTCGGCGGGAGCCGAGCGGCAGGACGAGTCCCCGGAAGGTGCGACGCGGCGGCTCCAGAGGGGCGCGCGCGGGGGGACGGGCGCGGGCGCGGCGCGGTCGCTCCGGGGACGCGAGGTGTCGGGTCGGCGGGAGTTGAGCGGCAGGACGAGTCCCCGGAGCAGGCGCGGGCGGCGTGAGGCGTTCCCGGAACGGCGATGACGGATGCCGGTGCTCGCGCGGCCGCGCGGTTCAGCCGCCGACGACCGACGTCCTCGCCGATGCGTAGCCGGCGGCCGAGACGGTGACGACGACCTCGCCGGATCCGTCGACCCGGACCACGGCGAGCAGCCGGCCGTCGTAGGTCGTGTAGGCCGACGCGCCGAACGACTCCTCGGTTTGAACGCGGCCTGAGCCGAGACCGCGAGGACACCCGGACCCGAAACCGACACCTCGACCGGCACGTCGCGGTCGGCGACGGCGATGCCGTCGTCGTCCGCGAGGGTGATCACGACGAACGCGAGCCCGCCGACCGCGACCTCGTCGCGTTCGGCGTGCGCCTGGAGGCGAGGGGTGCCGGCCGTGCGCAGGACGTGGCGACCGGTCTCGCGACTCGCGCGGCGGGCGACGGCGACGAGTTCGCCGGGGCGGAACGCGGTCTCGAATCGAGCGACGAGCGCCTTCTCGGCCCCCACCGGCAGAGTGCCCAGGCTGTCGCCGTCGAGGAGGAGCTCGACCTCATCGGCACCCGCATACACGTCGACCGTCACCGGGGCGCCGGGCGCGGCATCCCAGCTCCAGGTCGACACGGTGTCGGTCCACGACCACGGCGTCGTCGCGGTCGGGCGGCCGTGATGCTGCGGACGGTGCACGGCGATGTACGGCTCGGCGCGCAGGCCGTAGACGATCTCGCGGTAGTACGAGATCGTGCGCCGGTACCCGGTGATGTCGAGGTCGCCCGACTCGGCGAGACGGTAGGGGTAGCGGATGCCGCAGGCCGGGGCGCGGCATCGTCGGAGACACGCAGGAGCAGTGGCGTGGGCCTTACGATTCGATGATGCAGGCCGTGTCGCTCTTGTCCCGACTGATGTCCGCCATCGACGAGCATCGCTGGGGGGATCTGGAGCGCTACCTGCATTCGGCCTTCTCCTGCAGGTACGTCCACACCGAGGAGACCTTCGATCGGGCGGCATGGATCAAACTCAACGCCGACTACCCCGGATTCGAGGGTCTGCGTGTCGAGGAGGTCCTGGGAGATCAGACACGCGCCGCATGCCGATCCGTGGTCACCGCTCGTGACGACAGCGGAGTGATGGGATTCGCCTGCGCGACGTTCATCAGTGTCCGGGACGGACTGATCGAGACGATGACGGAAGTGTGGACAGAACTGTCTCAGGCTCCGACGCCCGGCACCCGACCGTCGTGACCTCCGCCGGGCCCGTTCAGGTTCGCCAGCTGATCCCACGTCCAGGCGAGGACGGCGGCGATGTCGATCGACGACTCGAAGCCCTGCTGCAGCTGCAGCCCGTCCGACAGCGCGAGCAGCACAGTCGCGGCCATGTCGGCATCCACCCCGGACGGCATCCCACCCGTCTCCTGCCGTGAGCGGATGTCCGCGGTGTCGCGCAGCGACGTCGCGCCGTACCCGCGTCGCCCGATGACCTCGAGCGCCGTCTGCAGGATCAGCGTCCGGCACCGACATCGTCGCGGAGCGATCTTTCCGAGGGATACGGCGCACACCTGACCGGCGCGATCGATGCACGGCAGTCCGCTCCGGAACTCGCCGCCTGGACGGTGGCGAGCGCCGCCGCCCTCGCCGTACCCGGGGTGGCGTCGCTCGCCTACTTCGAGGAGTGGGGGCCCGCGGCATCCGCTCGTCCGACGGCACCGACCTGCCGGTCGCCGAAGCGCTGCGCGCGCTCGCCGACGGGGCGGGCAGTCAGCTGCTGTGGGGGGACAGTCCGGACGGACTCGTGTGGGCGATCGGTCGGCGCGGCGTGGAGACGACGATCCTGGTCGCGAACCTCGACCGCCGTCCGCGGTCCGTCGCGCTCGACGTCGACGGCGAGTCGCGCCGCGTCGACGTCGGACCGGGAGCGTTCCGCGCCGTCTGAGCCCGCGGCGGCGCTCCGGGGACCCGATGCGTCGCTCCCGCCCGGCGCCCGCGACGTCTCGCGTCCCCGGAACGCGGAGAACCGGGCCGCGCGTGCGTCACGAGACCGAGCGCGCGGCCTCGTCGTCGAGCCGGTTGCGGACGCCCCACAGCGCGAGCTGCGTGCGGTCCGCGAGGCCGGTCTTGCGCAGCGCGGACTGCAGCTGCGTGCGCACGGTGTGGACCGAGACGTGCAGCGCGGCCGCGATCGCCTCGTTCGCGGTCACCCCCGACGCGAGCATCG
>JAAIGE0100403697.1_pt1 | contig 11056 bp, 10 predicted proteins | sample 6487951 | NCBI WGS metagenome assembly JAAIGE01 (sample SAMN13974128, study PRJNA590717) | phyllosphere metagenome | biome: tomato field; feature: multiple bacterial spot infested tomato fields; material: tomato leaves; isolation source: leaves from tomato fields | host: Solanum lycopersicum ... | reverse complement strand
TCATCAAGGAGCATAATCAACAGCCCCGACCCTTCGTCTGGCGCGCCAATCCGAATGAGATCATCGCCGCAGTCAGACGCGGGCACCAAACGTTGGAATCAGTCCACTAGGTTTGGCTTGCCCACAAGTGTCCGATATACAATACAGCGAGGGTAGAGTTCCGGGGGGGGATTCAATATGCCTTTCTTCTTAAATAGACGACGCCTATCTATCTATGGTAAAAAATGGTCGTTGGTTCACATCTTGGACTATGTACTATAGATATTGAACGGCCGTCGCTTCCGTTCATGCTATATGCTAACAATATCGAACCGCGATGCTACGGCATTTTGCGTGGATCACGTCTTTGCCTACTCTCGATGATGTATCAGGAGTTTCGCCTGCGATGGGTATCACTTCGTCGTCCAGCATCCGTGTCCAGCCCTCCGTTCGGGCCGCAATCAATCCGATTTTTGCCGCGGTCCGTCCTTCGGCAAAAGATCCGGGACCATCGGGGTCGGGCGGGCGCGGCGATGCGACCCGCTCCGCAACCATGTCGCGCGACCCTGCGGCCGGTTCCATCAGCCTCGACCCGTCCGCATCGCAGCCGGCGGGGACGGATCATGCCGACGGCGCGCCCGAGGGGATAGCGGCGCTCGTCCGGACGGCGCGCTATCACTATGTCATGCATCGCCATCGCGCCGCGATGATCGGAGACCTTTTCGGAGAACCCGCCTGGGACATGCTGCTCGCACTGTTCATCGCGCGTGCCGAGGGGCGCAGGACGCCGGTCAAGAACGTCTGCTTGGAGAGCGGCACCTCGACTTCCACCGCGATGCGGCGGCTAGATTATCTGCTCGCAGCGGGGCTGTTGCACAAGATCGACGACTCACGCGACGCGCGACGCTCGCTAGTCGAACTGACCGAGCGCGGTTACGAGGTCATGGTGGTGCTGTTGCAGGCGAAGTGCTGAACGCCTCCCCACCCGTACGCCCAGATCATCTCTGTAACGCGGCGAAGGTGGCGGAGAGGTTCAGGATACCGTTGCCATAAACCGGATCGCGGCCGGGCGCGCCGACGTCGGTCGCGTTGACAAGCAGCGCCGACACGATCTGCGAGCCGGTCAGCGCTGGTCTTGCCTGCGCGACTAGCGCTGCCGCGCCGCTGATCGCTGCCGTCGCGAAGGACGTGCCGCTCTGCGTGACGAGCGATCCGTCCCGCCCGGTCATGACCACGTCGACGCCCAGCGCCATAAGATAGGAAGCAGCGGCAGGGCCGCTACCAGCTCGGTTGTTAAAGGCGTAAGGGGATCCGCCCGCATCGTGCGCGCCGGCGATGATGACCGATCCCGCCCCTGCCTCGGCTACCGCGCGCGTCAGCAGCCGCGGTTCGTCGGCCTGCTGATTGCCCGCGGCGATGACGAGCACGACGTTAGCGGCGGCAGCACGCCGCACCGCGGCCAATAAATTTTCGTCGATCTGATCCGAGCTGAGCGACATGCTGATGATTCGCGCGCCGGCCGCGACCGCGGCATCGATCGCACGCCTCACCGGCCCGCTGGAGGAGGGACAGGCCTGCGGCGTACATTCGGTCGGGCTCGAAATGTTGAACGAGATCAGCGTAGCCTCGAACGCCATCCCGTGCATGCCGATCCCGTCCCGCGCTGCCAGTGCGACCGACGATACCCAAGTGCCATGACCATTCTGGTCGACGAGGCCGCGATTGCCGGCCACGTCCGCGCTGGCGGGGTCGATCCGCCCGGCGAACTCGGCGAGCCCGGCCGAGATGCCGGTGTCAATCACTGCGATCCGGATTCCCCGGCCCGTGGCGCCCGCAGCATAGGCGGCGGCGGCATTGGCCGCGATCGCGGCGTTCGAACGCCCCGCCTCCAACTGCTCGGCCGTCGGCGTCGGAGTGGTAGGCGAGGTCGGCGTAGGAGTCGCCGTGGGCGGCCCGGGCACGACCCCGATCCCGCCGTCGGTCTTGTCGCCGCCCCCGCCGCATCCCGCGATCGCCGCCGCGCCGGCCAAGGCAAGGCTCCGCGTCCAGAACGAGCGACCGATGCGTCGAACGGTGCGTTCGGCACCGATGTGATAACCGGTGCGCTTGCCGATGCAGTGCTCGATGCCGTCCAGCGGCAGGGCCTTCACTTGGTTCATGGTGTCACATCTCCGTTCTGCACTGCGATCGCCGCTGTCGACGTACTGCTGGTGACGTAGCGCGAGCGGCCGTCGGCCCAGTCGCTCCACGAGACGCGAGGGCCCTTCGGCGGAAGGCTGCGCGCGACCGCCGTGTTGCCGAGACCGAGATCTTCCGGATCGGCCTTTCCCATCAGCGCGAGGAGCGAGAATGTGGCGACGTTCAGGTTCCTGCGGACGATGGCGGCGGTCACGTAATTGTTGAACAGTTCGCGCTCGATATCCAGCACGTCGAGCAGCGTGCGCGTTCCGATCGCATTCTCCATGCGCGCGCCTTTCAGCGCGCGTTCATTGGCGACGATCGCGTCCTGCGCCTTGACCAGATATTCCTCCGCGAGCTTCCAGTTGGCGTAGGCGGAGCGAGTCTGCGCGACGATGTCGCGCTGCAGGGCGATCGCCTGCTCGATCGCGCTGCCCTGTTCGGCGCGCGCTTGGCGGACGCGCGAGGCAGGCTGGCCGCCCTGGTACAACGGCAGTTCGACGCCGATCCCCACCTGCGCGGCGGTGCCCTTGTTGCGGGGGGCGAAGATCGAGCGGCTGTCGACCGAATTGAGGTTGTTGAAATAGCTGCCGCCGCCGAAAGCGGAGAGACGTATGCCGCGCTCGCCCTGCGTGGACCGAATGCGATAGGTCGTCGCATCGATCGTGAGCCGCGCCGCCTGCAGCGCGCCGTTGCTGTCGAGCGCCTCGTCGACGGCTGCCTCGACCTGTGCGGGAAGGCCCCGAAAACCGTCGAGCTCGGCAAGGTCGACCGCCGGAAGCCCGACCAGCCGGACATAGTTCTCGCGGCTGGTGATGAGCTGCGCCCGCGCCTGGCGCAGGCTGCCCTCGGCGAGCGACAGTCGCGCCTCGGACAGCGCCACGTCGGTGATCGTCATGTCGCCGATCGAAAACCGGCCGCGGATGCCGTGCAGATTGGCCTGCAGCGCGGCGACGTTGCGCTCGCTCGCCCGGACGATCGCCTCGTCGCGAGTGACGTCGCTATAGGCGCCCACCACCGAGTTGAAGAAATTGGCGATGGTGGCACGCAGATTCTCCCGCGCGGCGCCGTAACGTTGTTCGGCATCCTTCACCGCGTATTTCACGACGCCCGACCGGTACAGGGGAATGGAGATCGCAACATCGGACCGCAGCGACCGATCGGCGACCAGCGAACTGACCACGGTCTGCTTGGCGAATTCGGTCTCCGTCGCGGTGATGGAGGCGCGCGGTCGCCCCACCGCCTTTGCCTGCGCCACCCCCTCGCCGATCACCGCGACATCGGCGTTCGCCGCAGCGAGCGTCGGGTTCGACTGCAGCGCCTGACGCAACACGTCCTCCAGCCGATCGGCCGATGCTGGCAGCGGCGTCAGCGTCAGCGCGCCGGCCATAAGCGTCGCGCCACCCGATGCGCATCGCAGCACCGATACGACGCGCTTCCCTCCCCGTGGCGTGTGCGCCCATATCACCATGCTGCCCCCGGATGCCTAGCCACCCGATTAACAAATACCAAGGAACGATTACATCACGGATTAGTCGTCAGATTGAGAGCTATTTGTCGACATTGCATAACATAAAGGCAACCAATGCCGGACCGAGCTAACAACCAGGGAAAAAGATGTCAGATTGAAACCCTATTCTTCTGGACGAAGCGACGCCTCACCAGAATAAATCATCGCTATACCGAAAGGGGGGAACGTCAATGTTTACGGAAAGGGCGTATCGATGCGGCGCGCCGTGATGTCCGACGATGTCGTGCGACTCGTTCGCGCCGCACAACGCATGGCGCGTCTGGCGCAGGACATCGGCGAGCGTGCGCAGCGCGATCCGGATCCGCCGTCGCTGCGCGGCGACGGGCCCGTCACGCACGACGTTCCGGCCGAACGGCTGGTACATGCTGCACACGACGCGATGGCGGCGCATCGTCGGCAACCCGATTTCGGCGCACCGGCGATATTCCGGAACCCGGTCTGGCTACTGATGCTGGAACTGTTCGCGGCGCGCCGGACGGGCGCCGCGGTATCGGTGAAGGCGGCGTCGCTGACGCTGGGGAGCGCCGCATCGACGGCCAACCGCACCATCCTCGACCTCGAACGGCTCGGTGTGATCGCGAGTCTTAGTGACGAGAAGGATGCCAGGCGCCGCCTGCTAAGCCTGACGGCCGATGCGGACGCGGTCCTGCAGCGCTATCTCGGCCAATGGATCGAGCGTCGCGAGCCCGCGCTACGGCTGTCGATGAAGCTTTCGCAAAGCAACCTCGACCCGCAGGAGTCAGACGATACTCCGGCGATGCATTCGCAGATGGATCGATCCACATCCGGCATCGAAACGATCTTACAATGATCGGCGCGTTGCTCAATCATGCATCCGTCGCTCTTGTCGAACCGGCAGAGGGCGATCATTCAAAAGGGTGTTTCTTATGCGTGAACTTTCGATCGTCGAACTCGAACTCATCGTCGGCGGCTATGACAGCGGCGGCGGCGGCGGTGGCGATTATTACGATGGCTCAGGGGAGTCGTATGGCAACTCGTCCTTCACCTACGGCGCCAATGGTGAAGTCACCGGCAACATCTCGTCGGGCGACCAGTCGGGGATCAACGACGCGATCACCACAGCGGGCATTTCGATCAGCGAGATTCCCATCACGATCGAGGTCGGCCCGATCAAGGCCACCTTCAAGCTACCGGGTTCCAAGAAGAAGAAGTAATCCGGCGCTTTTCCGGGGGGAACGACATCGCCTCGGCGGTGTCGTTCCCTGCCGGGCCAGATACAGCCGGCCGGTGTCTTCGTGACACCGGGTCTACCCGCCGCCCGGTCGCTGCGCGTCACGCTCGTCGCTCGCGCCGGCCTAGCATTGGAAGGGGCGTTCCACCGCTTTGCCGGGCTGCCGTACCGGGTCCGCCGCCGCGGACTTAAACTGTTCTTCACCGTCCTCAAACCGCTCGGCACGGGATCAACCAACACTGGTGGTGCGCGCATCGTCTCCAAGGTGCTTGCGCTGTCGGCACGCGATGCCAGGCGGTTCGCCGCGGGCAAACTTTTCCACGAAGCAATCTTCTTCACGGAATGGGCCGCGCTCGGCCGGCGCAGCGTCGCCGGGCTGATTGCCGACAGCCGTCATATCTCGACCGACGGCGACGAGGAGCTGCGCTGGCTGGCCGCGCAGCGAGGCGCGATCATCGGCACAATGCATTTTGGCCCCTATGCGCTCGGCCTAGTGTGGCTGCTCCACACGTATTTTCAAGGCCGCAAGGTCATCATCTTCAAGTCCGACCACGACACCGACGTGGAGCAGCGGGCCACCGCCCGCTTGGCCGAACTCGGCGCGCAGGTGGAGTTCGTAACGCCCGAGGCGGTCGGCGGCTTCCACCAGGTTATCAAAGCCGTCCGGCGCGGCGCACTCGTCATCATCATGATCGACCTGCCGCCCGCCTTCGGCCGGAGCGACGATATCGACCTGCTGGGCCACCGCATCTCGCTCGCCAGTGGCGCGGTAGATCTTGCCGCGCTCGGCCAAGTCCCGCTCATGCTGCTGCGCGTCCGCTCGTCGAGCAACGGCGACCTGGTGGAGGTCGGCGACATGTTCGACGTCGCGCGGAACGACCCTGCGTCGCGCGCTCGCGGCGTATCGCGGCTCGGCCGGTTCGTCGGCGACACGCTGCACGACCATCCCGACCAGTGGCACATGTGGAACCGGTTCAGCGAATATCTTTCCGCGCATGAGGAGGTGGCATCGTGAAGCAAAGCAGGAAGGACGCGATCCCCTATCACATGCAGTCGCCAGTGCTGCTCGCGCAGCCGCTGCTCGACCATGCGCTGTCGATCTTCCTCACCGTGTCGCTGCTCATCGGGATCGGATTCTGCGCGGTGACCAGCTATTCGCGCACCGAAATGGCACGCGGCGAGATCGCCGCGGCGAGCGGCTTTTCGGCGCTGGTGGCCGAAGAGAGCGGCGTGATCGGTGCCGTCGCCGTGCGCGCAGGCCAGCGCGTGACGAAGGGCCAGGTGCTCGCCCGCCTCGCCCGGCCCCGCGTCGTGGTCGCACGGGGCGACACGGCGGCGCTGTCGATGGACCAAGGCCGCGCGATCCTGCACAACATCGATCTCCAGCTCGCCGAGAACGGACGCGCGATCGTCGCCGGGCGCGGCCAGATGGCGCAGATCCGGCAGGGCGCGAGCGTATCGTCGGGCGCCGCGAACGCGCGGCGCGGGCTGACCGAACAGCGCAAGGCGGTCGCGCTGAAGCGGCTGACCGGACTGGAGACGCTGGCAGCCGAAGGGGTCGTCACGCAGATGGCGGTCGACCAGGCGCGCGTCCAGTCGATGCAGCTGCTGCAGGAAACGGCCGATGCCGACCTGGCGATCAATGAAATCTCGCGCGGTCGTGACGAGCGGATCAGCCTGCTGGAGGCCAAGGGCCGCGAACTGCTGCAGGCCGCCGCCGCGCTGCAGACCGAGCGTCTGCAGATCGAAAAGCAGATGATCGAGCTACAGACGCATCAGGAACTGCTGATCGTGTCGCCGCAGGACGGCGTGGTCGCGGTTGTGAATATCCGCCCCGGCCAGCGTGTCGAGACCGGCCAGCGCGTCATGGCGATCGCCAGTCCCGATTCCGAGCTGACCGCGGTGCTGCAGGTGCCGTCCAAGGCGATCGGGCTGATCGAGCGCGGCCAGCGCGTGTCGCTGAAATACGACGCCTTTCCGTTCCAGACGTTCGGCCTGCGCTACGGCCGCGTCACACGCGTCGAAAGTGCGTCGCTGGAAGCCGATCAGCTCGCATCCGAGGAGGGTGCGGATCGCCGCTTCCTCGTCGAGATCAAGCCCGAAGATGATTTCGTCACCGCCTATGGCCGGCCCCGACCGTTGCGCGTCGGCATGATGCTGACCGCCGATATCGAGGTCGAGCGACGCAGCATCCTCGCCTGGTGGCTGGCCCCGCTCCTCTCGCTGACGGGACGCATGGCATGAAGACTCTGGGCATGAAGGCGCCGGGCATGAACCTGTTCCAGCACGGCCGGCAGCGGCTTCCGCTGATCCTCCAGGACAGCAACGGCGAATGCGGGCTCGCCTGCCTGGCGATGATCGGGCAGTGGTACGGCCACCGGCTCGACCTCAACAACCTGCGCGCCACCTATCCGACGACGCGGCGCGGGCTCAGCCTCGCCAACCTGGCGGCGGTGGCGGACCAGCTGCGGTTCGACGTCCGCGGCTACAAGGTCGACGCGATCGAGGATCTGGCGAAGGTACGCCTGCCGGCGATCCTGCACTGGGACAACAATCACTTCGTCGTCCTGAAGGCGATCCGGCGCGGCAATTTCGTGATCCACAACCCCGCGGTCGGCGTGCGGACGCTGACGCAGGAGGAAGTCGAGGAGGCCTATACCGGTTTCGTGCTGGAGGTTCAGCCATCGGGCGCCTTCCAGATCATCGTGAAGGAGAAGCGCTATCCGCTCGCGCGCATTCTTGAACTCACCTACGGGCTGAAGACGTCGCTGATCCAGGTCATCTGCGTCGCCATCGTCGCCAGCCTGGTGGCGATGACGCTGCCGCTCTTCGTACAGGCCTCGATCGATTCCGTGCTGCCACAGAGCGACCTCGACCTGCTCGGGGCGCTCGCCATCGGGCTGCTGCTGGTGTCGCTGACCACCGCGGCGGCGGGGTGGCTGCGCGCGCGGATCGTCGCGAACGCGGGCGGTGCGTTCTTCGCGCAGCTGACGCGCAACGCGGTCGGGCACCTGTTCCGCCTACCGCTGCGCTATTTCGAAAGCCGGCATCCCGGCGACATCGGCACGCGGCTCGAATCGATTGACTATGTCCGCAACATCGTCACCGGCGTGGTCGTCGAGGTGGTGGTCGATTCGATCATGCTGCTGATCAGCGGCGTCATCATGTTCCTCTATGCGCCCACGCTGGCGCTGATCGTCACATCGATATTCCTGGTCGTGATCGGCATCCGGCTGAGCCTGTATCCGCAGCTCAGGCGACAGGGCGCGATCTCGCTGCGCGCGCGGTCCGAAGAGCGATCAAAGATGATCGACAACCTGCGGGCGATCGCCGCGCTCAAGACCGCGAACGCCACGGTGCCCGCGGTCGCGCGGTGGTACGACAGCTTCGTGCGTCACGTGAATGCCACGTTCCGCACGCAGATCACCGAAGCCAACATCGTGCTGCTCGTCGACGTGGTCACCGGCATAGGCACCGCCGTCACGCTCTATCTGGGCGTTGCTGCGGTGCTGAAGCAGCAGCTGACGGTCGGCATGCTTTATGCCTTCTTCACCTATCGCGAACTGTTCTTCGACAAGATCGACAACCTCGTCAGCCGGATGACGCAGCTCTCGATGCTCGGCAACAACATGACGCGGCTGCACGACTTCCTCGAGATCGACCCCGAACCGGTCAACCGCATGATCGAGCGGCAGATTCGCACCGGCGTCGCGCTGCGTCAGGTCACGTACCGCGCGGGCTTCGCGGACGCGCCGATCCTCGATGCGATCGATCTGGAACTCGCGGTCGGCACCGGCCAGACGATCGCGATCCTCGGTCCCTCGGGTTCAGGCAAGACGACGCTGCTGAAGGTGATGGCCGGACTGTACCAGCCGACCGCGGGCGAGTTCGAGATCGACGGGACGCCGCTGATGACGTGGGGCCTCGCTGCCTATCGCCACAATATCGGCCTGTTATTGGGGTCGGACAAGCTGCTGCACGGTTCGGTCACCGAGAACGTGACCGCGTTCGCGATAGATCCCGATCCGGCGCGTGTCCAAGCGGCGCTGCGGCTTGCCTGCCTCGATGAGATCGTCGCCGCGCTGCCGCGCGACGTAGCGACCGTCATCAGCGAGGAGAACGGCGTGCTGTCGAGTGGCCAGCGCCGCCGGCTGATGCTCGCGCGCGCACTCTACGCCGATCCGCCGCTGCTGCTGCTCGACGAGGTCACCGCGAACCTCGACGACCAGACCGCGGCGGACATGCTGAGCAACCTCGCCAAGCATTCGGCGACCAAGGTCATCACGTCGCACGACCTGAACGTAATCGGCATGAGCGACCGCGTGTTCCGGATGGACGCGGGCAAGCTTGAGGAAATCGACAAGAACACGGCAATGCCGGCGACGGCTTGGAAGGGGGAGAATATCGATGCGTGACGCAAGCAGCCTAGTCGCGGATATTGGCGCGATGCTCCGGCATATCTGTAAGAAAGACGACATCGCGATCGACCGGGACACGCCGATCGATTCGCTCGGCATCGATTCGCTCGATTTCGTCGAACTGATCTTCAACATTGAGGAGAAGTACGATGTCGACATCGAGTTCAATGCAAATATCGACGGCACGTTCCCGTTTGCAACGGTCGGCAACGCCGCCGACGCCGTGCAATCGCTGATCATGCAGAAGCACGCCGCGGCATGAGGCGGGTGGCGATCACCGGCGCGGGAATGATCTCGCCGGGCGGGCATATGCTTGCGGATAGCTGGACGGCGGTCCGCGACGGCCGGTGGCTGCTGGCCCCGGCATCGGCAGGACGCGCCGAAACCACCGACTTGCTCGTGGCCGAGATCAAGAACTTTGATCCGGCCATGCACTTCGAGCGCCGGCATCTGCCCGCGCTCGATCCTGTCGCGCAATATGCCGTGGTGGCCGCGCGTGAGGCGGTGGCGATGTCGGGCGTCGACCTAGCGTCGATCTCACCCGAGCGGACGCGCTGCATCGTCGGATCGGGGACGGGCGGCGAGCAGACGCACGACGCGGCCTCGCGCAAGGTGTACGAGGATGGCTCGACCCGGCTCCATCCGATGACCGTGCCACGGATCATGTTGAGCGCCGTCGCGAGCCATGTGGCGCTCGACCTGACGCTGACCGGCGGCGTGTACGCGGTCAGCTCTGCCTGCGCATCGGCCGCGCACGCGGTGGGCCAGGCGTTTGCCGACATCCGTGCCGGCGTCGTCGACGTGGCGGTCGCGGGCGGCAGCGAAGCGTGCCTCTCGCACGGCTGCATGAAGGGCTGGCAGGCGCTGCACGTCCTCGCCGACGACAGGTGCCGGCCGTTCTCGCTCGGCCGCCGCGGCCTAGTGCTGGGCGAAGGGGCCGCGATGTTCGTACTCGAAGATTATGAGTGCGCGACCTCCCGCGGCGCCGACATCCTGGCGGAGCTGGTAGGGTTCGGCATGAGCTCCGACGCCAACTCGCTGACCGCGCCATGCGCCGACGGCATGGCTCGCGCGATGCGGACCGCGCTGGCTGATGGCGGGCTGACCACCGACGCGGTGGATCACATCAACGCGCATGGCACCGGTACGCAGGCCAACGACGCGACCGAATGTGCGGCGCTCCACGCCGTGTTCGGCGATCGCCTGCGCGACATTCCGGTGACCGCGAACAAATCGGTGCTGGGCCATTCGCTGGGCGCGTCGGCGGCGTTCGAACTGGCGATGGCGGTGATGACGCTGCGCCACGGCATTGTCCCGCCCACCATCAATTTCGGCGAGCCGGACCCCGCCTGCCCTATCGACTGCGTACCCAACGCTGCGAGGAACGTGCCAGTGTCGACAATTCTCTCCAACAGCTTCGCGTTCGGCGGACTGAACGCAGCTCTGGCGATCCGCCGTGCATAACCCGCTCGCCGCCTTCGTGGACGCCTGCCGGCAGAACAACGGCGCGGCCGCGGCGCTCGACTACCAGCCGTTCGCGGCACCGTTCCGCAGCGAAACGCCGCTCAACAGCGCGCCCTATATGTTCACGCTCGCTGAGTTCCGCGCGACCTTCGGCCACAACGCGTACCGCGCCCGAATCATCGACGATGCCGAGATCGCGCTTGCGGGACTCACGGCGAGCGGCATCGCGTGGCAGATCGTGCTCGTCGGCGGCAGCTTCATCCGGGCCGGCGCCACGCCATCGGACTTGGACGG
>JAAIGE0100190173.1_pt1 | contig 11059 bp, 10 predicted proteins | sample 6487951 | NCBI WGS metagenome assembly JAAIGE01 (sample SAMN13974128, study PRJNA590717) | phyllosphere metagenome | biome: tomato field; feature: multiple bacterial spot infested tomato fields; material: tomato leaves; isolation source: leaves from tomato fields | host: Solanum lycopersicum ... | reverse complement strand
GCGCCCCGTTAAACCACGCTGGCCGGAATTCGACAGTGATTTGGGGGGTAAACCGGCAGGGATGCCGGTTTAGCCGCCCCGCGCCATGGATGGCGCGTGGCGGCGCCCCCCCAAATCACTGGCGGATTACGGGCACACCGAGCCCAAGCGAGGTGCCGAGTGGTGGGGCAAGAGCCCTTTGGTTACTTTGGGGCTTTTCCAAAGTGACCCGCCGTCGGGCGGAACCCTAAGTGGCCGTTACCGCAGGAATGGATATGTACTCGGTATGACTGTGTCGGCTGTCAGGCCGCCTTCGCGAGCAAGCCCGCTCCCACAGTTGGATCGTGGGGCGTCAGGTAGATGAGTGTCGGCTGGCTGGTCGTCATCGCAGGCAAGCCAGCTCCCACAATTTGATCGTGGGGCTTCAGGTAGATGGGCGTCGGCAGGCGGGCCGGCTTCCCCATTTGAAATGCATTCCCCTGTGGGAGCTGGCTTGCCTGCGATAGCGCCAGCCGCCACACCCATGCATTCCCTGCATAAAATCCAGACCTCAAATGCACTTGCCAGCCCCCCTGCGAACGGCGAAAAAACGCTTCTGTCCTCCGTCCGGTAAACCCCCATGTCTGAACCAAAACCCGTGCGCAACGTGCTCTACATCATGTGCGACCAACTGCGCCGCGACTACCTGTCCTGCTACGGCCATGCCCATCTGCACACGCCGAATATCGACCGCCTGGCCGCCGCCGGCGTGCGTTTCAGTCGAGCCTACACCCAGGGCACGATTTGCGGCCCGTCGCGCATGTCGGCCTACACCGGGCGCTATGTCAGCAGCCATCAAGTGGCATGGAACGCGGTACCGCTGCCGCTCGAAGAACTGACGATCGGCGACTACCTGCGCCCCCACGGCATCCGCACCGCCCTGGTGGGCAAGACCCACGCCACGCCGAACCTTGAGGCCTTGCAGCGCCTGCAGATCGACCCCGACAGTGCCCAGGCCGAGCCGCTCAATGAGGTCGGCTTCGACGCGTATCTGCGTCACGACGGCATCTACCCCGACAGCCCGCTGTTCGACGATAAGCGCGAGTCCGCACCCTACACCCAGTACTTGCGCGATCACGGCTACAGCGGCCGCAACCCCTGGCATGAATGGGCCAACGCCGCCGAAGGTGAGAACGGCGAAGTGCTCAGCGGCTGGCACATGCGCAACGCCGGCAAGCCCGCACGGGTGGCCGAAGAGCATTCGGAGACGGTCTACACCACCGACCGTGCCATCGACTTTATCAACGAGCAAGGTGAACAGCCGTGGTGCCTGCACCTGTCGTATATCAAGCCGCACTGGCCCTACATCGCCCCGGCGCCGTATCACGCGCTGTACGGCGCCGAGCATGTGCAGGCGCCGATTCAACCGGAGCACACCAGCGATCACCCGGTGTACCAGGCATTTCGCCAACACCAGGAGAGCCAGAACTTTTCCCGTGACGAGGTGCGCCTCACGGTGATTCCCACCTACATGGGGCTGATCAAACAGATCGATGATCAACTCGGACGGCTGTTCGACTTTCTGCAAGGCACCGGCCGCTGGGACGACACGCTGATCGTGTTTACCAGCGACCACGGCGACTTCCTCGGCGATCATTTCCTCGGTGAAAAAGAATTCTTGCTGGAGCCTGCGGTGGGTATTCCGTTGATCGTGCGCGACCCGCGTGCCAGCGCCGATATCAGCCGCGGCACCGTAGACGAGCGCTTGGTGGAAACCATCGACGCCCTGCCCACCTTCCTCGACGCCTTGGGCTTGCCCGCCGCCGACCATCGCCTGGAAGGCCGCTCATTGGTTCCATTGCTGCACGGCGCGCAACCCGCCTGGCGCCGCTATGCCATTGCCGAATACGACTACGCCTTCCAGGCCCCCGCTCGCGAGCGCCTGGAACAGCCCATCGACCGTTGCCGCATGACCATGGTGCGCAGCGAGCGTTGGAAATACCTGGCATACGACGGCTTTCGCCCGCAGCTGTTCGACCTGGAAAACGACCCGCAAGAACTGCACGACCTGGGCAGCGATCCGGCCTATGCCGAGGTGCGCGAAACTCACTTGGGCTATCTGTTCGACTGGCTACGCGGGTTGAAGCGGCGCACTACCATCAGCCACACGGAAGTTGAACTGCGTGGGCAGTGGTTTCGTTATGGTGAGCCAGAGGCAGAGAAAGTGGTGAAAATCGGAGTCTGGTAAACACCACAAACCAAATGTGGGAGCGGGCTTGCTCGCGAATGCGCAGTGTCAGTCGACGAATTCATCAACTGACCCACTGCATTCGCGAGCAAGCCCGCTCCCACATTTTTAATCTTCACCCGGCTTAGAGACCTTTAGTGGTTTTGCTTGATTGCCCCTGCACCCCCACCGGCACATCGCCCTTGAGCGTGACCCGGCGCACGATGCGTTCCTGGGTGCCGTAGTCGTCCACCGCGTAATGCTGGGTGGCGCGGTTATCCCAGATCGCCACGTCACCGGTGTTCCAGCGCCAGCGCACGGTGTTTTCCAGGCGTGTGACGTGGCCTTGCAGCAGGTTGAACAACTGCGCCGACTCTGCCTGGGAGTAGCCTTTCAGGCGTTTGACGAAGTGCCCCAGCAGCAGGGTTTTCTCACCGCTGACCGGGTGCACGCGCACCACCGGGTGTTCGGTTTCGTACACTGTGGAGGTGAACACTTTGCGGTATTCCTCCAGCTTCTCCACCGCCACATCCGGCTTGCGGGCGGCATAGTCGTATTCGTTGCTGTGCACCGCCCACAGGTGGTCAGCCAGTGCGCGCAGCTCCACGCTCAGGTCGTTGTAGGCAGCGGCGGTGTTGGCCCATACGGTGTCGCCGCCGGACGCTGGCGCCAGCACCGAACGCAGGATCGAGGCTTTCGGGTAGGCATCGACGAAAGTCACGTCGGTGTGCCAGGAGTTGGCGCGCTGGCCACGGGTGCCATCCAACTCCATCAGGAACCGCGTGCCGTCCCGCACCGGCACCGTCGGGTGGGCAATCGGCTCGCCGAGCAGGTGAGCAAAGGCTTCCTGGCTCTGGTCATCGAGATGGGTTTGTTCGCGAAAGAAAATCACCTTGTACTGTACCAGCGCCTGCTGAATGGCCTCGACGGTGGCGGCATCCAGCTCACCGGACAGTTTGATGCCACGGATCTCGGCACCGATCCGCCCGGCTACCGGGTGAATATCGAGTGCGTGGGCGATGGGTTGAACGGCTAATGCGGCGTTGCTCATTGTGATGACCCTCATGTGCCTGCGAAACGGTGGGGGACGCTTCCAGCAACGCTCTATCCATATGCAATTTAGGTCTAGCAAATGAACGAATGCTTCGTTGACGGAATAAGAGCTTGCATTTAAAACCTCAGCTTGTCGGGTCGCAAATGCCTTCGACCTATTTTTAAAATGCCGGGAAAGCATATGGATCTTCGCCAACTGCGCTACTTCATCGCCCTCAACGAACACCGCAGCTTCGTGCGTGCCGCGGACGCCATGGGCATCACCCAACCGGCGTTCAGCCGCAGCATCCAGGGGCTGGAACAGGAGTTCGGTTGCGTGCTCGTAGACCGTGGCCACAAGGACTTGCGCCCCACGCCGGAAGGCCAGGTGGTGTTGCAGCACGCCCTGAGCCTGGTGCATGGCGCGGCGCTACTGAGCAGTGAAGTGACGCGCATGACCAAGCTGGACGCCGGCGACCTGCGCTTTGGCTGCGGCCCGGCGCCAGCGGTGAAACTGGTGCCGGATGCGGTGGCGCGGTTTATCAACGCGCACCCGAAAATCCGCACCACGTTTCAGGTGGATAACTGGGAAACCCTCAGCCGCCGCCTGAGCCGTGAAGAGATCGAATTCTTTATCGCCGACATCCGCCAGTTCGAGGCCGACCCGAATTTCCAGACCCGCGCACTCACCCCCAAACGCGGGGTGTTTTTCTGCCGCCCCGGCCACCCCTTGCTGGCCAAGGACAGCCTGTCGACCAACGACATGTTCGACTACCCGCTGGCGGCGCCGCTGATCTCCCAAGGCATTCGCAAGCTGTTGGCGAACCTGAGTGGGCGCATGGATTTTTCACCGAGCATCCAGACCGAGCACTTCCCGGCGCTGGTGAGCATCGTGCTGCAAACCAATGCCATCGGTGTCGGCACGGAGGAAGCCTTTGCCGAGGACATTGCCAAGGGAGCGCTGGTGCTGCTGCACTGGCGCAACTTGCCGCAGCACATGGAGACAATGAGTGCGCGCTGCGGGATCGTCAGCCGCACCGGGTCGCGGTTGTCGCCGGCGGCGAAGGCGATGATTGAGATGTTGGTGGAGGTGGATAGTCAGCAGGTGAGTGTGGCGGTTTGACGGGCCTCATCGCAGGCAAGCCAGCTCCCACATTTGAACGGTGAACACATTCTAGTGTGGGAGCTGGCTTGCCTGCGATAGCGATAGCCCAGGCATCGACAAGCTCAGAGCCCCGCCGCCACCAACCCCGGCGCCACCCAATCACTCACCTGAAACGACTTGCGAATCAACTTCTCCCTGGACGCCAAGTCCACCGCATCCTGCAATTTGCCAAGGAACACCGGGTCCAGTGTGGAGGGGAAAACTTCGCTGAGTTTCTGGTCTTTCAAATCATTGGTGAGGATCACCGGCGGGTAACTGGCCAGCCCGGACACCAGCGCGATGTACGCCTGTTTGTTGTTGTCATCGGTCAACCACTGCACCGCTTGCTGTTGGGCCTTGAGCAACGTGGCCACGGCGTCTGGGTGGTCATCGACAAATTTGGCGCTGCCCACCAGCACGGCCTGGATGCTGCCGGCATCGCCCAAGTCCTTGGTGGTCAGCGGTATCTCTGCCAAGCCTTTGGCCTGCAACGCCGTCAGCGTGGAACCGCCCCAGGTGGCGTCAATCTGCTTGGCAGCCAGGGCGGCAGCGGCGGCATTGAAGTCCAGGTTGATCACCTTCAGGTCCTTCTCGCTCAAGCCCTGGCTGGCCAATGCGCTGTCGAACGACAACTGGCTGGCCGTGCCCCGGAACACCGCCACGCGCTTGCCCTTGAGGTCTTGCAGGGTCTTGATGCCGGAGCCCGGCACCACGCCGAGGTAGTGTTTCACTCCCCGTGCGGAGGCGCTGAGCAGCCGCGTATCCAGGCCATTGGAGCGGCCGATGATCGCCGCCAGGTCGCCCAGATAAGCCAGGTCCACCTGGCCGTTGGCGAAGGCCTCGTTGATCACAGGGCCAGCACCTTTGAAGTAATTCCATTGGATCTTGATGCCTTGGTCGGCAAAGGCTTTTTCAAAGATCTGCTGTTCACGCAACACGTCGGTAATGCCACCACCACTGTGCTGGCTGCCGGCACTGAGGTCGGGCACAGCGATGCGGATTTCCTTGAGGTCGGTGGCATGCACCAACCCGGCCAGGGCAGTGCCGGCGAACAGGCTGATCAGACGTTTAAAGGGCAGTTTCATAAGCGCAGCTCCTGGTGGGCGACGGTCGCCTGGGGAGCAAAAAGTAGGCACAGGCTGAACAAAACTTTAAATACTATAAATTCACAATTTAATAGCTTTTAGGACTATGCGAGTTAACACGCAGGCTCCAGAGGGATATGCACAAACAGCATCGAAAATATTCTTCGAATGCATTGGATGCGTAGCGGCGTGAGGCTTTAAATGACTTTTCTTATCTCGCAATCATCTTGATCACGCTTTTGTAAGATCGAAATCACATAACGCATTCGGAGGTCTTCCATGGCCCGGATTTCACTTCTGAGCCTGCCGCTGGCGGCCCCGTCCAAAAGCGTCGCGCCGCGCTGGCCGCAACTGGGCCAGCGGGTGTTGCCGTGGCTGCTGCCGCTCACGCTGTTTGCCTTATGGTGGCTGGCCAGCCGCAATCATTGGATGAGCGAGCAGATTCTGCCCACCCCCGCTCTGGTGTGGAACAGCGCGGTGGAGTTGGCCGGCGGCGAGTTATGGAGCCATCTGGCGATCAGCTTGCAGCGCTTGTTCTGGGGCCTGCTGGCCGGTATCAGTGCCGGCGCGATACTGGGTGCGTTCCTGGGTTTCAGTGCGCGCGCCGAGCGCTTGGTATTCCCGACGTTCAGCGCACTGGCGCAAGTGCCGACCCTGGCCTGGATCCCGCTGTTCATGGTGTTTTTCGGCATTGGCGAAACCCTCAAGCTGGTGGTGCTGGTCAAGGCCATCGTGGTGCCCGTGACCCTGCATACCTTGGTGGGCGTGCGCGATGCCCAGCCCAACCTGCGCGAAGCTGCCCGGGTGCTGCGCCTGCCTGGCCACTTGTTGGTCCGCCGTCTGATCCTGCCCGCCGCATTGCCGGCGTTCATGGCCGGCATGCGCCTGGCCCTGGCGGCCGGCTGGACCTCCCTGCTGGCCGTGGAGTTGCTGGCCTCCAGCGAAGGCATCGGCTACCTGATGGTGTGGGCGCGCCAGTTGTTCATGCTCGATATCGTCTTCGTGTGCATCGTGGTCATTGGCGTGCTGGGTGTGGTGATGGACCGCGGCATCGGCTGGCTGGATCGCAAGTGGGTGCACTGGCCGCACCCTGCCACCGCGCAGATCCGCCGCGGGCCACACTATGAAGGCTGGCAACGCCTGCAGCCCTGGTTGTTACCCTTGCTGTTGTTGGCGCTGTGGCAGGCAGCGACGCAACAGGGCTGGGTAGACCCGAACATTCTGGTCAGCCCGTGGGCCGTGCTGCAGACCACCCTGGCCGGCGCGCTGGATGGCAGCCTCACCACCGCCCTAGGCAAAAGCCTGGGCCGAGCCATGGGCGGCTTGCTGCTCGGCGGCAGCCTGGGCTTTGCCTTGGGGTTGTGGCTGGGGTTGTCGCGGCGCAGTGAGCGACTGTTCGGCCCAACCTTGTCCGCGCTGCGTCAGATTGCGATTTTCGCCTGGGTGCCGCTGTTGACCGCCTGGTTCGGCCTGGGTGAATTGGCCAAGTGGGTGTTTATCGCCCTCGCCGCCTTCTTCCCGTTGTTTATCGCCACCCAGCGCAGCGTGCTCAACCTGTCCCCCCAGCTGCGTGAAGCCGCGCAGGTGCTGCGCCTGAACCTCTGGCAACGCCTGCGCCGCCTGGTACTGCCGGGCGCCGCGTCGGGGATTTTCGCCGGCCTGCGCCTGAGCCTGATCTACGCGTGGATGGGCACCCTCGGCGCCGAATATTTCATGCCCTCCAATGGCGGCATCGGCAGCCTGATGATCGGGGCCCAACAGCTGCTGCGCATGGACCTGATCATGAGCGGCATGCTGCTGGTCGGCCTCACCGGCGCCACCCTCAACCTGCTCGGCCAACGCTTCGAAACCCGCGCCACTCGCTGGAGACACGCATGAACGCACCGATTGTCAGCTTCAACCATGTGGGCAAGTCCTTCGACGTCGATGGCTTCGAACTGGAAGCCATCCGCGAATTCAACCTGGAGGTGGCCGAAGGGGAATTCGTCGCGATTGTCGGCGCCAGCGGTTGCGGCAAGTCGACCCTGCTGCGCCTGCTGGTGGGGCTCGATACGCAGTTTCGCGGCGAGATCCGCGTGGATGGCAACGCCGTCAGCGGCATCGGCGGCGAACGCGGCATTGTGTTCCAGGAGCACCGTCTGTTTCCGTGGCTGACCGTGGCGCAAAACATCGGCCTGGGCCTGGTCAACGAGCCGCTGAGCGAGGCCGAGCGCACGCGGCGCATCAACGATTTTATCGAGCTGGTGGGCCTCACCGACTTCACCCGCGCCTACCCGCACCAACTCTCCGGCGGCATGGCGCAACGGGTGGCGATTGCCCGTGGCCTGGTGGCCAGCCCGCGCATCCTGTTGCTGGACGAACCCTTCGGCGCCCTCGACGCGCTGACCCGCCAGCAGATGCAGGATGAGCTGTTGGCAATTCGCGCCCGCGCCAGGATCACCACAGTGCTAGTGACCCATGATGTGGAAGAGGCGATTTTCCTCGCCGACCGTGTGGTGGTGATGGAGCCCAGGCCCGGGCGCATCAAGCAAATAGTCGACATCGCCCTGCCCCATCCACGCCAGCGCAGCAGCTTTGAATTCCACCAACTGCGCGAAGAACTGCTGCACGAACTGATCAGCGATGACCACTACCAACCGCCCGTGCGTGAACAGATTCGCGATTTGCCCCTGGCGTTTATTGCCTGCTAGGAAAACGATCACCTCAGGCCCAAGCGACATCCCCACTTACAACCCCAGCGTTGCGATAACCGAGGCAGACGTCTTAGATGCGGGCTCGCTGTATCTACCCAAAATCTTTTAATTGCCTTTTACTCAGGAAGAGTACGCATGACTGTAGCCTCCCATTTAATGGCCTGTATGGCCCTATCCCTGCTGCCGATGGCTGCGCAGGCCGCGGCCGACATCGCCCCGGTTGAACATCCGCTGATCGAAGTGGTGAACAAGACCAAGACCCCACTGGATATTATTCAGGGGAAATGGATAACCGTCGTCCTGCCGGGAGAAAGCCAGCAGGTCGAGGACTCCAAGACCCGCCCGCTGACGATCGCCACTAAAACACGCGAAGCGGCCATCAGATTTGTAACGCTTTCGTACGCCAAAGGATGCAAGGCTCAGACCTGCCTGCTGATTACCGGAGAGTAAACCTCACACCGGCGCAGCCTGATTGACTTGCGACTGCGCCTGTTCTTCTCGCTCATATCGATTGGCCCGCGTAAACGTACCCAAATCATTGAAGCGCACACCCATCTCGGCCATCACCTTATGCGCCACTTTGGTGGTCATCTGGCGGATGTAGAACGGTTCTTTCACCACAAAGTGATGGATGCCGTGGGTGCTGCCGAAATTGAAGCAGAACGCCTGCATCGGCCACAGCCACCAAGGGTTCAGCACTTGGGTTTGCTGGATCACATTGCCCAGCTCCACATCGCCGTAGTAGTGCATGTTGGAGCTGACAAAGTGCAGGCAGAAGGTGCGCAACACATTCGGGCCGATGATCACCACCGCAGCGATATCGATCACCTGCATCACCTGCAACGTACCGGCTGACCACTGGATGGGCGCACCCATCAAACTGGCAATGCCATTGGCGGCATGAAAGCCCAGGAAGACGTACCACGCGCCCCAATGCAGCAAGGCCAGCGGTGCGTACACCAGCAGCACGCGCTTGAGGATGCTGAACCTGTGCGGCCAGGTCTTGGCGCGCAACAGGCGGATCAAGGCCGACATCATGTTGTCCCCCACCATCAACAACCGCGCGATACCCCAGGGTTCGCCATTGGTGATCGCACGCTCTTCCATGTCGGCTTCAGTGCCCGAGACCTTGTGATGGTTGAGGTGCAGATGCCGGCGTATCCACGGGTTGATGGTGCTCGGGCGCGCCAGCCACACCAGGCCCATCATCAAATTGTGGGGCACGCGCTGTTTGCGAAAGTACATGCTGTGGATCAGGTCGTGTTCCAGCTCGTGGGTGAGCGAGGCGAAGAAGGCATTGAGCAGCAGACACACCCACCAGGCCATATGACCGCTGATGTAGAGCACTGTCGAGCCGAGCATGCCCAGCAAGGCAAAGGCCAGGATGCCGGCACCCAGCGCGTCCTGATGCAACAACCAGGGGTGCCGGTGGCGCAGGCGCACGCCCTCGGCCATCACCACCTCGCGGATATGTGCCGAGCGCTGTTGTGCGTTCAACGGCTGGGGGCTTGCAGAAGTACCGTCCATGCTTCCATTCTCTTGTGAAGTGATGCCTGAATCCTGCACCTAACCCTAGCGCAGGACGCTAGCCGCGCACGCCAATCTGTTGACCACAAGCGCCAATTGCCATGACCGAACCCACGTCCCTCGCCAGCTGGACCCGCGCCCTGCGCAAGCAACTCGACGCCCTGGGCCTCGACAGCGCCGCGCTGTGCGCCGAGGCTGGGCTGGACCCGCAGCAGATGGACGACCCCAATGCCCGCTACCGGTTGTCGGCCACCACGCGCTTATGGGCGCTGGCGGTACAGGCCAGTGGCGACCCGGCGATTGGGCTGCGGGTGTCGCGGTTTGTCAGCCCTACCACCTTTCATGCACTGGGCTACGCATTGGTGGCCAGCGGCAGCTTGCGCGAGGTATTCGAGCGCATCGTGCGCTATCACCAGGTGGTCAGTGATGCCCTGGACCTGGAGCTGAGCCGCCACGGCGACATCTACCGTTTTCGCCTGCTCCAACCCCCAGGTAGCCCCGCGCCCGCACCGGAAGCGATCGATGCCTTTGCGGCGATCTACGTACGCACCTGCCGCAACCGCCTGGGGCGCGACTATGCGCCATTGGCCGTTTACCTGCGGCGCCCGGAACCTACCGACCCCAAGCCGTGGCACACGGTATTTCGCTCGCCAGTATTCTTTGCCGCCGACGAAGACCGCCTGGAGTTCGCCGCCAGCGACTTCGACAGCCACCTGGACGACGCCAACCCGGAGCTGGCCGAACACAACGAAACCGTGCTCAAGCGCACCCTCGCCCAACTGCAACCGCTGACCTGGGAACGCAAGGTACGCGCCGCCATCGAGGCGCAATTGCCGGACGGCGAGCCAAGCGCCGAACGCATCGCCCAAGCGCTGCACTTGAGCCTGCGCAGCCTGCAAAGGCACCTGGCCGATGAAGGGTGTCGGTTTGACGCCTTGCTTAACGAGTGCAGGCAAAACCTGGCGTTATTGCACCTGCGCGACCCGCAGTGCTCATTGGCCGAGATCAGCCATTTGCTGGGGTTTGCCGACACCAGCAGTTTCAACCGTGCGTTCAAGCGCTGGACAGGGATGACGCCGGGGCAGTTTCGCGACGGGTTGCAGTAGCAAGGGCCTCATCGCAGCATAGGTATCTACGCAACTCTGTAGCCCTCAACGGTAACCACGATGCGAAGCGAGCCGCTCTTGATCTGCCCGCGCGCCAGCGTGCCCGCCAGCAGATTGGCCTGGTTGCGCACCCGCACGCCCTTCCAGCCGCCGTTCAGCGTCAGCTGGCCGATGTCGAGCGTATCGCCGACCGAATATTGCAGCGTCTCGGTATCGTATTTCCCGTTCCAGACGGTCGCCATCGGGTTACGCTGGAAGTCGAGCGCATTGCGGTTCGGCGTCGCAGT
>JAAIGE0101484462.1_pt1 | contig 11061 bp, 6 predicted proteins | sample 6487951 | NCBI WGS metagenome assembly JAAIGE01 (sample SAMN13974128, study PRJNA590717) | phyllosphere metagenome | biome: tomato field; feature: multiple bacterial spot infested tomato fields; material: tomato leaves; isolation source: leaves from tomato fields | host: Solanum lycopersicum ... | reverse complement strand
GCAGGTCCGGTATACGTTCCGTGTACCGGACTTATCATTTCCGGGAAAGCCGAAACGGCCAACACCAAATGAGAATCAGCGGCCAGACAATTCTGCGTCGGATCAAAGCCTCGCCAACCCGCTCCGGGTAAGTACACTTCCGCCCAGGCGTGCAAGTACTGCGTTTCATCCGCATTACCAAAATAATAGCCACTTACAAAGCGAGCCGCCAGGCCCAGGCACTGGCAACAGGTTACGTACAACGTAGCGTAGTCCCGGCAGGAACCCCGTCGGTTTTGCAAGGTGTAATCCGGCGTTTGCGGAAATCCTTCTTCGCGAATCTCGTACGAAAATTCTTCGTGAATGCACTCATTCAAACGAATGAGAAACTGTAGCGTATCCCAGCGGGATTCCGTAGCGATGAGTCTCGTAAACTGTTCAACGGCCGGCGTAATGCCTTCCTTTTCCAGATACAGCGTCAGTAATCGCCGTTCTTCGTCTGCGTACTTGATGGGCAGTTTTTGGTGTTCAAACGGGTAGAGAATGAAATCAAAGGGGTTGGACAGCGTAGACTCAATTTCACTTTCAGCCAGAATCTGCAATTGCGTGGTAGGCGTACTGAAAAACAAGAGATGTTGCGTGTTTCCTTCGCTGTCGGTAATGCCAATCATTTTATCCGGCTCGGGACTCACCTGTATTTTGATGCTTTTAATCTGCTGGTAGGAACTGGAACGAGCCTGAAGATACAGACGATGCGGACTCAAAGTAACAGCATTCGAATAGTTGTACGTAAGCTGATGACGGACGCGATATTGCATTGATTTTAAATGGTTTTAAGGCAGAGCCAATGAAGAAAAAACCAATCTTACGCGGGGGAGAGCGACGAACAAAAACGGGCGAATTGGCCCACCTTGTTTATGCAATGTATGGAAAAAGGGCAAAATTTCCAAAACTTATACCGTATCGGAGGCCAATAAAAGGAGAAAAAAGAAACGGTTTCGATGCTTTATCACGGGCGTCAATAAGCAAAAAAGCCCGCTACCGGTAGCGGGCTTTTTTGCTTATTGATCAGTTAAGATTTGCTGTTCGTGATTTTCAAAAACGGGCTTCATCCAGTCGCTAGGAAGTCGTTGTACTGACGACACCAGCAGGGCTCCCCACTGGTGAGCAATCTGTTCGACGTCCTCTTTTTCAAAGCGATGTTCCGTGATATGAAAACTATCGCGTTCATACACGGCAATGTCAATGGGGAAATCTACGTCATTGGCACTCACCCGCGTTGAATCAAAAGAAAGGAAACCAATTTTCAGGGCATCCTTTAGCGGAGTTTCATACCGTAAGCTACGTCGCAGAATGGGCGTACCGTAACCCGTATTGCCAATAATGAAAAAAGGCGTATTGGGGCCTACTTCAATCCAGTTGCCTTCGGGGTACAGCATGTAAAGTTTATGCTCATCGTCGTCCTGTAACTGACCGCCCACAATGGCATACAGATTAAAGGAAAGTCCGGCTTCTGCCAGAGCACTTTTATCTTCCAGAGCTACCCGTCGAACCTGTTCACCAAAGGCATTCACAGCCTTATAAAGCTTGTTGAAATTGGCATCCCGTTCGGCGATCACTTCCCGGAAATAGGTTATGGCTTTGTCCCGGACCGATCGTAACCCGGAGGTCATGATAAACAGGGAATGGTGCTCTACCTGGTGAATGGAAATTTTCTTGTTCGTAGTCACTTCCGAACCCGAAGTAAGGCGGGTATCTGCCAGAGCGATTAAGCCGGTCTTTGTTTTGATGCCAAGGCAATACGTCATGTGTAATAGAATTGGATTGGGGAGAATGAATTTGGATAGCTTCCCCTACAAATGTAAAAAAATAGCTATATGCTAAGGGCTTAGAGCTATGATCCTTTCCTAATTATTTGAAAAAGGGCGTTCATGTGGTCCGCAAGGGGATACGTAATGCCCTCTAAATGACGGGTTTCAGGTCGAAATAGGTCTCAAAAATGGCCGCTCCTACGGCGTTGTTTTTAGACTGGAAATTGTCCAGAAATTCGTGCAGACCCGTACTGAAGATGTCTTCAATCGTCATGAACTCAATTTCGCTTCGCAGTTTGCTCAGGACACGTTCGGCCTTGTTTGTATAGCTGTTGCCAATGAAACCGCCAGAAATTTCGTACAGGGAAAGTTCCGCCCGCTTCAGGGAGTGCATAACCGAACGGGGAAAGTTCTTTTCGAGAATCAGGAACTCCACAATATGAGCCGGGGACATATTCCGGAACCGCTGGCGGTACATGTTGTAGGCCGATACGGACTTCAGAACCGATGACCACAGCAACAAATCCAGTGGCGAACCAACGGCACCGACGTCGGGTAGGAGGGTGAAATACTTTACGTCCAGAAAACGCGTGGTCTTGTCGGCCCGCTCCAGCATCCGGCCCAGCCGGGCGAAGTGCCAGCCTTCATTCCGGCTAATGGTCGATTCTATGATACCGTAAAAAGTCTGACACCCGAGTTTGATTTCTTCGTAAAAATCCTGGAAATGCCGCATTTCCCAGTGCTTCGACTGCGAGGCGGCTTCCTTGACTTTCCAGTACAGGGCATTAAGTTGTTCCCACATTTCCCGCGAGATGGTTTCCCGAATGGTACGGGCGTTTTCGCGGGCATACTGCAGGGTACTGAGGATAGAGTTGGGGTTGCGGGAATCAAAAGTCATAAAGAAAATGATATTCTCCCGACTTGGTTCCTGAAAGTGCTCGTAAAAGAGTTTGTTATCGGCAGTCGCAATAATCAGGGGTTCCCATTGTTCTTCTACATCCGGCGGCAAATCCAGCATTAAATTAAAGTTCACATCCACAAACCGCGAATAATTTTCGGCTCGCTCCACATACCGATTCATCCAGTAGATTGAATTTGCAACGCGACTCAGCATACTTTATACAGCTTAAATGGGAATAATATTTGCCAAAAATAAAAAATAATGCTTCAATATGGGGTAAAGTATTTAATGAACAAAATTTCGTTTGGAATAACTTTGGGATGTATCGATACGAAATGTTGATGGATGGACAAGTTAGATGAATACCCTAATAAAAAACCCTCATTCCCGAAAGAATGAGGGTGCAAAGGGGAAAATCAATGGCTATTAATTGCCAGCAAGGGCTTCCGCACCCGCTACAATTTCAAGGATTTCCGTTGTAATCGCAGCCTGACGTGAGCGGTTGTATTCAATCCGCAGGTTTTTCAACAGTTCACCCGCGTTATCCGTTGCTTTATCCATGGCCGTCATACGGGCTCCGTGTTCGGAAGCGTTGGATTCCAGAACAGCCCGGTACAACTGAATTTTCAACGATTTAGGAATCAGCTCCTTAATGATTTCTTCTTCCGAAGGTTCAAAAATGTAGTCACCGGGAGTGGCCGTTTCCTGCGTCGTATTTTCAACGATAGGCAGGAACTGCTCCACGCGAACAATCTGCGTAGCTACGTTTTTGAATTCGTTGTAAACAATCTCCACGATGTCGTATTGATTATTTAGAAAAGCGTTCATGATTTCGTCGGCCGCCTGACGAACGACACCGAAGCTCAGGCGAGTAAAGGTATCTTCATACAGAGCGTTGACTTTGTAGCCACGGCGGGTAAAAAATTCGCCGCCTTTTTTGCCGATGGAAAGAATATGAACGTTGCCCGCCCGTTTCTGGGCGGCGTATTTCTCGTTGATTACCGCCGTTGCCGCTTTGCTTACGTTGGCATTGAATGCACCGCAAAGACCGCGATCGGAGGTAATCACCACCATGAGAACTTTCTCGATGGGGCGTTCCTGTTTGAAAGGATTTTCCTGGGCCGCTTCTGCTCCCGCCGATACGGTCCGAAGCATTTCGCCCAGTTTCTGAGCGTAAGGCCGCATTTGAAGGATGTTATCCTGTGCTCTCCGCAATTTAGCCGCGGCCACCATTTTCATGGCCTTGGTGATTTGCTGGGTAGAGTTCACGGAGGCAATCCGGTTACGAACTTCTTTTAAGTTAGCCATGGTGTTGGATGATGAGATGTTCGATCATGAGCGAAAAAGGCCCGCTGCTTAAGGCAGCAGCGGGCTACCGAACATCAGATCAGGCGACAGCCAGGTTGTACTTGATGGCTACTTCTTTCGCTACTTTTTCGAGCGTAGAGGTAATGGTATCGTCGTACTTCCCTGCTTTCAATTGTTTTAATACGTCCGCGTGTTGAGCACGGAGTAAGTTGATAAAGTCAGCTTCGAACTGGCGAACCTGATTTACCGGAACCGTATCGATCAAGCCCTTGGTAGAAACGTGGATCATGGCCACTTGCTCTTCTACGCGTTGGGGAGCTCCTTGTTTCTGAATCAGAATTTCCAGGTTACGACGACCCCGTTCGATGGTCAGTTTCGTAGCGGCGTCCAGGTCTGAACCGAACTTCGCAAACGCTTCCAGCTCGCGGAACTGAGCCTGATCGAGTTTCAGCGTACCGGCTACTTTCTTCATCGACTTGATCTGGGCGTTACCACCTACGCGGCTTACCGAGATACCTACGTTGATGGCAGGACGGATACCAGCGTTGAACAAGTTGGATTCGAGGAAGATCTGACCGTCCGTAATCGAAATTACGTTAGTCGGGATGTACGCAGAAACGTCACCGGCCTGGGTTTCAATGATGGGGAGAGCCGTTAACGAACCACCACCTTTCACAATTGTCTTGAGGCTTTCGGGAAGGTCGTTCATCGTAGCAGCAATCTCATCATTGGCGATAACCTTGGCCGCACGTTCCAGTAACCGGCTGTGCAGGTAGAATACGTCACCAGGATAGGCTTCGCGTCCGGGCGGACGACGGAGCAGCAGAGACACGGTGCGGTACGCTACGGCTTGTTTGGACAAGTCATCGTAAACTACCAGTGCAGGGCGTCCCGTATCCCGGAAATATTCGCCGATCGCTGCTCCCGTAAACGGAGCGTAGAATTGCATCGGAGCAGAGTCAGAAGCAGCGGCTGCCACGATTACGGTGTAGTCCATCGCTCCGGCTTTACGCAGGGCTTGTTCTACTTGTTTAATCGTAGAAGCTTTCTGACCGCAGGCTACGTAGATACAATACACAGGCTGACCAGCGTCGTAAAATTCTTTCTGGTTGATGATGGTATCGATCGCAACGGTGGTTTTACCCGTCTGACGGTCACCGATGATCAATTCCCGCTGGCCACGGCCTACAGGGATCATAGCGTCAATAGCCTTAATACCGGATTGCAGAGGCTCGGTTACGGGCTGACGATAGATTACCCCCGGAGCTTTACGCTCGATGGGCATATCGTACAGGGTTCCACTAATCGGGCCGTTGCCATCGATGGGCTCGCCCAGGGTATTGACTACCCGGCCAAGCATGCCTTCACCTACGCGGATGGAGGCAATTTGACGCGTCCGTTTTACGGTGTCACCTTCCTTAATATCGGAAAATTCACCTAATAATACGGCCCCGACATTATCTTCTTCGAGGTTTAGGGCCAGGGCTTTTACGCCATTTTCAAAGGCGAGCAGCTCACCGGCTTGAACGTTGGATAGTCCATAAATACGGGCCACACCGTCACCGATCTGGAGAACCGTACCCACTTCTTCGAGCTCGGCGGCTGACTTTGCTCCGGAAAGTTGCTCCCGTAGTATTGCCGATACCTCATCGGGTCTAACTGATGCCATACAGCAGTCTTGGAAAGTTATATTGAATTCAGAGTAATACTAATGCGAAAAATTCAGAGCTGGAAAGCGAATGTACTCTGAAAATTTTCCCGCAAAATTAGCGACGAAATTTGATTTTCCGTAGGTATTTGCAACTTTTTCCTGTTAGTTTTTATACTATTTTCAGAAAGGCTGTCTTACCTGTCTTTTCATCCCACAAGAGCCTGATGGGATCAATTGGAGAACAATTTGAATAAATCCAATACCGTGAATTAATTAAAGAATTCTTAACCTATCTTCATAAAAACCGCCTTTTCTTCTTTCCTAGTTTTGTAAGTCTTTTTTGTTTTTTCATCTCAAACATTTGTATGAAGCACTTTCTACAAACTCTATCCTGCATAAGTTTGTTCTGTGTCCTTTGGATAGGACCTGCATTCGGGCAGATTTCCATTACAAGTTCACTCACGTACACGGAAAATTTCAATTTTCTACCCACTAGTGGAACAGCTACCTGGTTAAATAATGCGAATGGTAGCGGTTCTTCGTATGGCAAGACAGGGATCTACGGCGTTCGTACCGGAACCGGAACAACGATTGTGGCAGGTACTGGATCCAGTAATGCTGGAGGACTGTATAGCTTTGGGAACACTACGACTGACCGGGCCTTAGGTTCTCTTGGCTCCAGCAATGCGGCAGTTGGTAGCTTCGCCTATGGGATCCGTTTTGTCAACAATACGGGAAAAACCATCACGGGCTTTACCCTCTCGTACGCAGGTGAGCAATGGCGGGTTGCTTCGCCTACTCCTAATACGGTTGCTTTCTCGTATCACACCGGCGACAGTACTACTTTATCACCCAGCGTAGAGTTACCCGGCGGATTTATCGCAGTACAGGACCTGGATTTTACTTCGCCTATTGTGACTTCTGCTCAGATTGCAGCTGGACTTTTAGATGGAAATGCTGAGGCCAATCGGAAAGTTCTCGCTAAATCGGTGGCCAACTTAACCGTATTATCCGGAAAGGAAATTCTGCTTCGCTGGTATGATCCTGACCATTCGGGAGCGGATCACGGGATGTCTATCGATGATGTATCCATAACGTTCGTGACGCAGGATTCGGACACACCTTTAGTCTCCACTTCAAAAACGACGTTGACTGGCTTTACTTACGTTGAAAACGCCACAACCAGCCCTTCGCAAAACTTTACTGTAAGTGGAGCAAATCTGACGGGTATTCCTGGCGAAATTTCGGTGACGGCTCCGGCCAACTTTGAAGTATCGCTGGATAATGCAACGTTTGCTAATCAGGTAGTTGTTGCCTATACCGATTCGATCCTGACGGCTACACCCGTCTATGTTCGCCTGAAAAGCGGTTTGGCTGCGGGTCAATATCCTGCTACTGGTACGAGTACTATTGCAATTGCCGGATCGGGACAATCTACTTCTGTGACCGTAAGCGGCTCGGTAAGTCCTGCACCAACAGGCAATGAACCCTGCTCGGCACCTTCTGCCACGATTTCATCCGTTCGTAGCGGTATTGTTGGAAATGCTTTTACGGTAACAGGACGAGTTTCGGGAATCTATTCCGGAACGAACATCTACATTCAGGATGCAACGGGCGGTATTCTGATTTACGATCAGGCGGGCATTCAGCCGGAAGAGCTTCAGATCGGCGACGAAGTGCAAGTGACGGGTACACTGACCTTGTATAACACTGAAAAAGAATTAACGACGCTGACCTGTTTTCAGAAGACTACGGCGGGCAATAGTCCCGTAACGCCACTTGTCATTGCCAGCAGCGACCTTTGTAATCACCAGGGAGAACTGGTAACGATCAACGAAGACGTAACCATTACGAGCCCGGCGGGGGCGACCTTCGCTGGAGCCAATACGAACTACACGCTGAGCAACGGCCTGATCATGCGGGTATTGTCTTCCACCAATCTGTCCGGTGCAACTCGTCCTACGACTGCTTTTAAACCCACTGGAGTGGTTACCATTTTTAATAATGGCTGTCAGATTTTGCCCCGTTCTACAGATGACGTGCCCGGTTCAACACCCTTACAGGGCGGCAGTTGTGGTACGGCTTCGGCACCCACGGATGAAGCAAAGCTGGAAGTTACCAACTGGAACGTGGAGTGGTTGGGTAATACCGGTTACGGGCCTACCAACGAAGCCTTACAACTGGCTAATGTAAAGACGGTATTGAACGGTATTGGTTCGGACGTCTTTATGTTACAGGAGGTCTGTAGCTATAACGCCAGCAACCCTGCCGACCCCGCAACGTCTTTTGGTTCCATTATTCAGGGACTGAACCAGACGTATCCTTCCCGTCAGTACGCGGGTGAGTGTTCGTCGCGATACTCATATTCAGAAGTTACCAATCCCGATCCGGCAGGGCAACGGGTGTGTATCATTTATCGTACCGATCAGATTACGAAAATTTCTTCCCGCCCGATGCTGACCCAGGCTCCCGTGACGGGCTATCCGACGGGCAATAATTCACAGTTCTGGGCCTCCGGCCGTCTGCCGTTCCTGTTAACGGCTGATGTAAAACTGAACGGAGCTACGGAAGCTACGCGGATGCATTTCATTGGCCTGCACGCTAAATCGGGTTCGGATGTACCTTCGTACAATCGTCGGGTTTACGACTATAAAGTACTGTATGATACCCTGCAAAGTCAGTTTACCAACGAGCGAATCGTGATGGCGGGTGACTTCAATGACGATGTCGATCAGTCCATCACCGGTACTGGCCAGATCAGTAGTGTGAAGGCTTTTCTTTACGCCAATCCCAATACAACCAATATCAGCGATACGCGTCCGAATGCGAACTGGAGCAGCGTGACCCAGATTTTCAGCAATTCAGGTTGTTCAAGTACGGCAAGCTATCCTGATTTCATCGATCACGTATTTGTGTCGAACGAGATTCTGTTGCCCGTAAGCAGCGGTCGTGCCATGGCTACTTCAGTAGCAGTTGCTGGTGTCTATTCCTTACGCCCCAGCATTAGTGGCTATCGGAACAATACCTCTGATCACTACCCCACGTTTACCCAGCTTTCAATCGTAGAAGAAACGCCTACGCCCGTAACCTGGCTGGATTTCAAAGGCAAGACTACGGAGCTGTCTCAGGTGGAACTGACCTGGTCAACGGCTAGCGAGAAGAACAATGCCTATTTTGAAATTCAACGCAGTGCAAATGCTCAGGACTTCGAAACGATTGGTACCGTAAAAGGTCAAATCAACGCTACGCAGCAAACGGCTTACGCATTCACGGACGTTACCCCTGCCGAAGGCCTGAACTATTACCGGTTGAAGCAAATGGATAACGACGGAAAATATAGTTTCTCCCGTTCCATTGCCGTTGAACTATTTGGGGTGATCAAGGTAGGCCCAAACCCAACGTCGGGCTCCTTGAAGATCGATGGCAAACAGATACAGAGCATTCAGTTACGTACACTGACGGGCCAGTTACTGAAAAAGAGCAGTGTAAATGAGGTAGAACTCGGGGATTTACCCGCAGGAACGTACCTGCTTGAAATTCAAACGAAAGGTCATTCTACGGTCCGTAGAATGATCATTAAGCAGTAAGGGTAATTACTCACCGTTTAGCTGGATTACACCAATTCACTTGCTGAAGGGTTAGTTGATCAGGGGACGGTTAGTCGATTGAGCATCAGATTTATAGTTTACGTAAGCCGTACTACAGCAATTATTGCATGAGTACGGCTTATTTTTTTAAATAATTCAGAAGAGATTAGGTTTTATAGTAAAATTCCTCGTATCCTTGTGTATTAACTCCATCTTGCATTTAAAGCTATATACTAGTAAATTACCCTTTTTACTGCGATTATTGAGAGCATAAAAGGTACGGTTGCCGCCAAAATTTTACCTTATCATATTATCAATGAAGAACTTTTGCCCGTTCCTCAAAGGATTTCTGTTGACTGCCACAATGGGAATCACTTCATTTGCACATGCTCAGATTAGTGTTTCTTTTCCGGTTACACGTACCGTCATCCAACGCGATAACGCCAATCAGGCCGACCTGTACATAACAGGTAAAATCAGCCAGGCCGTTAGTGCGGTGCAGGCTCGCCTGGTGCCTCGTTCAGGCGAAGGAGGTACAGCTACCAATTGGCAGACGATTCAAAACAACCCGCAAAATGGCGTATTTAGTGGAGCCCTGAAGGGATCTGGCGGTCGCTATGATCTTGAAATTCGTGGGGTACAGGGACAAACGCAAGTAGGTTCCATCGCTAAAGTCGAAAAAGTAGGGATTGGGGAAGTCTTTCTTGTGGTAGGTCACTCCAATGCCCAGGGAGGGGATGGGTATAGCCCTTCCATTCCGTACGAAGAGTCAAACCAGGTGTTTCGTGATCAGGTAAACACGATTGATTTTCGGGAAACGTCTCCTAACTGGAATGCGTACTGGTATCAGACGGCCAGTGCAGACCTGTTACCGCCTCTGGCTCCTTCGCAGCTTTGCGAGCAGTGTGGAATGGCTCCCGGAGCTCCCCGCTGGTTCTGGGGCCGACTGGGCGAAATGCTGGTTCAACGCCTGCAAGTACCCGTACTTTTTTACAACGCAGCTATCGGGGGAACTAATATTGAGCTGACCTACAAAGCGGCTTACGATATTCCCTTCCAACACGGTTTTATCAATTACAATCTTCGGCATCCGTACATTAATATCCGGAACACCCTGAAAAAGTACGTTCCGCAATCTGGTATCCGGGCTATTTTATCCGGACATGGGGTGAATGACCGGAGTAGCGTGGGTAAATCGTTTGAAGATGATTACATTAAACTTATTGCAAAAACCCGGGAGGAAGTAGGCGAGGGTCGCCTAGCCTGGCTGGTTGCTCAGGATTGCTGGATAGGGGGCAAATGTTACGGGAAATACAATCCGGGAGATGCTGATAACTCGTCAGAACACATTACGCGGGCTCAGCTCCATCTAGTGGCCACGGTCAGTGACGTATACGCGGGCCCCGACCTGAACACCATCGAAAGTGATGGACGTATGGATAACCTGCACTTCAATCAGAATGGTCAGAAAAGAGCCGCTGAAGGCTGGGTAAGTGCCATTACGGAACCGCAGAAAAACATTTCGTTCCTGACCAAATCGACTCCAGTCATGGCTAAAGCTCCGGTCTCAGCAACGCCTGATCCGGTAAATGTGACTTCCCTTAAAAGCGGTGCTTGGTCAGATCCCTCAACCTGGAATTGCAACTGTATACCCGCGTACAGTTCTGAAGTTACCATTCAGAAGGATCATCGGGTTTCGGTCAGTGGCCTGTTTTATGCAAAAACCATCAAAAACCAGGGGGAACTGGTACATTTGATAAACTAGAGCTATCAAGAGTCTGAAAAGCCGTGCTGGTATGACCAGCACGGCTTTTTTTATGGAAG
>JAAIGE0100501517.1_pt1 | contig 11061 bp, 13 predicted proteins | sample 6487951 | NCBI WGS metagenome assembly JAAIGE01 (sample SAMN13974128, study PRJNA590717) | phyllosphere metagenome | biome: tomato field; feature: multiple bacterial spot infested tomato fields; material: tomato leaves; isolation source: leaves from tomato fields | host: Solanum lycopersicum ... | reverse complement strand
TGAAAACATTCAACTGAAGACTGAAAACTATTTCTTGAGTTCATCAATAATTTCGTCTACTTTTTCAATCGTCAGGTGCGTGTAGTACTTTTCGCGGATTTGAAAGCAGGGGCCCCAGCCGCAGGCAGCCAGACATTCTACGGGCTTGATCGTAAACAGCTTATCGGCCGAAGTTTCACCATCCTGAGCACCGATTTTCTGCTTCAAATGAGCGTAGACTTCTTCGCCCCCCATCAGCATGCAAGGACCGGTTCGGCAGTATTCGATGACGTGTTTGCCGACGGGTTCGAGGTGGTACATGGTGTAAAACGTCGCCACTTCGTATACTTCGATGGGTTGTATACCCAGCAATTCGGCAACATAATCCATCCCTTCCGCGGGCGTCCAGCCTTCCTGTTCCTGTAACAGGTGCAGGAGCGGGAGCAGGGCCGATTTTTGCCGACCTTCGGGGTAATGGGTTATTATTTCTTTGGCTCGTTCCAGCCGTTCCGGCGTGAATTCGATGCGAGGTTTTGTTTCAAGCATGGGAGGTTAAGCGTCTAATTCACCGGCAATTACGTTCATGCTACTCATGATAATGATGGCATCGGACAACGTAACGCCCTTGCATAATTCAGGGTAAGACTGATAAAAAATGAAGCAGGGTCGCCTCATTTTTAGTCGGTAGGGACTCCGGCCGCCGTCCGAAATCAGGTGGAAGCCCAGCTCTCCATTCCCGCCTTCAACGGCATGGTATACCTCTCCCACGGGAATCGGGATTTCACCCATCACGATCTTGAAGTGATAGATGAGGGCTTCCATGTTACGGTATACTTCTTGTTTAGGAGGCAAGTAGTACTCCGGAGCATCCGCGTGGAAGGGGCCTTCGGGCAGGTTTTCTACGGCCTGCTGGATGATTTTAAAGCTCTCCCAGATTTCTCCGTTGCGTACCATGAAGCGATCGTAGGTATCGCCCGAGTAACCAACGGGAATATCAAAGTCAAAATCCTGGTAAGAAGAGTACGGACTCATCACCCGCACGTCGTAATCGATACCCGCGGCTCGCAGGTTCGGACCACTAAATCCGTACTGAAGGGCCATTTCCTGCGATACGGGACCCACGCCTACCGTACGATCAATGAAAATACGGTTGCGATTGAGCATCTTCTCAAACTCCTGCATCACGGGTGGGAAGCTGCGAATGAATTCACGGATTTTACGAATGGCTTCGTTGGATAAGTCCCGCTCCATTCCCCCGAAACGACCCATATTGGTCGTCAGACGGGCTCCGCACATTTCTTCGTAGATCTCGTAAATTTCCTCGCGTTTCTGCATGACGTACAGGAAGCCCGTAAAGGCTCCGGAATCTACGCCCAGAATGGAGTTACAAATGAGGTGATCGGCAATACGGGCCAGTTCCATCATGATCACCCGGATGTACTGAGCCCGTTTGGGAACCTCAATACCGAGTAATTTCTCGACCGTCATGTGCCAGCCCATGTTGTTGATCGGACTGGAACAGTAGTTCATCCGGTCGGTCAGCGTGGTAATCTGGTACAGGGGGCGGCGTTCGGCTATTTTTTCGAAAGCCCGGTGAATGTAGCCAATCGTCGGTACGCCCGAAACGATCTTCTCACCGTCCATCGTTAGAATATTCTGGAAAATCCCGTGCGTGGAAGGGTGCGTTGGCCCGAGGTTGAGGGTGGTAAGTTCGCGACCGTCTTCCGCAATCAACGGTACACCATCCTTTAGGGCCAGGTTTCCTACCTGCGGACCCATAACGGCCGGCTGATCCCGCTGGGTTAATGTATTATTTGTGTTGGTTTCGCTCATCGGATTAGGCTTTTTAGCAGTTCGCTGCAGTGAGGTCAGTGGAGTTCCGGGGGAGCATCGCCCGCGGGAATCCGCCTAGCGGCCAAAAAGGGCGTCGATTTTGTCCTGACGGGTCGCGTCTTCCAGCGGATATTCTTTCCGCATGGGGAAGTAATCCATTTCCTCGATGTTCAGAATTCGAATCAAGTTCGGGTGACCGACGAAGTTGAGACCGAAGAAATCGTACGCTTCCCGCTCCATCCAGTTGGCACTCTTATGCAGGTCAACAATCGTAGGAACGTCCGGAGCTTCGATGGGAACGAAAATCCGGATCATAATGCGATGATTGTGCGTCCAGCTGTGGAGGTGATAGACCACGCTCAGTTCACCGCCTGTATTATCGGGGTAGAGAATACCGGCTAAATCGGTAAGATATTGGAATTTAAACGTTGGATGGTTATACAAATACGCAATCATGGGCTTGGCCGTCTCGACGGTCGTAAAGACACTCATGATTTCGTGATGCTCTTCAAACCCCGCAATCTTATCACCGTATTGAGCCAACAGATCGTCGGCAATTTCCTGATTACTAAGCATAAGTAGTTTTCAACGAGGGAATGAAGCCGTAGCTATTTGATAATTCCGTACGATTCGAGCAGTGCCTTGTACTCGTCAGAATCCCGACGACGCAACGGCTCGTTTTTAACAATCTCCTGCAATTGCATGACGCCATCCAGAATCTGCTCGGGCCGGGGTGGGCAACCGGGGACGTAGACATCCACGGGAACGATCCGATCAATGCCCTGGAGCACCGAATACGTATCGAAAATGCCGCCCGACGAAGCACAGGCTCCCACGGCAATAACCCAGCGGGGCTCGGCCATTTGAATGTACGTCTGCCGTACAATCGGAGCCATTTTCTTGGCAATGGTACCCATCACTAGCAGCATGTCGGACTGCCGGGGCGAGAAGCTCGGACGTTCCGACCCAAAGCGGGCCAGATCATACGTAGCTCCCATTGTAGCCATGAACTCAATTCCGCAGCAGGAAGTAGCAAAAGGAAGCGGCCAGAGCGAGTTGCTGCGGGCCAGAGCAATTACTTTTTCAAACGAAGTAGCAAAGAAACCCGAACCGCCGTAGCCGTCCGGAGCATCTACAATTTTGATAGTATTGGGTCTATCGCTCATAGTTGGAATACTGTTCAGGGGACGCAGCACAGGGAAAAGACCTTAGTCCTGATCCCACTTCAATACGCCCTTTTTAATTACGTAATAGAAACCTGCCAGTAGCAGGAGCATGAAAACGATCATTTCCCCAAATACCAGCGTGCCTAACCCTGCGTTTCGGAACTTGAGGAAGTTGACCGCCCAGGGGTACATGAAGATGATTTCTACATCAAAAAGCACGAAAAGAATAGCCGTTAAAAAGTATTTAACGGAAATAGGAGCCCGGGCATCACCGTAAACGGGGATACCGCACTCCCAAGGCTCTTCTTTTCTAAGGGTACTACTGGTTTTACGACGACCCGTAAGCAAGTGAGTCGCCAGCATCGTCATTCCGATGAATCCGGAAGCCGCAATAAATTGTACTACGACGGGTGCAAAATCCGCGGGAAGTGAAGCCATAGGAAACGAGGTACGGGTGATTATAAGTAAAGCCTATGTCCGGCTCGATATTAAAATTGTACTTTCTTTACTTACAAAAATCGCATTTCCCGGCATCTTTCCCAATCTTCTGAGGATTTTAGAATCTTTCTAAATAATATTAGATTATTCTAACCCCGTTCCAGGAAATTGCTACTTTTTCACAGTTTATTTAAAAGTTTACGACCCATTTCGACAAAATAACTACCCGTATTGGGGCCGAACCAGTTCATGGCTACGCTCTCGTAGGTGTCGCGGGTCCAGTACTTGTCGGGCGTTACGTAACCGATGTAATAGCCGTTGAAACTGGTAACGATGAGATGCTGATTTCGTTGTCGTACAACCTCCGAGAAGTCTGTCACCAGTTCGCCGGAAAAATCGCAGGGCATGCCCAACAATACTGTCTGACCAATGCGTAAGGCTTTCAGATCGGCTTCGGCCTTCCCAAAAAGCCAGTTAAAAACCCACGGGCGAAGTTTCCAGCCTTTGGCAATTTGGAGCTGAGGTTGGCGTAATCCGAGGGGAAGACGGACAAATTCCAATTGGCGGGCTTTTTGAGTGGGCAAGGTCCCGTACGCTTTTTCAATATCGCCGAATAAAGCCCGGGCCTGGTTGTTCATTTCCTCATCGTCGGTCTGGCCTTCGGTCTTGGGCCGCATGGAGCCTACGGCTCCGGCCATGTAGGCCGCAAAATTCACGGTTTCTTTTTCCAGTGAATCCACCAGAATGCCGGGATAATCCCGCGATACCACCAGGTTATCGTCATTGATCAGCGTCGCATGAGCGGCATACGTCACCAGCAGAGCCGTTTCACCCGTAGCCTTCTTGAATTTAAGCATCCGGATGAGACTATCGACTGTACCTTCATTTCCTACTAAACGGTTTTCAATGCGATCAGGCTCACTGATTTCTCCGTACCCTATTTCGGTAGGAGCCAGTCGTTGCGTAGCTTCCGTAATGGCCGTAATAATTTGTTTCGCCAGAAACGCTTCTACTTCAGGATTGTAGTTTCCCGCAATCAGTTCGCTACCCACGCCTGCCTGCCAGCCGCCGGCACTATTATGGCTATGAATGGCTCCGTAATAAATGCGATCCGCCGGGAAGCCCAGGTTCTTCGGCCATTGTGCCTGCACGGCTGCTACTACCGTGGGCGGGACGATGAGTAAATCGGAAGCAATCAGAGCCGTACGGGTAGTCCCATTGTCAAAGACGAACGCCCGTACCCACAGCGAATCCCGTACACCGGTAGACACTTTGCCCCGGCGGGTGCCGTAACCCGCCAACGGGGTTGCGTAGCTGGGGGTAATGTTCGCCTTCGCCCAACCGACATTCAGGGTAGGGCCGGTCGTATCCACCCGCTGTGAGGCCAGTTGTTGGTCCACGCGTTGAAGATTCTGCAGGGTTTGCTGGTACGCTTCGGTGGCGGTATAGGGCGTTTCGTCAACGGTCGTCATGGTAACCGCCAAAATCAGGAGAATGAGAATGATAAGAGCCAGGGAAATCTTGGTAATGAGGCGTAGGAACTTCATAAACAATCCGTTAAAGCAAAGAAAAACCCCACCGCTAGGGGTGGGGCAAAGATAGAAAGGAACGTAACTGGACTTATTCGCCGTTGTAAATCTCGGCATTGTCCAGAATGTAGTTGAGTTCGTAGATGTCGCTGGCATTAAGTTTCAGCGTACCCTTGAACGTTTGTACTTCATCCACTTTAAACCGACGGTTTTTCTTCATTTTGAGGGCCATGATCGTTTCCGGACCCGTACCCGTACAGAAGAAACACATGGAGTTCGGGTAGGCCGAAAGTACGAAGGTATTGGTCGTAATGTCTACCGGTACGAGGTAGCCCTTGATGATGACTTCCTTATTACTCAGTTTCTGTACGCCAGGACCGAAGTTCGGGTACAGAATATACATTTTCTCTTCAGGATACCACTTCTTCTGAAATTTCACATCCTTCAGATTCTCCCAGGTAATCTTAGCAGGATCGGCCACTTTCGGGGCGTCCGTTGTCGCGTTTACGAACAGTCCAACGGCCAAAAACAGCGATAATAGTTTGAATAGCTTCATAACACGGAAATGGTTTCAGCAATGAGTAACGCTAAAAATCTGGACAAAGTTACCGCAATCCCTTACTTTTTTCAACAAGGTCGCAATCAGCTTTCTGGAATTATTCCTCGGCCAGGGTTCGCGACAAATTGAGGCGGTAGACGTTGAGGGAGGGCAGGGCCGCCGCCAGCAATCCCAACAGCAATACACCTGCCAGTAACAGGCCTTCCAGCGGCGAAAGGGCCAGTACCTGGAAACTGTAATGAAAGCTTTGATCAGCTCCGGCGGAAAGGACTCCCAAACCCACCCGACTCAGCACAATACCGATGATATAGCCTAATACACTGATCAGTAGACCTTCCAGCAAAAGCATGGCAAACAGCTTGCTTCGGGTGGCACCCATGGCCAGCATTAGTGCCATTTCATAACGACGTTCTTTCAGCGAATTGTACAGGGAGACAAACACACTGATGCCCGCAATGACAATGATTACCAGGGCCATCCAGCGAATGGTATCAACGCCCACGCCGAGCAGATCAAGCATCCGGTTGATTTCCAGAGCGGGTGAAGCGGCCTGTAGTTTACTGTTTTCGTTGATAATCCGGGGCAGAATGACGTTCCCCATCGGATTGCGGAATTTAATGAGTAAAGCAGTAATCTCGTGACTGGGATCATCGGCGGTGGAATCTTCCGGCGTTCCATTGATCATTTCACCAATGATGGCATTGCCCTGACTGCCTTCCTGGCCTTCGTGTACTTTCCAGAGGCTTTCTACGGGCGTCAGAATGACATTGTCTACCACAGAATTATTATAGGCTGCAATGCCTACCACTTTATATTTGGCGTCGCCGTGTACGTGGCCTTCCTCGTCAAAACCGTGGGCTCCGGCGAATGTATCGCCAATCTTCAGACCGGTCTGCCGGGCTACTTTTTCACCAATGACGGCTTCCAGCGGCTGGCTAAACATACGTCCTTCCGTCAGTTTCGCCTCAAAATGAGCCAGATACGTAGAGTCAGTGCCCACAATGCGGAAGAGTTTATAGTTATCGCCCATCGCCAGCGGAATCGCTTTCTGTACCATGGGGTTACGCGATAACATCTGAGCGTCCGACAAGGGAATGTTGCCCGTAGGAGAGTCTATCTGATAAATGGAAGAAAGAATGATTTGCAGCGGACTGCCTTTGGCCCCTACTACCAGATCAATGCCTTTCAGATTCCGGGTAAACTTGTCTTCCAACTGCTGACTAATCAGTAACAACAGCGAAATCAAGCCTACACCCAGGGCCATCAGAAGGGTGCTCAGGAAAGTACTCAGCGGTTTATCCCGCAAATTAGCCAGGGAGATCTTGATTACATTCATGCCACAAAGTTGCAAAAAAACCAATGCCTTTTGCGGGTAAAAAAAGGAAATTCAAAGCAGTTTTTCTGCAAGAGCTAGGTAACAGGCCAGGGCTAAACACATCGCTCCAGAGACTAACAAAAATCAGGCAGTAAAGATATACGCAAAAATTATGGTAGAATTGTACTCAGAAATCAACTCAACCTACCCGACATTGCCCGCCTGGCAATCCGTAAAACCGACCAGTATATTTCCGAAATTTGAACAGAATGTCAGAACTCCCTGAATCGAACGACCCTATCCGTACGGCTGCCTTATTGGAAGGGCAGGAAGAAGAACGCAAGCGGCTGTCCCGCGAGTTACACGACGGCATCGGGCAGTTACTGACGGGCATTCGCTGGCACATCGACCAGTTAGCGGATGCTCCCTTTACCGAACGCCAACGCGACAGTTACCAGGAATTACAGCAGCTGATTCTGGAAACGATCGCGGCTACACGTCAGGTATCTTTCGACTTGATGCCGAGCGTATTAAGCGACTTTGGTCTCGACGCGGCTCTCCGTCTGCTCTGTGAACGTACAACCCGTCCGGGAATATTAACGGTTGATTTCCAATCGAATAAGCGAAATGAACGGCTTTCTGAAGCAACCGAAATTCATTTATACCGGATTACTCAGGAAGCTCTTACCAACGCTTTGAAGTACGCCAACGCTTCCCGAATGGAAGTACGATTAACCGAAACTAGCTTACATCAATTAGTTTTACGTATAGTAGATGACGGTATAGGGTTTTCTCTCGAAGAACTTACCCGGCGTGCTCAGGTACGATCTGGCTTACGGAATATGAAATTGCGGGCTGAATTGCTCGGAGGACGCTTCCAGATTGAATCCGTTCCCGGGCAGGGAACGATTATTGAAGTATCTTTGTCTCAGTAATTATAATTATTTTTAAAAATAAAAAAGTGGGGAATAGTATTCAGTCTGATATGTTTCGTTACTTTGGAGTACAATCCTGTGGTTACTGCTTCCGCCAAGCAAAACCATAGCTGTTCTTTTCTTTTATATAACCGTCAATGAAACTAATGGCAAAAATTCGAGTACTCGTCGCAGATGATCACACCGTAGTACGGAAAGGGCTTAGAATGCTGCTAGCCGATGAAGATTCAGTAGAAATTGTGGGAGAAGCCGCCGATGGTCAGGAGGCTCTGGAGAAAATCCCTGAAACTAAACCCGATGTGGTTATTCTGGATATCAGTATGCCCCGCCTGTCCGGAATTGAAGCCGCTAAAGCCATTGCACAGCAGTATTCAACCGTGAAAGCTCTGATTTTCAGTATGCATAACAATCAGGATTATATTCTGAAATCCGTTGAAAGCGGAGCCGCAGGCTATCTGCTGAAAGATACGGATAAAGAAGAAATCTTGTTGGCTTTGCAAAAAGTATCGCAGGGTGATAAGTATTTCCCTCCGACCATTTCGTCTGTATTCGTGGACGCTTTGCTGGGCCGCAGTCGCGGACGCACGGCTACGCGTGGCAATGACGACAGTCCGCTGAGTAAACTTTCCCGCAAGGAACGTCAGATTCTGACCATGATTGCAGAAGGCCTGAACAGCCGGGAAATTGCTGAAAAATTAAACCTGAGTATTCGTACCGTAACGAACCACCGGGCGAACATGCTGCGTAAAACTAAAGTAAAAAATACCGTAGAACTGGTTCGTATTGCCGTGGAAGAGAAAAAGTCCTAAGGTTTTACGTACTTCGCATACCGTTTTCCGGAAGGGGCACCCCCGGGGATTACATGTACTGATTCGGAAAACATACCTGCGAAAACCGTAAATAGACTTCCTGCATGATTCAGACGCACCAATTGACGTTTGCTTATAGCCCAACAAAGCAATTCAGCTTTCCCGATATTGAATGTCCCGATCAGGATACGCTTCTGATTCTGGGACGTTCGGGCCGGGGCAAAACGACTTTTCTGCACTTGCTGGCTTTGTTACTTCAGCCACAGGGTGGACAAATTCGCATTGGCCAGGAGGATATATCGCAGTTTTCGCCCAGCGAAGCAGCAGCGTTCCGGGCCAAACACGTAGGCCTGATTTACCAACGGCCGCACTTCGTACGTTCGCTATCGGTACTGGATAATCTGATTCTGGCTAATTATCTGGCCGGAAGAAAAGCCGATACCGAAAAAGCCCGTCAACTAGCTCAAAGCTTGGGATTTGCGGAACATCTTGGTAAAAAAACACATCAACTCAGTTTAGGTGAGCAGCAGCGGGTAGGCATTGCCCGGGCTCTGATGAACGAACCACAGGTAATTCTGGCCGATGAACCTACCTCTAGCCTTGACGATGAAAACTGCTATCTGGTCGTGGAGCTACTCAAAAAACAATCGGCTCATTTGGGGGCCAGTCTGGTCGTGGTTACGCACGACGGCCGACTGAAAGACGTATTCCCCAAACGTGTAGAATTGTAAAGCTACCCGGACAGATTTCAGAAAAATCCTGAAGAAATTACTACTATACCCTGCTACTTAACCAGTAGTCAGGGTATTTTTATATTCCATTGTTTCAACACTTCCCTACCATGTATCGTCTTTCTGCTCTCCTCCTGGGCCTACTGATTTCGCTGGCAAGTTTCGGGCAATCGTCCTTACGCAGGGATATTCAACAAATCGCCCAAAGCTCCGGGGGAACCGTCGGTGTTTCGATTATTCATCTGGAAAGGGGAGACACGCTTTCCCTAAACGGTACTGGCCATTTTCCGATGCTGAGTGTCTATAAATTTCCGATTGCTATAGCTCTGTTGAACCAGATCGAGGCGGTAAAATTTGACCTGGATACGAAATGGCACATCGCGAAAAATGAATTGTTACCCAACACACACAGCCCCATTCGGGACAAGTACCCGCAGGGAAATGTAGATCTAACGATTCGGGAGTTGATTGAGAACATGGTAGCTCTGAGCGACAACAATGCCTGCGACATTATCCTACGAAAACTCGGCGGTACAAAAGTCGTGGAAAATTACTTTCACCATCTGGGTTACAAAAAAATCGCCATTCGGGCCACGGAAGAAGAAATGGCGACGCAATGGTCCGTACAGTATCAAAACTGGTGCGAACCCGTACTGATGGGACGTTTGCTGAGCGATTTCTATCAGGGAAAACTACTCAATTCCGCCTATACCAAGGTTCTTAAGGATATCATGCTCAGTACTTCTACGGCTCCCAATCGCTTGCCAGGGTCGTTGCCCAAGGGTACGCCCATCGCTCGGAAAACGGGAACGTCGGGGACGAACCCGGCGGGTGTGACCGCAGCTACTAATGACGTGGGTGTGATTACGCTGCCTTCCGGGCAACACCTCATCGTAGCCGTATTTGTGATGGATTCCAGGGCGGAAACGGCAGTACGGGAGCAAACCATCGCCCGAATTGCTAAAGCCGCCTATGATCATTACAATCAGAATTAAGAGGCAGTACTTACGCCTGAAGAATCGCTGCTACTTTTTCCCGTAACAGGGGTATCATCGCTTCCTCAAACCAGGGATTCCGGCGAAGCCAGAACTGATTCCGGGGCGAAGGATGGGGCAGGGGCCAGTACGCCGGTAAAAAGCGTTCGGCCTCCCGCACGGCTTCGGTCAGCGGTTGCTGGACGGGTAAGTACTGCCGCTGAGCGTACTGACCAATCAGTAACGTCAGTTCGATATGGGGTAAGTGACGAAGGATGGCTTCGTGCCAGTACGGAGCACACTCGGGCCGGGGCGGCAAATCGCCACTCGATCCTTTGCCGGGGTAACATAAGCCCATGGGGACAATGGCTACCTGCGTGGGATCGTAGAACGTGTCCCGATCCATGTTCATCCACAACCGCAGGCGATTACCGCTGGCGTCATTCCAGGGAATACCCGAATCATGGGCTTTCTGGCCGGGAGCCTGCCCAATGATGAGTATTCGGGCCTGACTACTGGCCTGCAAAATGGGTTTAGGTAGTAAGGGCAAAAACGGAGCACAACGCGTGCAACTACGTACCTGAGCTAACAATTCTTCCATTACGATTCTAACGGAAAAACGAGCCAAAAAATTCAGGAATCTTTGGACGGAGCTTCTTTGACCAGCCCTTCCGTCAAGTCGTTAAGCTGTTTGACTTTCGCCTGAAAATCGCCTTTGATCCGCTCGCGTATGACGACCAGATTCTCCAGAATTTCCCGAATATTATCGGGAATGATTTCGCTGAAAAACTCC
>JAAIGE0101017285.1_pt1 | contig 11065 bp, 11 predicted proteins | sample 6487951 | NCBI WGS metagenome assembly JAAIGE01 (sample SAMN13974128, study PRJNA590717) | phyllosphere metagenome | biome: tomato field; feature: multiple bacterial spot infested tomato fields; material: tomato leaves; isolation source: leaves from tomato fields | host: Solanum lycopersicum ... | reverse complement strand
TGAAAACCGCCGTGGGGGCAACTCCACCGTGGGTTCGAATCCCACCCCTTCCGCCATTTCAGTCCCATAGTGGGCACGCCGATTCCCGCCGATTTCCCGCTAGAGACCGAAGTGAGGGTGCGGAGCAGTTCGCCCTTCGATCCCATGATGCGGACATGGCTCTCCCCGACCTCGACGCGCTGGGCGAAGGCGCGCAGATGATCCCGCCGATAGCCGCCACCGTCCTGACGTAGACGCTTGCGAGCGGCGGTCGCGAACTTGCGGAGCGCCGCCGGGGTGACGGCCATGCTGCCGGAGCTTTCGAGCTGGGCCTGAGCGCGCTCGGAATCGGCCTGCGCCTGATCGCGCAGCGCCCGGAGTGCCACGACGCGCTCCTTCAGCGCCGGATCGTTCAGATCGGCCACGCCTGATTCGATCGCCTCATAGAGCCGCTTCAGCCGAAGCTCGGTCTCGGCCGCACGGCGGTTCAACTCGGCGATATGCTCGCGGCGGCGATCGGCCCGCTCTTCGCGCCGGTCGAGGATCGAGGCCAGGATGTCCTCCAGCCGCTCGGGCTGGAGCAGCCGGTTCTCGATATGGTCGCAGACGATGGCGTCGAGCTGTGGCATCGGGATCGAGCGGCCGGAGCAGCCGGTCTCGCCCTGCCGCGCCTTGATCGAGCAGGTGTAGTAGCGATAGCGTCCGCCCTTGCCGGTGCGGATGGTCATGGCCCCACCGCACTTCTCGCAAAAGCAGATGCCCGTCAGCAGGGTCGGCCCGCTGACCACCCGCGGCGGCGTGACCTTCGGATTGCGGATGCGCAGATGCTCCTGCACCGCGTCGAACGTCTCCTGATCGATCAGGCGCGGCACCGGCACCACGACGATCTCGCTGACCGGCTTCAACTCCTTGGACTTGGAGCGCTTGTTGAACTCGTGCTCGCCGATATAGGTGCGCCGGGTCAGTATGCGGTGAAGCTGGCCGATGCCCCAGCGCCCGCCGTCGCGCGTGAAAATGCGGTTGCGGTTGAGATAGTTGACGATGGCCTTGACGCCCATCGGCCCGGAGCCGCCTTCGCCCTGGAGCGCCAGCCGATAGATCAGTCGCACGGTGTCGGCGTGCAGCGGGTCGATCTCCAGCTTTTTCTTGGTCTTGGCGCCACGCTGCTCGGCGGCGATGATGCGATAGCCGATCGGCGGCAGCGCGCCGTTCCAGAAGCCCTGACGGGCATTCTCCTTCAGGGCGCGCATGACGTGCTTGGCGTTCTCCTTCGACTGATATTCGTCGAACAGCGCCATGATCTGCCGCATCATGACGTGCATCGGATCGTCGCCGATCTCCTGCGTGATCGAGACCAGCTTGACGCCGTTCTTCGCCAGCTTGCGGACGTAGAACTCCAGCTCGAAATGATCGCGGAAGAAACGCGAGAAGCTGTGAACCACGACGACATCGAACGGCGCGGGCTTCGACGTGCCCGCTTCGATCATCTGCTGGAAGGCCGGTCGGCGGTCGTTGGTCGCGGTCGCACCCGGCTCGACGAAGGTTTCGACGAGCTGGTAGCCGCGTGATACGCAATAGGCTTCGCCCTGCCGCTTCTGGTCCGGGATCGACACGTCATGTTCGGCCTGCCGCGCCGTCGAGACGCGCAGATAGAGGGCGGCGCGGGTGGCGACCAAGGGAGCTTCTTTATTCATGGATGGTCTCCTTCGGACGTGAGGATTTGCGGCGTGGGCTGGCGAGCGCCAGTTCCAGCATGACGCGATCATGGACGAGTTTGGGGGCGAGTTTCTTGCCGCTGCGCTCCATGCGGATCAGGCCATAGCCGACCATTGCTTTCAGCGTGCGGGAGAGATTGGATTTGGCGCGGCCCGTCAGCTCGGCCAGGGCGTCGAGCGACTCCGGCTCCTCTTCGGCGATGAGGCGCAGCATCTCGCGATTGGGCGCGGACAGCACCTTGGAAAAGGATTCCGTCGAGATGAACCAGATCTTCGGATCATCGGGCGACGGCTTTTCCTCGCCGCGCGCGATGCGCAGCGTGCGGGCCTTCATCTCCCCGGTATCGGCGATGCCGACCTTCAGCGTGGTCATGGCGTAGAAGCCTCCGTCGTGGCGCTTGCCGACCGGACGAAGGCGCCAGATGGCGAAGCGGATATTCGCCATTTCAGTTATCATAGTAACATAATTTAATCAAGGAAAATCGCCTGCCGTTGAGGGGAGACGGATCAGGCGGACTTGCCGAACAGTTCATCCAAGATGTCACCGAACCACGCCTCGAACAGGTCGATTTCGGCCTCCGTCACCGGCACGCGCTCGGGCCAGTCGTCGGAGACCGTCCAGTGGGTGAGCGACGGATCGACCGGCCGGCTTTTGACTGATGCGGGAGGCGCGGCCTCTCCTTCGGCTTCGTCTATATAGTCGTAGAGGTCGTCGGGCAGAATGCCGGGGGCGGCACGCGCCTGACGCCGGGTCTTATGATCTTGGCGCCGAGACATGAACTCACCATCCGGTTCGATAGGCAGGCGTCGGTTCCCCCGATCGGAAGGCGCGGCAAAGCGCCGCCCGATGATCCTGCCGATGGTGGCGTGGGTTTGAAGTCAGCATGTTCCGATACCTCGTTCGTGGTTCACGATCGCAATGATGCCGCTCTCATCAAAAAGGCCGCCATGCCGAGGGGGAGCGGCATGGCGGCCTTCCCGATGACACCGGGGCGGCTCCGGCGTCATCGGTAGCGGTGGCTCAGCGGCTGGCGGTGAGCGTGTTGACGGCCTGGTTGCCGATGGCGGTGGCGGTGAGGCTGTTGCCGGCGATCGTGACCAGGCCGGCATTGACGCCGCCGGTCATGGACGCGCCGAAGTGACCGACGACGGTGGCCGAGACCGGACCACGATTGACCTGCACATTGCTGACCAGGGCGACCGGCTGACCATTTCCATTGACGGTCGCGCCGTTCAGCGCGGCATTGCCATAGGCGGACGCAGAGCCGGTATTGTCGGTGGCGCCGATCCGGCTGTCGTTGGTGCAGCCGCAGTTGAGCGCGACGCCTGCGCCGGCAACAGTCTTCGCCGTGACCGCGCCAGTGTTCACCTGTCGGTTGGAGAGCACTGAACCGGCGATCGGCAGGGAGACGGACGCCCGCGCCAGCATCGGCACCTCGCCGCCGCCCGGATAGTCGCCATTACCGACACCACCGGAGACGGTCATGCGATTCTCCGCGACATTGCCGCGCGCCAGCGATGCGGCGCTGTTACCCTCGATGCCGATAGCCGACCCATAGGCTCCGCTGCCGGCGACGCCGAACGCCGCCTTGGTCGTCGAACGGACCTCGGCATCGTTGCTCTGGCGGTTATCGAGCACGGTGCGCCCGCCGGAAACACTCGCTGCCGTCGCCGTCAGGCTGTTGAGCGCCCGGTTGGCGGTCGCCTCGGAGGCGGTGCTGTTGCTCTCAACGGTCGCGCGCGACGAGGCAATGGGCGATCCGGCGTTGCCGACGCCGATCCGGCTGGATGCGCTGGTCGTGACCTGGCCGGCTGCACGCTGGCGGCTGCCGAGCTGCACATCGCCGGACAGGCCGACCGTTTCGACCGTCAGACCATTCGAGGCATCGTTCATGCGGGCGAGCGCGGTGTTGGCGTTGTCCGACAGGGTAACGCTCGATCCGCCGATCTCGCCGGGAACCGCAACGGTCATGCGGGACGTAGCCTTCACCGCGCCGTTACCAGTCTGGCGATTGGACAGGACGGCGAACGGCGTCGGCTCATAGGTGCCACCGCCCTCGGCCCGCACGGTCTTCGCGGTCAGCGTGGTCGTAGCGGCATTACCCGCAACTTCCGCCGACTGGCGGTTGCCGGAGATGGTGAGCGCGGAATCACTCGCCGACGCCCAGCCAGTGGAAACGCCATAGCGGCCATCGGCGGTGGCGGTCGTCGGGATCGGCTGACCTTCGCTGCTCCATGCCTGTTCGAGTTTCTGGTGATTGGCGGCGGTATATTGGCCCTGAAGCTCGGAAGCGCCGGCGGCGCTGCCGATCAGCGTGGCGAGCATCGCGACGGCGGTGCCGGCGAGAAGCCCGCGCGCACGGTGGGAATGGATACTGGTCATCATGGTCTCCTTGGGTTGTGGCCCGGAATTGGGCCGTGGGGGAACGGAAGGTGTGCTGAGGCCGCCAGTCAGGGCAGTGACTGGCCGGGATCGCGGCGATGGGTCGTGACAGCAGCAATCCGATCGCCGGTCAGGCGTGGACGCTGCTCGGGCGGACGCGAGGCGAGGCAGGTTTCGGGATCGGATTTGAGGACGGTCCCGACGAGGCGCAGGGTCACTTCTTCGAGCGTCGTGCGGATGCCGAGTTGAAGGGGTTCCTGACCCTTGGCGCCGATGTTGATGTCGAAGAGGTTGGAGCCGAAGAAGCGGAAGGTGCCGGCGCCGATCTCGTAGCCGGTATATTGCTTGGTCAGACTGACGGTCTTCACGACGATCAGTGAGCGGGTGTCGACGATGCGCAGATCGACCGCGACCGATTGCGTGAACACCCGCGCCTTCGGCCCGACGCCGTTGACGCCGATCTCGGCGCCGCCGGAATGGAGGTCGTAATTGACTTCGGTGATGCCGCCGACGATGAAATAATCAGAGCCGATCAGCGAGCCGCCGAAATACGGCAGCCACTTCACCGGCCCGCCAGGCTGGCCGGGAACGCTATGTTGTTCACCGTCGCCGAGCTGGCGCTTGTCCATCCACAGCAGCTCGCGTTCGGCGACAGACGGATCGAAGCGTTCGGCAAGACGGATACGGTCGCCGAGCTTGCCGAGCGCCGATGTGACCATCAGTGCGCCGCCCTGCGTGACCGCATTGCCCTCCAGATTGGAGAATTTGCCGGTATAGTCTCGGACCTCGCCGACGCCGATGACCAGCGCCTTCGCCTTTGTGGGAAGCTGCGTGGAAAAGCAGGCGAACACCGGGTCCATCGGTGTGCGATTGTCACGCACCGGCGGCCCGACCGGCTGGGCGGCTTCGCCGGCCGCCAGTTGTTCGGTGTGGATCGAGGCGCAGGCCGTCAGTGAGACGGCCACCATGGCGACGGCGGTGAAACGGGCGGCACCGATCATCTCGCACCGCCGAAGCTGCAAGCGCTCGAACCGGAAACGCTGGAGTGCTGCGATCCGCTGTTGGTCTGGGTTGAATTGAGCGCCTGGGTCGGGCTGCCGCTCACCGAAGCGGAGGCCGATCCGGTAACGCCGGCAGAGACGGCGCCGCTGTTGCTCTGCCAGCTTCCGGCGCGGCCCGTACCCCGACCATTCAGCACCGTGTCGGAATTGTTGCCGGTGGCGAGCGCGGTCGGACCACTGACCGAGGGCGAATTGGCGATCGCGCTCTGCGATCCCTCGTTGCCGACCGAGGTGGCGGTGACGCCGCAATTATACTGGCGGTCGATATTCGTGGTGTAGCTGGGCGCCTGATAGAAGCCGCCGCGCCGCTTCTCCATCAGGTCGAGGACGATCGCTTGATTGGCACGGTCGGCGGAGGTGCGGAACTGCCAGCCATAGCTTTCGCCGTAATTGTTGGCGTGCGCCGGTGCGGCGAGCATGGTGGAAGCAATCAGGACGGCGGCAAGGCGATGGCGGCCTCCCGTAGAATGGGATGGGGTCATTGGTCAGACTTTCGGGACGAGGACGGATCGGTCGCACGGCGGGCTTTCGCGAAGCCGCGATCGGTGGCGATGAACCGCTCCAGCATGGGGACGATGAGTTTTGTCGGCTCGATCGGAGAACCGCCGTCGGCCAGCAAACGCCCGTAATCGGTCAGATCGCGGTGCAAGGCGGCGGGCAGTTCGACCGTGACCTTGACCGGCTTGTCATCGGCGATCGGGCCGAGCTTGAGCTTGCTCATGGCGCGCTCCCGTAAGGTTCGAGCACGAGATCGCGGGTGACGATCACGCGGACCGGGAAGCCGGGGCGGATGGTGAGCGTCGGGGCGATGTCGAGCTGGCGGCCGACCACCTGCCGTCCGACCTGGCTCACGCTGTCGGATGCGCCCTGACGCAACGCGCGGGCGATCTCGCTCTCGTCACCGGACGATCCCGCCTGGCTGCCGATGCTGAGCAGGGTCGAAAGTGCTGCGGCCTTGAACAGCTCGCTCCAATGATAATCGACGCCATCCTCAAGACCGGCATAACCTTGCGGGTCCGTGCCGGGCTGGCGCTCCAGCACGATCGAGCGGCCGTTCGGGAAGATCAGCCGATTCCAGACGAGCAGGATGCGGCGCTGTCCGAAGCCGACGCCATTGTCGTACTGGCCGATGACACGGGTGCCCTGCGGGATCAGCAGGATGCGGCCGGTCGGGCTATCATAGATGTTCTCCGTCACCTGCGCAGTGATCTGGCCGGGCAGATCAGAGCGGATGCCGGTGATGAGGGCGGCGGCGATCACCGCCCCGGCCTGAAGCACGTTCGGCGATGCGGGGGCCGCGACGCGATCGGGCGAGACCGTGCGCTTGTCGGGCGTTTGGTTGAGGAAGGCGAGCTGACGGTCCTGCGCCGAGGGTGTCGCCGGCTGCGGTGCCAGGCCGAGGCTGGCGAGGTCCGGCATGGGCGCTGCGGAAGGCGTGGAAGCCCCCGGTGTCGCCTTGTGTGTCTCGGTCGGGGCGAACAGCTTCGCCAGCCGTGCGGCCTCCAGCTCCTGCAAGCGGCGCTGCTCCTCCGGGCTGGGACCGGCGGGCATCGGCGTCGTCATCGCCGGCGGCGTGACGGGCTGGCCGCGGTTCTGCGCGTCGAGCATGGGGCGGCCGAGATCGCCGGGCAGCGGCGGGCCGAGCACCGGGCCGGTATAGTCCTTCGGCAGACCGTTCAGCCCGTCCGGCGTCGTCCGGTTATCGGTGGAATAGAGTTCCTCGCTCTTGCCGCCGCCATGGCCGACCTGAAGCGCATAGATCAACGCTCCGCCGACGCCCATGCTGGCGACGACACCCAGACCGGCTAGCACCTTGCGCGACAGGCGGGTGACGCGCGGCGGCTCGGACCTCAGTCGCATCGGCGCGACCGGCTCGCCGGTCAGCGGCTGGGCGTCGTCGCCCCCCGCATCGGTCGGACGCGGAGCATCCGGCTCGCGGCCTTCTTCCTTATAGGGATCGGCGGCGCTCATGATGCCGGCCTTCCGTCGGTGCGGGAGATACGGACGCGCTTCTGGCTGCGGTCGGCGCCGAAACGCAGTTCGGCGGCGGCGAACAGCCGATCGATGATCATGTAGTTGCCGCGCACGCGGTAGTTCACCAGTTCGGAGGTCGCGCCTTCCGGCCCGACGACGAACAGCGGCGGCATCTCGCCCTGGCCGATACCGCGCGGGAATTCGATGAAGACCTGCCGGCCGTCATCGAAGGCGCGCAGCGGTTTCCACGGGGCACGGTCGCCCGACACTTCGTAGCGGAAATTGACGCGGGACAGATCGACCCCGGTCGAGATCGGCTGCTGGGCTTCTGCCTGTGCATTCTGGCGTCGCAGCGCGATGAGTTGGTCCTGCGGGTACTGCCAGGACACCGAGGCCATATAGGTCCGCTCGGTCGAGCGCAGTTCCATATGATAGGTGCGCAGGTTCGTGTTGATGACGAGATTGGTCATTAGTTCGGGCCGGGTCGGCTTGACGAGGATATGGACCTGCTTGCCCGCGCCAGCGCCGCTCTCGGTATCGCCGATGATCCAGCGCACCGTGTCGCCGGCGGCGACCGGGCCGGAACCGACCAGCGTTTCGCCCGGTTGAAGCGCGATGTCGGTGATCTGCCCGACAGCGGTGTAGACCTGATAAAGCGCCCCTTGCGTGAAGGGATAGACCTGCATGGAGTTGATGAAGCCGTCGCGGACAGGCTGGATGCGCGCGGCGGCATTGGCCTGATTGACGCGGGCGGCAGGATCGACCGGCTCGGGTGTTTGGCGCGAGGCTCCCACCGGCTTCATCTGGCCGGGCAGCGGCAGAGGCTTGGGCAGTTCGACCACGGTGACGGGCGCTGGCGGATCGACCGTCTGCACGGCGGGCGCCGCGTCGTCATAGGCGATGTCGGGCGGCGGGGTCGTGGTCGCACAGCCGGCGAGCGCCGTGGCGGAGAGCAGCACGACCGCATAGGCGGATTTACGGAGAGACGGGAATACGGGAGTGCGTGCCGCCGGACGTCCGGCGGTCGGATGAGACGGCCGGATCATTGTCCAAGCTCCTTCGACCAGTTGATGGCGTTGACGTAGATGCCGAGCGGATTGGCCCGGAGTTTTTCCGCATCGCGCGGGGTCTGGAGCGCGATCGTCAGGATGGCGGACCAGCGTTCGGTGCTGGCGAGTGCGCCGTCCTGATAGCGGCGCTCAATCCAGGCGACGCGGAAACTGTCGGGCGACGCCCGGATCACGCTGGAGACTTCGACGGCCACCTGCTGCTTGCCGACCTTGGTGAAGGGGTCGTTGGCGCGGGCGTAATCGTTCAGCGCCAGCGCGCCAGCCTGCGTGGTAAAGTCGTAGGCGCGCAGCCAGTTTTGGCGGACGATGATGGCGTCGGCGGGGATCGAGCGGACCTGCTCGATGAAGCGCGCGAGGTGGAAGGCGATCTGCGGATCGGTCGGCCGGTAGTCAGCGATGGCGGGGGCAACCGCCTGCGCCTGTCCGAGCTTGTCGACCTGCACCACCCACGGCACGATCGAGCCGCTGGTCGATTGCCAGACCAGCGCGGCGGACAAGCCCGCCGAGAGCGCCAGCGAACCGAAGGCCATGAGCCGCCAGTTCTTCGCCTGCACGCGGGCGGAACCGATGCGGTCGTCCCAGACCTGGCTCGCGCGTTGATAGGGCGTCTCGGGCTGGGGTGATTTGCCGTAATGGGTGGCGGGTCGCTTGAAGATGGACATGGATCAGTCGCTTTCGGAGAGATTGACGGAAGAGCCGCCGCCATGGGCGTCGCCGGACTTGACGGCGTGGGCGGCGGCCTGGACGCCGTGGGAGAATTTCTGGGAGCGCTGCATCCGCTTCGCCCAGGCGGGCGGGCTGCCGGCGGCGGATGCGGACGGTGCGTCAGGGGCTGAGGCGGCGTCGGCCTCTCCGCCGATCGTGCCAGCAGTCGAAGAGCCGCCTGTCACCTCGAACGCGCCGCGCGCACCGGACTGGTAGCTCTGCTTGAGGCTGTCGGCGGCGCGACCAGCGGCCTTCTTCAGCGGCGAGACGGCGGCTTGCGCGCCAGTCGAAGCGACATTGCCGAGGCCGGATGCGACGACGGATGCGCCGGACTGACCGGCCGCGCCGAGGCTGTAGGCGGCGGAAGCGCCACCCGCGAGCGCAGCCCCGCCACGGGCGGCGGCAGCGGCGCCTCCCGCCAAGGCCGCTCCACCGGATGCGACGGCGCCGATGGCCGCACCGCCTGCCGCGACAATGCCGCCGGCGGCGAGGCCCGTGCCGATCGCCGCGCCGGCGCCAAGCTGCGGGCCGCCGGAAACGAGACCGTTGGCAATGCCGGGACCGAAGATGCCGAGGCCGAGAAGGGAAAGAGCCGCGAGCACGATCGCCATCGCATCGTCGATGGTCGGCGTCGCACCGCTGAAGCCCTTGGTGAACTCGGAAAACAACGTCGAGCCGATGCCGATGATGACGGCGAGCACCAGCACCTTGATGCCGGACGAGATGACGTTGCCGAGCACGCGTTCGGCCATGAAGGCGGATTTGCCGAACAGGCCGAAGGGGATCAGCACGAAGCCGGCGAGCGTCGTCAGCTTGAACTCGATCAGGGTGACGAAGAGCTGCACGGCCAATATGAAGAAGGCGAGCAGGATCAGCGCCCAGGCGAACAGCAGGCAGGCGATCTGGATGAAGTTCTCGAAGAACGACACCCAGCCCATCAGGTCGGAGATGGAATCGAGTAGCGGGCGACCCGCATCGAGGCCGGTCTGCGCCACCTTGCCGGGACGCATCAGGTCGGAGACCGAGAACCCTGTGCCGCTGGCCTTCAGGCCGAGGCCGGCAAAACTCTCGAAGACGATGCGGGCAAGGTTGTTCCAGTTGCCGATGATGTAGGCGAAGACGCCGACGAACAGCGTCTTCTTCACCAGCCGGGCGATGATGTCCTCGTCGGCGCCCCACGACCAGAACAGCGCCGCCAGCACCACGTCGATGACGATCAGCGTGGTGGCGATGAAGGCCACCTCGGGTTTGAGCAGGCCGAAGCCGCCGTCGATGTAGCGGGTGAAGACTTCGAGGAAATGGTCGATGACGCCGGTGCCCTGCATGTCAGCGCGCCTCCAGGTCGATGGGCGCATCGGCCGGCATGGACTCCTTGCGGATCGGATCAGCGGCTGGGTCCGGCGCGGATGGGAACAATGTCGTCGGCGCGCCCGGCGCATCGGGTGCCGATGTGCTGATCTCGCTGCCCTGTTTCAGGAAGCGGTCGCGGTTCTGTGCCCATGCCTTCAGACAGGCCGGATCACGGGTGGCGGCCTCGCCCATGTCGCGGCAGCGGCGCAATATCGGCCGCGACGGTGCGGTCTGCGCATCGAGGTCGGGCCGGAGGATACGCACCTCCGGTTCATCAGGCTTGCGCGTCATCTCGATCGCGGTGGCAGTGATGGCGACGCCGACGAAGACGACGGCGCCGATCCGGGCGAGCATCTTGCCGTCCATGGCGTCGCTCCCCTCAATTGCCGCTGTTCGGGAACATCCGGGCATTGCCCGGCTGATAGCCCGCGCCCGGTGTCAGGAAGCGGCGGCGCTGCTCGCGGCCCTGTTCCGCGGCAGCGGCACGTTCGGCATCGGTCAGCGCCTGCGCCCGACCGTTGGCGGCGACGACGGCGGTGAGATCGGCGAGCTGCTGGGCCTGAAGGGCGAGAAGCTGGTTGCCGGCCTGGGCCGCCTGCAACGCGCCGGTGGCGCCCTGGCTGGCCCCGACCAGCCGTGACATCTCCGTGCGGTTGGTGTCGATATTGCCGACGACGGTGGCCAGCACCCCCAGCGCGATGATGTGGACGATGTGCGACGTCGGCAGCGGATCCTGCCTGCGCTGGACCCACCGGTGTATGCCGTACAGCCCGAGGAGCAGCGCGAAAGCCAGCACCCCGGGCCGCGTGAAGCCCATCACGACGATGA
>JAAIGE0100713441.1_pt1 | contig 11065 bp, 17 predicted proteins | sample 6487951 | NCBI WGS metagenome assembly JAAIGE01 (sample SAMN13974128, study PRJNA590717) | phyllosphere metagenome | biome: tomato field; feature: multiple bacterial spot infested tomato fields; material: tomato leaves; isolation source: leaves from tomato fields | host: Solanum lycopersicum ... | reverse complement strand
CTGGTAGTCGGCGTCCTCGTCCCGTCCGAGCGGTGACGTGCCGGTCAGGAGACGCACGGCGCGCGAGTACTCGCGCAGGCCGATGCCGAACATCATGTCGGTCTGCACCAGGCGTCCGAGCTTCTTCTGGTCGAAGTCCTGGTAGCTGTCGTCGATGATCGCCCAGTTCGTCACTTCGGGACGCAGGGCGAGCCATGCGTCGATGGCGGCGGACCGCGATGCGTTCTGTCCCTCGGTGCGCCATGCGTCGCGGTCGTCGTCGTGATCGGGATGATTCCGGAGGTCGCCGTCGCCGTCGGGGTCGTCGTCGGGCACCACGATGGGGGACCAGAGGTGGGGCGTGATGCCGTGCGCGTCGAAGACGCGCTTGCAGACCACGGGGCTGCTGCGCCAGACGGAGGATACGACGATCCTCGCTCCGGTCCTCTCGCAGATGCGCACCACCATGGCGGCCGACACGGGGTCGATCTTGTCGCCGCCGGGCATCGCGGTCGCGACGCGGGTGAAGGCGATCACCTCGTCGATGTCGAGGAAGATGACCGGGGGATGCTTCACGTCGGTGGCCATGGCGGTTTCCTCCATCGGGTCGGTTCTGATCAACGATCCGGTCCATTCCGGTGCGGGACGTCCGTCAGGCGGCGGACCGCGCCTCCATCTCGTCGAGTTCCGCGAGGATCTCCTCCGGCGAGACCTCGACGACGATGTCGCTCCACTGCTCCGGCATGCGTGCGATGCCCTGCGGCGGCCCGAATCGGGCGTCGCGGATCTGGTTGTGGTGCGTCCCTATGCGGACCAGCGTCGGAGTCTCGCCGGTGCGTTCCGTGATGACGGGCAGCAGGTGGCGACGGACGAGACGTTCGAGTAGCTCGTGACGCCCCCGATTGTCCTGGTCCTCGTACAGCCTGACGTAGTCGGCGTGCGGCGGGTCGTCATCGTGTTCGGGACCGCGGTCCGCGAATTCGAACGGCCTGCCGTCACCGAAGCCGTGGCGATCGAAGAGAGCGCTCGCGCGCAGGTCGATGGGAAGAAGCGGTCCGCACATGTTGCCTCCGGGTGCCGTCTGCGAATGAGCACTCCGCCTGCACGTCGTGCGGGCGGTGGTCCAGCGGAATCGTCGATGTCGGGGGGGAGGGTTCAGCCCTCGATCTCGTAGGTGACCCCGATCTCGTGACCGCCCAGCTTCATCCGGACGTTCCAGCGGCCCTGCCCAGCGAGACGTTCCGAGACCTTCGAGGATATGCGTGTGCGTACGGCCGCGAAGGTCATGCCCTTGCCTTCGAACCGGTCGAACTCGCCGTCCGCGTCCGTCAGGACGAAGGTCTGCGGAAAGGGGCTGATCGCATCCATGCCGATCACGGTGTAGTCGATGTCCGCTTCGGCGATGTCCTCCTCGTCGACGTCCTCGAGCGCGAACGGCTCCTTGATGGTGAAGTCGGGGAAGGGGCCGTTCGGCAGCGAAGCGTCCATGCCGAGGCACATCCCGTAGATCGTCGACCAGGCGCATTCGTGCTCGTCTGTCCGGTGGTCGATCTTCCTGAGGTCGACCGTGCGTGCATCCGGATCGAAGTCGTCGCCATCCTCCACTGGTCCGTATTCGGGCACGGGATAGGGACGGGTGTCGTTCGTGCGGCCCGGTCGGTTCCATGTCGCCAGGTGCGGATAGCGGAGGATCTCGCTGGTCAAACCCGAGTCGCCGAATGCCATGATTTCGTTCCTCTGATGTGGTTGCGTGACCGGAGGATCACTGGAGAAGGCTGGAGGCCGCCAGACAAGCGACTCCGAAGGAGATGCAGACCGCGCCTTCGGCACGCAGGTGGAGGGGAAGGGACGACGTGATCGCCTGGATGCCGATCGAGGAGGCCAGGAGGCCCGTGACGGTGGCCAGCACCGTCACCAGGTCGACGAGGGTCATGCCGCGAGCGGCAGGAGGGAGGAGGTCTGGCCGACTGCGTCGGCGGGATCCTCGGCGGGCGCCTCGGGATCGGCGATCACGAGGCGGCCCTCTGGACCCATCTCCCAGTCGTGGCCGGTGTCCATGACCGAGTTGAGGTCGCCGCGCCACGCGAGGTCCTGGCACCCGTCGGCGACCGCCTCGAAGGTGAACGGCGCGATCTCGGGGCGCATGCGGAATTCGCCGTTCTTCGGATCGAACAGCCCGAAGAGGCAGCCGATCTTCTCCGGGCGCTCGGCGCACAGGATTTCGAACTCGTTCGAGCGGGCGCGGCCGTCCTGGAAGGCGGTCCACTGGCACGCCGTCGCGCCGTCGGGGCCGTCGATGACGAAGAAGGGCGCCTCGAGAAGGGCGTCGGCGCTGATCGCGAGCAGGGCCTTGGACATGGCGATTTCCTCTGATTGGATGGTTTCGGAACCGAAGGGGGTTCCATTCATGCCGGCCCGGGCCGGCGGAGGATCACATGCCCTGGCAGGGCGGCTGGTGGCGCATCAGTTCGTCGTCGTCGATGATCGACGTGACGATGCCGATGCGATCGTCGCAGGGGTCGAGGCGTGCGCGGCACAGGACGTCCCGGTCGATGGTATCGCACCCGTCCGTTGGAAGCAGGGCGACGAGGCCCTTCGGGACCCGCAGCGTGTGGATCCTCAGTCCGTCGCCGTTCAGTCCCGCGCTGACGGGACCGATGAGATCGAACGACCCGTCGTCGTGGCGCACCAGCGCCGGGCGCTCGATCGTGACGATGGCGGGGCGCTTGCCGGGCCTGGGGATCGTCAGGCCCTCGTTCTGGGCGTCCATGGTGTCGAAGAGGTTCATGCGGGGTCTTCCTGGATTCGTATCGGCCGGTCAGGCCTTGGATGCGACGTTCAGGCCGTGGGCGTAGGCGCGGTTCAGCAGCACCGCGATCTGCTCGGCGAGATCGGAGTCGTTCTCGACCGCGTCGTTGACGATGCGGATGGCGCGGCAGAAGTCGTCGAAGTCGCCTTCGGTCTCGCCCTGCCTCTCCAGCGCGCCCAGATGGTCGAAGTCCTTGGCGGGCGTGGAGATGTGGTTCGTCTCGGGGCGCAGGACGTGCATCGTGCTGTCCGCGCTGAAGGGGGTCGGAAGAGCCATGTCGATTTTCCTCACTCGTTTCCGGATTCGGATCCGCATCGTCGGGCCGTTCGGGTGAGGGCCGTGTCCTCCGCGCTTCCATGGGAAGGGCGTGCGCCTACGGCGCGGAAGAACCCTCCCCGCTGGTGCGGGGAGGGTCGGTCATGCCCTGGCGGGCGGGAAGGGAAGGAGCGTTCAGGGCTCCCGCATGGCGGTGGAGTCGGGAACGGGCATCATCGCCTTGTTGCGGGCGATGCGCGCCATCAGCTCGTCGGCGTGGATCGGCGTGAAGTCGATCTGCTCGACGGACACGCAGACGTAGCGGGGATCGTTCCGGATCCCGTTGGAGTGCGTGTGACCGTGCACGTTCACGCCCCACTTCGGGTTGAGGCAGTCCGGATGCACGGGGATGTGCGTCAGGAAGAAGCCGAACTCGGGGAGCACGCGGAAGGCGCGCACCCACTTGAAGTGGCGCAGGTACACCTTGGTGTCCAGGTCGTCGTGGTTGCCGTCGATCAGGTTCTTCCTGCCGTGGGCGCGGTCGAAGAACGGGAGGGAGGCCTTGCGACCGACGTCGCCGAGCACGTAGACCCTGTCCTCGGGCTTCACGACCGAGTTCCAGCGCTCCAGCAGACCCTCGTCCATCTCCTTGACGGTGTTCCACGGGCGCAGCTTGACGCCGGGCGAGGATTCGTACCGGCACATCGGCTCGTCGCCGTTGTGGGTGTCCGCGATGAACCAGACGTCGCTCACGACTTCGTCTCCTCGGCGTTCGCCTTCCCGATGCGATGGCGCAGGTGTTCCGCCCAGGTCGATTCATGGATGTACGAGGGATCGGCCGGGATTTCCCGTCCGGTGTCCTTCATCCAGTCGAGCAGGGCCGGTCGGTCCTCCGGCTTGACCCAGGGCATCGTGCTTTCCTCCATCCGATCGGTATCGGTCGAAGGATGGTCATGCCTGCGGCCTAGGGCCGCTCTGTTCCCTGGAGTTCCGGAGGGTCTCCAGGGCGGGTCCGATGCCCGTGTCCGCGATGCCGCGCATCGTGGCGATCGGATCCTCGACGTCTCCCGGATCGGGTTGGTACGCGACTCCGTGCAGAACGATGTTCATCATCGTCTCGTGTTCGGAGTGGATGTCCGCTATCCACGAGACCGGTAGTCGTGCATCGAACTCGGCTCTCCTTTCCCGGCCGGCGACGGTGTCCAGGATGAAGGCGGGCCCGAAGGGGGAAGGTCCGTGGACGATCGACCCCGTTCCGCCCCCGATCGCGCCGGATCCGATGGCGAGTGATCCGATCCTCGACAGCACGAAGACGGCGGTGACGAACGCCTGTGCGTCCTCCGTGCTCCGTTCCGTGTTCAGGGCCATCGCCTCGCACGCACGGATCACGAGGCGCAGAAGGGAGGAGGCTTCGTGCCCCTCCGGGGCGGAAAGGGGGCAGACGAGGCCGATGGTCGCGTCGTCGTTCGCGATGGCGGCGAACGAGCATCCGGGTTCGTCCATGCCGACGCAGTCGAGGGACGTGACGCTCGGACGATCCTTCTCTGGTCCGTCGCAGGCTGCGAGCATCGTCCGTGCCATCTCCGTCAGGCGGGATATCGCCACGGGCTCCATGCGCGCTCCGACGAGGCCGTATGCGTGGAAGCGCACGTCGTCCGGACGGGGCGGGGGCGTATTCACGCCAGTGTCCATTCCATGGCGGACGGCAGTGCTCCGTGCAGGATCGTCCGCAGGTCCGATTCCGCTCGGAGCAGCGCGATCGGATCCTCGGTGCGGCCGCCGCAGCATGATTCGAGCGGTCGGACCACGAGACGCGGGCATCTGGGCCTGTCGGGATGTCCGACGCCGGCGAGGCCTGCGGTGACGGCCATCGGCATCTTGTCGAGTTCGAAGGGGCATTCACTCTCGCGGCCCGCGTCCCACGAGACGATGGGATCGTTGAACGGACTGCGGTGGATGAACTGCACCGTGCGTTCGTCGGAACGCTCCCGTCCGACGGGTACGAGATCGCAGGCCCGCGACGCGGCGCGGTGCAGGAGATCGATGTCCTCGGCGCAGGCGGTGTCCATGCCGTCGACGCCGCACAGGGCGTTCATGGCCATGAGTCCCGTCCTGGCCATGAACGCGATCTCCGCCTCGGCCGTCTGGTCGTCGATGTCCGGGTGGAGATGGGCCGATAGCGGCGGCCTGGTGCTGAGGATGATCTCTCCGCGTGGAGAGGAGGCCACCAGCGTCCGTTCGAGCCGGCGGGTGCCGAACTCGCCGCCGATCTGCCAGTGGACGATCCGGATGTCGCCGATGCGGTGCGTCGATACGTCGTGGGCATGGACGTCCTGCAGCCGTTCGCCTTCGCCACGACGCAGCGCCGTGGCGGCGTCGTCGAGCTCGCGCCACATGGCGAGCCAGGTGGCGACCTCCGGGCGGGGTCGTCGGAGTTCGGCGATCGACGGGGCGCCGGCGTGCGATCCCTCGACGATGATCAGGCGGTCGTGCACGTGCTCATTCCTCGGGCAGGTCGGGTTCGGCGGGATCGCCTGCCGGTCTCGTCGGAAGCGATGCCGTGAGGGCGCTGAGGCGCAGGATGGTGATCGGATGCTCGATCTCGTCGATGAACGTCGTCTCGACGGCCGGGGTGAGCAGAAGGGTGTCCTCGTTCCCGTGCGCCATGACGAGCATCGTCGTGGCCTGGAACGGCGGGCACTCCTCCCTCCCGCTGGTGCCGTCGTCATGGTCCACGGTGCAGAAGGCGTCCGACCAGGGCGACGCCGTCGCGATGCTGACCCCGATGACGGGAGGTCGTCCGACCTCACCGCCCGCGTGGAGGCGGGCATGGACGTAGCCGGACATCGCGTCCTTGAAGGAGAAGCGCCCCGGGACGGCGGGATTGCCGATCATGGTCTGGAGGCAGGCTCTTGCGATCCTGGTGAGCGCGAGCGCGAGTTCGGTCGGATCGGTGGGAAGGTGCGCCGCCGGGGAGTTCATGCAGTTGAGGTCCAGCGTGCTCCTGCGTTCGCCGCGCGCGGTACGGTTCTCGACGACCGTGATCCTGAACTTCGCGGTCGGCGACGACGGGTCGCGCGAACGCAGATCGAGTTCGATCCGGCTGCCGTCCTCGAATGCGTGGCGGAGCGGTTCGGACAGCGGAGCGTCCTCGTCGAAGGGTGTCCGGTCGGCGAGGAGGGCCGTGTGGAACTCGATGCGGCGGAGCACCGCGTCGTGACGCGCGTGCTCCGTCACGATGCCTGCGCCCCGTATGCCCGGCGACAGGACGATGAGCCTGCGATTCATTCCGGATCGCGGGTGAGTTCGGCGAGGGCGACCAGCGCGCGCATGTGCGTCATCGCGTCGACGGGCTCCACGTTCTTGTGGACGAAGTCGACGCCGCCGATGCGCAGGGTCACGCACTCCACGGGATCGGTCCATCTCGATAGCGCGACGGCGACGACCAGCGGGAAGCCGCCGAAGGGACCCTCGATGCCGCGGTTGCGGTCGCGCCCCGGATACACGGCCGCGTAGGAATCGCGCCACGGCGTGCCGATCCTGTGGACGCCCTCCATGCCGGGCCCGATGGATCCGGAGTCGATGCGGGACATCATGTCCTCGATCGCGGTCCGGCTGGCGGTCTCGATGGTCTCGTGCAGCGCCTCGAGCTTGCCCTGCGCCATCTTGCGCGCGGCCTCGAGACCGTGCTGCGTCATGGCGAGGGTGTCCTGCGCCAGCAGCGATTCGTCCTCGACCGTCTCGGGATCGCGGTGGTCGTGGACGGCGAGGCGGACGACGATGTCGTCGTTCTCGTTCGTGAGGGCCAGTTCGACGCGCTTTCTGGGGTCGTTCGGTTGGCCCGTGCGGGTACGGACCAGCATCGTGTCGTCGTGGAAGCGCCACATGTTGCTGACCGAATCGCCTCTCGCATCGGAGATGTGCATGCCCTCGCCGGCGACGACGCGTTCGGCGGCGGCGACGAGCAGGCCGATCTCGGCCGTGGCGTCCACGTCGTCCAGCCGGACGCTGTCCGGCAGGAGCATGGCATCGTCCAGATGGATCGTTCTCACGACGTGCTACCTTTTCTCAACGCATTCAGTGCTTCGGCACCCCTGAGCCTCGTCATGGGATCCACGGTCGCCGTCAGATCGTGGTCCATGTCGTAGGGGAACATCCTCACCGAGATCCGCCTGGCGATCCCGTAGGGCTCGTCCACGGCCAACACGACGACCATCGGGAAGTCCGGCATCGCCCCTATGCTCCTTCGACCCTCCTCGACACCGTGCATCAGGACCCGTCCCTTGCGCCAGGGCGTCGTAGGACGGTGCTCCGCCGTGAAGGAGCGGTCGGGCACGAGGCCGTCGGCGTCGATGATCGATCGCACCAGTTCGATGCTGGCGGCGTCGATCGTCTCGACGAACGGGTCGTCGTTCCGTCTGGAGACGTTCTCCAGCGCCGTTCTGGCGATGATCAGGTCTTCGATGCATTGCGCGATGTCGGGTTCCTGACCCTGCACGATCGTGCATGCGTCGATGATGAGACGGGCGATCATGTGCTCCGCCGGGTGGGACGCGGTGATCGTCTGCTTGTACGTGGTCAGATCCTTGTGCCTGACGCGTCGGATCTGGTGTCCGTCGGGGAGGGTCCACGTCGCGACCTCGTTCGTGACGCCGGCCCATTCGGGCTCGACGTTTCCGCGTCTGACCCTCAGACACAGGGCCAGGAGGGTGGACAGGGCGGCGAAGGTGTCGTGATCGGGAACGTGGTTGCCCGGCGTCGCGGGTACGGGGACGATGTTCACGGATGGTCTCCCAGAAGTCCGGCGGCGGCGGCGAGCGCACGGATGTGCTCGATCGGGTCCACGTCGGATCCGACGACGTCGACGTGGCGTCCGACCTGCACGAGATTCGTGTCGAGGAGCATCGCGAAGCAGACGGTCGGCCTGAGGCCGTCGAGCAGCTTCCGTACGTCATCGTCCATCTCCTCCGGCGGGTCGAAGGAGGTTCCGCGGCGGAACGACACCCTCCACGGCCGCTCGGGTCCGGGGCGAGCGATGCGGATCTGCTCGGGTGCGCCTCGTCCCGAGCGGATCTCCCGATCGCGCAGCATCGCTGCGATCGCGTTGATGCGGACCCCGTCGGGATCCGGTGATCCCGGTTCCGGCGCGAGTGCCGCCCAGCACCGCACCAGATGTGCGGTTGCGCGTCCCACGAGGACGGAGGCCTCGTTCGGAAGGCCCGATACGATCAGTCTGCCCTCCACATCGTCCTTCAGGACGTCGTGGACGAAGCGCATCATGCCTTCGCCGTCGTCACCGCCGCTCAGCTGCCCGGCGCCGTGGTCCATGATGGAGTCGGCGAGCGAGACGGCCGTCTCGACGGCACGTTCGTTCCATCCGGCCCGCGTTATGACGAGGTCCGCCGGCATCAGGATGCGCAGCATGGCCACGATCTCGGCGCGGCGTTGCGGACGGAAGACGGAGAGGATCCGATCATCGTTCATGCCCGTGGTCCTCGTGCGTCGGAATGGATGCGCAGGGTCTCGATGGGGTCGGGATCGCCCGGAAAGGCGCCGCTGGACAGCGTTCCGAGGATGGCGGCGTCGGAGTGCAGATCGATGGTCACTGCGCTCCTGACGCCCTTCCATTCGGACGCGTCACCATTGGTGATCCATTGCTCGCGACCGACCGGTCTGGTCCTGCGGTGCGGAGCGGTCCAGGGACCACGAGCGGTGAAGGACTGCTCGGTACGTGCGGCTTCCTTCGAGCGCATTCCATGGTCGAGACACGAGGAGACGAGCATCGCTCTGGCCGTATCGATCGGCACGGTCCCATTGGCGAGCGCGCGTTCGAGCACGTCGCAGGCGGACGATGCGTGTTCGAACGCACGTTGCGCCTGTCCCCGTCCCTGCACGTCGCTCAACCATTCCGGGAACCTCGAGGCTCCGTCCGGTTCCGGGATCATCAGCTCGGACCGTCGCGAACGGTTCCTGATGCCGAGGATGCGGATGTTGGACGTTCGGACGAGTTCCGACTGCACCACGACCTTGGGAGTGGGGCGCCAGGTCCATCCGCCGTTCGGCCAGCGGTCGTCGGCCCGCACGAAGCGCCGCTCGAGCATCGCGAAGGCGTCGCGTGCGCGGCGAGCGGCGTCGTACGCGCGCTTCAGATGCTCGGCGTCGAGGGGTCTGGCGTTGGCGATGATGATGTCGGCGTCGATCACGTCCGGTCCTCCTCGATGACGCCGGCCGCTCTCATCGATCCGAGGATGCGTAGCGTGCGCACGGGATCGTGACCCGGTGCCCACAGCGATGCAGGGTCCTTCCAACGGTACGTGGAGGAGACGTACAGACGGTAGGACCCATCGGAGAAGCGGCTCGAGATGGTGATGGTCATGGGGACCCGTTCGTCGAAACGGGTCAGGATCCCGCTCGGCATGGCGGCCGGTCGACCCATGCCGTCCTCGAGTTCGGTGGAGGACCACGGAGAGGCGAGATCGACGACGCCGATGTGATGCTCGGTCGGATCCGCCATGGCTGCCGCGCCCAGGATCCAGTCGTCGACGGTCGTGAAGGTCTCGGAGTCGTTCCATGGCATGCCTGTGACCATGTCCATGACCCGTACGATGTGGTCCGCCATGGTGGCACCGTCGTCGGCCAGATCGGATGCGCACAGCATGAAGCAGCCGCTGGAGAGGGCGGCTATGGCGTCGATGCGTTTGGAGACGAGGATCTGGTCCGTCCTCACCCTTCTCATGCGGATCTCGCCGCCTGCCTCTCCGAAAGGGGCGGTCCAGTGTCCGAAATCGTGATCGAGACGCCATGCGACGCCGTGTCGCCGCATGGCATCGACGACGGGCCGCATCGTTGCCACGGCGCGTTCGCAGTCCGCCCGGGGTCCGATGAAGACGATGTGTTCCAGAGGACGGGTCATCCGGTCGCGTCCAGCCGTGCACGCACGAAGGCGATCGCGCGCAGAGTGGCGATCGGATCCGCCACGAGGCAATGGCTCTCCCCCTCGCCCGTGAGGCCACCGGACGCCTGGATCCAGAGCATGTCGCCGCTCGTATCGCATTCGGCCTGCAGCGTGATGGGGCATGCCCGGTCGAGGCGCTCGATCAACGGCGAGGAGATCTCGCGCGCGCCGGTGCCGAGGACCGCGAGCGGGGTCGAGGGCCCCTTCAGGGTGACCAGGATCGGGTCGTGTCCTTCGCTCCTCATGATCCCGGCCGTGCCGATGATCCAGGCGTCCGCGATGGCCATGTCGTCGGGAGCGCCGATGAGGAGATCCATGTGGTCGGCGACCGCCCGCACCGCCGCGGCGGCATCCACGACGTCGCGGCCGCCGTCGATGTTCCATGGGATGTCGATGCTCGTCACCGTCGAATGGTCCTCCAGCACGCTCAGGGTCAGCTGCCGGGATACGCTGGTGGATAGTCGTATCGACATGGTGCCCGAACGGTGCTCCTCGGCGCATGCGGTCCATGGGTCCCGCGCGCCGGCCAGGGTGCGCACCATGCCCAGCGCGATGCGGAAGACGGAGGGATCGTAGGTGTGCCCGTGGATGACGAGATCGGGGCGCTTCATGCGTCCGATCCCTTGGCGCGCGCCTCGGCGATGATGCGCATTCGTGCGACCGTGTCCATCGGTGTCGGCTGGATGGTGCTGGCGTATCGGTCGATGACCATCTCGTGTCCGAACTGGCCGCCTTCGATGCGGACGCACGTGAAGGACGTCCGGCAGAACGTCTCGACGATCGGACCGGCCGCGGTACCGTGGTAGGTGCCCGCCAGGATGGGATTCGTGGGATCGCCTCCGACCGCGTTCACGATGTGGATCGCGGCGGGCCGACCCAGCGCGCCCGCCAGATCGCTGGCGTACTGGATCTCCTCCGGCATGGCGGGCGGCTCCGTCCCGGTGTCCTTCGCGCGCTCGAAGACGGTGGTCGCGAAGTCGATGACCCGTAGCACGGTGACGCGCGGATCGGGTGATGCGCCGATGATCCCGAGCGTTTCGAGGAGGTCTCCGTCGATGACGAGGTGT
>JAAIGE0100899591.1_pt1 | contig 11067 bp, 12 predicted proteins | sample 6487951 | NCBI WGS metagenome assembly JAAIGE01 (sample SAMN13974128, study PRJNA590717) | phyllosphere metagenome | biome: tomato field; feature: multiple bacterial spot infested tomato fields; material: tomato leaves; isolation source: leaves from tomato fields | host: Solanum lycopersicum ... | reverse complement strand
CTGAAATCCGGCATTTTCGAGCAGCCGAATGCTTTTGAAGTTTTCTGGAATACAGGCTGCCTCGATACGGTGCAACTGAAGTCCGTTAAAGATGTAGGGTATTACCAGTTTTAATGCGGCAGACATATGGCCTTGGCCCGCATAAGCCTCACCCATCCAGTAACCCACCATGCAGCTCTGGGCCGCGCCGCGCCGGATATAGCCGATGGTGATGCCGCCCAGAAGCGTGGTCCCACCCTTGAATATCAGCAAGGAGACGGCGGTGCCGGAGGAAAATTCCTGCCCATTGCGGGTCACGCGCACTCTGAACGCGCTTTCCGTCAGTTCGTCGTTGCGCCACGTCGGTTCCCACGGCTGCAAGAAACTGCGGCTCTCGGAGCGCAGCTTCTGCCATGGCTTGTAATCGGAATAACGCGGCAATCTTAACAGATAATCCGCGTTGCGCAGTTCGGGCGTGTCGCTGTTTCGGGAGAGAAAGCGCAGCATCTAGTCGTCCAACACCATGCTGCGGACCCGTTGCCTGCCGTCAGCCGTTTGCCTGTATCTTGATTGACGGCGATGCAGAAAGCTCCGCCGTGATGTCTGAAAGCGGCGCGAGGTTTTCCAGCGGGCCGATGGCGGACAATGTGGGAACTTTATCGAAAAACAGACGGCCCGCAAGATCGGTCAGACGCTCGGTGGTGATATCGCCAAGCCGCGTCATCATCTCGTCATTCGGGATCGGGCGACCATAGAGCATCATCTGGCGGGCGATCTGTCCGGCACGGGCAGCAGGGCTTTCCTGACCCATCAAAAGCTGGGCGCGAATCTGCGCGCGGGCGCGGTCGATTTCTTCCTGATGAATGGTCTGAGACGACTTGCGAAGCTCGTCGATGATGACCGGAACCAGTTCCGGAAGATCGTTTGCGCCGGTTGCGGCATGAATGCCGAAAATGCCGGTATCGGAAAAGCCCCAGTGGAAAGCATAGACCGAGTAACAGAGGCCGCGATATTCGCGCACTTCCTGAAACAGCCGGGACGACATGCCGCCGCCGAGAATATTGGCGAGTATTTGCGAGCAATAGAAATCGCGGGCGTGATAGGCCTTGCCTTCGAAACCGAGAAGCACCTGCGCATCCATCAGGTCGCGCGTTTCGCGAATTTCACCGCCGGTATAGATCGCCTTTTCGAGAACCGGCGTTGCATTCGGCTTCTGCGGCAGGCTGGAGAAGCGCTGCTCCACCTGCTTCACAAAGGTTTCGTGGTCAACGGCACCCGCAGCAACCACAAAGATGCGATCCGTTGTGTAGTTGCGGCCAAGATAATGGCGGATTTGATTGGTCGTAAAGGACTGTACCGTTTCAGGTGTGCCGAGAATAGGACGACCGATGGTCTGGTCGCGATAAGCGACGCCGGAAAAATTGTCGAAGATCACATCATCCGGCGTATCGGTGGCAGCACCGATTTCCTGAAGAATGACGTTCTTCTCACGTTCCAGTTCGCCTTCATCGAATGCGGATTCCGTCAGGATATCGGCAAGGATATCGACCGCCAGGGGAACGTGATCTTTCAGAACGCGCGCATAATAGGACGTCGTTTCCGTCGAGGTCGCGGCATTGACTTCGCCGCCGACGTTCTCGATCTCCTCGGCGATCTGGCGTGCCGTGCGGCGTGCCGTACCTTTGAAGGCCATGTGCTCGAGAAGATGCGCGATGCCGTGCTCATCATCCGTCTCGTTGCGTGAACCTGATTTGATCCACACCCCCAAAGCAACGCTTTCGAGGTGTGGCATTCTTTCGGTGACGACCGTCAACCCGGAGGGGAGCCGAGTTAAGTTCACATTCATGTTCACGTCTTTCCGCGTCGCTTAGTTCTTGGCGCGAGCGTGATTACCGATGAAATTTTCAACGGCGTCCAGCTCAGCTTCCAGAACGTCGAAACGCTCCTCCCGGTTCATTAGATCAGCGAGCCATACTGGAAGCGCGGGATCGATTTCGCAAGCGGATTTTACAGCCGCCGGAAATTTTGCGGGATGCGCGGTGGACAGCGTGACCATCGGACTGTTTGTTTTTTCATGCTTTTTGGCAACGAATACACCGGTTGCGGTGTGCGGATCGAGCAGATAACCCGTTTGCGCAAGCGTCTCGCGGATCGTTTCGGCAACCTGCTTTTCGGTTGCGCGGCCTGCACGAAAATCGCGCTTGATGAACTTCATCGCCGCTTCCGAAATATCGAATGCACCGGATTGCTTAAGCCCATCCATCGAACGCTTCACCGCATCGGAATCGCGCCCGTAGGCTTCGAAAAGTAGACGCTCGAAGTTGGAGGAAATCTGAATGTCCATGGAAGGCGAGGTCGTCGCCTTCACACCGCGCATCTCGTATCGCCCGGTCTTCAGCGTGCGCGCCAAAATGTCGTTGTCGTTGGTGGCAACAACCAGCTTGTCGATGGGCAGACCCATCTGCTTGGCGACGTAGCCCGCGAAGATGTCACCGAAATTGCCCGTCGGCACGGTGAAGGAGACCTTGCGATCCGGTGCGCCGAGCGAGATCGCGGCGGTGAAGTAATAAACCACCTGCGCCATGATGCGCGCCCAGTTGATGGAGTTTACGCCGGAAAGCTTGACGCCATCGCGGAACTTCGCATCGTTGAACATCTCTTTGACGAGGTTCTGGCAGTCATCGAAATTACCGTTGACGGCAATCGCATGCACGTTCGACGCAGTGGAGCTGGTCATCTGGCGCTGCTGCACCGGCGAAACCTTGTCATGCGGGAAGAGGATGAAGATATCGGTGCGTTCGCGACCCGCAAATGCGTCGATGGCAGCGCCGCCGGTATCGCCGGAGGTCGCGCCGACAATGGTTGCCCGCTCGCCGCGCTCTGCCAAAGTATAGTCCATCAGGCGGGCGATAAGCTGCATCGCCACGTCCTTGAATGCAAGCGTCGTGCCGTGGAAAAGCTCAAGAATGTAGGAATTTGGCCCGGTCTGAACAAGCGGAACGACTGCCGGATGGCGGAAGGTCGCGTATGCATCATCGATCATCGAGCGGAAGGTGTCAGCCGGAATTTCGTTGCCGGTGAAACGATAAAGAACCTCGAATGCGACTTCCTGATAGGTCTTGCCGCGCAGCGCCCGGATTTCTTTTTTCTTCATGGTCGGCCATTCGCGCGGCACGTAAAGCCCGCCGTCACGCGCCAGACCCGCCAGAAGCGCGTCGCAAAAACCCAGCGATGGGGCGCTGCCCCTGGTCGATACATACTTCACGAGATAGTCCTCATAACGTCAGCAGCCTGTCCGCTGGAAAATGGCCTTGGATGAAGTCGTAAAAAGCCTTTTGCAAATTTAAGGCAAATCCGAACGCAACCAATCGATTTTTCCCAGCGCCGCTGCTATAGACCATCGCCGACAGCCATGAAAGGCCAATAAACAGGTTCTCCGGTCCTGTATCGGGATAGTTTTAGAGGGTTGAACGAGTGACACGGAATATTTTGCGTCTATCCACCGCCATTTCGGTTCTTGCAGTACTGGCCGGTTGCAACTCCTCCAATCCATCGGATTCACTGGTGGTCAATCCTCCAGCTGCGCAAACTGCTGTCGCCCCGGTCGTGCAGGCAAACTGCCCGACGATCACCATTCTGGATGCCAGTGCCGTTCACCGCGTCTATGCCGGTGGCGCGAAGGGCGACGCGAGCAAGCTCGTTTATCAGGCATCTCTCTCTGACACGACCCGCTCCTGCAGCATGAGCGAATCCACGCTGACGGTAAACGTACTCGCGCAAGGCCGACTTGTTCCCGGCCCGCTTTCCAAGCCCGGCCGCGTCACCTTGCCGATCCGCGTCACCGTGAAGGATGGCGATGGCGAGATCTATTCGCAGGTAACAAACTTCGGCGTCGACGTTCCGGCGGGGACCGCGGGCACGCAATTCATCTTCAACAATCCGAATGTCGCCATCCCCAACGCGCCGGGCGGCGCATCACGCCAGACGAATGTGTTCATTTCGTTTGAAGAGGCCGGTGCGGGCAAAAAGCGTCGCCGCGGGTAAAGCTCGATCTAAGCTACTCGCGTTTTTCTAAGCTTTGGTTGGAGTATCTTGTTGCGCAGTTATCTCGTATCGGCTATATCTCGCATATGAGATGGTCTGTCGAAACGCACAATGCGGCAGACCTTGAAATTGAGGCGCTTCCCGTGGGCCTGCAAGCTCGACTTATTCGCTTGATGGAAGCCGTCGAGAACGTAGGTCTTGAGCAGTTACGAGAGCCACATGTGAAGCATCTCGAAGGGAAGCTTTGGGAATTGCGCGCAAAGGCAAGCGAAGGCATTGCGCGGGGCATTTACGTTACCATGTCTGGACGACGTGTCATCGTGCTGCATGTTTTTGTGAAGAAGTCGCAGAAAACTCCCAAAAGCGCATTGGCAATCGCCAGACAGCGAATGAGCGAGATAAATTCATGACGAAAATTGCCGATCTCAAAAAGAGACTGATGGATGATCCCGGCTTTCGGGAAGAGTATGAAAAGGCAGATGCCGAGTTTCAGCTAATAGAGGCGCTTGTGAGCGCCCGCACGCGGGCAAAGCTTTCTCAGGCGGAAGTCGCGCGTCGCGTCGGCACCACGCAGTCGGCCATTGCACGGCTGGAAGGTGGCGGAGTTTCCCCGTCTATTTCCACCTTGAGGCGATATGCGGAGGCAACGGGTGCCAAGCTGGAAATTAACCTGATCAGCACGTGAGCCATCTAAATTCCACCTGATTGGTGGGGAGGTCTCAGAACGCGCCAGCCCACTCAGACAGCGCCTCGATCGTCGCGGGCAAATCCTGCATGCGGGAAATCACGGTTTCAGCGCCGGCATCCGTCAGCTTGTCGGCATGGCTGGGGTATGTGTGGGAAGCGCCGGTGAAGCCGATGACGCGCATGCCTGCGGCTTTTGCCCCGGTGATGCCGTGGACGGAATCCTCTACTACGATGGCGCGCTCCGGCGAGACGCCGAACTGTTTTGCGCCGTGCAGGAAGATGTCCGGCTTCGGCTTGACGCGATCCGGGCCGAGATCTTTTGCGGAATAGATATGGCCGTCGAAATAGGGCTTCAGACCAACCTTCGTCAGCATCATATCAAGACGATGGCTGGAGGAGTTCGAGCAGATGCAGCGCTGTGCGGTTAGCCGCGAAAGCGCGAATTTCACGCCTTCGATGACCTTCACATCGCGCTCAAGGCGCGCATCCAGCAGCTTCTCGGATTTTTCCAGAAGCGAGGCGGAAAGCGGAATGCTGGCTTCGCGCTCGATTTCGAGAAGAATGTTCTTCCACGTCATGCCGGAAAAGCGCTCGCCCATCTCTTCAACGGAGATCGGGTAGCCTGCGTCGGTCAGCAGGCGTGACTCGACCTGCGCGGCGATGATTTCGGAATCGACCAGAACGCCGTCGCAGTCGAAGATGATGAGATCGAAGCTGCTCATGGGCGCTCCTCTGAAGTGCGGGAAATCGGAAAGTCGGGGGGGCTTTTAGACCATGTGAGGCGCAAGCTCAACCGGTGCCAGTGCAAGACAGCATTGCAGGCAGCGGGTTTGCTCGACAATCCGTGTGCCGCGCCTTATGTCAAATCATGGCCAAAGCACCGAAAACCAAATCTGAAGACACCATCGCCGCAAAAATCAGCCGCACGCTGGCCGATCGCATCGTGCGCGGAGAACTTTCTCCCGGTGAGAGGTTGCGACAGGATCATGTTGCCGAGGAATTCGGCGCTTCGCATGTGCCTGTCCGCGAGGCTTTTCGGCGACTGGAGGCGCAGGGGCTGGCGGTCAGCATTCCCCGGCGTGGCGTTCGCGTGGCGGATTTCGGTCTTGCCGATGTGAGGGAGGTGGCGGAAATGCGGGCCGCTCTTGAAGTTCTCGCCCTTCGCCATGCCATTCCCAACATGACGGCGGCAATTCTGGATGAGGCGGAGGCGGCGACGCGGGAAGGTGACAGCGCCCTTGATGTTCGCAGTTGGGAAGAGGCCAATCGACGGTTCCACCGGCTGATCACGGCACCCTGCAAGATGCCGCGCCTGATAGAGGTCATCGATGGGCTGCACGCAGCGAGCGCCCGCTTCCTGTTTTCCGCCTGGCGGGCAGGGTGGGAAAGGCGCACCGATACCGATCACCGCGCCATCATCGACGCACTGCGTGGCGACCGCGCCGAGGAGGCTGTCCGCATTCTCGACGGCCACGTGCAATGGATCGGACGCACGGCGATCCGTACGCCGACGGGGTCGACACGCGAAGCCTTCGCGATCGTCGGGTAAATTATAGATAATTTTATTATTGCCTAATCGTCTGAAAAGATAAGGATTTCTAGTTATGCATCCACACGTCTTGTATGCGTGGATCGTAAAATGCCGCGTCCAAGCTAGACTCCTCCGTCGATTTCGTTATCAATCATGCGCGTCCTGATAAATTATCTATAATTTGGAGATTGGGTGATAATGACGACACAGACCCGGAACGCCACGCTTGGCTTCTTTGATATTTCGACCAGATCTTACGTTCAGCAGTCGCTCTTTGCCGTTGCGGGAAGCCTCGTTCTTGCGCTGGCTTCGCAGATTGCGGTTCCCATGGTGCCGGTGCCGGTTACCATGCAGACTTTTGCGGTGACGATGATCGGCGCGCTTTACGGCTGGCGGCTGGGCGCTATCACCGTTTTGCTATGGCTCGGTCAGGCGATGATGGGCCTTCCTGTTCTGGCGGGAATGGCATCCGGCCCGGGTCCGTTCATCGGACCGACTGCTGGTTATCTCATATCCTTCCCGATCATGGCGGCGCTGGTCGGTTATGTTACGGAAAAGGGAATTGGAGGCGATCGGCCGGTCGCTGGTTTTGCCCTGCATCTGGCAGCCAATGCCCTTGGCCTCGTTCTTGGCTGGATGTGGCTTGCCAACCTCATCGGTTCTGACAAGGCATGGATCGCGGGCGTTGCTCCCTTCATTCTGGGCGCGGTTCTGAAATCCGCACTCGCCGCTGCCATTCTCAAGGCAATCGCTGTCCGGAGCGTCCGCCTAAAGTGACGATCCGGCTTCGTGGGCATCATCTGCTCTGCATGCTGACCTATGTCGGCAAGGGCTATAGCCAAGGCTTCACGGTCAATTACGACCGTGTCGCCGCGCTGCTGAATGCGGGGGAGGAAATCGAAATCGTTTCCGGCCCGGACGATATCTGTTCACCCCTGCTGTGCGATGGCGGTGCGCATTGCTTCAATCAGAGTGTGACTAAGCGTGATGAGGCTGCACTTGCAGCCATCTCTGACTTTCACCGCGAGCCCGTTGCCATCGGCACGCGCATCCGCCCGACAAAAGACGTCATCGCAAAACTGCGTGCAGGGTTCGCTCAGGGGGCATTGCGCTCTGCCTGTATCGATTGTGAGTGGGGCGGTCTGTGCGACCGCGTTGCCGCTTCCGGCTTTTGTGATGTCAAAATCGCGCCACAGAGCATCACGGCGTTCAGTCCGTGATGTTCAGTTCCGTCCGTTCCGAAGCGGTCACGGTAGCGTTCACCTCCTTGGGTTCGCGCTGCGTCTGCTTCGCGTAGGTGACCCTCACCATATAGTTTCCGGGTGCCAGCGTTTCCTGATGAGATGTGTCGTAGCGCCCGGAAATCTCCTTCTGCTCACCCTGCAAATCCTTGGTGATTTCCATGATGTCGATGCGCTCCGCCTGCGATGCCTTGACGGCCAATACACCGGCATTCAGGTCAAGCGTCACCTCCGTGCGTTTGCCCGGCTGTACGCTGAAAGGCTTCTCGACCGTCACCTTGCCCAGCCGCGCCCGCATGACGAAATCACCGGCTGGCATTTCCATGGTCTTGCCGACGCCATATGTTCCGGTAATCGTATCGCGCGTTCCGTCCAGTGTCTCAGCCGTGGAAAGCGTTTCGAAACGAATGCTGTCCGTCTCGACCGCACGTCCGCCTTCCTTGTAAACCGCCTTCGCCACGACGACACCGCTTGGAATGACCAGGTCGTGGCTCACGGTCTCGCCTGCGCGAACGTTGATCGTTTCCTCAGCTGTGGCAGGGCCGATGCGTCCTTCCAGCTTCAACTCTCCAGCCGGAACATAGATTTCCTTTTGGCCGTAGATGCTGTCGCTGAATCCATTTTGCGTCACCGTCACCCGCGATTGGGGTTCGGCATCCTTGCTGTCGGCGCTGCGCTTGGGAATGATCGTCAGCTGCGTCGCTTCAAAATCCGCCTTCAGCTCCGCAACCGATCCATCCTTCACGTCGAAGGGGATTTCCTTGGAAATATTGCCGAGCGCGGCGACGGCAATATATTTGCCCGCCGGAATTTTCTCCTCGAAGGTCGCATCGTAAGCGCCGCCGACATTTTCGTCGCTCCGCCCGCCCGCGCTATCGGCCTTGTAGAAATCCCAGCGAACCTTGTCGCTGTTGCCGAGTGAAGGCCCGCCGCTGAACAGTACCGCATCGGTTCTGACATTTATCTCTGGCTTGGGCAGATCCGGCTTCGGCTGCTGCGCAAATGCGGCGCTGGCAAACAGCGTCGAAACCAACATCAAGGCGATTCGCATATTCTTATTCCCCTGCACCCTTTGAAGGCACCATGATACCGCTGATGCCAAATTTCCGAAATCAAAACGTTAAAAATATCATCCGGTTCCATCGACAGGTTTTTTCGCTTTTTTCGCCATCCGTTCAGTCTTTGATAACCATCTTCGGTAACCATAAGCGTCAGTAGAGTTGAGTAAGCGTATGGAGCGAGTACAGATGGCATCAGTGTTTCCGCTGGCCGATTTTCGGCGTGCCGGTTTTGATCTTGCAGGTGAAAGCGATGCCTGGAAAGACAGCATCATAAAGGGTGACTGCGTGGCGGCTCTCGAAGCACTGCCCAGCCAGTCCGTGGATGCGATTTTTGCCGACCCGCCCTACAATCTCCAGCTCGGTGGCGCACTTCATCGCCCGGATCAGTCGCTTGTGGATGCCGTCGATAATGATTGGGATCAGTTTGCATCCTTCGAGGCTTACGATGCTTTCACCCGCGCATGGCTCCTGGCCTGCCGCCGCGTGTTGAAGCCGAATGGCACCATTTGGGTCATCGGCTCCTATCACAACATCTACCGCGTCGGCTCGATTCTTCAGGACATGAACTTCTGGATTTTGAACGATATCGTCTGGCGCAAGACGAACCCGATGCCGAATTTCAAGGGGCGCCGGTTCCAGAACGCGCATGAAACGATGATCTGGGCCAGCCGCGATGCCAAGGCAAAGAGCTACACCTTCAATTACGAAGCGATGAAGGCCTCCAACGACGACGTGCAGATGCGCTCTGACTGGCTGTTCCCTATTTGCAGCGGCGGTGAGCGGCTGAAAGGCGATGACGGCAAGAAGGTCCACCCCACGCAAAAACCGGAAGCTCTGCTGGCCCGTGTCATTCTGGCATCGACCAAGCCCGGCGATGTCGTGCTCGATCCGTTCTTCGGTTCCGGCACCACCGGCGCGGTTGCCAAGCGCCTAGGTCGCCACTTCGTCGGCATAGAACGCGAGCAGGACTACATCGATGCGGCGTCGGCCCGCATTGCAGCCGTCGAGCCGCTCGGCAAGGCGGAGCTGACGGTGATGACCGGCAAGAAGGCCGAACCACGCGTCGCCTTTAACGTGCTGCTGGAAAGCGGTCTGGTGCGCCCCGGTCAGGTTCTGACGGATGCGAAGCGCCGTTACAGCGCTATCATTCGTGCCGATGGTACGATTGCCTCCGGTGGCGAAGCCGGTTCCATCCATCGTCTTGGCGCAAAAGTGCAGGGGCTGGATGCCTGCAATGGCTGGACTTTCTGGCATTATGAAGAGGGCGACGCCCTGAAGCCGATAGACGATTTGAGAAGCGTTATTCGCTCGGAACTGGCAAAGGCAGAGTGACGACGCGATCCACCGCCTCGCGCTTTGTGTCAGTCGCCCATCCGGTTTAGTACCTTCAGTCCCGGATGGGATCAGCGAAGGCCCGGTGTTCCCTGGACGCCGGGCCTCAGTATTTGTTGTTGTTCATAATCGAATTTGTTGAAATATAACAATTGCATGACAAGTTTCGAGCAAGTAAGGCTGTTTAACAAGTTTTGCCAAGGGGACGACGAAAGCCGCCGCCGCACTGACCCGGAAGTTCGCAAGGTTTTTCGAACAGGCTCGATGCGGAAAAAGACGGAAGTTTCCCGGCACTGAAAATTCTGATCTGGCTGTTCATTCAGCTGGACTGGCGCAGGCTGGGGACCGCCATTCCCTCCTGCGCCAAGAATTCTCTTTTCAGATGACCACCCCGTAACCGGCCAAATCCGCTCTCAGCTTCTCAGCACCGGTAAAATGAACGGCCTGCCATCCGGCCGCCTTTGCGCCTTCCACATTCGCAACCGTGTCGTCGATGAATATGCTGGTGGCCGGATCGAGGCCGAATGTTTCTGCGTGCAACTCGTAAATCGCCACGTCCGGTTTGATCAGGCCGACATCGCCGGAAACGGTGACGCCACGGGAAAGTGTGAGAAACGGATACATCTTCTGTGCTTCGCGGAAGGTGTCGGAAGCGAAGTTGGTCAGCATCGTTACATCGTGCCCGCCTTCGATCAGTCCTGTCAGGATGCCAACCGAATCATCATAGCTATGCGACACCATTTCATGCCAGTGCAGACGGAAAGCGCGGATATGCTCTTCGCGATCCGGGTGGGCAGCGAGAAGCAGCGCTTCGGCATCGGCCCAGGTGCGCCCGCGATCCTGCTCGATGTTCCAGTCGTGGGTGCAGACGTTTTCGAAGAACCATGCGCGTTCGGTCGCGTCCGGTATCAGGCGGCTGAAGGGAATATGCGGATCGTAATGGATCAGAACCTTGCCAATGTCGAAAACGATATGATTGATCTTGCTCATTAAATCTTCCTGATAATCTGAAAACGCTCACGCTTTTCGCGCGAAGGCCAATGGAATAGCCTGTGAAATTGCCTTTTTCATTACAGTCGGCAGCGCCTGCGCATCAAGATTTGTGACCGGCTCCCACCATCCGTCATTGCTATGCCGTTTCATCGCGTCCGAAACCTTGGCGCGGTAGATGGATAGCCGCAATTCGAAATGG
>JAAIGE0100206019.1_pt1 | contig 11075 bp, 13 predicted proteins | sample 6487951 | NCBI WGS metagenome assembly JAAIGE01 (sample SAMN13974128, study PRJNA590717) | phyllosphere metagenome | biome: tomato field; feature: multiple bacterial spot infested tomato fields; material: tomato leaves; isolation source: leaves from tomato fields | host: Solanum lycopersicum ... | reverse complement strand
TGGCGTCGGAGTTGTCTTCGATCCCGGCGACGAGCTCCGCGAGCACGGCGTCGTCGCCGTCCTCGCTGGGGTAGCTCGCGTCGTGGTTCATACCCTCCATTGTGGTGAGGGCCTCCGACATCCGACCCCCGAAAACCCGCGCCACCGACACCCCTGTGCACACATGTCTCGCCAGGCCGGTTGTGGAGGAGAACCGGCGCCCCGAGAGCTGCCGCGAAATCGAAGACTCCCCCGAACCCCGACCCGCGCAACGCGCCCCGCGCACCCGAACGCCCGAACGCCGATCCCGCGCACCCGACTCACGAACGACCCAACCCCGATCCCGCGCACCCGACCCCGCGGACTCCGCACCCGGCCCACGAACGCCCGAACGCCCCGCCCCGACCCCGCGCACCCGACCCCGCGGACTGACCCAACCCACGAACGCCGCAACGCCCGACCCCGCGGACCGCGCACCCGAACACCCGAACGCCGATCCCGCGCACCCGACTCACGAACGGCTGAACCCGACCCCGCTCACCCGGCCCCGCGGACAGCACCCCGCGCACCCAACCCACGAACGCTCGGCCCCGACCCCGCGCACCCGACCCGCGCATCGCGCACCCGACCCACGAACGCCGGGCCCCCGAACCTCCGACCGCGCTCCCGCAATCCGTGAACCCTGACCCTCGACTCCGCGGAAGCCCGACCCCGCGAACGCTTACGAGCCGTCGCGCAGGTCGGCCAGGGTTCGCTCGGCGAGCGCGATGCGGCTGAAGGCGACGCGGCATCCGTCGCCTGTCGGGCTCTGCGCTTCGAAACCGATCCGTACGTCTGCGTCGCTCGCGTCGCCGGCGGGCAGGGCGAAGGCCCGCACCATCGACCAGGTCTCGCCGTCGGTCGAGGCGTGGAAGGCGAATACCCGGCCGACGCGCGAGACGCGCAGGTGCACTCCGGATGCCGTCACATCGAACGCGTTCGCGTCGTCGGACACCTCCCGGGTGACCACCGACACGACCATCGGCACCCCCGCGGGCGAGTACTCGAAGCAGAGTTTCGCCCAGTGACGGTCGTCGATCCAGACCATCAGCACGCCGGCGTCGAAGGTGGCAGCGAAGTCGACCTCGACATAGGCCTGCAGGGTGAAGTCACCGTCCGGTGCGGCCGCCAGCAGGGTGACGGCGTTCATCTGCGATTCGGCGGCGGTCTGCACGTCTCCGCCCGGGTCGCTGAACAGGTCGCTGTGGGGCTTGGCGACGACTTCGAGCCGGCCGTCCGACGACGACCACGGCCACGGCTCGGACGACTCGAGAGGTGCAGCGAACGTGGGAACGGGGACAGAAGTGCTCATCGCTCCAGTATTCCGAGCCGCGCACAGTCGTCGGAACAGGCCTGCCGAGGCGTCTCGGGAAATTGCTAAACAAGTTCGGCACTCTGAACTACCTGTGCCGTCACTTATCGGCACCAATGCACATCCCCCCACAGTGAAGGACCGTCCGATGACCGCTCAGGCCACCGCCCAGCCCCGCTCCACCTCTTTCCGTTCGCGCCGCGCTCTGCCGGCGTACACCGATCTCGCGCTGCTCGTCCTGCGCCTCGCGCTCGGAACCATCGTCTTCGCGCACGGCGCTCAGAAGGTGTTCCAGTTCGGTCTCGCCGGCACCGGCGAATCGTTCGCCGGCATGGGTGTGCCCCTCGGCGAGATCGCCGGCCCCGCCGTCGGCATCATCGAGCTCGTCGGCGGCATCGCCATCGTTCTCGGGGCCGGCACTCGCGTCTTCGCGGTACTGGTGGCCATCACGATGGCCGTCGCCACGTTCCTCGTGCACGGAGCCAACGGCATCTTCGCCGCCGAGGGAGGCTTCGAGCTGACGCTGATTCTCGGCGCCGCCGCTGTCTCGCTGGCACTCGCGTCTGCGGGTCGCTTCTCGGTCGACGGGCTGATCGCGCGCCGCTGACGCGGACCGACTCGTGAGACATACTCGGGGCGATCGGCGGATGCTGGTCGCCCCGAGTGTCGTCTGTGCGAACTCCGCCGCGGCCGACTCTCTTCGACAGCCCGAAAGCTGGTACGCATACGCGAAGCGCCCGCGTTAGGCCAGGGGCTGTTTCGGGGCGCGCGGCGATGCGACAGTTCGGTGTTCGCACGAGCAGCATGGAGGAGCATCATGGCCGACGAGAACGACACGAAGTCCGACGAGCCGCTGGACGACCGGTACGCCGAGAAGCACGTCGACGAGACTCCCGCCGATCGCTCGGCGCACGACGACTCGACGACCGACGCAGGCCCCGAAAGCGACGACAATCACGCCGGCGAAACGAAGTCGGACGACAAGAAGTCAGGCGTGACGGGCGCGGCCTCGAAGGTCGTGCACGGCGTCGCCGACACCGGCAAGGCCGCAGTCGGCAAGGCTCAAGAGGCTGCCAAGAACGCCTTGCCCGATGCTGTTCCGGATGTCGCTGACAAACTCGTCGACGCTGCTGCAGGTTTCGTCACCTCGACGATCGACCGCGACACGAAGGTCGTCGACAAGGCGCTGTCGTTCACGCGCGGCGCGAGCAGGCCCGTGCGCATCGCGCTGGTCATCGCCGCGATCGCGATCATCACCGCGCTCATCGCTCGCCGCCGGTAGCGGCCGCCCACGCGTGCGACGTCGGCCCGACCGGCGGCGCGACTGACCGGCGTCGCGACCACGTCACGGCTACCGCGCTACCGTACCTTCGCCTCTCGAACGGTTCCCAACACGGTCAAGACCGTCGCCCACACGATGACGCCGACGACTGCGAGCCACGCATCGCTCGCGTCCGAGATGGCGGTGGATCCGAGCAGCCCCAAGGTGACGTCCGCAAGCTCGCCGGCCCACGCCTGCCCGGCGAAGCCCGTTACCAGCAGAGCGATCGGCGCCAAGAGGTACAGGGTGAGGACCACGAACGTCGTTGCGGCCGAAGAGCGACAGAGTGATCCGATGCCCGCGCCGGCATAAGCAAGCGAGACGGTGATGACGATCAGCCGAAGGGAACCTTCCGCTAGGCCGCCGGGTGAGAACGAGCTCGGCGCGACCACCAGGGTCGTTATCGCCCCGATTGCCGTCACGGCGATGACCGCCGCGGTCGCGAGCAACGCGTGCGCGCCTGCGACGGCAAGCAGTCGGCGAGCCCTCGCGGGCACGAGCACCCGCACGAGCTCGCTCGCGCCCGTCTGATGGTCGCGAGCAACCGCGAGCGCGGTACTGCAGAGCACGATGAACCCGACGACGTCGGCACTGACGACGATCAGGGCGTCGGATGCCGCGTCATCGAGACCCCCGAATACGAACGCTCGCAGCGAGAAGATCGCGAGCGTCGCCACGACAGCGATGAGCAGCAACACGACCGTCGACCGCGTTCGCGCAGCTCGTCCGAGTTCGGCGCGAACCAACGCTGAAGCGGACAAATCGACCCGGCGGGTGCTTTCGGACGCCGGAGAGGCTCCCGCAGTGACGGCACTGTTCATCTGGTCTCCTCCATGACTTTCTCGCCGACGGCATCGCGGTAGATGTCATCGAGCGATCGGCTATGCGTCATGAGTTCGTCGAGGACGATTCCCTGACTCGCCGCTACGGCGAAGACCTCGCGGGCGGCTACGCCCTCGATGGCGATCCTGCCTTCCGCAGTGTCCGAGACGACAGCCCCTCGACCCCGCAGCTCTCGGACGAGCGGGTCCGGTCGATCGGCGCGCGCAATGACTCGAGACGCGCCTCGCGCGGAGAGCTCGTCGAAAGTACCCGTCAACACAATCCGTCCGCCACTGATCACGACGAGGTCGTCCGCCACGAGTGCCAGCTCACTCACGACGTGCGACGACAGCAGAATTCCGACGCCCTCGCCGCGCAGATGCCGAAGCAGATCGCGCAGCCACGCAATCCCCGACGGGTCGAGCCCGTTGAGCGGCTCGTCCAGGATCAGATGCGTCGGCGAGCCGAGCAGAGCCACCGCGATGCCCAGGCGCTGACGCATCCCCAATGAAAGATGTCCGACCCGACGGTCGCTCGCATCACCGATCCCTACGAGGTCGAGCAGCCGCGTGCTCTGGGGCACAATGCCCTGAGTTCGCGCGCAATAGTCCAGCACGTCGCGCGCTCGTAGATTCGGCATCAGCCATCGGGCGTCCAGCAGACTGCCGACCTCGCGAAGAGGCATGCGCAGATCGCGATATCGACGCCCGTCGAAGAGTACTTGGCCACGCTGGGCCGAGGTCAGGCCGAGCGCGACCCGCATCGACGTGGACTTCCCGGCTCCGTTCGGCCCGACGAACCCGGTGACGCGACCGTCCGCCACGGTGAACGAGACATCGTCGAGGATTCGGCGGTCACCGATGGTCTTCGTCACGTTCTCGAAGGCGATCACGATGCAGGGTCCTTTCTTCTGATGGCCCACGGAGACGAGTTCATGACGACGCTTCGCCCGCTCGCACCCACGACCTCTGCCGCAGCGCAGCAGGCTGATCGGCGGTCTCGACCACCGCAACCAAGCGGCGCAGCGTGCCGGCTGAGCAATGCACGCCGGCGAAATGGCGAGCACCGCCGGCGTAGAGATGGAGCGAAAAGGCGACAGGGCGCATCACTCCACGCACATGAACGGCGCTTACCGAATGGACCGCCCGCGCCCTGACGTAGGTTTCCAGCTCCGTCACGAGATGGCGTTCGACCTTCACCACCTCTCGCGCGTCGACAGCGATACCTGAGACCAGCAGGCGCCCTAGTCCGGTGCTTATCCCCAGCGCGATCAGGGCGACCGCGCTTGCGCCAACGACGTTGCCCCAGGTTTCCCATGCGAGCACACCGAGGCTCACCGGAACGACGTACACGAGAAGCGCGCGGAACGATTGGCGGAACACGGGAGCGGGCCGGTCCGCCAGCAGCACGGACCCGCGCACGAACTGATCGAAGTGCGAATGAGCGATCCGCCTGACCACTGCATCAGGAAGCGAAGGCAGAACCAGACTCGCCCCGACGTCGTCGGTGCCCTTGAAGGTCAGCACAGCCAAGCGAGAGCGCCGAAGGATCTGCTCCACGAGCGAGCGTCGAAGCGTCACGCCTTCGATGGACGCCAGATCGATATGCCGTTCCCGCTTCTCGACGAGACCGTAAGTGAGCACAAGTGTGCGATCCGAGTTCACTCGAGCGGAGAAGCCCTGGTAACGCGAGATCGTCGCGAGTGTGCCCAGCAGGACATACCCCAACGCGGACAGGACGATGAGAAGCGACGGCGGAAGACTCTCGAACATCGAGAACGCCCACGTGCTGACACCGAGGTCGGAGAGCAGACTCCAGACGGCGAAGAGCAGCGGGGGCGCGAGCAAGGCGAACCGCCCGTTGACGACGCTCATCAGGGCGAGCTCCCGCCACGATGCGCGATAGATGACCCCCGAAGACTGAGCCATGTCCGGCGGCGACGTGTCGGAGCCCGCCGGAAAATGTATCTGGGCCAGACGGCGCACGGCATCCGCCGACTGCGGGTCAAGCGCACGGAACACGACAGCGCCCCCTGTGGCATCGGACTGCGTCAGCTGAAGCCGCCGTATTCCAAGCGCTCGGAACACCAAACCGGCCTGTTCGTCGACAGCGACGATCGAAGCCCAGCCCAGGTGGCGTTCTTGCCTACGGATCACGCCGTTGCGCACGACGAGCGTGTCGGCGTCGAGTCGGTAGGTTTCCACGATCCACCGGAGGGCCACCCACGCCAGACGGAGCGGCGCGTAGCCGAGAATCGCGAACCCCAAGAGCACGGGAGCCGCGTCGCTCCCCCGGCCGGCCCAGAAGACCAGAGCAACGACGAGCAGAACGAAAGACACGAGGAACTGACCGGCTTCCGCAATGAGAAGTAGGGGCGAGGCACGTCGCCATGGCGTGCTCATCGAGGCAGTTCTTCCTGACAGCGGATCACACCGGCACGAATTGCGTCGGCGGTCTCGGGGGCAACGGGCCCGAGTTTGATGGTTCCGCCGATCGTCCGAAAGACCACGGTAGCCAGCCCGCAGCTTCTCAGCAGGGGACCGCGCACGACGTCGATGCTCAGAATCTGAACCGCAGAGAGGGTCGTCTCCGATCGAATCAGGATGCCGTGTCGAATGACGACGCTGGAGCTTTCGTGAATGTAACGGTACGCGCGGTACTGCAGTCGATTCACGATCGCGACGTCGCTGATAGCCATCAGAAGACACAAGGGCAGCAGAACCCATAGGGCGACGAAGGCTAGCCAGTCGACCGGAACAAACAGAGCGAAGACGGTGAGCACGGCGGCGACAATCGCGGCCGTCGCCGCCGTCCGAAGGTTCTCGTACGTCAGGGCGGCCGAGGGAAGCGAGTGACCTTCGGCCTCGTTCGAGCGATCACGCTGCGCTTTCATCACAATCATTTCTTCGTTCTCTTCGTCGTCAGATCGACCTCTTCGCGCAATGACGAGTGGTCGTGACCCCGCGGCTCCCGGTTCGCGCCGCGGGGTCACGCCGTACCCGTCAGGTACTCAGAGCCCGAGGATGTTAAGGATGCGCTCGATGATCTGCTCGACGGTGAGGGTGCGGAGCCACCGCTCCACCGTCGCCCAGTTGCGCTGAACCCACGCGACGACTGCGTTGACCGCAGCGACGCCGTACTTCCAGGCGAGGTCGAGGATCCTTCGGATGAGAGCCCACATGCTGTGTTCCTTTGCTGTGAGACGGCATATTTCCGGACCACCCGGAACCGTCGAATCACAGCCTTTTTGCCGGCGGGATTACCTGCCAGATTCGGCAGTATCGCACCTCGGGACTTTTGTACTCGTACCATCGTTTCTCACTCGATCCGTCAGCTCAGATTTCCAAGATCGAGCGACTCCACATCGATGATGTGCCTCGTGATGGCGTAGATAAGCACCTGCACGCGATCACGGACACCCCACTTCGACATGACCCGGCCGAGGTTCGCTTTCACCGTCGGTTCGGCGAGGTGAAGCTCGGCCGCGATCTCTGCGTTCGACGAGCCGCGGGCGATGGCTCGGACTATCGACAATTCCCGCGTCGTCAGGGGCGCGGCGACGGGCGTCGCGCCTCGGATATCTGCGGGGTGCGATCGCAGAGCGATGATCAAGTCCCGCGTCAGCCGTGGTGATATGACGAAGCGACCCGCGCAGACTTCACGAATGGCGTCGAGGATGTCATCCGGGGAGGTGTCTTTGACGAGATATCCCGACGCACCAGCACGGAGCGCCGGAACGACGTGACGCTCTGTCGACAACGTCGTGACAGCGAGCACACGGACAGCGGGAAACTCGGACGTGATCCGGCGCGTGGCTGCGATACCCGAAGTCTTCGGCATCTGCAGATCCATGAGCACGACATCGGGCAACAGCCTTTGCGTCGCAGCGACAGCTTCGTCGCCGTCGCGGGCTTCGCCCACGACCGTCATGTCGTCACTCGCGTTGACGAATATCCGCAGCGCGTGCCGGACCAGCGCCTCATCATCGGCGACAAGTACCCGAATGAGCTCCACGCGGCCAACTTTACGGCGACTGTCGTGGACGACATCGATACGAAAGTCTCGGGCTCGAAATACTTTTGCACGCGGTGATGCTCGGTCGCTCCTCGGAACTCTTTCTGAAACAGGTTCAAGGAGATACCGATGTTCGCAGCACTCATACTCTTCAGCACGCACGCCGCTTACGACAGCCCGGTCATCGCGGAGCTATGTCGCATCCTGAGAATCTGCAAGTGATGGGCGCTGCCAGACGAGCATCATGGAGGAGTGAAGCGAACTCGGGCGTCAGCATCGCGTGATTGGTCGTTCAGCTCAGGAGCTGCGGGCGATACCGGCTTCGTCGGCTTGACTCGTCGAGGCCGAATGATCCTGATCGTTGTGCTGAGCCTGATCCTGTCAATCGACGTCGGCGTGTACCTCAGCGACCCATCCACGACCTGGCGTGGCGTGCTGTTCGGTCTCGCGGCCACCCTCGCGACTTCACTGTTCGCATGGCGGCCAGCCGCCGCGGGGACCGGTCTGTTGCTCGTCGCGCTGGTGCAGCTCGCAGCCGGGCAGGACGGGAGCGACTTCCTCTTCGTCACGGGCGCCGCTGGGCTCGTCGTCTATACGAGCCCCCGGTGGTTCACAGCGACATACATCGCTGCGACCGCCGCGCTCACCATCCTGGCGACTGCTTCGCTCGAGGTATTCACCGCGACGGCATTGCCCGCCTTCGCTCTGCTGGTCGCCGTATCGGCATCGATCGGGTGGGCACTGCGCGCCGCTCGTGGAAGAGAGAACCGACTTGCGCGCGACCTCGCGGACTTGTCACGTGAGCGCACCGCCGCCATCGCGCACGAACGCGAGCGCATAGCGGACGAACTACACGACATCATCGCGCACGACGTCACGCTCATCGCGATGCACGCTCGCGTCCTCGAACGCGTGGACGATCCGACTCTGCACGCAGAGTCGATCCGAGCCATACGAGACAGCTCAGACCAGGCCCTGTCTGATATCCGTCGCATGCTCCACATCGTCCGAGACGGCGAGACCACGCCCACAGAGACATCTCGGGAACAGCGGGCAGATGTCAGGAGCACACTGGATGACGCCGTCGAAGCGCTATCGCAGCTCGGAGCGTTCATCTCGGCGCATCTCGAATCGGTAGCTGTGTCTGCCGCTATCGAGCAGACCCTGATACATGTGATCAGGGAGGCTACGACGAACATCGCAAAGCACGCCCCCGAACATCCGAACGTCAGCATCTCGCTCCGTGCTACGGATGAAGGTGTCTCTTTGGAGATGAAGAACTCCGCGCCGAATGATGCGCGAAGCTCGGAACTGCCTTCATCCGGCTATGGACTGGACCGGCTGCGGGAACGTGTCGCGCTCCTGGGCGGGGAACTCACCGCCGAGCGGACCGATGAAACCTGGACGTTGACGGTGCGACTGCCCGACCGCTGATCGTCAGCGTCGGCCTGTGCGGCACGTCCATACGTTTGGCTACTGCGGCGATCGGTCTTGATCGACAGCATGGCTGAATGTGACAAGAGAAACGAGCCGCCCCCGCCGCCCGTCCATCAGATGGTGGCTGGGATTCGCAACGGTGATCGCTCTCGGTATCCCCGGCATCGTTTGGGCGACGTTCTGAGATGGCGATGCCACGCTTGCGATGATCGGCACAACTCCTGCCTGGCTGTACATCATCGTCTCGATCGTCAGGATGCGGGCGTCGCTATTCCCCGCGCCCGACTCGCGCGACAATGGCGGTTACGGAGCGCTTGCCTCGTGTGGCAGTCGGGCGCAGAACTCGTGCGCACCAACTCACAACGCAGCACCGGTCGCCACCCGGGGGCTAGCCGTCATTCGGATACCGGCCGAAGACACCGGCGTAGTCTGATGCGACTCGTCGACTCCCGATACCGAACGCTTCACGAGGTCAATCTCGGCAAGCCCGTCACGATCTACTCGTGCGGATACACGCCGCGAGAACGGATCCACCTCGGTAATGCGCGACCGTTCTATCTTGCGGATCTTGTCCGGAAAGTAGCGCGCATGGCGGGCGCGTCAGTAAGGCTCGTCCAAGACGTGTCTGATGTCGATGACCGTGTCGAAGAAGCAGCCCGGGCAGCCGGCACCTCCCGGGCGGAGTTTGTCGCCGACCGTCTTCACGACTACACCCTCGACAGTGCCGCCGTCGGCATCGAACCCCCGACCAGCGCTCCGCTCGCGAGCGACCATATGACGAAGATCATCGATTTGATCCGCCGCCTACAGAACCGCGGCCTTACCGTCCACCGCCCGGATGCAATGACCCTGTCCGTCCCGCACGCTTTGCACTCCAGCAGCCTCGAGGTGCTCGACCCGGAGGGCACCATCCGATCGATGATGTGCTTCACCGGTCAGCAGTGGGACTTCCGGCAAGAACTCCGGCTGTGGCGAACGGGAGCTCAGCCCAGCTGGGACAGCCCCTGGGGTCCCGGCCGTCCAGACGAGAACATCGTCTGCGCCGCCCTCGCCAACGCATACCTCGGGACTCCAATCGCGGTCCACGTCGGCTCAGTCGATATCTACTCTCATCATGAGATCGAGATGGCAGTCAGCGGACTCGCGTTCAACACGGAGTATGCACGCACCTGGGTACATTCCGGTGTCGTCGAGGTGTCCGGACGCCGAATGGCGAACAGTGCCGGAAATGTGCGGTTCGTCGCGGACGCCGTCAGGGACCACGGAGCCGACGCGGTTCGCATGCTCTACCTGTCCACGCACTACAGCCACACACTCGACGCCTCCCGGGAGGCACTCGAAGGAGCCGCGACACGCATCAGCGACCTGCGTGCTGCGATCCGAGCCGCGCCCGAATCATCCGATTCCGAGTCGACGCCGAACATCTGGCTACGCGACGCGCTGCTGAGCGACCTCGATACACCTCGCGCTTTAAAGGAGCTGGAACGACTCCTCCCTGCGGATCTCACTCGCGCCGCAGGCAACGAAGCGATGCAGATCCTGGGCTTCGCTCCAGAGCCGTTTCCCTGAACCTCAGCAGAGCCGCAGGACCACCGGAGGTCTACATGAACGCGTCGTTCACGACCACCGCCTTCGACACGACGTGACGACCATCGCCTCTCGAGCCAGGGCGAGTCGGATCGGATCACGCTCTTCCCTCAGCGGAGGCGAGCAGGCGCGCCTCCTTGCCAGTCCGACCAGCCCAGCGTCGCTGATCTCCAGGCAGACCTCACCGGTGAGCATCGGGATGCTGAGATGCGTCGCGCTCACTCCCCCGCGTCGTAGAGCGTATGGGCCAGTGACATCACCGCCGTCTTGTACAGCTCAGGTCTGACGTTCTCGGGGTCGAACAGCGACAGGGCTGAGAGCCCCATGTCGAGCGCCGTCAGGATGCGGAACTGATCAGCGGTCGGGATGCCGGCGAAGGTGCTGCTCGACGGTATCGGCGATGAACCGGCCGGGATGTCGCCGGCCGGCGAGATGAACTCGAGGAACTGCGCCCCCAGCTTTTCATCACGGAGGGCGTAGGGGATGAAGTCGAACAGCAGCCGCGCGTACTCTGACCGGTCGCCGCTCTTCGCCGTGAGGATCCACACGTCGCACCACGCTTCG
>JAAIGE0100609301.1_pt1 | contig 11078 bp, 10 predicted proteins | sample 6487951 | NCBI WGS metagenome assembly JAAIGE01 (sample SAMN13974128, study PRJNA590717) | phyllosphere metagenome | biome: tomato field; feature: multiple bacterial spot infested tomato fields; material: tomato leaves; isolation source: leaves from tomato fields | host: Solanum lycopersicum ... | reverse complement strand
GGCCAGGTCTTCGCGGGTAATTACGCCGCGCACCGCCAGTTCCATCGCCAAATCCTTGTCCATACCCTCAAGCGAGAGCAGGTCTTCGGCCGGATGGGCGTCTGCCAGCTTTTCCTCAGTAGCGATGGCTTTAGTCAACAAGCGATCCTTGGCACGAGCGCGAAGCTCGTTGACGGTTTCTTCGTCAAAGCCGTCGATGTTGAGCATTTCTTCCAGCGGTACGTAGGCAATCTCTTCCAGGCTGGTGAAGCCTTCATCGACCAGCACCTGCGCCAGATCTTCGTCGACTTCCAGCTCGTCGATGAAGTTGCGCAGAATGTCGCCAGTCTCTGCCTGCTGCTTGGCCTGGATGTCCGACTCGGTCATCACGTTCAGGGTCCAGCCAGTCAACTGACTTGCCAGACGCACGTTCTGACCGCCACGACCGATGGCCTGAGCCAGGTTGTCCGCACCAACAGCGATATCCATTGCATGGGCATCTTCATCGACGATGATTGCCGCCACTTCAGCAGGGGACATTGCGTTGATCACGAACTGTGCCGGGTTATCGTCCCAGAGCACGATATCCACACGCTCGCCACCCAGCTCGCCGGATACGGCCTGAACACGCGAACCGCGCATGCCGATGCAGGCGCCTTGCGGATCGATTCGTTTGTCCTTGGAGCGAACAGCGATCTTGGCACGCGAACCCGGGTCACGGGAGGCAGCCATCACCTCGATCAGACCTTCGGCAATTTCCGGTACTTCGATACGGAAAAGCTCGATCAGCATTTCTGGCGCAGTACGCGACAGAATCAGCTGCGGGCCACGGTTTTCAGTGCGGATTTCTTTCAGCAGAGCCCGCAGACGAACACCTACCCGGAAAGTTTCACGGGAGATGATGTCTTCACGAGCCAGCAGTGCTTCGGCATTGTTACCCAGGTCAACGATGACATTGTCACGCGTAACCTTTTTGACAGTACCGGAAATGATTTCACCCAGACGCTCGCGATAGGCATCGACCACCTGAGCGCGCTCGGCTTCACGAACCTTCTGCACAATGACTTGCTTGGCGGTCTGCGCAGCAATACGACCGAACTCGATGGACTCGATCTTTTCTTCGATCAGATCGCCAGCGACAGCACCCGGCTTTCTGGCCTGGGCCTGGTCTACAGCCAGCTCATAAGCCGGATCGTCCAGATCTTCGTCCTCGACCACAGTCCAGCGACGGAAAGTCTCGTAGTTTCCGGTGTGGCGGTTGATTTCCACACGCAGTTCAACCTCATCTTCAAAACGCTTCTTGGTAGCAGTGGCAAGAGCCAGCTCCAACGCTTCAAAAATCACTCCTGCCGGAACGCCCTTTTCATTGGACACCGACTCAACAACCAGCAGTACTTCTTTGCTCATCGTACGCCTCGCCTTTCGCAAGCCATTGGATCCGCGGGATCCGCTGTATCTGGCACGTCTCAGTCAAACGTGGGAATAATGTTGGCTTTGTCGATCAAGTCGATCGGCAACAGGTATTCGTGATCGTCTACATGCACCACGACATCCTGCTCCTCCACCCCGCGGAGAAGGCCTTGAAAGTTGCGTCGACCATCAAATGGCGAGCGCAGCTTTATTTTCACTTGTTCCCCAGCGTGCAAAGCAAACTGTTCAAGAGTGAACAGCGGGCGATCCATGCCAGGAGAAGACACTTCAAGCGTGTATTCAGCACTGATGGGATCTTCAACATCCAGAACACCGCTGACCTGGCGACTGACTATTTCGCAGTCCTCCACCAGAACGCCGCCTTCTTTGTCGATATAAATGCGCAGCAGTGAATGTCGGCCCTGGGAAAGAAACTCAATTCCCCAGCATTGATAGCCAAGAGCCTCGACCACCGGGGCCAACAAGGCCTGCAACTGTTCTAGCTTGCTCGACACCTGAACCCCCTCGTGCATGCTTTAGAAATAAAAAAATGGGCAAAAGCCCATCACGAAAACGCCGCTGAACATCGGCGTCATGTACTGTCCAGCTAACAAAAAGCCCCTGGAACAGGGGCTTCGCGAAACTGGTTGCGGGGGCTGGATTTGAACCAACGACCTTCGGGTTATGAGCCCGACGAGCTACCAGACTGCTCCACCCCGCGACAAAGCTGGGGCGAAAGTATACGACCGTTCCCCTTAGGGGTCAATCGAACATCCACCTGCAAGAAAGCCCGCTAGTGCGGGCTCTCCTGCTTAATTGGTACCGAGAAGGGGACTCGAACCCCTACACCCTATGGGCACAACCACCTCAAGGTTGCGTGTCTACCAATTCCACCACCTCGGCATTACAACTCTTTTTGGCGACCTCAACAAACATCGCCGAATTCTTTTTTACTTCTGCTCTGGCGCTTGAGGTACGTCAGCTGGAACAGCAGCTGGCTTTTGCGCTTCGAGCACCGGAACATCATCTGCTGCCGGTTTCTGTTTCGATTCCAAAACCGTTGGATCTGGCAAACCTGCTTGATTCAGCCCTTGAGCTTTCTCTTTAGCAAAGTAACCTAACCCCAAGCTGGTTATGAAAAAAGCTGCGGCGAGTATAGCAGTAAACTTACTAAGAAAGGTAGAGGTTCCTTGCCCTCCGAACACAGTATTTGATGCACCTGCTCCGAAAGACGCACCGGCGTCCGCACCTTTACCCTGCTGCAGCAATACCAGGACAACAACGCCCAGAGCGCCCAGCAGATGAAAAACGACTACGACTGTTTCCAGCATTTTTTCAGTTTCCCGCGGCGCGACAGATCGCACCGAACTCATCTGCATTCAGGGAAGCTCCACCAATGAGCCCCCCATCGATATCCGGCATGCTGAACAACTCGACCGCATTGGCCGCCTTCACGCTGCCGCCATAAAGAAGACGCACGCCTTGTGCGACTTCGGAATTCTCTTTCGCCAGTTGCGCGCGAATAGCTGCGTGCACTTCCTGCGCCTGCTGAGGCGAGGCTGTCAGCCCGGTGCCAATGGCCCAGACCGGCTCGTAAGCGATTACTGCATCAACAAATGCACCGATGCCGAATTCTGCGATGATGCTATCGAGCTGCTGCCCGACAACTTCCAGCGTCTGACCCGCTTCGCGCTGCTCAAGGGTTTCCCCTATGCACAACACCGGTATCAGTCCGCTCGCCTGAATCGCCGCAAACTTGCGATTGAGAACATCATCCTGCTCACCAATCAATTGGCGGCGCTCGGAGTGCCCAACCAATACAAACCTGCAACCTGCATCAGCCAGCTGACTCGACGCTATCTCGCCTGTCAGTGCACCCTGTGCCGCCTGAATCGCAGCATCCTGGGCACCAACGGCGATTGACTGACCTTTCAGCCCTTCGATCGCCTGGGCGATGTAGAGACTTGGAGGCATAACCGCGACATCAACATCGCTTGGCAGAACCTGCCCGGCAAGCCCGTCGATCAGCTCAGCGACGCTGGCGCGGGTACCGTGCATCTTCCAGTTACCAGCTACCATAGGGCGACGCATGCTACACCTCGTCGGTCAAAGTGGGCGCAGATGTTACCCAACACTTTCAACACTGGCAAGCCAAAATCAGGCGCAAACTTCAGCAACCAGTTTTGCCAGCTCATCGGCGTAGTTTCTGACCTGGGTTTCATCCTCACCCTCGACCATGACCCGCACCAATGGCTCGGTGCCAGACTTGCGCAGCAGAACACGACCACGCCCCGCCATTTCCTCGGTAACACGGGCACAGGCCTCCTGCACCGACGGGTGAGTGACCGGATCCACGCCACCGCCAAAACGGACATTGACCAGTACCTGAGGGCACTTGCGCAGTTTCTGACGGATCTCGCACAGACTGACGCCACGACGACGCAAGGCAAGCAGCACCTGCAGGGCAGCGATGATTGCATCACCCGTGGTGGTGTGCTGGAAGCAGACGATATGACCGGAGTTTTCACCGCCGATCTGCCAGTCACGCTCCAGAAGCTCGGCGATCACATAACGGTCACCGACATTGGCACGCACGAACGGAATATTCAGCTCGGCCAGCGCCAGCTCCAGACCCAGGTTGCTCATCAGAGTACCGACCACACCGCCCTGCAGACGACCGCGCTCCTGCAGATCGCTGGCAATGATGTACAGAAGCTCGTCGCCATCGACGACCGCCCCCGTATGATCGACCATCAGGACCCTGTCGCCATCGCCATCAAAGGCAATACCCAGATCCGCCTTTTCGGCCACGACAGCAGCCTGCAGCGCTTCCGTATGAGTGGAGCCGCAATCCTTGTTGATATTGAGGCCGTCAGGCTGTGCCGACAGCACGACAACCTGGGCACCCAATTCACGGAAAACGCTCGGAGCCACTTTATAGGTAGCACCGTGGGCGCAGTCGATCACCACTTTCAGACCAGCGAAGCTGGTACTGGTCGGCACGCTGCTTTTACAGAATTCGATGTAACGACCGGCGGCATCGTTGATACGGGAAACCTTGCCGAGCTTTTCGGATTCGGCGACGGTCATCGGCGTATCCAGCAGCTCTTCGATCATCTGCTCGATCTCGTCGGGCAGCTTGGTGCCCTTGCCCGAGAAGAATTTGATGCCGTTGTCGTAATGTGGATTGTGGGAAGCACTGATCACGATACCCGCCTCGGCATGAAAGGTACGGGTCAGGTACGCGATAGCCGGCGTCGGCATTGGGCCAAGCAGCATGACATCGGCACCGGCAGCCGAAATACCGGCCTCCAGCGCAGATTCGAACATATAGCCGGAAATACGGGTGTCCTTGCCGACAAGAATCCTGCAGGCGCCCATACGACGGAAGGCCATGCCGGCAGCCCAACCAAGCTTGAGCATGAACTCAGGCGTGATTGGAAACTGCCCTACCCGGCCACGAATGCCGTCAGTTCCGAAATACTTTCTTGTAGTCATAAATGCTGCTCCACAGTTTCTTACTCAGCCGATTCGACAGCTGCAATCATGCGCACCACATCAGCCGTTTCGGCGACATCGTGCACACGTAGAATTCGAGCCCCTTTGGCCATCGCCAGAGCAGCCAACGCCAGACCTCCGTACAGACGCTCCCCGACGGGACGCCCCAGCACGGCACCGATCATGCTTTTGCGCGATACCCCGACCAGCAACGGACGCCCAAGCGAATGCAGGACCTCCATATGCTTGAACAGGCTCAGGTTGTGATCCAGTGTCTTGGCAAAACCGAAACCCGGATCAAGGATGATCCGCTCACGATCGATACCCGCCGCCGCACACTGATTCATTCGCTCAAGCAGAAAGGCACTGACCTCACCCACCAGATCAGTGTAACGCGGGTCATCCTGCATATTGCCCGGCTCGCCAAGCATGTGCATCAGGCACACCGGCAAACCTGTCCGGGCGGCAGCCTCAAGGGCACCGGGACGCCCCAGCGAGCGCACATCATTGATAAGCCCCGCGCCGAGACGAGCCGTTTCGAGCATCACCTCAGGCGTAGAAGTATCAACCGAGACAATCACGTCGAGTTCGCGGCAGATAGCTTCTACCACCGGAGCGACCCGTTCAAGCTCTTGCTCAGGAGAAACAGGAGGCGCACCAGGGCGAGTTGACTCGCCACCGACATCGATCAGGGTTGCACCGGCCAGCACCATGACCTCGGCATGACGCAAGGCAGCATCGAGCTGACTGTAGCGACCGCCATCCGAGAATGAGTCTGGAGTTGCGTTGAGAATGCCCATCACGTGCGTATGGGCCAAATCAAGAACCCGGTTGCCGCAAGGCAACCGGGTCGGGTACAGCGTAGAAGTCATGTCAGACCTTAATGTTCAGCAGCAGGACCGCCGATTGGAGCTTCCGGGCGGGCATCCGGCACAGGCGTGCCTTTGGTTCCCGAACCACCTTCCCAGTCTCGCGGCTCACGCGGAGGTCGGCCCGCCATGATGTCATCGATCTGATCCGAGTCGATGGTCTCATATTTCATGAGCGCCTCGGCCATCGCATCCAGCTTGTCACGGTTGTCGGTGAGAAGCTGCTTGGCGGTGTTATAGCTGTGATCGATGATGCTGCGAACTTCCAGATCGATCAGCTTGGCGGTGTCGCCAGAGAAGTTCGAGTTCTGGCTGCCGCCACGACCCAGGAAGCCTGAATCCTCATCTTCGGAATACATCAACGGACCGAGCTTTTCCGACAATCCCCACTTGGTCACCATGTTCCGGGCAATCTGACTGGCACGCATGATGTCGTTGGAAGCACCGGTGGTAACACCATCGAAGCCCAGCGTCATTTCCTCGGCGATACGACCGCCGTACAGGGAGCAGATCTGGCTGACCAGAGCGCGCTTGGACAGGCTGTAGCGATCTTCTTCCGGCAGGAACATGGTCACACCCAGCGCACGACCGCGCGGGATGATCGACACCTTGTAGACCGGATCATGCTCAGGCACCAGACGACCGACGATAGCGTGACCGGCTTCGTGGTAGGCCGTGTTCTGCTTTTCCTTCTCGGACATGACCATGCTCTTGCGCTCGGCGCCCATCATGATCTTGTCTTTGGCCAGCTCGAACTCCTTCATCTCGACGATGCGCTTGCTGGCACGGGCTGCGAACAGGGAAGCCTCGTTGACCAGGTTGGCCAGGTCGGCACCCGAGAAGCCTGGAGTACCGCGAGCGATGACCGCAGCATTCACGTCTTCGCCCATCGGGACTTTACGCATGTGAACCTTGAGAATCTGCTCACGACCACGAATGTCCGGCAGACCTACGACCACCTGACGGTCGAAACGGCCTGGACGCAGCAGAGCCGGGTCCAGTACGTCAGGACGGTTGGTAGCGGCGATGACAATGATGCCATCGTTCATTTCAAAGCCGTCCATCTCTACCAGCAACTGGTTGAGGGTTTGCTCGCGCTCGTCATGACCGCCACCCATGCCAGCGCCACGATGGCGACCCACGGCATCGATTTCGTCGATGAAGATGATGCACGGAGCGTGTTTCTTGGCCTGTTCGAACATGTCACGGACACGGCTTGCACCGACACCCACGAACATTTCGACGAAATCGGAACCGGAAATGGTGAAGAACGGCACTTTTGCTTCGCCGGCAATTGCCTTGGCAAGCAGTGTCTTACCGGTACCCGGAGGACCGACCATCAGCACGCCGCGCGGAATGCGACCACCCAGACGCTGGAACTTGCCCGGATCACGAAGGAACTCGACGAGCTCGCCTACTTCTTCCTTGGCTTCATCACAACCGGCCACATCGGCCAGGGTCGTTTTCACCTGATCTTCGGAAAGCAGACGCGCCTTGCTCTTGCCAAAGCTCATCGGGCCGCCCTTGCCGCCCGCGCCACCTTGCATCTGGCGCATGAAGAACATGAACACCGCAATGATGACCAGAATCGGGAAGCTGGCGACCAGCAACTGGGTCCAGATGCTCTGCTGCTCAGGCTGCTTGCCTTCGACAACCACATTGTTATCGACCAGATCGCCGATCAGACCATTGTCTGCAATGGCAGGACGAATGGTCTTGAAGGTGTCGCCATCAGTGCGCTTGCCTGTGATGACGGCGCCGTCCACGGAAACCTTCTCGACCTTGCCATCCTTGACCTGCTGGATGAACTCGGAGTAGTTGAGGGTCTGCGGCTCGTTCGGGCTGGAGAAGTTGTTCATCACCGTCACCAGGACTGCCGCGATGATCAACCACAGGATCAAATTCTTTGCCATATCGTTCAATTAGCTACCCTCTGAAGCAAGCTCCACGCAGGAAGCGTGCCTCGCATGATATTCACCGGCCTAACTTACTACAGAACCTACAGATGTGGCAGGCACCGTCTGTAACCCTTTGTGAAACTTTCACTACATGATGGTCGTACATGCGCCATCAGCATAGCCATTTGAAAAAAGCTATCGGCTGCCTTCAAAGGCGCTCATCGCTGGCAGCACCTTCTATTGCGCGAAATCCGCGAGCCAGCAGATATTGCTCGCGGGACCTGTCACGCGACGACAATGGCTTGCGCATCTGCACCTTGTCGAAGAGCTTGCGAATTTCCTTGTGATACACATCGAAGCCTTCACCCTGGAAGACCTTGATCAGAAAATCGCCACCCGGACGCAAGACACGGCCTGCCAGATCCAGAGCCAACTCACAGAGAAACATTGCACGCGGCATGTCCACTGCGCTCAATCCACTCATATTGGGGGCCATATCGGAAATCACAAGGTCTACCTGCGTATTACCGACAGCGTCCAGGATCTGAGCGAGAACGGCGTCCTCGGTGAAGTCACCCTGAATGAAGGTCACATCGGGAATGCTGTCCATCTCCAGGATATCGGACGCAATCAGCCGACCCTGACCACCAATCAGACGACTGGTCACTTGCGACCACCCGCCCGGAGCTGCACCCAGGTCGATAACCGTCATGCCTGGACGGATGATTTTGTCTTTCTCCTGGATCTCCAGAAGCTTGTAGCTGGCACGAGAACGGTAACCGTCCTTCTGCGCCATTTTGACGTATTTGTCGTCAAAGTGTTCTTTGAGCCAGTTATGGCTTGACTTGGAACGGGCCACGGGGCACCTCGAAAATAAAACGAGTCGTGATTAAGTGGGCGGTCCCGGACTCGCTCGGGTAAACTGGCCGCCGCTTTTTTTACAAGATCAGACGCAGGGGTCAGATTATGCCGCTCACTCAAGAGCAGAAGAAACAATACAAATCCATTGGCCACCATCTGAAACCAGTATTGATAGTGGCTGACAATGGTTTGACTGAAGGTGTGCTCGCCGAACTCGAGCGCGCACTGAGCGATCACGAGCTGATCAAGATCAAACTCAACATCCTCGATCGCGAAAGCCGCCTTCAGACCATTGCAGAACTCTGCAAGGCCGGTTCAGCGGACCTCGTACAGGTCATCGGCAAAATGGCGCTGATCTATCGCAAGAACCCAAAGGTAAACAAGCAACTGTCCAACGTCCACCGCGCAAGCTGATTTTCAAAAGCCAGGGCGCCTTCAGCGTGCCCTGCTGCTCCTTCCCGGCACTGCCTGCAAGACCAGCAACAAGCCGCTCAACGCTAGCACCAGATAACTCAGCAGTTGCCAGTGCAGAGCACCGGCAAACCAGTGTCGCAGCACGTAATAGACGGCTGACGACAGCAAGGCAATTGAAAGCAATTGCCCGCGAAAATCCCGCCAGACACTTGCCAGCCGCTCGAAACGGACCAGCAACGCCAGTTGCAGCACCACACAGGCTGCCGCAAAAGCTACCAGCAGAGCACTCGCACGGCTGGCGAACTGATCGATGAACAGCGGCGCAAGGCCTGTCTGATCAAGCACCGCCAATGTCGCCAGATGCAAGAGGACCAGCCCGCCCACCCATAAGGTCTGGACAAGCTGCCAGACAATCGCGCCCGCTGGAAACGGGCGCAACCCATCAAACGTGACGGACTTCAATGATCTCGTACTCGATGAGACCGCTTGGCGTTTTCACCGCCACCACATCACCCTCTTCCTTGGCAATCAAGGCGCGGGCAATAGGCGAACCGACGGAGATCTTGCCCAGTTTGATGTCGGCCTCGTCTTCTCCGACGATCTGATAGGTCACGGATTCGTCGGTTTCAACGTTAGCGATCTGGACAGTCGTACCGAAAATCACCTTCCCCGTATGAGGAATGGTGGTGACGTCGATGATGACCGCATTCTGCATGCGGCCTTCGATATCACGGATACGTGCCTCGACCATACCCTGCTGCTCGCGGGCAGCATGGTATTCGGCGTTTTCCTTGAGGTCGCCCAGCTCACGCGCAGTACCGATGTCCTGGCTGAGTTTTGGACGAACAACCTTGGTCAGATGCGTCAATTCTTCTTCCAGGGCGCGAGCGCCCTGGACAGTCATTGGGTATTTGATCATGCCTTCAATCCTGCATGTAGATCCTGCAAGCGGCGCACGGTCTTTTCAGGGCCGAACTTGAGCGCTTCGCAGATGGCTTCGCCAGCAGCAATAGTAGTGGTGCAGTAAATCTTGTGCTGCAAGGCGTTACGACGAATGGAGTAAGAGTCGGCGATGGACTGACGACCTTCGGTGGTGTTGATGATCAGCGTGACTTCGTCATTCTTGATCATGTCGACCACATGCGGACGGCCTTCGGTCACCTTGTTGACGCGACGGACCTTCAAGCCAGCAGCTTCGATCAGCTTCGCCGTACCGGCAGTCGCCACGATCTCGAAACCGAGGTTGATCAGGTCACGAGCGACGCCAGCCACCAGAGGCTTATCGTCATTGCGCACGCTGATGAACGCAGTGCCGCCTGTCGGCAGAATCTCGCTGGCACCAACCTGAGCCTTGGCAAAAGCTTCACCGAAGGTGTCGCCCACCCCCATCACTTCACCGGTCGACTTCATCTCCGGGCCGAGGATCGGGTCAACGCCAGGGAACTTGGCGAACGGGAAGACCGCTTCTTTAACGCTGTAGAAGTTCGGAATGATTTCCTTGGTGAAACCCAGCTCTTTCAGGGTTTTACCCGCCATGACGCGGGCAGCGATCATCGCCAGGGAAACACCGATGCACTTGGACACGAAAGGTACGGTACGGGATGCACGCGGGTTCACTTCGATGACGTAGATGTCTTCGCCTTGCAGCGCCAACTGAACGTTCATCAGACCGACAACGCCCAGCTCCAGGGCCATTTTCTTGACCTGCTCGCGCATCTCGTCCTGGATGTGGGCCGGCAGCGAGTAAGGCGGCAGCGAACATGCGGAGTCACCGGAGTGAACGCCCGCCTGCTCGATATGCTGCATGATCGCGCCGATCACGACATCGGTACCGTCGCAGACAGCATCGACGTCCACTTCGATTGCACAGTTCAGGAAGTGGTCCAGCAACACCGGACTGTCGTTGGAAACCTGAACGGCTTCACGCAGGTAGCGCTTGAGTTCTTCTTCCTGGTAGACGATTTCCATCGCCCGACCGCCCAGTACGTAGGAAGGACGCACAACCAGCGGATAACCGATTTTTGCGGCTGCACGAATGGCTTCGTCTTCGCTGCGAACGGTGGCGTTTGGCGGCTGACGCAGGTTCAGGCGCTCAACCATCTGCTGGAAGCGCTCACGGTCTTCTGCACGGTCGATGGCGTCAGGGCTG
>JAAIGE0100048282.1_pt1 | contig 11078 bp, 8 predicted proteins | sample 6487951 | NCBI WGS metagenome assembly JAAIGE01 (sample SAMN13974128, study PRJNA590717) | phyllosphere metagenome | biome: tomato field; feature: multiple bacterial spot infested tomato fields; material: tomato leaves; isolation source: leaves from tomato fields | host: Solanum lycopersicum ... | reverse complement strand
CGGCATCTGCTGACGCACGCGGCGGGATTTCCGGAAGACAATCCCTGGGGGGATCGCCAACTCGCCATTTCGGATATGAATTTCCTGAAAATGCTCAACAAGGGCGTCAGTCTTTCCAATCCGCCGGGCATTGCTTACGAATACAGCAACATGGGTTTTGCCATGCTGGGTCGAATCATTACCGTAGTAAGCAAAATGCCCTATCAAACCTACATCGACCAGAACATTTTTAAGCCCCTGGGGATGACACAGACCTTCTGGGAATACGCGAAAGCACCGGCTGACTTACTGGCTCACGGGTATCGTTGGGAAAACGAAAAATGGTCCGAAGAAAAATTGCTACACGATGGAGCTTACGGAGCGATGGGCGGTTTGATCACTTCCATTGAAGATTTCAGTAAGTACATGGCCTTTCACCAGGCTGCCTGGCCACCCCGCAGTGAAGCGGGCAATGGCCCGATCTCTCGCAGTTCAGTACGCGAAATGCACCAGCCCGCTAATTTCGCCAGTCTTGGTACGAGTACAAAGGCCGATGGTAAGCCCTATAGCATCGCTACGGCTTACGCGTATGGCTTACGCTGGACCAAAGATTCGGACGACATCATGGCAGTCGGACACAGCGGAGGCCTTCCCGGCTTCGGCAGTAACTGGCGGATTTTACCCGAGTACGGTATTGGCGTGGTGAGTTACATGAACCTCACGTATGCCAACGCCAACGCCCTCAACACGAAAATCATCGACCTACTTCGAGTACAGGCCGATTTTCACAAGCGACAACTGCCCGTATCGAAGGTACTGGCCCAACGCAAAGAGGAAATCATCAAGGTACTGCGAGACTGGAACCGGGCCAATCAATACCCCATTTTTGCGGAGAACTTCTTCCCCGATCACTCCCAGGCCATTCGTAAGAAAGCCTGGGATGAACTCTTTACCCGTATTGGAAAGATTGTAAAGGTGGGTGAACTGATTCCGGAAAACCAGTTGCGGGGAGCTTTCATCATGGAAGGCGAAAAAGGAAAAGTACAGGTCTATTTCACGCTTTCGCCGGAGAAACCCGCCCTGATTCAACAATTGGACTTGCGGGAAATTCAGTAAACGCAGCTAAACTGACGCTAGGCTACTTTAGTTCTAGTACTCGAATCGCCGAGAAGTAATTCCAGGCATTATTCTTTGATCAATTCCTTTTTTAACCACTTGTACGAATCATGGAATACAGAGCATTAGGTGAATCAGGAGTAAAAGCTTCCGCCATTACGTTTGGAGCCTGGGCGATTGGTGGCTGGATGTGGGGCGGAGCCGACCGCAAAGAAGCGGTAGAAGCTATTCGGGCCTCCATCAGTGAGGGTGTTTCTTCGATTGATACGGCACCCATTTACGGTCAGGGCGTTAGTGAAGATATTGTGGGCGAAGCTCTCGCAGGCATTTCCCGCGATCAAGTACAGATCCTAACTAAATTTGGAATGCGTTGGGATGTACAGAAAGGCGATTTTGCCTTCCATACGAAAGATAACGACGGGCAGGAACTGGACATTTACAAATACGCTTCCCGCGATAGTATCATCGAAGAATGCGAGAACAGCTTGCGTCGCCTGCGTACGGACTACATCGACCTGTACCAGATTCACTGGCCTGACATCACTACGCCGATTGATGAGACTATGGAAGCCGTGCAAACGCTGCTCCAGCAAGGAAAAATCCGGGCGGCGGGAGTTTGTAACTACTCGCTGGACCAAATGAAAGAAGCCAATCAAACGCTTAAGCTGGCTTCCAATCAGGTACCTTATAGCATGGTAGAGCGGACGATTGAAAGAGACGTTGTTCCGTACGCCATCGAAACGCAGACGGCCATTATCGCGTATAGTCCTTTGCAACGGGGCATTCTGACGGGTAAAATTAAACCCGGCCATGCCTTTGCCGAAGGAGACCACCGCCCCACTACGAAGTTTTATAAGCCAGAAAATATTGAACGAATCAACGCTTTTCTGGATAAAATTCGTCCGATAGCCGATGAAAAACAGGCGACATTGTCGCAATTAGTCATCCGCTGGACCATTGATCAGCCCGGTATCACCGTAGCATTAGTCGGAGCCCGGAACGCGGAACAGGCCATTCAGAACGCTCGGGCCGCTCAGATTCAACTTTCGAGCCAGGAAATGAAGCAGATTAACGACGCTCTCTCCCAACTGGTACTGGCTGAATAATCAATCAGTTAACTAGCTTTTTACATTAGGAAGGGGTTTGCAGAGGTCTGCAAATCCCTTCTTTTTTTGTGCAAACAAGCTGGTAAATTCCTTTTCTAGAATCTTTCTAATATCCACTCAAATCTTGCTCTCCTACAAAATTAATGCGTTTTAACCGGCTGAATCATTGCAACGGTTTGCCGAAAACCACTATTTTTGCCTCAGTACTATTCAAAGGGTGTTTATAAAAATTTCTTTTTTAACGTCTTCCTTTGGATCATAAGCCTATTTGATACCCTAACCCTACGATGCGTTGCAGGTCACCTTTCTGTAACGGGCTATCGTACTCACCCAATTAGCGAAAGCATGATCCCCGAAGTTGTTCAGACCATACCGCTTCAGTACTACATTTATCTTGCTACAGCCCTGTTCGTGATTGGAATTGTGGGGGTACTGACCCGCCGAAATGCCATCATCATTTTTATGTCTGTTGAATTGATGCTGAATGCTGTCAACCTGTTGTTGATCGCCTTTTCGGTGTATCGCTCAGACCCCAATGGACAGGTATTCGTTTTCTTCATTATGGCCGTTGCGGCCGCTGAAGTAGCCATTGGCCTTGCCCTCATCGTCGTGATTTACCGAAACGTTCGGTCCCTTGACATTGGCTTGCTTAATAAACTGAAGTGGTAATTTTCTAATCATCGCCTCCAATCGATGGTATATTCTTTATTCCCGGCCAACGGCTAACAGTCCCTATGAATCTAGCCCTGCTTATTCCTCTACTGCCCTTTATCGGTTTTCTAATTAACGGATTAGGATTCCGGCGAATTCCTAAGTCTCTGGTTGGCATCATCGGCACCGGAGCTGTAGTCGCTTCCTTTGCCCTGGTGCTTAGTCTTTTCCTGAATTTTTCGGGTGAAGCTCAGCATATACCCGTGTACGACTGGATTACGGTCGGTCCGCTGAATATTTCCTTCAGCTTTCAGATCGATCAGCTTTCACTGATTATGATGCTGATTATTACGGGAATTGGTTCGCTCATTCACCTGTACAGCATCGGCTACATGCACCACGACGAAGGGTTTGGCAAGTTCTTTGCCTTTCTTAACCTGTTTGTGTTCTTCATGCTTCTGCTGGTCATGGGCTCGAATTATCTGGTCATGTTTATTGGCTGGGAAGGCGTTGGCCTTTGTTCGTATCTGCTCATTGGGTTCTGGAATCAGAATCCTTCGTACGGCTACGCGGCCCGCAAGGCGTTTGTCATGAACCGGATTGGTGATTTAGGCTTTCTGATCGGTATTTTCCTGATTTTGAATCAATTCGAAAGTCTGGAGTTTGCGAGCGTATTCCCGGCGGCGGCTCAGCTGAGTACAGGCGATCAGGGTATTTTCTGGATTACGGTCTGTCTGTTCATCGGAGCGATGGGGAAATCCGCTCAGATTCCCCTCTACACCTGGCTCCCCGACGCCATGGCGGGTCCGACGCCCGTATCGGCCCTGATCCATGCGGCGACGATGGTAACGGCGGGTATTTACATGATTGTTCGCTCGAATGTTCTGTATACACTGGCACCGGATACCCTGCATCTGGTCGCTTGGATTGCCCTGATTACGGCTCTGCTGGCGGCTTCGATTGGTCTGCTCCAGAATGATATTAAGAAAGTACTCGCTTACTCTACGGTATCGCAGTTAGGCTACATGTTCCTGGGTTTGGGCGTTGGAGCGTATACTTCCGGCTTCTTCCACGTCATGACGCACGCGTTTTTCAAGGCACTGCTTTTCCTGGGAGCGGGTTCGGTTATTCACGCCATGAGCAACGAACAGGACATTCGGTACATGGGTGGCTTACGCAAGAAGTTACCGATTACGTTCCTGACGTTTCTGCTCGGTACGATTGCCATTTCCGGAATTCCGCCGTTCGCGGGCTTCTTCTCCAAAGATGAAATTCTGGCTCACGTCTTCGAACATAGTCCGCTAATGTGGGGACTGGCCGTAATCGGTTCGATGATGACGGCATTCTACATGTTCCGTCTGCTTTTCCTGACCTTTTTCGGCGAATTTCGGGGTACGCACGAGCAGGAACATCACCTGCACGAGTCGCCTTTTTCGATGACGTTGCCGTTGATCGTATTGGCGATATTATCCGTACTGGGTGGTTTTCTGAACGTACCCGCCGTACTGGGTGGTTCGGCGAAACTCTCGGCGTATCTGGACCCAATCTTCGCTTATTCAAAACAGGTAAACCCCGAAGCCTTCGCCGAGACGCACCTCGACCACTCGACGGAATTCATGCTCATGGGTGTATCCGTAGCCGGAGCCGTTCTGGCGATCATCGTTGCGTTTGTGATGTATGTCAGCCGGAAATCAGTTCCTGCTCCGGATGCTGAAATCACGGGGTTACCCAAGCTGGTTTATCACAAATACTATATCGACGAGCTGTACGATTCGCTGTTTGTTAAACCGATTCAGGCTCTTTCCCGCGTATTCTATAACGTGACAGATCGACTCCTGATTGATCGTTTCGGCGTAGAAGGGCTGGGTAATTTCGTTCGCGGCCTGTCGAATGAATTCCGGTTGCTGCAAACCGGTACTACTTCGTTCTACGTGTTCATCATGGTTATGGGCATTGCTGCCATACTCATGTACAGCCTGCGTACGCTCATTTTTGGTAACTAAGACTTAACGGATCTATGCTCACCCTTGTTCTCATACTCATTCCACTACTCGTTGCTCTGGTGTTGCTGGCCCTGCGGGGCGGGGCGGTCAAACGGATAGCTCTGATTGCCTCTTTGGCTGAACTGGCTCTGGCCGTTTATGTGCTGACCACTTTTCAACCCGATACGACGAGTCAATTTTCCTTAAGTTATCACTGGATTAAATCCGCGGGCGTACAATTTGCCATCGGTATCGACGGCATTAGTGTCTTGCTGGTTTTGCTGAGTACGCTGCTGGTTCCGCTGATTATTCTATCGACCTTCAATCATAGCTATCGTAATCCCTCTTCCTTCTACGCTTTGATTCTGTTCATGCAATCGGCGTTGGTAGGGGTGTTCGTAGCGAAAGATGCGTTTTTGTTCTACTTTTTTTTCGAAGCAGCCCTGATTCCGATTTACTTTATTGCGGCTTTGTGGGGCGGTGAAAACCGGATTAAGGTAACATTCAAGTTCTTTTTGTACACCATTTTCGGTTCGTTATTCATGTTATTGGGTTTGGTGTATTTGTACCTGCAAACGCCCGGTACGCATAGTTCTCTGCTCACCGCTTTTTACGGCCTGAATCTGTCAGCTTCGCAACAAGGCTTTCTGTTCTGGGCCTTATTCATTGGGTTTGCCATCAAAATGCCCATTTTCCCCTTCCACACCTGGCAACCCGATACATACGTCGAGTCGCCTACCCCTGCCACAATGCTACTCGCGGGGATTATGCTGAAGATGGGAACGTACGGACTCATCCGTATCGTACTACCGATCGTACCCGAAGGCGTACAGCAATGGGGAATCGTTGCCATTGTACTAGCCGTAATTGGCATTGTGTACGGTTCAATCATTGCGATCCAGCAACAGGATATGAAGCGACTGGTGGCGTACTCGTCGTTTGCTCACGTCGGCCTGATGGCGGCGGGTATTTTTTCCCTAACGCTCGACGGCTTACAGGGTTCGCTTATTCAGATGCTGGCCCACGGGATCAACGTCGTCGGTCTGTTTTTTATCGTTGAAATCATTTTCAGTCGTACGCAATCCCGCGATTTGACTCAACTTGGCGGTATTACGCAGAATTCACCCGTACTCAGTGTGTTTTTCATCATCATGGTACTGGGTAGCGTGGCCCTGCCCCTGACGAACGGTTTCATCGGCGAGTTTTTATTACTGAAAGGCGTCTTTACCTACAATACCTGGCTAGGCATTATTGCCGGTACGACGATTATTCTGGGAGCGGTGTATATGCTTCGAATGGTACAAAAATCCATGTTCGGTCTCCAAACTACCGTTACTGAACAGTTTACCGATTTGAATCTCAACGAAATTCTGGTGCTGGCTCCGCTGGCGGTGTTTGTCTTCTGGATCGGCCTGTTCCCGAACGGATTCCTGAAACTTACCGAACCTGCCGTAGCTGAATTGCTGCGAGCCATGAAATGATCTTTACACCCGTGACCTTTCCAGCGTTATGCTCTCCATTATTTCTCTCTCTATTTTCGGCATTCTGAACCTGTTTTTAGGGTTCCTGAAATCCCGGCAGGTACTCCTACCCGCTACGTTGCTTTTTTTACTGGTAGCCCTCGTATTGAACTCGCTCGACTGGAACGATCAGGCTCTGTATTTCAGCGACATGCTACGGGTGAATAACCTCTTTGTTAACTTCTCAGCAATTGTTCTGGTTACCTCGCTCTTTGTGGTGGGTCTTTCCCGCACTTTCGGGGGCGATGATGAACATACGCACCCAGCTGAGTACTACGCCATTTTACTTTTTTCGATAGCTGGAGCCCTGATGATGATTGGTTTTGAAAACCTGATCATGCTTTTTGTGGGCGTGGAAGTACTGTCGGTAGCCATGTACGTACTCACCGGTACGGATAAACGCAACCTGCGTTCGAACGAAGCCGCTTTGAAGTATTTCCTGATGGGTTCGTTCGCCACGGGTATCTTACTTTTTGGGGTAGCGATGATTTACGGAGCTACGGGTTCCTTCAAACTGGGCGGTATTGCCACCTATGTGGAAGTTGCCATCCGCTACGGTTCGGTTTCGCCCCTGCTATATGTGGGCTTGTTGTTACTCTTTATCGGCATGCTTTTTAAAGTTTCAGCGGCTCCTTTCCACTTCTGGACACCCGACGTATACGAAGGAGCTCCCACGATCTTCACGGCCTTCATGTCTACTGTCGTGAAAACTGCTGGTTTTGCGGCTCTGTACAAACTGGCTTCGGTAGCCTTTGGAGGAGCTTACGGTTTCTGGGCTCAGACGATGGCCATTGTTACGGTACTGACTCTGCTCGTGGGAAACATTACCGCAGCATATCAGACCAGTTTCAAACGCATGATGGGGTATTCGAGCATTTCACACGCAGGCTATTTGCTCCTGGGTGTGGTAGCGAACGTTTCGGCTTCTCCCTCGGCCATTCTGTTTTATTCACTAGCGTACTCCCTGGCTACCGTTTCTGCCTTTGGGGTACTGATGGTCGTTTCGGAGAAAAAACTGTATGAAGGGGGTGCCGACGAACGTTACGAGGCCTTCAATGGCTTGGCTAAAACCAATCCTCTGCTGGCTTTTGTCATGACGATTTCAATGCTTTCGCTCGCCGGAATTCCGTTGACCGCAGGTTTCTGGGGAAAATTTTTCATCTTCTCGGCGGCCGTAGAGGCGAATCTTACTTCCCTGTTAGTCATTGCCGTACTGATGTCCTGCGTGGGTATTTACTATTACTTCCGGGTAATTATTTCGATGTATTTAAAACCTAGTGACAACAATCCGGTTATCGTTAGCAACGGATTTAAATTAACTTTGCTCCTCACTACAGCATTAACACTTCTTTTGGGTGTTTTTCCTGACCTGGTGAAGAACATATTCTAGGTTTTACAACACATTCAACCCTTGAAGCAGACCCTTCAGCAACCTTTGGAGACGAAAAAATCCAAGCTACTCAACACGCGTGATTTAATTGCCTACTTTCTTGTAGCCGGTACAGGAGCCGCCGTTCAAATCATTGCCGGCGGCTTTTTTCGGGAATACATGAGCTACTACGCTTCTGTATCGCTGGGTTACATTGTTTCGTTCATTGTCGGCTTCGTGCTAACCAAACTTTTTGCTTTTGATGCCAAGAGTTCCGGTCAAACCCGTCGCGAGATGGTTAAGTTTGGCATGGTGGCCGTTCTTTCCTTCTTTATTACGTTGGGAGGTTCGAGTCTGGCTTTGTACATTTTTAATGTGATGCATCCAGAGCCTTACTTCTATGAATTTCCGCTGTCTTTTCTACCCGAAAAAGCCCGGAATATTAATGTGAAGGAATTTGGCGGTTTGCTGGTCGGTATGGGTCTGAGCTTTACGAGCAACTATATTCTGCACAAGACCTTTACTTTCAAATCAACCGGTTTTTACGACCGAATCAAGGATTATCTCAAAGGCATTCCCGAATAGGACTAATTCCAATCTTATTGACAAACCTTAAAATTCTTTACAGAGGATTTTAAGGTTTTTTTTATCTATAAATATAATTTTATCCAAAAAATATAGGACTAATTAGGATAAAAGTAAGAAATCGAGTAAAAAACTTAAAAAAACCTTAAAGCAACACTTGTTTTATTGAAAATCTAAGCCCAACTTTGCTACGGCAATAAACCCTAAAATCATCACAAAAATGAAAAAATTGTTCGCCCTGTTCCTCCTAGGCACAATGGTTTCTTTGGCAGCTTGCCAAGAAAAGAAAGCTGAATCTACTGAAACTGCTGATTCTGCTGCTGTAACGGTTGACACGACGACTGCAGTTGACACGGCTATGACGGCTGATACGGCTGCTGCTGACACGATGCGTTAATTCGTTGGTAGGAACCAAGCCAAAGCCTTGCCTTACGGCAAGGCTTTGTCGTTTTTTGTAGGATGGAGTCGCTCTTACACCAACACTTGCCTTCGGATACGGTTGCCTACTGTCTGAGTCTTTGGCAACAACATCCCTTCCATTTTCAGATTACCCGCCCCCGTCGCAGTAAATTTGGCGACTACGCCTACTGCTCCCTCAAAGGCCACCGGATTTCCATCAATGGAAATATGAACCGTTACGCCTTCCTCATTACGTATTTGCACGAAGTAGCCCATCAGCGGGTTTGCATCCGGTTTGGTACCGGCGTTGCTCCGCACGGACGTTCCTGGAAAAAAATGTTTCGGGAATTACTACAACCCGTCCTGACCGAAGGCATATTTCCGGCTGATATTCTCCTTCCCCTGCTTGACTACGCCCGTGACCCCAAAGCGGCTACGGCTTCGCATCAGCCTCTATACCAGGCTCTTCGCCGCTATGATCAGCATCCGGAAGGGACGCTGCGACTCGTCGAAGTACCCGAAAACCAATCTTTTGAATTGGGAGGCCGTACCTTTATTAAACACCAGAAACGCCGTACCCGTTTTTTGTGTACTGATCAGCAAAATGGTCGGCAGTATACGGTTCCCGCAGAAGCAATGGTTCGCCCGCTCGATACACGGATAGAGCCAAATTCACGTTATTAGTGCAGGTTCGGTTATTACATGAAACAAACGTTTATTGGGCTTCTACTTCTGCTCTGGATTCCGCTGCAAAGTCAGGGGCAGGCTTCGGTATTGGCGGAAGGCTCCTGGCTAAAAATCGGTATCACTAAAGATGGCGTTTATAAACTCGACGCGGCCCAACTGCGAAAAGCGGGTTGGGCTACCGTCGATCCGCGTCAGCTTCGCCTGTACGGAAATGGCGGGGCGGCCCTTCCGCAACTCAACGCGACACCCCGCCAACGGGATTTACGGGAAAATGCTCTCTGGGTTACGGGCGAAACCGATGGTCGGCTGGATACCGAAGATGGTATTTACTTCTATGCAACGAGTCCTCACGAAATTCGGCTGGACACCCTGACGGGGCGGTTTTCCCACGCATTGAATCCTTATACGGATACCACCTATTATTTCCTGACGCAAAGTGCCCAGGGTTCGCCGAAACGCCTGACAGTAGCTCCTGTACTGACGCAGGGTGCAAGCCTGACCAGCTACGACGACTATTTTTTCCACGAAAAGGAAGAAATCAACCGGGTTACCTCGGGGCGGAACTGGTACGGCGAAGTTTTTTACGTCACTTCCGAACGTACGATTCCCTTCAAAATACCGGGTACCGTACCGAATACCCCTTTTCAGCTGACTTCGGCCACGATGGGCTATGGCTCCGTAGCGACGCAATTCAGTTTGAAGGTGAACGGACAGCCTTTGGGCAACCAAACCATACCGGCCACTACCTATGATCGCTACGATTTCAAAGGCATGGAGGTAGTGACCACTTTTCCGGGAACTGTACCCGCTCTACCAGCGGATGGAACGTTTGCGGTTACGCTTACCTATAACCGCAATGGCGACAACGCCGCTCAGGGAGCTTTGAATTACCTGGGCTTGCAGGTACAACGATCGTTGAGCTGGTTGGGCCAGGGATTCCGGTTCCGCTCATTGGCCAGCCGTACCCTGCCGCAAGTGCAAATGACTTTGGCTAATGCACCGGCTTCCCTGCAAATCTGGGAGGTATCGGAAACGAACATTCAGCAAATGGCCTTACATAACGGAACGTTTGGCTATACCCCGGCGGGAAAAATCCACGAATTTGTGGCGTTTTTACCCGAACAAGCCCTTGTTCCAGCAGCGATTTTACCCACGGGGAATCAGAATCTTCAGCAACAGAATACCCCTCAACTGCTCATTATCACCCCTCCGGCTTTCCGCTCGGAAGTGGAACGGCTGGCAGCGTTCCGGCAATCATACGATCAGTTGACGACTTTAGTGGTTAGTACAGCTGAAGTGTACAACGAGTTTTCGTCTGGTCGGCAGGATCCGACGGCTTTACGGGATTTCATTAAGCGACTCGCCGATCAGCAACCCGGTACGTTACAATACGTTTTGCTGTTCGGAGATGCCACTTTCGATTATAAAAACATTCTTCAGGAAAATCAGGGTTTCTACGTACCTACGTACGAAAGTCGTGAATCGCTGCATCCCATCTACAGCTATTCCTCCGACGATTACTTCGGTTTTCTGGAAAATACCGAAGGTGAATGGCCCGAAACGTACGCCGGTGATCATACGCTCGATGTAGGCGTTGGACGCCTGCCCGTAAAGACCCTCAGCGAAGCTCGTCAGATGGTAGATAAGCTGATTCATTACGAAGCGGCTACAACCCGGGGGCCCT
>JAAIGE0100567769.1_pt1 | contig 11080 bp, 15 predicted proteins | sample 6487951 | NCBI WGS metagenome assembly JAAIGE01 (sample SAMN13974128, study PRJNA590717) | phyllosphere metagenome | biome: tomato field; feature: multiple bacterial spot infested tomato fields; material: tomato leaves; isolation source: leaves from tomato fields | host: Solanum lycopersicum ... | reverse complement strand
GAGAATTGGCGGTAGAATGGTCTCTCTTCTTTGGCTCTAATACATCTATGCCATCAGTAAAAACCCGCCCAGCAATGCCAGACGGGTTTAAGTAATCTCCCACACTAAAATTTAAGCTGCCGCCTGACTCTTGCCAAGCTTGATGTATTGTAAAGCATCTTCATCGGGAATGTGCTGAGCAATCTCATCGATCAACCCATTCAGGTCTACGTAGCAAAAGGATATGTCGCCACGGGTTTCTTCCCGAAGTTCCGCATACATAGGCGTAGCGGCGAAATAGGCAAACATGTAAGCTAGATGCTGATGCATGTCTCGCACCCGATGATCAGCCATGAAGCGTCTGCAGATTTGATAGACCGCCATGGCTGCTTCCTGTTCTTCCTGTTCTTCCTGTTCACTCAGAGAAGTGTTTTTCATAGTCGTAAGGGATTTATTGGGTTTTAGTAAAGTCAGCCTCTCAAGAGAGCCCTAAGAGGCTGACTTTTGATTAATACACATCAATGCACAGCAGGCCCTTCAAACGCTCTTTCTGCTGGGCGAAGATTTTTTCTTTCAGCATCGACATATAAGAAGTCTTTAAAGCCGAGGAAAACGACACCATGGGTACTGGTCCTAAACCTGGACGCATGTGAATCTCCAGCCATACCCGGTCATCAAAGTTGTCCGGATCCCCCTGTACCCCTTCAAAAAGGCAGAGATCAAAAACAAAATCTTCCCCTTTGTCCTGCTCGGCTAATTCTTTAACTCTGAGGAAATCATCCATGTCTTCATAGAAGTATCGTTTGTTCTTTTCATGAGCCGAGAAGTACTCGCTGTGCTTGGAGAAATAATCCCGAATCTCATCGGCGGGCATCCATACTTTTTGATCGACCTTCAGATCTGAGTAAAGTCGACTCTCTTTAAGCATGCCCGTCACCTGAACCTGAGATTCTCCTTCACCCGCCATTAACACGATGGTATTAGTCTGGTGAAAGAACTCGGCTCTTGGATAGCCCTTCTGAAACACTTCGGCATCCTTAAACTTCTCGTAGAAGTCTGCCGGAGCCGTGATGTGCCCGGAAATGTCAAGAGCAGGTTTAATACTGACTTGATCGTTGCTATAAGCTACAGAGAGCGGCGATACGGGCTGAGTTGGAGCGATGGCACTTACTTGATTTTTCATGTGAATAGTGAGGATGTATAAGCGTTTAGGACATAGCTCGCCTAAGATCACTAGGGCTAGTGATGTTTAGTAAAGCCTGAAAATGAAAAGGATTAACTTGGAACGTGAAGTACTATACGACGGTGTGGTTCGGCATCAGGACATCAATGGTTTCCATCAGGTCTGAAATGGCCATGTAATAGCGGGAAACGTGCTGACGTTCTTCCTCATCGAGCTTAGCAAACTCGGGACTGGTCGTGTACCAGGAGAAAGCCCGGCTGAGCTGACGAATGAGTTCCGGCATGACCATCTCGTCACGCAGTTGGAAGGCCTGACGGTAGATCGTTTCAGCAATTTGCTGCTCTTTAGCAGTCAGGGAGGCATTTGTAGTAGCCATGGTTGGTTTAGGAGTTTAACGTGTTTGATTACTCGCCTAATTGATTGCGTTTCAAAGCGTCCCGGTCTGGGTGAATGTAATGCTTGGCGTGATGGAAAGAGGTCCAGCCAGCCGTCTCCATAATGGTGATGGGTGAAGCGTTCTTTTGATTGTGCATGCGGGTCAAATAGGTCTTACGACCCAGCGAGAAAGAGAGGTTAGGAATCTCATAATACTCCCGGATTTGTTTGAGTACGGCACAGACCTGTTTATAGCCCGAATCCGGCGTTCCGCCCAGCTTAGGCAGCTTATTAATGCCTCCGCATTCCTCCAGTATTTCTTTGGCTAATGGACTCAGGAAAACCGTCTGCATGATATCGGTCTTGTTACGAGCTTTCTCAATGTAGGGGTATTCGCTTTCCTCATCCTGCAGGTACTCTTCTCTGAGGTTGTAATAATCAATCCAGTGCAGACAGGTCTCTGAGGCAAACAGGAAGGCCGTAAGGGCATTAAAGTAAAGCTTGTTTCTACCCCTGGCTTCCTCACGAATCGCCTTGATTTGCTGGATGTGTTTCTCTTTGGCATACTTAGCTTTACCGACCCGTTTCCAGGAAAGCTTCACCTTCTCAGTCCCCGTCTTTTCGCAATAGTTACGCTCAATGCAGTAGTTGATAATGGCTTTGACAAATAAGCACGCCTTGGAGATATAGTCCAGGTCGTAAGGCTGGCCATCCTTTTTCTTTTGCTCAAACAGCCATTGTCTGTAATTCAACAACACCACATTGTCAATCTGCTGAGGTAGGGCACCAGTTAGACTAGACTCCTCAGCGTATCGGCTAAACATCCGATAGAGTTTTCTGTAGTTCTTCACCGTAGACTTTGAGATAAAGCCCTGCTTACAGCTACTGTCTTTCTGCTCAATGCATTCCTCCCAGCGTTGGAGAAAGGGCGTTGTTAAGCAGGTATCAGCTACAAACTCACCATTATTAGCTTGCATGACCTCATATAAATCCCAGATCTTTTGAGCAGTCACGGGAGGGTTCTGGTAGCGAATGTACTCTTTGGCTTTGTGCAGTAAGACCTTCAGGCGGTCAAGCTGTTCACTTGGGTACTCAAGCGTTCGGGGATGAATGCCCGGATTAATGGAACAGTTCAGGCCTGGGTGCCAGTCTCGTTTAAAGCAGGTGATGTTCGTAGAAAAAGGCCCTAGTTTAGATTTCCCTACCTTAATCATGATGGTTAGCTGGCCTTCAATTTCTTCTTCGGCAACAGGTTTCGAAAGGCGACGAGGGCGAAACCAGAATCGCAGGTTTAAAGGGACGTCTATCAGACTGCTGGTGGTGATTACAGGTTTCATGATGTTAATGGTTAGAAATTGAAGCGGGGCATTTCACGCAGGACCCGTTCTTTAGTGATGTTACGATAGAGTTTAAGCTCTTTGGTGGATTTGTGTCCCAGCATAGCGGCGGTTGTCTCATCTGAGATCAACAGCACGTTCTGCATGCGGTGGGTAAACGTCTTTCGAGCGGTGTGGAACCAGATCCGACGGTCTACGCCAATCTGGGCCATAGCTACCTTGAGCGAGGCAGCTTATCAATCCCACCATATTTGCTAATAAGGGCCTTGGCACTCGCTGACAGGGGAACGAAGTAGGAAGTGTCCGTTTTCTGCCGGGCTCCCGAGATATACAGCTCACCGTTTTCTTCGACCAGGCTCTGAGCCGAAAGTAGTGACATGTCTACGTAGGCAAGCCCAGTATCACAGGCAAAGAGGTAGCAATCGACAGTTTCTTGAAGCCTTTTAACGAATGGCGTGGTTTTCAGGCGTTGTAGCTCCTCTTCAGTCAAATGCTCTAAAATGGGCTTCTTATCGACCTTTACTGGGTAATTAGCGGAAGGATCTATCTCCATGTGGCCATTGCGGAAACACCAACGGACGAAGGTCTTTAAAAACTGCTGAGACTTCTGAGCATAGGTGAGCTTGTAGCCCTGTTTAAGCATCCAGTTCTTGAAGCGTTCGAAGATGGGTCCCTTGATTTCTTCAATCGTTAACTGGGTTTTCTTCTCGGCGTCTAAGAAACGCTCAAATACGCGGAGTTTATCCTTGCGGGTTGAGTGCGTTTTCTTGGCATATATCCCCATATCCGTCTGCTGCTGCGACTCTTCCAAATACTTATCCCGTAGCGTGAAGAAGCTCAGGTCCACATCGTAATCCTGCTTGAAAAGACGCTTCAAATCTTTTGGATGCAGCTTCTTCTGCCGGCACTCATAAAGCAGGTGAATGGAGCGGAGACGGCTTTCGATAGCTCCCAGTTGCTCATTATCATTAAGAGAGGTGACATCCCGCTTCCGGGACCGCTGAGCTCTTGCATCCCAGCCCTCTCTTTTGACTCTGATTCCGGTAGAGCCTAGTTTGATTCGAGTGCCGTTCAAGGTTACCCGAATTGTAATAGAAGGATAGTCTTTATCGACCACACTGTCTGTACGCAGAGTGAAGAGTACTTTGAATCGATTCATCATGATGGTATGTGTTTAAAGATATGTTGTGTTTGTATTGAATTGTTTTGTGCATTTTTCCAACAAAGCAGAGGCAAAAAAATATACTCCTTATTTAGGAGTGAATTTGACAATGGTCTTGACTTCCACGTCGCCATATTCATTCAGAATTTCAAGAATTCTTTTTTCTGAGATACCTCTTTTATGGGTGAAGTCCCTCCACGCATTAGTTAATCGACCTTTTTTAACATCTGAGGGAAGGGAAGGATAAATGTTAGCAAGCCACCATTTAAACGCCTCTTCTACGCTTGTAAAAGTTTGCATGGTTCAAAGGTAGTTTATTTGTGCATTTTTCCAACAAATAAATCTATAAATATTTTTAGTCCTAAGTCAAACTACTGCAAATTAGCCTTTTATAATGGGCTATCTTCGTTAGATCGTTTGCCCACGATGTCCACTTTAAACGGATTACACTGTGAAACACTGGCTACTTTCCACTGCCTTCTTGGCAGCAACCTTTTCCTCACATGCTCAGGTGGGCATTGGCGTTACCACTCCTAAAGCTTTTTTTAACGTAGCTCCCGGTAAAACCGTCCTTTTTGGCGGGGATACCTTAGGCGAAGGATCCAAACTTCTATGGAGTCCCTCCAAAGCCGCTTTCCGGGCTGGATCAACGGTTTCTAACTACTGGGACAATTCGAATCTGGGCCAGAACTCGTTTGCGGTTGGGAATAGTACCTTGGCCAGTGGTGAAGCCAGTGTGGCCATGGGCCTCAGCTCTAATGCCCAAGGAAATGCTAGTGTGGCTATGGGAGCGGGAGCCAATGCTTCCGGGAATCAGTCTTTTGCCGTTAACGGAATAGCTACTGAAGCGGGTTCAATTGCTTTAGGAATCGCCAGCCAGGCAACTTCCGAGAATACCCTTGCCTTGGGGACATCCTCTAAGGCTACTGGGATTGGGTCTATGGCTATAGGTAATAGTGAAGCCAATGGAAACTATGCAGTAGCCATTGGTTTGCAAAACAGAGCTAATGGGAATTTTAGTACTGCCATTGGAAAAAATGCGTATGCTTTGGGTTATGGGTCCTGTGTGATTAGTGACGCTTCAGCTTCATACGCCAATGAATTTGCTGCTGGCCAAGTATCCAACCAAATGACCATGCGTTTTACTAATGGCTACCGTTTGTTTACAACCAAAGATCAAACGGCAGGCGTGACCTTATCCAATGGATCGGGCTCCTGGAATTCAGTAAGTGATCGTAGCAAAAAGGAGAACTTTAAACCGCTGGATGCTGAAGCCATCTTAACGAAAGTGGCCCGCATGCCTGTTACGGAGTGGAATTACAAAAGCCAACCCAGTACCCAAAAGCACATAGGTGTAGTGGCTCAGGACTTCTACGCCGCCTTCCAGCTGGATGGGATTGGCAATGATACCACCATTAACACCGTGGATATCGATGGTGTGAATATGATTTCAATTCAGGCTCTGGAGAAACGCACGCAGGATTTGAAAGCGGAGAATCAGCAATTGAAGGCCAAGCTTGCGGCCTATGAAGCACGCATGGAACGTATGGAAGCACTGCTCACTAATAAGTCGGAGCAGGCTAGTGTCAAAGAACCCATCAGCCACTCGGGTAAATAGCGATCAGAACAAGCGATAATAAAAAAGCCTACTCATCGTCATGGGTAGGCTTTTTAGTGAATCCGTCTTCAAAGCCGCCACTTCTCTGACCAATTCAGTGAGACAAAGATACAGTGGACTATATAGCTAAGTAGTAAATCTTCGATTAAAGGCTAAATCCTGGAGATAAGCGGACAAATATCCCCCATAATTGGGGACTAAAAACCGTCTTAGCTATCTGACTTAGCTATCTAATATATATTGGGCCTCGGCAAGCAGGACCTCAACTCAAAAGTCGATAGATGCCGGGTTTTCGGGTAGGTGCTTGCGTGAGAGTGCTCTTTTCTGTCCAAGGGCCGATCTATCAAAGCTGAACTTACAAACGATACTTATTCCTTTAGTATCTCCCAAAAGCCACATTAATCCTTATGACTACCCTTGATCTGACGACGGGTAATTTGTTTGGGATGCCGACATTCGGACCAATACCCAATGATGAAATACAGTTGCTGTTTTAAAAGATCTATGTGAGGGCTCTTCTCAAAAAAACCCTGGATGGTCAAATCGTAGGCCTTATCAAGGTCATGATCATTGACGGGATGCGTGAAAAAGATAAAGGGAATGCTCTTCTTACGAATGGCCGGGTCTTCATCCATTTTCTTCCGGAGCTCCAGCCCACTCATCCCCCTGAGGTGAACTTCCGAGAAGATCATAAAGGGCATTAGCTTCTGCTGGCTTAACGCTTCCAGCAAATCTTCTGCCTTGGGGAAAAATGTAATGGCCAGACTAGGGGCTATTTCCGCAATAATGGATTTAAAAAGGTGCTGGTCATCCGGGTCATCTTCAATGATCACTAATGGATTGTCTGCATGCATGAATGAACGAATATTAGTAGTGAGGTGATAGCAAAGCTCCTACTAAAATCATGCAAGCTGATCTTTTGTTTACTTGCCAGTCAAATACCCTAAGGGAATAAGCAAACTTATTCACTTCAATACTTGATGCAGGCATTTACTTAAAGCCTTCCTGACTAAATCTCTGTCTGCAATTCCCCAAAGTACCCACCTTAAGCAATAGGTAAATAGCTATTGGGATGTAGGCAACCCTGCCAGTAGTCAAGGATGGATTGGAGTTGCTTGCGTAACCCTTCATACGTGCTAGCTTTTTGATAAAAGCCCTGTACGCTCTGAAAGTAGGCCTGATTCACTAAACTGGCATTGGCAGCCGTCGTTAAAAACACAAAAGGAATGGCCTTCTTGCGTAGGAAGTCATTGTCAGCAATGGCTTTATGCAGCTCGATGCCGTTCATCAGGGGCATATTGACATCGCAAAGAATCAAAAAGGGCTGCTTAGGCGTTTCCAGCAGGAACTCCAGAGCTACTTTACCATTTTCAAAAAAGAGAAGTTCATTGTCAATACCGAATTCGGTAAGAATCGTTTTTATTAAAAATTGATCGTCCGGATCATCTTCAATAGACAGAATGGGGCCTTTGGTAAACATGTACTACTGATGGTTCTTGTGGTGGCAATCTTCCGTTTGGGGATAAAAGCAACTACAAATAAAATAGGTTACAGAGTAATTCAGTAAGTCTTTCTCGCATTTACTTACGATTCGCGGTACTCCATAACTTTGCTTTGATCCACCTTCATCCCCCCTGCGAAGGTGCTCAGAAATACTTACTTTTCTACGACTCCATTTCTTTTAGATACCTATGCAGATGGTGATAAAGCTTGTGCAGGCCTGCATCCTGATTACCCTGGTAGAGCTGCTGAACATGCGTTTGATAGTCTGGGTTAAGCTGCAGGTAGCCCTTCCCTTCCAAAGAAATGATGAGAAGAAGCCCCCGTTCTTCCAGCCCACAAAGGCGTTGCTGAAAGAGAATCAAGGGAAGAGACTTAAAACGCTTTCGCAGGGTTTGAAAGAGTAAACCTTGAGGTAGATAGGGAGTATCGCTTAAAAGCCCCAGGGTGTAAAAATAGAAAGGCTTATCTATCAGATTGAGTAATTGTAACTGTTCGAGGCCCGAAAGCTGGGTCATAGGCGGGGCGGTTGAGATAAAATTTGGAAGGATACTTACCTTTTGCGTATTAAGTAGATAAATCACCCATGGACGAAGATAAATGCCGAGTGGCACGGTTCTATACGCTTGTTGAGGGATTTTATTCAATTTTGAGGGAAGACAAAAACGCTTGGTGTACTTGCAGCAAGCGTTTTTCTATGGGTACCCCTACACCGCTAATAACTGCTGCCAGAGTGCCTGGGTAGCAGCATACCCACTGGGTTTGGTAACAAACTGAGTAGCTCCTCTTTGATGGGCCTGCTCTTGAAGATGAGCGTCTTCAGTAGCCGAAAACAATATGACAGGTAAATCCTTCCAATCCAGCGAGTGCCGCAAATGTGCCAAAAAGCTGAGCCCGTCCATTCCTGGAAGATCATAGTCCAGCAAAAGAAGCTGAGGTTTGACAAAGCATTCGTCTAGATACAGCAGAGCTTCCTCCGCCGAGTGGACAAAGTATAACTGGCAGGCAGGTGTCTGCTTTTGGTAGGACCATTCTAAAATAGAACAATAGTCTTTATTGTCTTCAACGACTAAGAATAGAGGAAGTGGGATTGTAAGCATTCGTATCTGTGGAACATCATTGTTTATAAACAAGTAGTTTAAAGGGATTAAATAAACATGCCTATTGGTTAAGTACAGGCAAATTATCAACTTCCCAAGCAGTACCCCCTACCTACAATCAACTCAATACTCTATCTATGATTTAAATAAGTAGCTTATGATTTAAATAAGTAGCTTATTCCCCTTACATAAGGGGGGTAAGCGGTATGGGATCGCTGACTATCTTTGTAGACACTCTGTTATTGGCGATATTATGAAACCCATTAAAACCCGAATTCTACTCATCGACGACGATTCTGACGCACGTGAGATATTAAAAATACTTTTAGAGATCCAAGGCTATGAGGTTTATACCAAAAGCAGTGCCAAATCAGCTTTAACCTTTTTAGAAAATTTACAGCCGGAAGTTGTAATATCGGATCTGCATATGCCAGAAGTAGATGGCTATGAAGCAGCAGCCCTGATTCGTAGGCAACCTTGGGGAAAGCAGCTATTATTAATCGTTCTATCGGGCTACGCTTCTGTAGAGGTTGAAGCAAAGGCTCAGCAGGCAGGATTTGATTATCAGCTGAAAAAGCCCCTGGATACGATTCTTTTGGAGCGGATTATCCGTCAGCATATGTCCGCCTAAAAGTCACAATCGGTCTTTTCATCAAGCCCAACAGAGCAGCCCGCAGCCCGCACTAACGAACTGCATCTGCTAGGCCGTGGGTACTACTGGCAAATATCAATGCCGTTAGAACGTTCCATGAAGTAAATATGATATGTAGTCGACGGATTGTTTTTTGATTGGTTAGGCTACTTCCCCTTACTCAGGCTTAGTAGGCAACTGTGTGCTTTTCAGCCAGAAGCTTTCCACGCTAACCCAGAAATGCTCTAGTTGCTCAAATTGACTGGGCTTAACCACGTACCCATTAACTCCTAACCGGTACGCTTTTTCGACTACCTTCTCATCATCCGAAGTCGTTAGGATAAGCACGGGCAGCGTACGAAGCTTTTCGTCATTTCTAATGCGTTCGAGTAGGGCGAGACCATTCAGGCCGGGCATGTTAATGTCGAGTAGCAGTAAAGAGGGCCACACGCTATCCTGTGTGAGTAGCTGCCAGGCTTCGTCTCCATTGTGAGCGAATACAAGGGAGAAGTTACGGGGAGCTTGCTCAAAAGATTCTTGAAGTAGATACCGATCATCTTCATCGTCTTCGGCTGATACAATCAAAAAAGAATTTTCTGCTGCTGAAGTGGATTGCATGAGTGCAAAATAATGCATAAACGCATCGAATAGTCGATTAGGCAATTACTAAAATTCACTGGTCCTCAAAATCCTTTAATTTTAAACTTCTCTTCTGGAGATAGTTGCCCTTCCCCCCCCGTTTGATGGACAATCCGGCTTTCCTGAGTTTCCTCATCTGCATTGGCTAATAGCAGGGCACACGAGCCATCGCCTTGGGGAGTCACTAACACCCACCGTATGAGATGCTCTATTAGTCTGATCATCGGGCAAACCTTTCCACTAGTCGAATACATAGCTAACTATCCTCAATAAAGTGGCAACTTTATCCTAACTTAATTGGGCAGAACCATAGTAACTTGTAACATACCTTAGCTACGGCAGTAGATAGGATTCTTCCTGAATCCTATAGCGTAACATTCCCCATAACTACCAAAACAAGACAATGACTAAAATAATATCTCCTTCAATGAGTGCCTTAACCGTTCAGAGTTATCTAAATGCCTTGGTTGTCGTTTACACAGATGGCTATCTACAAGAGGTTGAGCAGGTTTCTAGTTATGTTGACTTTCAATCGCCTTATGAAGCCTTAGCCAGGCGAGCCGTGAAAGCTTATGAAGCAATTATCCAACATCCAGACCTTTCTCAGGATATTTACGAGGATTTCAAACTGGAATTCCAGGAGCACAATCAGGAGATAGCCAGTGTCATGGCCGCCCGGCAGCACGGCTAGAGAATCTGATTATTTTATCAAGGGTAACTGAGTTCGAATAAGACAATATACCCACATAGTGACCCCCAATAAGTCTTCATTGCCCCTAAATATCGTTTTTGGAGATATTATAATACCGCCAGCACCGGTATTTAGCCGACTCAGAGTTGAGTTGACCTATCACTAACTCAAACTTTCTCCCCATTTCGGAGAAGCAACTGATAGTCGGTGCGGACAGTCCAAAATTGGACTCTCTAACTACCCCTATAAGGTAATCCAGAGTTACCTTTTGCAAAAGGTGGAATAATTCCACGTTATAACCCTAAGAGGTTTTTCGTTAAGTTCGGAAAACTCCAAAGTTCGGTTATAAGCAAGAAGGCTATCCGAATCACCTGTAACGAGTCTACTGGCTGTGAGCGAAGCGAGCGGACAGTTAGCTATATAGTCCGCTATGCATTCGAGTATCAAAACAGTAAGGTGACTTTCCGTACGGAGTCAGGTGAGTTAATGGTAAATGCCACCGAAATGGCCAATCCTTTTGGTAAACGTCCTAATGACTGGCTGTCATTGGCTTCTACTAAAGCCTTTATTGCCGAATTGTCAAATACCAGAAATAATGGTAATTAAATTTTAACTGAGAGAGGCCAGCATACGGGCGGAACATGGATGCACGAAGACGTTGCTTTAGAATTCGCCCGTTAGGCTAATCTGCCTAGCGATCTATTTAGCTATATAGTCCACTGTGGAGACTCTTTATGATGATGAAGGTGCAGACACCCGTTGTGAGGAAAAATCACATCGGTGATAATCAGGCGATTGCCAAAAACATAATCTGGGTTAGCTATCTATTACGCTGTTGGATTGTAAGGTTTACGTAGATTAGACG
>JAAIGE0101121287.1_pt1 | contig 11081 bp, 6 predicted proteins | sample 6487951 | NCBI WGS metagenome assembly JAAIGE01 (sample SAMN13974128, study PRJNA590717) | phyllosphere metagenome | biome: tomato field; feature: multiple bacterial spot infested tomato fields; material: tomato leaves; isolation source: leaves from tomato fields | host: Solanum lycopersicum ... | reverse complement strand
CCAAGGCCAAAGGGGCCAAGGCCGGCCGCAAGGCCCAGGACGGCAGCCCTGCAGCCGAAAGCGCGGTCCCTGCGCAGGCCTTCCATCTGCACCGGCAAGCCCAGGCGCAGCGTGCGCGCACGCTGGGCATGCTGCTCGTGCCGGTGGAGGGGGACCACACCATCGCGCTGCGCCGTGCGCCCGATCTGCGAGAGGCATTCGCCGAGGCCTGGGGTCCGGCCGACGGCACCGCCTGCGTGGTGTCGCTGCGCGAAGTGCTGGGGCTTGTCGGTGCGCACGAATGGCGCAAGAAGGGCGTGGAGATTCCCGCCCTGGGCACGCCCCAGGCACCGCGCCGCATCCATCCGCATTACGGCGTGTTCTCGCCCGTGCGCGGGGAGTATGTGGATCTGGTGGCCCAGGCGCCGCTGCCGGCCAAGGAACTGGCCTTCGACATCGGCACCGGAACGGGCGTGCTCGCGGCAGTGCTGGCCCGGCGCGGCGTGCAGCGCGTCGTGGCCACCGATCAGGACCCCCGCGCCCTGGCCTGCGCTCGCGACAACGTCCAGCGGCTGGGCCTTTCGGGCAAGGTCGAGGTGGTGCAGGCCGATCTCTTTCCCGCAGGCCAGGCGCCGCTCGTGGTGTGCAATCCGCCGTGGCTACCGGGCCGTGCCAGCTCGTCCATCGAGCACGCGGTGTATGACGAAGACAGCCGCATGCTGCGCGGCTTTCTGTCGGGCCTCAAGGCGCATCTGGCGCCGGCCGGCGAAGGGTGGCTGATCCTGTCCGATCTGGCCGAGCACCTGGGCCTGCGCTCGCGTGACCAATTGCTCGAATGGGTGGCCGGCGCAGGTTTGCGGGTGGTCGACCGGCACGAGGTGCAGCCCCGCCATGCCAAGGCCACGGACGCCACCGATCCGCTGCATGCCGCGCGTTCGGCCGAGCGCACCTCGCTCTGGCGTCTGGCCGCGCTGTAGCCATGGCAGTGCGCTGGCGCTGCCGGCGTTTCAATCACGCGGGCAGCAGTTGTTCCATGCGCTCGCGCACGGCGGCGGCGCGTTCGGGGCCGGCCAGCAAGGTGATTTCATCCAGCAGCGCCTCGCTCACGTCCAGCATGCTGTCGCGGTCGCGCGCACCGCGCAGCGCCTCATGGAAATTGCGGGCCAGATCGGCATTGCGCCGCGCGAACATGCGCTCGCAAATGTCGAACAGGTACATGCGGGTGCCCGCGAGGGACCGCAGGGCGTTCGACGGTGCCGGAGCTTCGTTCGTGGCGGCCGGCGCCGCCGACGGCACGGGCGTTGTGCCGGGGCTGGCCAGGTAGCCTTGGCGCATCAGCTGCTCCACGATCTGGGCGCCGATGCCGTTGTACATGGCCTGCAGGTCCTTCATCGGCCGGCCATCGGCCAGCAGCAGCAGGGAGCGTTCTCGCAGGCTCAGGGTTCGCACGCCGGGGGAGAGTTCCAGGCGGGCCTTGTCGGTTCTCAGGAGCAGCATGGAAGGGGCAAAGATCAGGCGGGAGCCTGATTGCAGCGCACTCCCGTGACGTGGCGATGACTCGGGTGGGGCCGTCGCGGGGTCTTGGCCATGTCCGGCGCGGATGCGGGCCCGAACCCTGCGCCGCCCTGGTGTGCACCCGCGGGGGCAGCGCGGCAGTCCGGCAGGGGCCGGTGGTATTCTCGCGGCCTTCGCCCAAGGGGGGGAAGCATGCATACGGAAACTCAATGAACAAAAAAACAATCGTGGGCGCCGCCGTGGCGCTCGTTGTCGTGGCTTATGGCGGCGCGACCTGGTATCTGGGCCAACAGGCCCAGTCGAGCTACGAAGACGCATTGGTCGATCTGCGCCAGGCCATGGGCCCGGAGGCGATCCTCTCCGAGGAATACCACAAAGGTTTCTTCTCATCGCAGGCCAAGCTGGTGCTGCAGTGGGCCCCGCCCCGCACGGCCGCGCAGATCGAGGCCAATGCGCCGCCATCCCCGCCATTGCGGTTGGCCGTGAACAGCACCGTGCACCATGGCCCGCTGGCGGGTGGCCGCCTGGCTGCAGCCGTGGTGGATTCGCGCTTCGCGCTGGAGGGATTGGACGCACAGGCCACCAAGGATCTGGCCAAGGTGACCGCCCCCACCCTGACCACGGTGCACCAATTGACCGGCAGCCACGACCTTCGTTTCCAGCTGCCCGCGGGCGAAGTCGGCAATGAGGAGATGACGCTGCGTTGGCAAGCCATGGCGACCGACATGACCATCAGCAAAGACCGCAAGCACGTCAAGGGCAGCTTCCAATGGCCTGAATTCGCGATGGTCGGGTTGCCCGGCGGCACGCCGGACGAGGAAGACGAGGAGGCCAAGCCCACCGCCCGCATCACCGTGGCCATGAAGGGCATGGACGGTACGTTCGAGAACGAGGTGATCGACGGCATGTGGCTCTTCGGGCCCGGTACCGGCAAGGTGCGGCTCGCGGAGATGGACGCCAGCAGCACCCCGGCGGCGGGCGGTGCAGCGACGTCCCTGTTCTCCCTGAAAGAGGTGGCCGGGTCGTCCACGATCGAAAGCAACGGCGCCACGATCAGCATCGCCACCGCGCTCAACGGCAAGGGCAGCATGGGCCCTCTGAATTTCGAATCGGTGGGCTTTGAAGAAAAGTTCCAGCGCATCGATCTGGAGACCATCAAGCGCTTTCAGCAGGCACTGATCGAGTCCTACCGCACGCAGGGCCTGGCGAATGCGGCGTCCCAGACGGAAGAGCGGATTCTGGCCTTGCTGGAAGAAAGCGCGCCCCGCCTGGTGGCCGCCCTTCCCGCCTATTCGATGAAGCTCATGGCCACCTACCAAGGCCAGCAGGGACTGCTGGAATATGGTGGCGAAGTGCAGCGCGCTCCCACGACCGAAGAGGTCGCGCAGACGGGCTGGAAGGCCGCGCTGATCAAAGGCTCGATGCTGAATGCCAGCGCGCGCTTGCCCAAGGCGTGGATCGCGCCCATCGCCGAAGCGGCTGGCAAGAAAGACATGAAGAGCGAAGACATGGACGCCATGATCGGCATGGCCCAAGCCGCCGGGTTCCTGCGGCAAGAGGGCGACAACCTGACCAGTGTGGTGAAGATGGAAGCTGGCCAGGTCAAGCTCAACGGCAAGAACATCGACCTGCCGAAGGGGACTTTCTAAAATAGCGGTGCCTCGGTGGCTTTGGCCATCGGTCGGCTGCTCGCCAGGGCCCGTGGGCCCTTTTCTTTTTCCGGGACTCCGGCCGGTTCGCCGGACTGCCGGCGCTTGGTTCTTTCTTTCGGCCCTGGATTGCATTTCAAGGAGTGGTCCCGGAAATCGCGGCCAGGGTGTGCTGCGTCACGGGTCCAGAGGAATGTTCACACCGTCATGACCTTGTTGCTCGCGCCCATGGAGGGGCTACTCGACTTCGTGCTGCGCGACGTGCTCACCCGCGTGGGCGGGGTGGACCGCTGCGTGTCGGAGTTCATCCGCATCACCGGCACCTTGCTGCCCGACAAGGTCTTCCTTCGCTACATTCCGGAACTGCGCCATGGCGGCAAGACGCTGGCGGGTGTGCCGGTGCGGGCGCAGTTGCTGGGCTCCGACCCCGTGAGCATGGCCGAGAACGCGGCGCGCCTGGCGGCACTGGGGCCCGAGGGGATCGACCTGAACTTCGGTTGCCCGGCCAACGTGGTGAATCGCCACGGGGGCGGTGCGGCATTGCTCAAGGAGCCGGATCGCATCGCTGCAGTGGTCGAGGCCGTGCGCCGTGCCGTGCCGCTGCACCTGCCGGTGTCCGCCAAGATGCGGCTGGGATACCACGACGCCTCACTGGCCCGCGAATGCGCACAGGCCATGCAGGCCGGTGGCGCGTGCGAGCTGGTGGTGCATGCGCGGACCAAAGCCGATGGCTACCGGCCTCCGGCTTACTGGGAACAGATCCCTGCCGTGCGGGATGCCGTCTCCATCCCGGTGGTGGCCAATGGCGAAATCTGGACCGTGGCCGACGCACAGCGCTGCCGCGCGGTTTCGGGATGCGATGCCCTGATGCTTGGGCGAGGCATGGTGGCCGATCCCGGCCTGGCCCTTGCGATCCGCTCGGCGGACGCTGGCGATGCCGACGCGCCTGCATTGCCTTGGTCGGCGCTGCAGCCGCATCTGGCCGACTTTTGGCGCCTGGTCTGCGAAGACCTGGAACCCCGCCAGCGCGCGGGCCGGCTCAAGCAATGGCTCAATCTGCTGCGCCGGCGCTTTCCAGAAGGCGAGGTCGCCTATCAACAGGTGCGCACCCTGACAGATCAACGGGAGATTACGGAATGGCTGCACCGGCAGCAGCCGTCCGGTCCGGCTTGAACCCCAACCGCTCGGGAGCGGCGGCGTGCCTCTCGGTGCCGGCGAAAAGCGCGGGTGTTGACGGGCGGCAGGGCGACGGGCGGCTTCGGAAAATCGGCCTGCCGCTGCGCGCTACAGCAGGTGATCCGGGGCCAATGGCCCCAGCAGCTTGAGCAGCAAGCGCAGTCCCAGCCCGGTATCGGGGTCCGTCGTGGCATCCTGGAGGCCGCTGCCCTGGGGGGCGCGCCACATCAGTCCCTGGTCGGTTTTCTCCAGCCGCCAGGCGCCTTCGCGCATCGCGCTCTCGATCTGCTCCGACGCCATGCGGGAAAGGGCTCGGCTTTGGATCAGCAGGGCAATCTCGGTGTTCTGCAGTTGCGAGCGCAGATCCAGGTTCATCGATCCCACCACCAGCAGCCGGCCGTCGAGCACCAGCACCTTGGAGTGCAGCATCGACCGGGACTCGCCCGTGGCGGTTGCGCCGGATGAGCCGAAAGTCGATTTGAGGCCGGCCTGCTCGCTGCGCAGTTCATACAGTTGCACGCCCATGGCCAGCAATTCATCGCGGTGCCGTGCGTAGCCCACATGGGCCACCGGCGCATCGTTGGAAGCCAGCGAATTGGTCAGCACCCGCACGCGGACCCCCCGCGCCACGGCATCGGCAAACGCCTTCTTCATGTCTTCGCCAGGCACGAAGTAGGGCGAAATGATGAGCAGGTCCTGTCGCGCCTGCGCCAAGAGTTGGAGCAGGCCGTCCACCACCGTTTCCCCTTGCGCAGCGTGTTCTGCCGACGCTTGCAGCGCCTGCGTGCGCGGCGTTGCGGAAGCGGTGGCCTTGCCTTCAGAAGGGGAGGCGGATGTGCTCACTTCGACGGATGCACCGGGCTTCATGTCGGCCACAGGAACATCGCGTTCCCCTTCGGCCGGAATCTTCGCGGGCTGGTCCGCCAGCATGACGGCCGGCGCCCACACGAAAGCCGCCGCGCTCAGGTCCATGGCCTGCTCGTTCCAGACGCGTTCCCGCTGCGCCTGCGTGGGCCCGTCACCCGATGGGCGGGGCTCGCCGTCCGGCGGTTTGGGTCCATCGCGCCGCTCGGGGGCCGCAGTGCGGGCAGCCCCCTGCGCTGATGGATTGTCGCTGTCGCCGTCGCCTTGCTTCGGCTGCCCAGCCAATGGTGTCTTCGAGGTTTGCTCGCGCAACCGCGCCAGTTCCTGCTGGGTGATCAGCGACTGCACGGGGTAGGCGCGCTGGTTGTTCCAGTAATTGTCGAAGCTGCGAGACAGATCCTGAACGATGGGGCCCACGGCGAGCACGTCCAGATCCACGAAATTGCCTGAATCGGCATTGCCGAAATAGGCATCGCCCAGATTGCGCCCGCCCGTTACGCCCATCACGTTGTCCGCAACGAACAGCTTGTTGTGCATGCGCTGCTGCACCCTGGAAAAGTCGGTCACCGAACCCCACAAGCGCCCCAGCATCGAACCGCGCGGTCCGGCGACCGGGTTGAACATGCGCATCTCGACATTGGGTTGGAACGCCATTCCCATGACCAAGGCATTGCGCCCTGTGCTGTGAAAGTCGTCCAGCAGAATCCGGACACGCACCCCGCGCCGTGCCGCCGCCGCGATACCACGCAGCAGACGCTCGCTGCTGGCATCGGCATGGATGGCGTAATACTGGAGGTCCAGGGTTTTCTGGGCACTTTCTACCAAGGCCAGACGGCTGCCGTACGCCTCCTGAGGGCCGCTGAGCAAGAGGAAGCCGGAATCGTGTTTTGCATGGGCAGCGCGGCGACGGTCGTCCATGACTTTGGACAAAGCCGTGTTGCCGGAGGGGCGTTCCGCCTGCGAGACAGGACGTTCAACTCTCTCAGGAAGGCCGGCACAACCTGAAATGAAGAGCAAGGCGACGAGTGCTGAAATACCGCGATGACTGTACAAACTGGGATGTCTCACTCGTGAAAGATTTTTTGGATGGGGCTGATTGGTGAGCTTATCTGATTATTTAATTTGACGCGGTGGCCGTACAAGCTGAGTCAGTGGATGGCTTGCAAGAGCGTGTTCTCCCTGTCTTTGAAATAATGATTCTTCGCATCTCTTCGTTCTGTGTGGCAGTGGATACATCATTTCTTTTAATGGAAAGGGTGAGGTTCTCTGAGGAAGTCCCATCTTTTTTCCTGGAAAATCCAGAACTGTCAAACGTCAAATAAGGGTCAGTGCCACTGGAAGTGCCGTTACCCGAGATGGTGAAGTAGCTTGCTGGTGCCTCTTGCTTCATCACAGTCACATCCCCGCTTTCGCTATAGCTCTGGCTGCGATCCTTGTCGACGAATACGATCCATCCGCTTCCCCAGTCGGTACCGCTGGCGGGAATGACATAGGCACTTGCATTTTGCTTCATCGCCTCTGCTTTTGCGGTATTAATGGCAACCAGCAAGGAATTGGTCAGCGAAGAGAGCTGGGAATTACGTTGAAAGGACTGAAAGCCTGGCACGGCTACCACAAGCAATATCGCGGCAATCGCCAGCGTGATCACCAGTTCAATCAGCGTAAAACCGAGCTGGGGTCTTGATTTCTTACTCATGGCCAGCACAGTCTCGGGTTACTGGTGCTTCCAGTGCATCTCTTCGTTCCGTTGCTCATCAACTCCAAATTGCCGACAACCGGGTCTGACTTCACCGGAGTTGCGATCACTCTGACGCATTGAGCAATCGACAACGTCCCGCTTCCAGTGGCGGGACATGTACTGGCTGACAGCAAATAAGCCGCAGCAGATGGGCCACCATCGCCAGAGAAGGTTTTAAAGGGAACGGTTGAAGCCGTGACCCCGCCGCAGGCCGATGATGGGGAGGGCGCAAGGGCAGTGGCCGTGCCGCCACTGTTGCTGAATGCCAGATAGCAATTATTTTGAGTCATGTATCGCTCCTGCTGCTGAAGGAGCTCTGCCAAGGCCGCTCGCCCTTGAGCTCGTCGGCCTTTCAGAATGGAGTCGTTGTAGGCGGGATAAGCAACTGCTGCCAGGATGCCTATCACTGCCACCACGATCATGAGTTCTATCAGAGTGAAACCCCGGTTTGCTTGAGCTTTCATGGCGTGCTTCAGTTGTTTTTCATGTCTTGGTAGTTGTTGATCTGGCGCCAGCTCAGTCGGCCGACGGCCTCGGTGATGCTGACGACTTGCGTGCTTGTGCTGACACCAGATTGCCCGATGGTGGTACTTCTCAAGGTGGTGGTTCTCCAGCCTCGTCCCGTGCTGTCGAGCGGGGTCGGCAGGGTCTCGGATTCATTCACAAAGAACATGCTCGGCCCCAGCAGGCCGACGGTCGACAGGTTGTATTTGCCTGACCCATCGCCAATGTTGACTACATAGGCATTGCTGGTTCCAGGCGTGTTGGTGCAAGTTCCGGTAGCTCCTGTCGCACCAGGAATGATCGTATTGAAAGTTGCATAGAGATTGCCTTGGTCGCCAATCGCGCTGACCAATTTTTCTCCAGTAACCGGCATATCAAAATACCAACCAGAACGCTGTGTCGCATCGGTATCGGACATGGCCCGGCCCCACTTGAACGCACCAACCGTGATGACCCTCGTGCCGGTATTGATGGCGCCTTGTTTCAGCCGCGCCCGCCCACTAATGACACTTGCCGCGGCAGGAGAGCTGTCTGCAACCGTGCTGGCATTATCGTAAACGGCATAGAAGCTGTTGGTTGCAGTCGACGTGTTGTCCGCGGTTTCCAGATATTTCCCTGTACCGAAGGTTACATAGAAGGTTTCCAGGCCGGATACCGCCGGGCCCGCGAATATGGCCGGTGCTGCAGTAATGGGTTGGATGTTGCCGCTCGAATCCTTGGCAATATACAAAGGGTATGGTACAGGCGAGCCTTCGGTACCCTTGTTGAATGCCGTCAACTTGTTCATATTCCAATCACTGGTCGGCAGATTTTTTGAAAAATCCAGTTTCCAGAGATTCCCGTGAAAGTCGCCCATGTAGATCTGCGTGACTTCGCCAGCACTTCCCCAGAGCGGCTGAAAGTTGGCAAGCCCTGTCGCTTTTGATGCACTCAGCGTGCCGTCAATAGGCAAGGAGATCTTGAAATAGTTGGTTCCCAGAGTCCAAGAGGTTCCAGGCTGCTTGTCCAAAGCCAGCAGGAAAAGGGCAGGCTGTCCGGTAGCACTGAAGACCCCATTGACGTCTGGCACATAGTTGTTTGCACCGCTTGCCACTACTGCAAACCACCGATAAGTGCCGGTGCTGGAACTTCCACTGGTTTTCAGTTTGAGAATCTGCGGCTTTCCGATCACTTGGCCCATGTCGGCATCATCGGAACGCTTGAATTCCCACATGACGTTGGAGGCAGCAAAGTTGGAGGGGTCGGACACGTCCAAGGCGAAAACCCCTGAGCCTCCACCGCCTGTTCCTGAAACCAAAACGGTTTTCCAATCAGAGGCCGTGCCATTGAATGCCACTTGCGCTTCCCCCACGACCGGCGACGCATCGACATAGCTTTGATGGTTGGTCACATAGCTGGTGTTTGTCAGCGCCGAGAGCTTGGGCCCCAGCCAGCTGGGAATATAGGCAAACAACTCATCGCCGGTTCCTGCATTGAATGAGTGCAGCATGCCATCATTCGCGCCAACAAAAACAGCTGGGGTGCGGGTCCTGTAGGTACTCCTGAAGGCCGTATAACCGGCGCCGGAATAGGCCGTAGTTGGCGCACCTGAATACACCACGCTGGAATTGACGATGTCTCCAAGCAATGAGCTTCGCACCCGGAAAGGGTTTCCTTCCTTGGTTCGATCCCCTCGCAAAAAGCTGACACGCGCCGAACCTTGCCCATCCGAAGACGCAGTAGGTTCTGCTTTATTAAGATAGCCTTGCAACGTATTTTCAATCGTTGCCCAAGTAAATGCTGCCGCTACTGGATTGGCGTTTCCAGCGGTATTTCCTACAAAAATCTTGCGATTGGTAGCAGGCGAAGCCATTACCGACAGGCGATCAGCGGCGCTCCAGGTCGGGGAACCCAGGCTGAGACTCGTTCCAGAAGCAGTCAGAGGCTCAGCGACAACATCACCGCTCCAGTTACTGGTATCAAACTTGGCAGAGTACACCACGCTTCCCGATGAACTGCTGATGGTCGTGGAAGAGGCCGAACTGCCTGCGATGCTTCTGGCCTGGGTCGAGGCCCTGCTAAAAATGTCATCGAAAGCTGAAAGGACACCCCGTGCACTACTTTGGAGGTAGTAGGTACCTGCCTCGCCAGGATCACTTTGCTTTTGCCAGACATTGTTATCGTTGGTACCGTCTTGGCGCTTGAAAGGATTGCCATAAGTGTTGTATGGCCTGGCCGCAGCATTGCTAGGATCCGATTCGAAGCCGCCATACTTGGAAGCCATGAAAAACTGATTGGCAAAACGGCGTGTAGATACGTTGTTTTGCGCACCATATTCGTTCACGTCGAAAAGGAAAGTCTTGACTCTGAGTCCTGGGCGCTGTTTCGCCGTGTTTCCCGTCCAGTCCGCTCCGCGGATATCGTGTGTATGTGACCAATAGGCCGACCCCATGATCTGGCTGGTTTGAGTGCCGGTCGGTACGCTATTGTTTGCTCCGTTGGGGTTGCCTGTGGTCCGAGCCACATTCTGGCCATCCTGGTAGGTTGTTGTTTGGTTCCGCTCAAAAGCTTGAACTGTACTGCGCCAGGCATTGATGTCCGGAATATTATTGGCCACATTGGGTGTGGGTAGTCTATTCCCATCATGGGTATTGATGTCTCCAATGACAACCACATTGCTTTTCAGGCATGAATAATCCGAAGCGTTGCTTCTATTATCGTATGGGTCCGTCCAGTTTATATAAACCGGATAGCCATCGTACATGTCTGATGAAATGCTGCTGGTCGCGGCAGTGCTCGGCTGTAATCCCTGTAAATATCTGATCGTCTCGTAATGGAGTTCTCCGACAGGATCATATATTTTGTAACGACCAGGCACAGGACCGGTTCTGCCAAACTTGTTCAGATAATTGATAACGCCGCTGATGTTCGGGGATTGGCTGGTGTCATTATCCGGATTGGAAAGAAATACCCCATTGTTCGCATTCCACTCGGCATTGGGATTCCCTCCGCTTGGAGTGTTGTCTTGTCCCGTTGTGCTGAAAGTTTTGCTGCCAACATATTTCATCGGCGCACGAAGAACGCCACCATAACGGCCATTGTTGTAGCTGGCCGTTTGGTCCATGAGATAGCCAAAAGCGGCCAATCGCATTTGATCGCTATATTTTTGGATAACGCCAGTGGGCTTGTAATTGCCATTAGGATATTGTCTGCACAAATTGTATGCAGCACGCACATCCTGCAGAACGCCAGAAGTGGTATTGCAAACTTGAACACGGGCATAGAAAAACCCATCGCTGTTCAAGTTCGCATTGACAGGCGGTGTCCATGTCCCACTATAGTTTCTGTAATAGCATTGCTTTGGAGTGCCGCTCTTTGGGTCGCCAAAAATATCATTGGTACATGCCACGCCATTCGAAGCAGGTGCCACCTTCCAATAATTAACGAGACCGACTTTAACTCCGTACCACACCTCTTTCGTTCCTGTGAAACTGCATGTATTATTTTCAGTGGCGCATTGGGTGGTCCCGCTAGGGCGGTCGGACGATGCATCGCTGACTGGTCCCACGGATGAATTAGTGGTTGGTGCACCCAATTTGTAAGATGCAGGGCCTGTGGAGCAGTTTCCGGTATTGGAAGTGCCAAAATAGATTCTATTCAGGGTATTGGCTACCCAT
>JAAIGE0100400802.1_pt1 | contig 11085 bp, 13 predicted proteins | sample 6487951 | NCBI WGS metagenome assembly JAAIGE01 (sample SAMN13974128, study PRJNA590717) | phyllosphere metagenome | biome: tomato field; feature: multiple bacterial spot infested tomato fields; material: tomato leaves; isolation source: leaves from tomato fields | host: Solanum lycopersicum ... | reverse complement strand
AGGAAAGCCAGCAGCCCGGCTCGTCCGTGTCGTTCGTCGCCCGCCGCTACGGCCTCTCGCCCAACCTGCTGTTCTCGTGGGAGCGGCGCATGCTGGAGGGCGGCCATCAGGCCGTGCACGCCGACGAGGAGGTCGTCGGCACCAGCCGGGTTCGCGAGTTGGAGCGGCGCGTGCGCGACCTCGAACGCCTGCTCGGGCGCAAGACCATGGAGGCCGAGATCCTGAAGGAGGCGCTCGACCTAACGCGCACAAATAAACTGACATCGCCGCTCAGCTCCTGGGGCGGTTCGACGGGCCGTTCGCGGTGAAGGCGGTCGCCGCGCTCGGCCCGAGGCTACTGTTTACCTCGGTGCGCTCGCCGAGCAACGGCATCGCGAAGGCGTCTGTGAGGACGCTCATGCGGACTATGCCCGTCTTGCCATCTTGGCCGATGCCGAGACCGTGATGCGGCTTCTGCCGGTTTGGTTCGAGGACTACGACACCGTAGTCCGCCACGTCGGAGGCTAGCCACGCCACGGCCTCAGCCACGTCCTCAGGCTCTCCGATCCGCTCGCAGGGGATGAGCCGCAGCAACTCGGCGAGGGCCTGCTCGCTGTCCCACGTCTCCGCGTTGATCGGCGTGCGGATTGCCCCCCGGGGCGACCGGGTTCAGGGAGGTCGCGGCGGACTTGATCGCCCGCTTCGCCGAAATGGAGATCTGCGCCGAAGGTGCGCGCGACCAGCCGCTTGCACCGTCGCCAGAGGATGCTGCATCGTGTTCGGGCATCTGGCCGACAACGCGGCTCCGCACGGGGCTTCTACGCCGAGAGCTGCCTATACATGGTTGGCGACGGCCTGCGCGCCGGGGGTCTGTGCACGCCCGAGGACGGGCCGGTCGCCTGGACGGCGCGCGCCGACCTGGCGGAGGCCGACGCGGCGATCCTGGCGGCGGGAGACGGGTGGGACAGCCCGACGCCCCCGCTCACGGCAGGCCGGGCCGTGACCATGGCCGAGGTGGCGGCGATCGCCTCGGAGGTGACCGGGCGCGCCGTGCGCCACACCATCGTTGGCGACGCAGAATGGCGAGACGCGAAGGTGGCGAGCGGGATGCCTGCCCTCTACGCCGACATGCTGCTCGGGACGTTCCGGGCTGCGCGCCACGGGGACTTCGCGGCGACCGACCCTGCGCTGGAGACGCTGCTGGGCCGACCGCCCCAGACCATGCACCAGGGGCTGGCGACCGCGGGTCTCTGATTGCAGACGACGGCCCTCCCGCCCGCGATCGTCGGGCCGAGGGCCCATCGCCGGCACGGTCGATCTTCATGACAGCCTGAGCTGCGGTTAAGCACCCCGTCTGAGGGGTTGCGTTGGATCGGGGGGCAGCAGAGAACGCAACATCCGCTGTTTGAAGACTGCGCTAGCAAGCGGACTGGTAGAACCCCATCCAACTTGGGTCACACCAAGTCTCAGAGTGCGCAGCCGGAGCCGGCCCTATAAGCTGAGGCGTCGCGAACTCCAGAACCACGACCGCGTCCCTCGTGAACCGAATCATCCGAGCTCATCTTGAATGCCGCCGAAGGCAAAGCGGCATCATACGCCTGGGTATGAGCACTTCGGTTTCTAGCTAATCGATAGTGTTCCGGGCGATATTCCACCTTACTGCAAAGTGCATCCGACTTCGTCCCAAAGAGCCTTGCGCAGACTATCTTTCAACTCTTCAGCGACCGCCACCACCTCGGTATTTTGCGCGAAGGTCATCCGAACCTCATCGATCAAGATGTCGATCGCATGCACGAGCGCGGCGACGCCCTCGCCGTTCTGCGTCTGGAGCGTGAGGTTCATGATTTTGCGACAGACAAGGCCGAATGCAATGCTTGCCGGACAGAGTTCTGCTGCGTCATCATCACGGTTCATCAAGCACACGGCTCTGGCTTTAACATCTTCCCCGCCCTGAAGAGCGGGGATTTTCGGATCTCAGACTGATAGCCTGAGATCGTCAAGTTGACGCTTCGCAGGGAGGCTGACGCCCTTGCCCTCCACGTCCTGCAACGGAGTGTTCCCCCGCCGTTCGTAGCGCCCGAGTAGAACCCCGGCCGCGTTGGTGTCTGCATTCTCTGTATGCCCACACGCGACGCACAGGAAGACCGCTTGGCTCTCGCGGTTCTCCGGCGCGCAGTGCCCACAGACCCGACAGGTCTGCGAACTATAGGTCGCCCTTTCCTTTGCTAATTCACCGCCCTGCGCCGGCAGCTTGTACGACAGCATCACGACACTGCCCGACCAGCCCTGTGTCAGGATCGCACGATTAAGTCCGGCCTTCTGCCGGACGTTCTTCCCCGGGTCTTCAACCGTGCCTCTTGCCGAGGCCGTCATCGCCGCCACCCGCAGATCTTCGACGACCATGGTCGAGAAGTCGCGGGCCAGCGCGCTCGTAGTCTCGTGCTGCCAGTGTCGCCGCACCCGCGCGGCCTTGGCCTGGATCCGTGCCACGACAGCCTTCGCAGCCGCATTCCGACGCGACCCGCGCTGGCCACGGGCGACCGCCCGTTGGGCCCGCTTCGCTCTCCGAGCGAGGACGTTCAGGCGCTCCATCGGCAAATCACGGAATGTCCCGTCGGAGAGCGCCATCGTGTGAATGATGCCGGCGTCGACGCCGACCGCCGGTCCGGTATGGATCGGCGGAACGATCTCGCGCTCGCACGCGAAGCTCACGTGCCAGCCGAGCGCGTCGCGTGAGACCGTCACGTTGAGACAACGCCCGACCGTCGCTCGCGAGGTCCGAAATCGGACAGCGCCGATGTTCGGAACATGGACCGTACTCCACGTCCTGTTTAGTTTCACGACACGGGCTTTGCACGCTGTGAACCGGACGCTGTCGTTCTGACCGCGGCGGCGGGGGCGCGGATACCTTGCTTCGCCCCGGAAGAAACGCTGGAACGCACCGTCAAGATCGCGCAGAGCCTGCTGCTGCATCGTCTGCGAGACTGCCCGGATCCACGGGACCTCTGCGCGCAGCGCAGTCAGCTCCCGAGCTTGGCTCGCGTAGCTGATCGACTTGCCCGTCTGGCGCTTGAAGGCACGCCAATGATCTCGACGCTGTTCCAGCGCCAAGTTGTAAACCAGCCGGCAAACGCCGACGGACTGGCACAGGAGATCCTCCTGGCCGGGCGTCGGATAAAGCCGATACCGATAACCGCGAAGAACGCGCATCCGCGCGTTCTTGCATCGTTCTCACTCGCGACCAAGAGGACGTGCGTCCTCCCCGCCGTCAACGACGGGGTTTCCCGCACGAAAATTTAGATGACCGACGGAGGGACGGGATCGGGGGGCCTTGGTCCGCCCCTCCGTCGTACCGGTTGCCGCCTTGGGAACCGGAACCGGCTGGCTCAACATGAGATTGCTGCGCCGCAACATCAAGATCGTGGCATACAAGACTGCGTGAACGTATGCTCAGCCACGGCCCCGCCTCTTGAGCGGGCGAATTGTAATTGTGACACGTCTGGGTCAGTCCACGTGGTTCCGATGCTCAGCTCGCGTTGCTACGCGCTGCCCACCTCGAGCGCCGCTTTTCGTCCGCGCGCTCAATAGCCTTCTGCCGCCGAAGGTCCTGCTCGTCCCATAGAGGTTGCCCTGCAGCCAGCACATCATGAATCGATGGCCAATCGCGAAGTTCATCTCTGCGTTTGAGGCTCGTAAACTTGGCGGCGATCATAGGGGTATTATGCGCTTTATAGAGCATCTCAGGATGAGGATAGAAATCGAAATCCTTGAAGAGCGTAGCTAGAATCAGGACATGATCCAATATGGTCTGATCGTTGATTCCGAAATCCCTCGCCAAGACAGTGGCATAGTCCCGATACTTTGTCTCGAAACCGAAGCGGCAGGTATGAAGCAGCTCGCTCCAGTCATCTTTGCAGCGGATACCAAAGCTGATATCGGCTCCATCGACGACCTGTCCTATAAAAACGTCAGCGATCCAAACGGCCGTCGCGCGGTCCGGGATGCCGCCGAAATCGAACATCGCGAAGTCAAACCGCTCAACCGGTTTGAGCGTGAGATCCTTTAGTTCGCCGACGTGCATACGTGTCCGTGACGTGATCCCGAGCAGTTCGATCTGGTCTTTGATGTGCGGTACGTTGTTCGGCGCGTGCTCGACACAGAGGATTTGCGTTCTCCGGTCGATCAAACCTTTCGTCACGGCAGAATGAACACACAAAGCCCCTCGATTGGTATTGAAGTTCCATCCCGGGAACATGAGCATCTGTTTTTTCGGACCTGAAACGTCGAGCTGAAAAACACGCGCTCTATCTTGATCGGGGAGGCTCTCGAGATGGTGTGCGTGAAGCATTACGTAACTCCGTGGGATTTAGTTCGAAATTGTGTTCAACGAAAATGTTATATCAAGGCATGGCCCATCTCAGATTTAGCACCGTAATTTAGCCGGTATCGAAGCTTCGCAGAACACGCCCGCATAGCCAATCAAGCATCAAGATATTACGAAGAAATATGGTTTCGAAAACGATTGCAAACAAAAGCACTCCCGAGAAATCGCCTCTTGAGAGATGATGGAGTTTTGCAATAATACGAAGCATTCGCGAGCATTGCCCATGAAATCGCCGATAATGATTGCCAGAATCAATGAGGCCGGTTTAACTTACGAACTTGACGGACGATGCAGCTCGGCTGAGGAGGATGGCGGCTGCAGGTGTAGTTCAGTCGAAGGGTTTGGGCCGGGGAACGAGCCGGGTCGTCGACGGAGGCGTGACCGTCGGCACGGTCTTCACAGAGATCTGCAACGCCACGCCCGCTACGGTTGCCCGTGTGCCCGAACCCCATTTCGGGCTGCGCGCAGAGGAGGTGCAAATTCACATCGCGGAAGAGAAAGAGCCGCCGCGGAGTTTGAGCTGCGGCTGGGATGGTGTGATCTCGTCCGCCGTGCAGCGATCTATGTTTAGTCCGTGCTCGGACAATACCGTTGGCCGAACCGATTCGGGGTCAACTCTGCTACCGGGATCGGTTCTACGCCCTAGCTTTCGTAGTGGCCGCACGCTCTGCCAAAGCCAGTCGTGTGATACGCTGGGTGACTTGGTCAGGGGGAAAGGCATGGTGCGACCGGCCGACCATCGCCTGCAGCGCGGCATACAGCTGTACGGTATCGCGCAACGCCGCGGCCTGGATCTGGTCCAGGCACCAAAGGGCGCAGCAGACCGAGATCCCTTGGTTGAGTGCTGCCGAGCGCAGCTCGCCGTACGTCGTCAACATGCCGCATCGACGTACCCGGGCGAAGGCGAGGGCACAGCACTCGCCGAGCGAGAGGGTACCCTCTCCGCGGTGGGCGGCGATCGCATCGGCCACCTCACGGCCGTCGAGCGACACGACGCGCACGCCAGACGCGCGGAGCGTCAAGGCCGCGCCCGGCGAGATGTCTCTGTCGATCAGCATGTCTGGGACGAAGAACGCCTCCGGCAAATCGGCCAGCGCGGTCAGGAGGCGGCCACGATCGAGGTCGTGGACGACGGTGGCGTCGGAAATCAGGATCGGCACGCTTCGTCGCTCCCCTCCGATTGGTCGAGCCTGCGTTCGAGTTCATCGACCGTGATGCCGAGGAGCTCTGCCGCGCGCGCTGCGCTGATGACCTTTTCGATGAGTGATCGATAGCACAGTCGTTCGAAACGTTTCGGCCTTTCCACGTCCGGGTCGAGGCTGGCCGGCTCCTTGAAGGGGGGGCTTCGCCAGCCGCGCTCGGCGAACGTGTTGAACAGTTCGGAGAACGTCGCGGCGTTGATGATACCAAGATCCTTGCAGCGGTAGGCCAAGGCTTGGACGCTGACGCGGAAGCGGATTTTGAGGTTGACGAGTTCGCCGAGGCTGATCGACGAGCGGTGCGCACCGACCTCGGCCCGGATCGCGTCGGCAGGCATCAAGAGCGCGCTCGCGAACCGGTTCGCTGCCTTCTCCACGGGAACTCCCGGTGCGAGATCGAGCAGGTGATGCCCGAGTTCGTGGGCGAGCGTGAACCGCTTGCGCTCGGACCATGTGTCGTGCCGCACGACGATGATGCGTACCGGCTCGCGCCCCCTACGCCGCACCTGCGCGGCGAGGCCGTCGATGCTGTCGAGGTTCAAGGACAGGACCTTGACGCCGCGCTCCTCGAGCAGTTCGGCGAGATTCGGGATGGGATCGTTACCCAGCGTCCACTCGCGCCGGACGGATCGCGCGGCGTCCTCAGCGTCTCGGAGATCCCCGACCGGATACGGCGCGCCCCGCGGGAGCTGCCAATCGACGCTGCGTAGACCGAGTAGATCCTCGACCGCGAGGTAGCGCTCGACGGCATGCAAGGCCCGCCCCTCGATCTCCTGCTCCCGGCGCGCCGAAGCTATCTCTTTGCGGAACTCGACGCCCTCGAGCTCCAGATCCGGCGCGCTCGCCAAGTGATCTGGGCTGACGCCTAGCGCTCGCGCCAGCGCGATCAGGACATCGGAGCTTGGCATGTCCTCATCGCGCTCGTACTTGCCAATGGCTTGACCGCTGACGCGGTTTCCAATCTGGTCCGAAAGCCCCCTTAGGGATAGCCCTTTCGCGGCGCGCATGCGCCGAAGCCGTTCACCGATCATAGTTCAGCGCTTTCTCCCGTCGGTTTACAAATAGCATTTTCTTGGGATTTTTGTAAACCGCGCCCCTTGCGGAGCATCGCCGTGGGGACCACGTTTCTCTCCGGATGGACCGACCCGGTATGCGCCGGGCCACGTGCGCCGCCCGACCCGAACTGACGGCCGCGAACGCGTGCTTGTCGACAGAAATTCGGCATTCTGGAGAGAGGTGACGGTGGACATACCCAAAGGCCTGACCAGGATCCGTCCGCTGCCGGACGCGGAACTTCAACAGCTCTGGAATTCGATCATCATCGATCCCGAGATGAAGCGCCACGTGCACGCGCAAGCGGTCCTGAATTTCACGGTGCGCAAGAAGATCCCGCGATCTGTCCTCCCGCTTCACGGGATCATCCTGTTGGTCGGGCAGCCGGGGACAGGCAAGACTTCGCTCGCGCGCGGCCTAGCGGACCGCGTCGCACGCTCTTTTGGCAAGGGCAAATTTAGGCTGCTGGAGGTTGACCCTCACGCTTTAGGCAGCTCGGCGATGGGCAAAACCCAGAAGGCCGTTTCGGAGCTATTTTCGCAAACCATCGCCGAGGAGGCCGCGTCGGGCCCGATCATCGTCCTATTGGACGAGGTTGAGACACTGGCGGCCGACCGCACGAAGCTGAGTATGGACGCCAATCCGATCGACGTGCACCGCGCGACGGACGCGGTGCTGACCCAGTTGGATGATTTGGCCGCGCGACACCCCGACATTCTGTTCGTCGCGACGAGCAACTTCCCCGAGGCCGTCGACGCTGCGTTCGCGTCCCGGTGCGACCTGATCGTCGAGGTGCCGTTGCCCGGCGCGGAGGCGTGCCGTGAGATCCTGCGCGACTGCCTCACGCGGATCGGCGAAGCCTACCCGGCCATCGGTGCGATCGCCGCCTCGCCAGCGTTCTCGCGCTGCGCAGCGGAATGCGGTGGCCTGGACGGGCGCGCCATCCGCAAGACCGTAGCCAATGCCATGGCGGCGACCCCCGAGATCGCGGCCAACCCGAACACTGTGACCGCTGACGTGCTTCAGGCGGCCTTCAAGACCGCAAAGGCCAACCGCAAGAAGGGGTCGTCGCGATGAGTTCCGTGGTCAGGCGCACCATCCGGAGCACGCCCTACCGCGATGCCCGGGAGACATGGGGCGTGATCGTCGGAATCTTGACCGCTGGTGGGTCGGCGGACGCCCAAGCGGAGATGAACGCGGTTGCGGGCATCGTGGCGAGCGTGATCGCCGACCAGGGCCCGCGCGATGCGCCCATCGTCGCGACCTGCGACGGTCCGCGGACGCGGTTTTACTGCCTCTACGACGATGACGCCCTCGAATCGGACGCTTTTAACGAGTCTGGCGTCTCGCACGACGGGACCAAGGGTGATTGGAAGATCTCCATCCCCTGTCCGAAGGACGACCTGGCTTGGGTCCAGGCGGCCCTGAAGGCCAAGTCGTCACGGATCACCGCCCGGGATCAGGCGGACGACGCGCCAATCGAGAAGGCCGCGCGGGCCGAGACGAGCGAGGACTTGGTCCTGGACCTGAAGGGGTTCCTCGGATGACGACGACGGTCTCGGTCAACACCTACACTCACTCGGTGACCTATGTCGCCGACAACATCCTCAAGAGCGTCAAGGATATCATCCGTCTGAGCGGCCTGAACCCAGCCAAATTCGTCGGCAGTTGGGAGACCAACGCCCTAGGCCTGCGCACGTGGCTCGGGACGCAGGATCTCGAGACGGTGATGCTGGAGATCTATGACCCGAGGACCGGCGATCCCATCGGTCGGTGGGACATCGATATCGTGTACGGGTGGTCCAGCGGCGAGGGCAGCTTCTGGTGCGATACCGACCAGCTCCGATACAACATCCGCAAGGCGGGGTTGGCTCCAGAGAACGCGAGCTACGACTTCATCCTGCGGTGCAAGCCGGGTCGCCCAGACGTCGCGGGCTGGTCGCGGTGCAGCACGCGCTCGACCGCCGGCATGGTGCGCCAGAGCCTCGGTTCGACGGTCGAACACCATGGCCTAGGCGCGACCAGCGCGTACTGGAGGAAGATCTGATGCTCACCGTCGACGAGGCATTCCGTAAGTTCAAGAGCCGCCTTGAACTCAATACCAAGGAGCAGAACAACGCTTCCGCGCGTCAGAAGGAGGTCCGTGCGTTCATCGAAACCAAGTTCAAGATCGACCGCAGTTTCTTGACCGGCTCCTACGCACGCTGGACCAAGACGAAACCTCTGAAAGACGTTGATATCTTCTTCGTGTTCAAGCCGTCCGAGAAGCGTTATCGCGACGAAAAGCCGTCCGTCATCCTCGACGATGTCCACGCCGCGCTCATTGAAAAGTATGGCGCGGACAAGGCCAAGCGCCAGAACCGCTCAATCAACGTCGACTTCGGCGTCCGAGCCGACCAGGATGACAACACCGATTATCGCGTGATCAGTCTCGATGTCGTGCCGGCGTTCGAGGCCGGCGACGACTTCGAAATCCCCGACGACGCGTTGGGGAGGTGGATCAAGACGAACCCGCAGAAGCATGCCGAGAAAGCGATCGAGGCGCAGCGAGCCTTCTCCGACGAGTGGAAGGGCTTAGTGCGGATGGTGAAGTACTGGAACAACAATGGGCGGCACGGGGAAAAGCCGGTCAAGCCCTCGTTCCTGTTGGAGGTCATGTGCCTGCAGTGCCTGCACGCCCCCTGGGGCGGCAGCTTCGAGCGGGAACTCCAGGGGCTGTTCTCGACCCTCGCCGACCGGATCCACGAGACTTGGCCGGATCCGGCTGGCCTCGGCCCGCCGATCAGTGACGGCATGGATGCGGCGCGAAAGGAGCGAGCCCAGAGGTTGCTGCGGCAGGCGTCGCGCGACATCGACGCGATCCTACATCTGGTCCGCCGCGGGCAGAACGGGGAGGCGCTCAAGGCCTGGCGGGCGTTCTTCGGGACCAAGTTCCCGCTCTCGTGAGCCGGCCACAAAGACGGGACGAGGAGGATAGGATGAGCGGTTGGTCGTTGTCCGCCTTGCTGGCTGGGCTCCATGACGAGATCCAATCCCGCCTGGAGCGGGCGCGAAAGCTGTACGGGCACCCAGTTGCGAAAGGCGAGGCGAGTGAGACCGTCTGGCTCGAGCTGCTCAAGTACCTTCCTGAGCGCTATCGCGCCGATACGGCCTTCATCGTCGACAGCGAGGGACGGTTCAGCGATCAGATCGACATCGTGGTCTACGACCGGCAGTACACCCCCTTCATTTTGAAGCAGGACGGGCACGCCATCATCCCTGCCGAGAGCGTGTACGCGGCGTTTGAGGCCAAACAGGCCATCGACGCGGGACAGGTCGCCTATGCGCAGGCCAAGATCGCCAGCGTGCGGGCCCTGAAGCGGACGAGCCTCCCGATCCCGCACGCCGGCGGGACGTACCCTCCCAAACCGCTACACCATATTATGGGCGGCCTGCTCACATTCGAGAGCGATTGGTCTCCCCCGATGGGAGGTGCCCTTCGGCAGGCGCTAGCCACAGGGACGCAGGACGATCGGCTCGACCTCGGTTGTGTCGCCGCGCACGGGCATTTCACACGTCGGACCGATGGCGGGTACGACGTCATATCGGAAGGCCGACCGGCGACGGCCTTCCTCTTCGAACTGATCGCCCGGCTTCAGAGTACGGCAACCGTGCCGATGATCGACATCCGTGCCTACGCGAAGTGGCTCGTCGATCCGTAGTGGACGGTCCGCCGAAGCTGCCAGCGATGCTGCTAAGGCGACGATGGCGGCCACGTTCCTGGGTCCGACGTGCAGTCCGCAGCTGAGACGGACCCTCGAAACGGTCCGTCGTACCCTGTCTATGGCGCGAGTGTCATATGGGGATCCGCGCGTTCGGATCGCGCTGCGAGGCGCGCCACCATTCCGGTCGGCTGTGAGTGGTGATACCGGGCCTCAATGCGAGGCGTCCGCGAAGCCGTTCAGGATGGCCCCCGTGTCGACGCCGAGTTCGGCTTCGGCTCGATGGGCCATGGGCTCGTACCGCCAGTTTCGGGACAGTTCGGTGAAGCCCCGCCTGGCTTCCCACCAATCGCCGACGTCGAGGCTTTCGATGATGAAGCATCGCACGACGGTCATGGCAGCATGAAGCAGCCGCTACGAGAAGGGATCGTAGCGTCGAGTGGCCGGGCTCGCGGAGCGTCTCGGCCTCAATCGTGCCGCAGGCCGAGCAGGTCGGCGAGATGCCGCGCGGATCGACCAACACAACATCGGCACCCGCGCCTTCTGCCTTGTACCGGACGAGCCGAACGGGGAGACGCCACACGGTGTCGTGGATGGATCGGGCGAGCATCCTGCGCTTGGGCTCTGGAGTGGCCCCCAATTCAACCGGACACCGGGCGTAGCCGTGAGGGCCTAGGCGGAAGCCTAGGCCGAACGACATGCAGCGGATCGAGATCATCACCGGGCGCGAGCGCCGCAGGCGCTACACCGCCCACGAGAAGGTGCGCTT
>JAAIGE0101485137.1_pt1 | contig 11086 bp, 6 predicted proteins | sample 6487951 | NCBI WGS metagenome assembly JAAIGE01 (sample SAMN13974128, study PRJNA590717) | phyllosphere metagenome | biome: tomato field; feature: multiple bacterial spot infested tomato fields; material: tomato leaves; isolation source: leaves from tomato fields | host: Solanum lycopersicum ... | reverse complement strand
TTCTGGGCGGGCATGCAACGCATCTCGTTGACCGAGATGCTCAGCGTCAATCGAGCCGTCCCCATCTCCGTGCTCTACCGGCGGTCTATCCACGACGAGATCGGTTGGTACGACGAATCCCTCGACGCCGTCGAGGACTGGGACCTCTACCTTCGGATCCTCCGGCACGGCGGGATCGGCTTCCTCCCGGGAGAAGCGCTCGCTTTCTGGACGCAGAGACCGGATGCCACGGGCCTCGACGCCAACAGCATGTTCGCCCTCACCGAGGCGCACGCCGTCGACGATGCGCGGGTGCGAGACCGGGCACTCGCCGAGTGGATCGGGCGGGAGGGGGACGGGTTGCCGCTGTATCTGGCGGCGTTGCAGGCGGAGCTCAAGGCGCATGTCGATGAGCGGCTTGCGCAGAGTGAGGCTCGGGTTCGGCAGGAGATCCGCGAAGACCTCCGTCGCGAGCTCGACGCGCATCAGCCGGTGTGGTCGCGGCTGCGGGGATTGCGGCGCCGGATCGGTCGTCGGTAACGACCTGGTGTTTCGCGGCGTGGCCGTCGGCGCGTCCGGGGTCGCACACGCATAATGTTGCCGTGAAGCACGCCATCGACGCCGCCGTTCCGTCCTCCCTCCGGCGCACGCGAGTCGTGCTGCCCACGCTGCTCTTCGCCTGCATGCTGGCGTTCTCGGGATGCGCAAGCTCTCCGGGATCCGCAACGCCCACTCCGGGGTCGTCGGAGGCAATCGTCACTCCAACCGCGTCGCCCGAGTCCACCCCGACACCGTCCCCGACGCCGACCAACGGGGGCTCTGAAGCGACGGACGCCCCTTTCAACGGTGAGATCCTCATCGTCACCTCCGAGCTGCGCGACGGGATGCTGCAGGTTTCGGCAATGGTTCCCGGTGTCTCGGAATCGGGCGGAACCTGCACGCTCACGCTGGTGTCCACGGGCAAGAAGGTCGATTCCGCCGCGAACGAGGGCAAGGACGTGACGTACTGCGGTCTGATGTCTATCGCTGTCGACGGCGCCTCGGCTGACCCCGCCTTCCAGGTCGCGTACTCGTCGCGGACTACGTCGGCCACGTCCGCGGTGACGACGGTCGAGCCGACCTCGTGATCCGTCCCACCCGCCGACGCCGCATCGCGGCGACGGTCGCGGTATGGGCCTGTGCGCTCGCTCTGCTGGTTGCCGCCCCTCTCGCGTTGCCAGCCACCGTCGCTCCGGTCGCCGCGGCCGCCGCGGCGGATGCGGCGGACTGGAACCCCGGCAACATCATCGATGATTCCGTCTTCTACGACGGCAACGCGATGGGCTCCCCTGAGATCCAAGCGTTCATGGAGCGCCAGGTGCGCAATTGCCAATCGGGCTACACCTGCGTCAAGGACTACCGTCAGAACACCGACAATCGACCTGTCGACAAGTACTGCAACGGCTACTCGGGCGCGCCCAATGAAAGCGCTTCGACCATCATCGATAAGGTCGCGCGCTCGTGCGGCATCAGCCAGAAAGCTCTTCTCGTCCTGCTTCAGAAGGAGCAGGGCCTGATCACGTCGACGGCGCCGTCGTCGTGGAACTACTCCGCCGCCACCGGGCAGGGCTGTCCGGACACCGCGCCGTGCGATAAGGCAACCGCCGGGTTCTTCTATCAGGTGTACTACGCCGCGCGTCAGTTCGAGGTCTATCGCCTCAACCCAACCTGGTGGGGATACCAGTCGGGTCGATGGAACAACATCCTTTACAACCCCAATGGTGGGTGTGGCACGCAGCGCGTGTACATCGATAACGCCGCAACGGCGGGTCTTTACATCTACACCCCGTATGTGCCCAATCAGGCTGCCCTAAACAATCTTTACGGCACGGGCGACGGCTGCTCGGCCTACGGCAATCGCAACTTCTGGCGCACTTTCACCGACTGGTTCGGATCGACGCGAGAGCAGAACCACCGGATTGTTTCCGTGGCCAACGACATCTACCTCGTGTCCGGCAATCGTCGATACCACATGCCGCCCCACGCGTGGGCGCAGTGGCAAGCGGCATTCGGCGATCCGTCGGCAGTGACGCGTGAGTACCTCGACCGTTTCGCGGACGGCGGCGATGCAAGCCTCTATGTGCGCAACTCGACCACAGGTGCCGTCTACTACCTTGATTCGCGGGAGCTGCACTACTTCGACAGCTGCGAGCTCATCGCCCTCTGGGGCGGGAATTGCCAGAATCTCATCATCGACGTGACGGGTGCCGACCTCGCGTCTCTGAGTGTGGGCAAGCCGATGAGTCCTTTCGGGCGAACCGGCTCGGCGGCGACGGTTTATCGGATGGCCGGCGCCGAGATGCAGCCGATGTATGACGACGCGGTAGCCGCGACGTACAACCTCGGGACGGTGCCATACGTGGCGCTCCTCCCGGGTTCGGTCGTGGCGCGGTACCGCGTGTCGACGCAGACCCGTTTCGCGAACGGCCAATTCATCATGTTCGCCGGTGACAGTCGTGTGTGGTTGCCCACGGGCGACGGTCGTCTGTTCTACCTGCCCTCCTGGACGCGTGCTGCCGAATTCGGCCTCCCCTCCGGCGTCTTCAGCACAAATGTTCCCACCTCCGCCGCTTACAACTGGCCGCAGATCGGCAACCTTGAGCCGTTCGTCTCGTGCGGTGGAAGTTCCTTCTATGCGGCTTCGGGGTCCCTGCGGCCCGCAACTGCCGCGGCGACTGAGGGTTTCGTCGTCGCGTCGCTCGACCCGTCCACATGCTCTGCGCTGGCCGTGACTACCGAGGGCGCGGGTCTGGTTTTCATCCGCCCCGCCGATGACACTCGGATTTTCTACGCCGTGGGGGGTGCATACCGTCATGTCACCTCCGTGCCGCAGCTCCAGAAGGTCGCGGGTACACCCTCGCCACGAGTCCTCACGATCGGTCGCGAGGCTTTCGCTCTGCTAAAGATCGGCCCCGCGTACTGACGAGTTGGCCGAGGTGCGCCGGGGCCGGGACAGGGACGTCACGCAACGCCACCTAAACTTGGGTGGTCTGTGGTCGAAAGGATTGTGAATGTTGGATCGGTTGCCTCGCGCGGTGTCTCGCCGTCTCGCGCGCCTTATCGAGCGGGTGTCGGCGGCGCTGTTCCAAGCCTCACTTCTGGTCGAGCTCGGCCCTCAGGCCTTCCGCGTGCGCCGTCGTGCGCTCGGTCAGTGGCGAGCCGTCGAGGGGCTGACGTTTCCGAACGGCATCTCCACCGCTTTGACCTCGCAACGTGCCGCAGGCTGGTACACGATCTTCCGCCCCCAGCTGGTGATCGCCCTGTACGGCACCCCGTCGCCTTCCCTGGGCGCGTGGATGACGCGTACCGCGGGTCGCATGAACGTTCACTTCCTCGTAGGTGATGCAGCCGTTCCCTTCACGCGCAGCCTGTCCGCCGAGACCTGGACCCGCACCGGCGTGCGGGGAGCGGCGGAGTTCGACCTCACAGAGGTTCTGGCCTACATGCACGGGCGACGGCGCAGGTGGGATCTCCTCCTGCTCGACGCAGGTCAACCTCTTCCCGAGATCGCCGATCTCATGCAGCTGCAATTCGCAGCCCATGAGTATCAGCCGGAGAAAGAGACCGGCTTCGTCACTCCCGCCTACCGCGTCGACGGTGTGGTCACGAGCGGGTTCCAGTTCGACCGGCGCGAGGGCGAGTACGTTCCGAGTCCGAGCAGCGTTAAGGACTATGGCCAGGACTCCATTCCGCGCTACGTGCTCACCGCCCCCGCCCATGGCTTCTACGCGACCTCCTTCGCGCTCGATCGTGTAGACGTCCCCACCCGCCACCTGTCCGGTACGCGGCTCGACGTTCAGGTCGCGGAGCTCGTGCGTAAGGGCTGGGCGGGCAACATCCGCACCCTGTGCTTCAGCCCCGTCGTCTTCGATGTGAGAACACTCCCGAGCTTGGCCGTGAGCTCAGATGCTCGCGAGTGGCTCATGCGGCGTACGGTGTCGGAAGACGGTGAGCGGATCCGGGTGATCTTCGTCCTCACGGCCACATCGATCAGCGGCGGGATCCGCGCGGTCTTCCAGATCGCCAACGGGTTGGCCGAGCGGGGAATGGACGTCGAGATCTGGTCGTTGCAGACGGCTCCCACCTGGTTCGAACTCCACGTCCCGGTCCGCACCTTCGACAGTTACGGCGACCTCCTGCTCTCCCTGCGTAATGCCGATGCCATCAAGGTGGCGACGTGGTGGGAGACGGCCGAGATCGTGTGGTTGGGATCGGTCAACCATGGTCTCCCCGTCTATCTCATCCAAGAGTTCGAGACGTGGTTCTTCCCCGACGACCAGGTCGTCCAGGCAGCCGTCGTCGCGGGCTATCGGAGCGAGTTCCTCGGCATCACGGAGGCGAGCTATCAGGTCGGCGAGCTGAAGCAGATCGGCATGACGGCGACGCTCGTGCCTCACGGTTATGACGAGAAGGTCTTCCATCACCTCGCCGAGGTCCCTCGCGAGGAGGACACGGTTCTGGCTATCGGGCGGTCGTTCTTCCAGAAGAACTTCGCCATGACGGCTCGCGCGTGGCGGGCGATGGGGGAGCGCCGCCCCCGGCTGCTGATGTTCGGCACGGAGCCCGACATTCTTGAGGACGAGCGGACGGAGTACGTCGTCCGTCCCCTGGATCCACATGTGAACGAGCTCTACAACACGGCGACCATGTTCATTCAGACCTCACGCCATGAGGGTTTCTGCCTCCCGGTCCTCGAAGCGATGGCCGCCGGGTGCCCCGTCATCACCACGGACTCTCACGGTAACCGCGATTTCTGCATCGACGGCGAGAACTGCATCGTCGTCGGGCAAGACGACGATGATGCCCTCGTGGCAGCTATCGACCGTCTCCGGTCCGATCCTGACGAACGGGAACGCCTTCGGCAGGGCGGTCTCGAGACAGCGGAGCGGTACCACTGGCCGCGCGTGCTGGACATCGTGGCGGAGTTCTACTCGCGCGCCGCGAGTTCCGGCCTGGCAGCGGAGCCGTTCAGCGACGTTGGCATCGACCAGTTGTCGTCGAAATCCACTTGATCCGCGGCGTGGTCCTTCCCCCGAAGGATGGGCAGTGTCCCGTGGGGTCGCCCCCGAGATGAGAACCTCGGGGGCGCATCGCGCGGCCGCTACGGCATACCGTCAGCAGCCTCGGCCGTAGCTTCCCCGGGCATGAGGATGACGTCCCAGTTCTCGACCACCATGCGGAGTGGACGGGTCGTTTCCGACCATCTCCAGGCGTCGCGAACGGCGTCGATGCGACGCCTCATGCGGCGCCGAACGCGGCGGTGCGTCAACTCGATGATGCCGGCTTTCATGGCCGTCACGTCCTCGCAAGCGACGACAACCCCCAGGTCTTCGTCGCGGATGTACTCGGCGAACCAATCCCCTTCGGTGACGATGCTGGGAAGATGAGCCCAGAAGTGGTCGAGGATCCGGGTGCGGAACGCATAACGCGTTTCGAACGAGGGCCGGTGCGCCGATACCGCGGCATCGGCCCCCACGAGATAATCCGCACGGTCGTCGGCGGGAACCCAGCCATCGACGAAGTACACGCCCTGATCGAGGACGCCGAGACGTTGAGCAAGCGATCTCGCCCGCTCGACCGACGGCGGGGCCCCGATCAGCTCGTTCGGGTGCGTCGTTCCGTAGAAAGCCAAGCAGACCGGATGACCCTCGCCGCGGAGCTCGGCTACGGCGCGAATAGGGGTCTCGGCGTCGAACCAGTCCCAGATGCCGCCGGCCCATACGAGAAGGAAATCCTTGTCCTGCAGTCCGAAGTCCTCGCGTAGGGCGGATCGTTTGGCCACCGGGTCGTCGTCTTGCATACCGAACGGGGCGAGCCCGATGATGTCGGCCACCTCGCGTCCGCGGAGGGCGCTCGGACGAAGAGCGCCGGACGCCAGCGCGTAACCGATCCAAAAATCGCGCTGTCTGTCGTTCGACGTGACGAAGTATGCCCCGATGCGCAAGGCCACTCGGAACTGATGGAGTACTTCGTCGAAGACGCGGTCTTTCTGTCGCGCATCGGTGAACCCCCCGATGTTCTCAGCCCCGATAGCCTCGGCGGGGAGGGCGTTGTACAGGTCGAAGATGAAGCGGACCCCTGTCGCGGCGCCACGTGTGATGACGTCAGGGTCGAGGGTCTGGCTGTAGACGACATCGTGCTCCCCCATCATGCCGACCAGCTCATCGCCGTCGCCGTAGGTGCGGACGGTGAATGGTCCGGTGCTCAGGAACGGAACCGAAGCTACGTCGCCCGCACTCACGGCAAGCGTCACCGTGGACACGCGAGAGAGTTGCTCTGCAATTCGGACCGCTCGGATACCGGGGCCCGCCATGCGCTCGCCGACGACATCCGTTGCGACCACCAGCAACCTCGATCGGGCGACGTCCGCGTTCGTGATCGATATCATTGGGTTTCCTGACTTGCTGATGGACGTAGACCGACATGTTGCAGATTCTTCACGGCGCCGCCAGACGCCTCTACCGCTCGATGCCGGAGACGTGGAAGGGGAAGTACCGCGACCGCCGTACCCGCCGTTCCTATCTTGCCAACATGAGCGGCGGCCCAGCCGACGAAACGACTCTGGTGGCGGCGAGGGCCTGGTTCCGGCACAATGCCCGGCCGGTCACGATCGTCATCCCCAGTTACAACGACGTCGACCTCATCCGGGAGGCGGTCGCGAGCGTCGAGCGCACGTGCGAGCACGCCGAGTGGGAGATCGTCATCGTCGACGACTACATCGACGTCGAGGTCGTCGCCCAACTGCGACAGCTCGAGAACTCGCGGGTGCGCGTCATCGAGAAGAGCGAGAGGCGCGGGTTCTCCGGGACGGTCAACGTCGGTATGTCCGAGGCCCCCGGCGACATCATCCTGCTGAACAGCGACGTCGTCGCCCAGCCCGGCTGGCTCGAGATCCTGCAGTACAGCGCGTACGCGATCGACCCCCGAATCGGCCTCGTCAGCCCTCGCCTGGTCTACCCCGACGGTCGCCTGCAATACGCGGGGCACTATCACGCACGTCAGCATGCCCCGCAGTGGTGGAGCCATTTTCACACCGGTGCCCCGGCGACACGGCCTGTCGCCAACGTCGCCGGCTACAATCGTGGCGCCTCCGGGGCATGCCTCTATGTCACGCGCGAGGCCTTCGACCGTCTGGGGGGGCTCGATGACGAGTTCTGGCTGGGTTTCGAAGATGTCGACTACGCGATGCGCGCGTGGAAGCTCGGTATCCGCAGCTATTACCAGCCTGCAGCCCTACTCGTGCACCACGAATCCGCGAGCCGCGGGTACAGCCAAGGGCACCGCGAGCTCGCCTCCATGCGGCGCTTCTGGGCGCGGTGGGAGGATCAGCTCCTCACGCGCCGTCTGCCTGAAGACGCCCCGCTCGACGTTGTCTTCGGTCCGGCCTCAGGCTCACTCTGGGAGGTCTACGTGCGGCGCATCTGCGACGCGCAGGCCGGCCGCGCCGTGTCGTATCACCGCGTCTCCGATGCGGCACCCGACGAAGAACTGATCCAGCGGCTGTCCGACGGCGGCGGGATTGTCATCGCGGCCGATTGGACGGCGTCCGAGACGGTCTGGCTGTCCACCGCCGGGGGAGGACTCCCCGTGTACGTCCTCCCGGGCGTCGAGAGCGCGTTCCACCCCGAAGACCCGGCGCTCCAGGCGCGGATCGTCGCCGGATACCGCCCTGACTTCGACTACGTGGCCCCCAACCCCTGGGTGCAGCGTCAGCTGCCGATCGACACGGCATGGGAGGCGCGGGCACGAGTAGCACCGGCTCTTCCCCCGAGGGAGTTGCCGGCCGACAGCGAGAGGGTCGTCGTGGTTATCGGCGCGACGGCGTCCCAGCGCGAGCGACTTCGAGCGACCGCCCGTGAATTCGCGCACGTCGTGATGCCGCTCGATGACATCGATTCGCAGGCCGATCTCGACTCCGTGATCGGTCGCCGGCCGCGCGTGATCGTGGATTTCGTGGCGCGCGGCAACTCTCTCGTCCCTCTCGCGTTGATGTCGTGCGGTGCGGTGTACCTCCTGCCTCACGAGCCCGTCCTCGGACACGAGGTGTTGGATGGCTACAACGCGCTACGGTTCGACCCGAGCGCCCTCGAGACGCTAGACCGCTCGCTCGCAGATTCTCTCGCGATCGACAGCGTCTGGTCGGAGGTGCGTAGCAACGGCCATGCGACCGCACGACGCATCGCCGAGTTGGCGCCGGCGGAATTCGGGCGAGCTCTGGCGACGTTCTCTGCGTCCGCGATCTGAACCGGCCGGGACGTTCCGGCTCGGCCCGGGTAAGCGTCAGCGCAGTTCGAGCGCGCGATCGACGAGTGTGCGGGCACGCGCGTCGAAGGAGTACGCCGCGCGCACCTCGGCGCCGATGCGCGCGAGTTCCTCAGGCGGGGGGAACACCTCCTCGGAAGGGCGGCGTAGCAGCGTCAGCAATTCGTCGATCGTGCGATACGTCGCAACCGCTCCGCCGAAGATCTCGCCGATCCCGTCCACCTCGTCGCTGATTGCACGTCCGCCGGCGGCGACGACATCGAAGAGCCGGTTCGAGATGAAGCCCGCCCGCTGCATGGCCGGCCAATGGTCGTTCATCACGATGTCGGCACTCTCGTACAGGGCGGGCAGTGCCGCATTGGGCACGCTTCGCGCGACCACCGTATGGGCAGGGATGTAGCCGGTCCAATCGGGGCCGTACACGCTGAGTTGCAGGCCCGCCTTCACGGGCTCGACCACGGACGGACGGGCGATACCGCGCGCAGTGCCGACGAACACCCGCTCCGACGTGCGCGGCAATCCCCGCGGGTGGAAACGCCGCGTGTCGGTGCACTGCAGCAGAGTCCCCACCTCACGGCCCCACGAGACGCTTGTCTCGCGAGCCCATGACCGGGATGCCGCGAACACCGCGTCGAAGCTCGCCGCCTCACCAGCGGTCAACTCATCGGGGTGGCTGATGACCCAGAGCAGGGAGACGGCGTCATCCTGAGCGTCGATGGGTTCAGGCCCTCGAAGCGCGAGGACCACATCGTCGAGTCGTGCGGACGGACGCCTCCGCGCCTCGTAGGCGTCGATCACGACGTCTTGTCCGAGACGTCGAAGCGCGTCGGCCAATCCCCGGGCGAAGTGCGTGTCGCCCCAGAACTCCCCGGGTCGGCCCGGGGGAGCTGCGATCTTGAGAGCCCATCTCAGCCGGGGAGTCGCTCCCGCAGAGGTGGCGTCAGGGAGTCGGCGTTCCACGCGCGATCTTCCCCCTGCTCCCACGACGGCGACGAGTCCGGCCGGATGCAGATAGGGGTCCACGTCGGTGTCAGGCCCAGGCGCGGGCTCGACCGGCGGAGGAAGGCGGGGAGCGCGCACGACGGCGCCCAAGAGCGTCCGCCCCGGGCCATCGGCGCTGCTCCCCAGCGGGTGGGCAAAAGTGGGGGCGGCGATGCGCGGCACAGCAATCCACTCGCCGGCCGCCTGTGCATCCTCGGCGGGGTGGCCGCTCAGCAGATGCCGATACCGTCCGCCGCTGACGACGAGTCCGGCGGAGGCGATCGCGCCAGTCTCGTCGAGCCACAGAGGAGCGACGGGTCCCTCGGCTCCGGCTGCCGCGAGAGCGTCGAGATCGGCGGACGAGATCTCGTTACCGGCACCGCGCACGACGATCACTGTGTCTGGAACCACCGGGAGGCTGTCGAGCAGAAGGGCATCGCGGGTCTGCACGCGGACCCGAGGGCGCCAAGCCCACACCAGCGTGCAGGCGAGCCATGACTCGACCTCGGTACTGTCGAGGGCGATGACGAGGTCGGTATCGGCCTGGGCCGCGATGTCCAACACGGCGTCGAGGGCATAAGCGAGGTCGGGCTCGTCCTTGCCTACCTCGCAGACCACGATGCGCGCGGCCGACGACGAGGCCATCGGTCCGCTCGGCTCCCTTCGCGCGGCGCGTCCCATCGCCGACACGACGGTCGACCAGGGGACGCTCGTCGTCTCCTTCTCGGTGCCGAGCGTGATCCGGCCTTCCGCCCGCGCGAGCCGCCAGCGATGGCCGAGCGGACCCGCCGGGTCGGAGAGGGCTTCCGGATGCGCTTCCGCCCAGCCCACCGCGTCCCAGTTCACGCTGACACGGATGCGACGGGGGTCGTTGACCAGATAGGCGTAGAGCGCCGGGACTCGACCGACATCGGAGAGCTGCGAGGCGATGAGGCGTTCCATCGCGAGCGGGTTCAGCGTAACCCCGGTGCGGAAGCCGCCCCGCACGTAGGCGCGCAGCGCGGAGCGCGGGGTGCGGAACCCTTGCGCACGGATCAGGTCGTCGTCGATCAGGTCGGCGCGACGGATCACCCGCGCCCACCAGACGCGGTCGAGAGCGTGAACGACCGGGCGTGCGAACGCAGAACCCCTGAACCGCCGGAGGCTCTGTCGCACGAGCGTCGCGGGATGAGGTATCCGCACGCGGGTCATGCGAGTGCGCCGACGTAGTCGGTGATCGAGGAACGCCAGTCGATCGTGGGGGCCCAGCCGAACTCATTGCGCAGGCGAGATGCGTCACCGCGGATGTCCGCGACGTCACCGGGACGCAGCAGCGCCGCGTCGATGAGCGTGGGAGGAACGGGCACATCGAGTGCCGAGGCAAGTGCTTCGAGCATCTCGGCGCCCGTGTGCGACCGCCCTGATCCGACGTTGTACGTCGCGTGTTCGTGCGCCGAGGCCGCCGCGAGGGTGACATATGCCGCCGCGACATCCCGCACATCGGTGTAGTCGCGCGCGGTGGAAAGATTACCCGTCTGCAATGGCTCGCCGCGCACCGTGTACCGCAGCTTCTGCGTCAGGTCCGGGATGAGGAAGCCTGGACCCTGGCCCGGGCCGATGTGATTGAACGGGCGCGCCACCACGGTGTCGACGCCTCGTCGCGAGTAGTACTCAGCCTGGGTCTCGACAAGCATCTTCGCCACGGCGTAGGGCGACGTCGCGGCCAGGGCGTGGGCCTCGTCGACCGATCTCCCCTCGGACGGAGGGGCGTAAACGGCGCCCGAGCTGACGACGACCACGCGCGTGCCCTCGGACCGCTCGAGAAGGGTTTCGCACATCACGGTCA
>JAAIGE0100978085.1_pt1 | contig 11087 bp, 9 predicted proteins | sample 6487951 | NCBI WGS metagenome assembly JAAIGE01 (sample SAMN13974128, study PRJNA590717) | phyllosphere metagenome | biome: tomato field; feature: multiple bacterial spot infested tomato fields; material: tomato leaves; isolation source: leaves from tomato fields | host: Solanum lycopersicum ... | reverse complement strand
TGCACGGCATGGCACAAGCGGTGACCGACCTGATCGAACAGGGCGCGCCGGCCTTCGAAGCCGCAGTGCCGATCCTGACACAGCTGCTAAAAGCCGAGACGGCAGAGCGAGAGGTTCGGTCGATCGCCTATCACATGAAGGCGGCGCGCTTTCCTGCCTACAAGGATCTGTCCGGCTTCGACTTCTCGAACAGCGAGATGAACGAGGTCACGGTGCGCCAGCTCCATCGCGGCGAGTTCATGGACGGAGCGCAAAACGTCGTGCTGATCGGTGGTCCCGGCACCGGAAAGACCCATGTCGCGACCGCGCTCGGGGTGCAGGCCATAGAGCATCACCGCCGAAAGGTCCGGTTCTTCTCGACCATCGAGCTCGTCAACGCGCTCGAGCAGGAGAAGGCGAGGGGAAAGGCGGGTCAGATCGCCGAGACCCTCGTGCGCCTCGACCTCGTGATCCTGGACGAACTGGGATACCTGCCGTTCAGCGCCTCGGGTGGCGCAATGCTCTTCCACCTCCTGAGCAAACTCTACGAGCGCACCAGCGTCGTCATCACCACCAATCTCAGCTTCAGCGAATGGGCAACGGTCTTTGGCGATGCCAAGATGACCACGGCGCTGCTCGATCGGCTTACCCACCGCTGCCACATTCTGGAAACCGGCAACGACAGCTTCCGCTTCAAGGCCAGCACCGAATCCGCCGCCCGCAAGAAGAAGGAGAACAGCAATGTCTTGACCCAGCCATGACCCCCCTCACATAATCTCAAGGTGGGTCAGTTCTCGGTGGAAAAACCGGGTCACGTCTCCGTGGAAATCAACACCATTGACTTTCGTGAGGGGCACGACAGTCTGGCCGCAATGGTCAAGAACGAGCTGCGCAAGGATCCGTTCACCGGCACTGTCTTCGTATTCCGCGCAAAGAAAGCCGATCGGCTGAAGCTGCTCTACTGAGACGGCACCGGGTTGATGATTGCCTGCAAGCGGCTGGAAGAGCACAGCTTCATCTGTCCTGCGGTGAAGGACGGGTTGCCGACTACCGATGCTCTGTTCCTGCCGATTACGGCACCGGCGACCGCGATGCATGAACACAGAGCGGAACAGGGTCAGTTCGGACTGCAGTAAGTTAGCCCAAATTGCCACACAGTTATGTGCATATGCCGATCGGATAGCTAGACGGCTAGACACAGACGCATCGGGTGGCGCCCATATCGGACCGTCGTGGGGTGCCGCGGGATGTGTACCTGCAAGGCGCGCCCCTGCTGCGCAGCCTGATCGAAAACGGGCTGACGCGGTTCGATCCGCTAGTATCGGGCCGAACGTATCTGGAATTGGCAGGATGAAGGACAGCACCGCCGATCTTTCGCCATCGGACCCCTTAGCCGCACCGCGTTCTGGGAGGCATCCTTGATCCTCGACATCCGCATACAGGCGGCGCTTCTGGCGGGGCATCTTCTGGCCCCGTCGATGGGCGCGAGGGCTGAGGGGTTACTGAATCATCTCCATCTCCTGCGCTTCGAAAGCGGCCATCTGGGGGGGGTTAATTGCCTGATACGCGGCGGCAAGGCGGGGCGAGGCATTGGGCAGCGTTCCTGGCAGCGCGCCATAGGCCAGATACACTTCAAAATTCGGAAGATACAGCCATGCCATAAGCAGGCTGTCGTCGATAGGCGAAGCCTCGAACCGCTCGGTCAGTTCAACTGACACGTTGCGGTCGAACAGATAGGGGGTCAGCATGGCTGCATCGGCCGCGCCGCCCTCGGGGGCGGGGATGGTGCGCCCCTCATACCCAAGAGCAAAGGCGATCTGCGACACGGGGACACGCCAGCCTGCCCACGCCTCGAAGCTATCCGTGATTCCTAAAGACGGCATATTCGCCGAAATCGCCTCGATCTGGTCGAAGAACCCGTCGGGCGTGAACCACTCGCCCTGACTTTCGGCCAGTGTCACCGCAGCCGCGTTCCCGTCCAGCAGGTTTTCCGCCGCGGCAAGGCATAGGGAACGGATGCGGTCCTTGTCCCCATCTGTCAACGGACCCCACACCCCTTCGGCCAGCGTGGTCATCTGTTCGGCGCGGGCCGCCGGATCGGTCGGTTCGGGCATGACCGTGGCCACCGCGATCCACAGCGCGACGGGGTCCCGCACGGCAAGCGCCGCCATCGCCTCGTTCTGCTTCTGCGGTGGGCGCGGGTTGTGCAGAAGTTGCACGTAACTGTTCAGGATGTCGGTCGGATCGTCCGAGCGGAATATGCTGTTCATCCGGTGCTCCTGGGCGTTGGTGATCTGCGGCAGCGTCGCAAGTGCCATCATGGTGGAAAGGAAATGACGTCTATGCACCGAAACTCTCCAGTATGCGCAGCCGCACGCGGGCGATCTTAGCACCGACGGGCATTTTTGATTGTCCGGTAAAGCTGTGGATTTTCTCTACCATATCAAGCAGGGCGTTCACACTGACATCCTTGTCGAAGCGGTAGGCGCCGTTCGATACCGCCCCGTCACGATGCACCACGACGCAGCCGACCGACCATGTGTGCGAGGTGCCGGCGTGGATCAGCACGCCCGTCCGCTTGTCCATCGAACCAGATCCGGTGCCATAGACCGCGATACCCGGACGCGGCTTCGTCAGATAGGAGGTGCTGTAGTTATACGTCTTGTAGTTGCCGGTGTTGTGCGGCGCCAGCCCGTAGGTTTCCCGCGCCACGATCATATACTGGTTGTAATAGGCATAGTTCGGCCCGTTGGAGCTGGAGCTGAACGCCGCCACCCCCGGCCCGCCCCGTTCCGAAGTCTGGCATTCGAAGACCAGCGACCCGCTGCCCGCATCCTCGGTCTCCCACAGTTCCATCTTCAGATCGCCGACGGTGCAGTCCCAACGGCCGTTGAAGTTGTGTTTGGTGTGCCGCGTGATGGTGATGACCAGCCATTTGTTCTCGCAGGGGCATTCCAGCTCTCCCGCCTCGCGGTCTGGGGCGGTGATCTGATCGTCTGCGGCGGCGGCGGATCGGTTTGCTGCCGCCTCCTGCACGGGCGGGGTCGCTGCGGCCTGCCGCGACAGGCCGGACCACAGGTTCCGGCATCCTTCTGCCAACGATCCGATCATCTTACGCCCCCCGAATGCGCGTTCCGCGCCAATAGGCCAGCACCGCCTGCCCGAAGGCAAGCTGCCGCTGGTCCGCCGCTCTGCCGTCGGGTGCAAGCGCGGCGCCCGCCCAAGGAAAGCGCGGATCGTCCACAAAGCGAAAGCCAAGCTGCATCGCAAGGCAGACATAGGCCACCGCACCCGCCGATCGCAGATCATAGCGGCGCGCCACATCGACGGTCGCATCCATATAGCGTTCGACGCAATCCGCGCCCATCGCGGTGAACCGTGCGGGCCAACACCGCTCCATCGTCTGCATGACAAGCCCGCGCGTTGCGACGTCACCGGAACGGTCGCGGTAAAGTGCGCCCAGTATCGTCACGGGACGGCACATATCCGCCATGTCCGGGGCAGTTTCGTGATGCAGCCGATCGATCTGCGCGATGACTGCGGAAACATGGGTTGACGCGGTAGGCTGCCCCGCGCTGTCGATCCACCAGCACCGCGTCAAAGCATGCCGATATTGTGGGTCGGATTCGAAATGGCTGCCCCACGCCATCACGGGTATCAGATAGCGCTGCCGGTCGCGCAGATTGGTGATGCCGCGACGGCCCGCATTCGCCAGACCCGTGCGCGCCACTTGCAGCACGTCGTCGTCGGTCAGCAACGCCGTTTCTTCTGTAAAAGCGCGGCGCAGGAAAGCGCAGGCCTGCTGTTCCTCGTCCTGCAGCTTTTCGCGCTGGAAGGTTAGAACGCCTGTGGGCGACAGAAAATCGCTTACTATTGGCATAAAATCTGAAAAGCTGCTTCGAAATTCAGAGCCAAGGTTAGCGTGGTCGAACCGCTTATGTCGACCCTGTAATCTTTGCAAATGCGGCGGGCTGTGCGCTAATATGCAGACATTGAACCTGTTTAGCGGATTTTTAATGCAGAACGTTGATTTGCAGCAGTTTTGGGTTGCGGATGTCACGACCCGCCGCGAAGATGCGCCGATGACGGCACTTGCGGTCGCTCGGGCACCGCGCCCCAAACTGGCCGTCCGGCTGGTGGAGGACTGGCTAGCCCGCGCACGGCTGGAGGGCGAGGTCACGCTGCGCGGCCCACTAGCTGACCATCCGCTGGACGAGGCGATGGCCCTTGCGGGGGGCCTCGATGAACGCGAGGTGCGCGCGGGAAGCTTCGGCCTCGACGATCCGCGTGCCGCCGAAGGAGGGCCACTGCCGCAGTTGCAGATCACGCCCGCCGGCACTGATGCGCTGCGCGGACTTCTGTTCGACGGGGCGGACCATACCTATGCTCTGCTAGACGGTGCTGCCGTCTTCGGCCTGCCCGAGATGCTGGAGACATCGGGCCTGCAACATGTCTGCCTGTTAGACGGCATGGCCGCCATCGACTACGGCACCTCGGCCCCGTGGCTGGTGCGGCTGACGCCCGACCATAGAATGACGCGGATGCTGACGGATACGGGCAAGGACAAGGGCGCGCTGTCATGGGCCGCGGGACCGGGTATGCTGATCCGCAGCCCGCTTAGCCTAACCGGACTGCGCAAACAGTTCAGGACATATACGATGGTCCTCGATCCCGAACGCAATCGGCGGATGTTCTTCCGCTTCTACGATCCGCGCACCTTCCGGACACTGGTGGTGAATGCCGCGCCAGACGTCACGGCGCGGTTCATGCGCGGCATCCGTCTAATCGCCTGTCTCGACGCCGAAGGGAACATCCTGACATTCGGCTCCTCAGGCCTTTAGTTCCTGCTTCCGCATCCACTCGCGGGCGATGGCGTCGATGTTTGCAGGCAGGCGCTTCGGCCCCAGAAGAGAACGCTGCCACCACGGATAGCGGATCGTGTCGGGGCGTCGGGCGTGAACGTCCGGAGCCTCGCCGCCTTGCAGGAAACCTTTCAACTGGTCCAGAAGCCGCGACGGCTGGCCGGGCTGTCTGGCGGGATAGGGGCCGACCTTGAACTTCGCCGTGCGCTTCGGGTCGCGGCTGTCCTGCAGGCGCAGAATCGCCTCGCCGTAAGCATTGCTCATCCGTAGGCCGTCGAGGGCGGTGTTCAGATCGTAGGTGAAATAGCGGCTGGGATGGATGAACAACCGCCCCCGCCGCCAGCCGTAGATCGCCCCGAGTTCGCGGTTGAAGCGCACCGGCATCGGGCGGCGCAGGGTGGCGAACAGGAGAAGGGGTAGAAGCGTGAAGCACAGCATCATCAGATCCTGCAACCGGCTTTCGGGCCGGCGCTGGAACATTATCTTTGTAAATTCCATAGGGGTGGTCGAAGCATCACATCCCGGATAGCCCCCCTTTAGGCAACTTGCATAACTGTTCGCCCCGAAATAGTTTTCGCCCCATAGATAACCGTGACCGTAATAGGCCGTGGATCTGAGCAGCCAATCGGCATCGTCTATCGCATATGCGGCAAATGTTATCGTCACGGTAGCGCCGAGCAGGCCGAAAATGTGCTTCATCTTGCCATAGTAGCCGGTCATGTCGATGGTATCGGTGCCGACACGTGCCAACCCGTCGAAGTCTATTTCGGTATATTTCATGGGCTGTCGAAGCTCGCTTTTGATGAATGCTCGAATCCGGAACGGGGACCACGCACCGAGACCTCGACCTCCACATTCCTGCCGCCGTTCGGATGGGGTGGGTCCATGATGACCAGCATGGTGTCGGTCGCACCGATGCGTTGCTTGCGGCTGGGCAAGCTGCGGGGCATGTAGAAATCGCCGCGCATGCTCAGCACCTGATGCGTCACCTTCACCTCCACCCCCGCCACGCCGAGTTCGGAAATGGCGGAGCTTTGCACCAGAACTTGCCTGTCGCCCGCCGTCGGGTTGGTGATGACCGGTGCCCACGTCAACTCGCCAAAGCGGGCGAGTTCTTCTTCGAAATAGCCCTTGTAGGGTTCGGGCAAATCTCTTGTCCAGTCGATCGCGGAAGACGTTAAAGGACGATCCCGCCCCCAGTAGTCATCGCTGGACCCCCAGAAACTGAACCGGACAATGTCCTCCAACTGGTTGTAGGACCCGAGCGAGATCAGGAACCCGATGGCCAGAATGACCGCCCCGATGCCCGCCGCGATCCAGCCGAGGCCGGGGATCAGCAGCAGCCCCCCGATCAGCATCGCCGCATTGCCCCAGACTTCTGCGTCATCCTCGCGCTCGACCCCACGCGCGATACCTCCGGCAGAGGCGACCGCGCCGAAGATCGCCGCCACATAGGGCAGCGCCGTGGCCCCGAATGCCAGCCTGCGGCCCAAGGCGCTGGCCGGTTGGGCCACGCCCACAAGCGGGGCCGCGCCACGGATCGCGCGGCTGTTGTACAGCGTCTCCAGCGCCTCGGCCGAGATGCGGGCCGTGCTGTGCGTCGTTCGTCCGACCGCCTTGTAGGTGTTCAGCAGCGCATCCGAAACCGAGGCCGTCGCGGCGGCGGTCTGGAACCCCTGCGACGAGGTGAATTCGGTCAGCTTGCCCATGCGGATCATCGTTCCGGCCTTTTTATAGCCGTCGATGGTGCTGAAAAGCGCCCAACTGGAGGCAAAGACCGCCAGCGCGTTATGCGGCAGATCGGCCATCGCAATCCGCTTTTCCGCCGTTACGCCCCCGACCAGCGTCCAAGTGGTCGAGGTCCGGATGTAAGGAATATCCGCCGTAGGCCCTGCGTTGATAAATCTTTGGCTTATGACGCGCGGGATCTCACCATTCACCAATTCCCCCGTCAAGCGCGAGGCGTCGTAAGACCCGCCGACGCCCTGCACGAAGTTGCCCGCCTGTTCCAGCGACATGGTCATTGTGCCGAAGGCCAGCCGCGAATTAGGCCCCTGTCGAAAGCCCGCCTCCAGCGCGTCCTTCCAGTTAGCAATCCGCTGGTTGCCAGTCACAAGTTCGTTCGATAGCTGGACCGCCACGGCTTCGAACGCGATCTGGAAACTGTATTGGGTCTTGCGGATCCTGTCGTAGGCGACCTCTTTCAGCCCGCCCCACATCGTGCCCAGCTTATCAACCCAATCCTTGATCTCGGGCGCGCCTTCGGGAAGCTTGACCGTCGTGTTGCCCAAGGCGCGGCGCAGCACGGATGTGCCGCAGTGGCTTAGATTCATTGCGGCGAGCGTGCGGCCCAGCATGACAGAATAATACTCGGCGGCCAGTTCGTCCTTGTTCGCGGCCTCGGTCGCGGCAAGCTCCAGATGTCTGCCCAGCATCTGGGGGCCGCGATCGTTCATCTGGACGCAAAGTCCCGCCGTGCAATCCTCCATGAAGCGCAGCATGGCCCGTTGCTGTCCGGCCAGCCCGTCGTAGTGGATCTTCCATTCCTTGGCCAAGGCGTATTTGTTGAATTCGAACCAGCCGTCACGCTTGTCGAGGTTCGGCTCCAGCCTGGAGCAGAGCTTCCCGATGGTCAGCGGATAGGCGAAACTTGCGGCAAAATTCTTCTGGTGGTCGTCCAGCTTTTGCAGCCGGTAGCTCATCTCCTCGATATCGCCCATCACGTCGTGGACGGCGACGATGGCTACGCATTTGTCGTTCGCATCGGTGATGCGCGGGTTCCAGTCCACACCGCCCTGAAACCCCGTCTGCGACAGTTCCAGCCGCGCCTTCAGGGGTTGCGGCTGCGAGCCTGCGGGCTTGAACTCCTCGACCAGATTCACGGCATCGCCGACGAAGGCGGCCCATGTGTTCACGCTGCGCAGGTTGACAGGCGCCATCATCTGTTCGCGGAACGCCGTCTGGTGGCCCTTGCGGAAGAACGCGGGCGGCCAGCGGAACTCGCTATAGGAGACCCAAATCTTGCTGGCCCATTTCGGCACCCAGCAATCGGACGAGGATTCGTTGCTGTAGGTCCATTCGCCGTCGCCGTAATTGTCGGTCCATTCGTATTTCACGAACTGGCCGTTACCGCGATCCGAAACGGGCGCCTTGGCGGGAGTCACGTCGGAATTGGCATCCTCGCCGCCGGTGGAATAGCGGAAGACATACCAGATGCCGTCGCTGCTGCTGGCGTTTCTACGTTCCTCGGGCTGTTCGATATAAATGTAGACGAAGCCGCGCCGGATCGTACGCACGATATAATCCCCCGGTGCGCCGATGGAGGTTGGCTTTGCCGGAGCGCGCAGGTTGTCATAGGGTAGAAGTGAAAACCGCACCGGATAGATCGGGATATGGCCGGGGGTGCAGTGGAACGCGGTATCCTCGGGATCGCTGCTTGGCGAAAAGTCACCGTATTCCATCAGGCGGGCTCCAGTTTTTTTGCGAGGTCCAGCAGCACCCTTGCCCTGCCTGTATCGCTGTATGTCGCAGCCTCGGCGGCGGCGGGGTGGCGCAGCAGCCATGCCTCGTCGCGGGAATTGCGCGACAGGATCAGCAGCGTTTCGACGTAACGGGCGATCGCGCGTTCCGAACGATAGCCCCTGCTGCGGCTGTGACAGTAGGCGGCGGCGATCCAGACCGGCGACGGGAGCGTTCCGGCATCCTCGAACGCGTCACGCAGCCTTGCGGCGAAGCGTTGGCGCAGCAGGATGCGCGAATGGGCGGTGAAGCATTCAAGGAAATCGCCGCTGCGGGACGGCTGGTTGCCCGCCTCCACCGCGAACCAGCGGTCGTCCGGCAGGCGGCATAAAACCTGTTCGATCCCGTCGAAAAAGCCGTTGGGCAGCACGGGGTCCGGATGGTTCACCAGATAATCGCGGAACTGCCCCGACCAGAACCGCAGGAACATCCAGCGCCCCGTCGGGTCAGGCAATTGGGTGAATTTGCGTAGATGCCGCCGCAGCGCGTCGAAATCGCCCTTGGGCCGGATGAACAGCACCGCATCCTGCACGTAATAGCCCTTGGCGGAGTTACGCTCGTCGCGGGTGAAAAGCTGTCGCAGCAGAGCCGATCGCGCGGGCAGTTCGACCAGATAGGGCGCAACTTCGGCCAGATCATCGCCGCCTTTGCCCTGGAACAGGCTTTCGACGCGCAGCCCCTCGTCGACGCAGCGCGCGACAAAGCCCTGACAGGCGGCGGCGTCCACGATGGCGAAGACCTTGCCGCGATCCGCACCGAACAAGGGCGCGGCCAGCCCCGCCGGACAGTCCAGCTTTGCCGTCGCTCCGAACTGGCTGCCCAAGGGGAGGTGCGCGCCAAGATCGCTTATCACAAGCGCGTTCGTCGCGGTCCGGCGGAAATACTCCCCGTTCCTGCCCTTTTCCATCACCAGAAGAGGAGCACCTTCCTCCAGCCGCAGGGGCAGCTCTGCGGGAAACTCCTCGATCGCGCCCGAGCGCAGCCATTCCCCGACCGGTGCGCAGGTCACGTCCAAAGGATCGCGCCCCAGCATCGCGGGCAGCCCCGCGGGGCAAGCGGCATAGCCACCGAAGATCAGAGCCCCCTGCCCGCGCCTCGCGCGCGCCGTTCCCAGAAAGACATCCAGCACCATGCCGTCAGAACCCCTCCGGCGTCATTGGCGCAGGCCGCGTCACAATCGGGGGTTCAACCATGCGCATCGTCGAAATTCCTGCTCTCAATACCCGCGACTTTGGGTTTGATGCCAACCGAGGTCAAGGGCGCAGGCCGCATTTGCGCCATCGCAGCTCGCATGTAAGCTATTCACCACGCGCCCGCGTAACAGGCTTTCCCCATGGGCAGACGTCCTGAGGAGCGAACCGGACAGCCGCTCCCACGATGCCTTCGACGCATTCGAGGACAGAAAATGCTCGAACTGACCCTGCCACGGCCCGATCCGGGGCAACGGCTGTTGCCCTCGGCTGCAACGACCAGCCGGTCGGGATAGATTCGCAGGCTGACAGGACGGTTCGCGAAGGACGCCGGAACGCTGTAGTTGGTGCTGGGGCCGTCTCGCTCGCCCTCCTCTGGGCCTGCCTTCCAACGGCTGCGACGACCGCTGCAATGACGGTCGCGACTTTTTGCGCTATCGAGTTGGCGTTGATTCATTAGGACATCCACGGTCGATCCTTCGAGGCAGTTCTCGCAAGGAATGAAGGCATCCGGCAGCCTGAAGGTGCCTTGGGAGGTCACTGCTGCCTCGATTTGCCGCAATCTTAATGAACGACCGCTTTAAGGAAGCTGCGTTGCAGCAGTGAGTGCGAGCCTACCGGCGGCTATGGGCCGCGGCAACCTTCGAGGGCTCGGGGGGGGGCAGCGTCGAAGCGAGTTTTGGCCGACACTTGTAACTGACCTTATTGGGCGGATAGGGGTGCTTATTAGAGCAAGAACGCTGCTCATGTACCCACCACGGCAATCGGCAGAAGAAGACCTTCGTAGGACAATCCGTCAGTTATGGTCACCGAGCTGCTACCCCAGGTTTCGCGGCCGTGCAGCGCGAAGCTCCCGGGTGATCGCTTGCGCTAGCGGTGACGCGATGATGGTGGAGAATGTAGCATCCAGCTTCGGGCGCCAATTGGGGTAAAGATCGTCGGTCGTGCCGGGCAGGTTCACCGCTGTTTCGCCTCCGGCCATATCTTCGAGCCGGGCAACAAGCAAACGGGATGGTGCTGTCGCAAGATACCCGTGAACAGCCACGACCACATTGTCAAAATCCGACGGGTCGACGTCGAACCCCGAGGCCTTCAGGGCATCGATCAGCGCGAGACGATCGCTCTCCCGTTCTGCGTCGACAAGCGCGGCATCCTCGTGCAGCGAAAGGCCCAGAGCTTCGCGCAGGCGGTTGTCTTCGCCAAACCACCAACTCCGGAACGGTGGAAGATCGTGGGTCGACACACAGGCCAATGACTGCGGCGGATAATCGGATGCTGGGATGAACGTGTCGCCGTCGCGTTCGAATATGAGAACCTGATACGAAAGAATGCCTGCTTTCTCCATAACGCCGCGGAAGCCGGCAGGCACGTTGCCAAGGTCTTCGCCGATGACCAAGGTGCGGTACTCACGAGACAATTCCGCCAGCACGGTCAACGTATCGCCCAGCGGATACCGAACATAGGTTCCCTCGGTCGGGCATCCTTCTGGCGGTATCATGAAGATCTGCCAAAGGCCCATCGCGTGGTCGATGCGCAC
>JAAIGE0100155579.1_pt1 | contig 11094 bp, 10 predicted proteins | sample 6487951 | NCBI WGS metagenome assembly JAAIGE01 (sample SAMN13974128, study PRJNA590717) | phyllosphere metagenome | biome: tomato field; feature: multiple bacterial spot infested tomato fields; material: tomato leaves; isolation source: leaves from tomato fields | host: Solanum lycopersicum ... | reverse complement strand
GAACAGGTTTTAAGTCGATCAGGTACGCAGCGCTTCGCTGTGTTGCAGCATGTCGATCATCGCATCGACCATGGCGTGGGCATGGGCCTGCAGGTCGTAGGCGTCAGGATTGAGCAGCCAGTGGGCCTGCAGGCCGTCCATATAAGCGTGCAGGCAGATCGCCGCGCGCTGGCAGTCGAGGTTGGCGGGCAGTTGGTTGCGCTTGACGGCATTACGTAATGATCTGGCAATGCGTTGGTCGCATTCTTGCTGGAACACCTGCATCTGCTGGCGCAGGCCGCCGAGCTCGGAGCTGTATTCGCATTTGTATTGCAGAATTTCTCCGACCCGCCGGCATTCGCTGTCGGCGTGCATGCGCAGCAGCAGCTGCACCAGCAGCTGGCGCATGTTGCCCAGCGGGTCAGGTTCGTCCTCGCTTTCACAGGCACGGGACAGTTCTTCCTGGGGCAGCAGGCGGCGGTCGAGCATGGCCTGAAATACGTCGACCTTGTTCTGGAAGTGCCAGTAGATAGCTCCGCGCGTTACGCCGGCAGCGGCGGCAATGTCCGCCAGCGAAGTGGCAGATACGCCATTGGCATAGAACACCCGCTCGGCGGCATCGAGAATCTGCGCACGCGTCTCTTCGGCTTCCTCTTTGGTGCGTCTCGCCATAGAGCGGCTTCCAGTGCGTAAGAAATTCGGATCAATACCCCAGGTCGGGGTCACATAGGCGCACAGTTTCACACAAAAAGATGCATTTACAAACATTCTCGAACGTAAGTATATTTGCGCTCTATCTCCCAGTATCCACCTCGGCTATCTGCCGGGTGACCGCCCTCGCGGCTCGAATCACTTAGACATGAGGTCCTTTCAGATGCAGAAGAAGCCAGCCTTCGCCGCTATGGTTTCCGCTATCGCTCTGGCTACGCTGACGCTCGCCGGCTGCAAAGACGACGCAGCGCCACCACCGCAACAGGCACCGAGTGTCGGCATCGTCACGCTGCAGGCAGAGCCCTACACGTTGACCACCGAACTGCCGGGCAGAACCGCCGCCTACCGCATCGCCGAGGTGCGTCCGCAGGTCGACGGCATCATCCAGAAGCGCCTGTTCGAGGAAGGCTCCGAGGTCAAGGCCGGCCAGCAGCTGTACCAGATCGATGCGGCGGTGTACGAGGCGGCAGCCAAGAGCGCCCAGGCCACCCTGGCCTCGGCCAAGTCGCTGGCCGAGCGTTACAAGAGCCTGGTGTCCGATCAGGCCGTGAGCCGTCAGGCCTACGATGAAGCCCAGGCGTCTCGCCTGCAGGCCGAGGCCTCGCTGGAGCAGGCACGCATCAACGTGCGCTACACCAAGGTGCTGGCGCCCATCGCCGGTCGTGTCGGCCGTTCCGCGGTCACCGAAGGCGCGCTGGTCAGCAACGGCCAGACCAACGCCATGGCGACCATCCAGCAGCTCGATCCGATCTACGTCGACGTGACCCAGCCGACCAAGGACCTGCTGCGTCTGCGCCGCGAGCTGGAAAGCGGCCAACTGCAGAAGGCCAGCGATACCGCCGCCAAGGTGCAGCTGCGCCTCGAGGACGGCAGCACCTACGAGCACGAAGGCACCCTGGAATTCGCCGAAGTGTCGGTCGATGAAGGCACTGGCTCGGTGACCATGCGCGCCGTGTTTCCCAACCCCGACCACACCCTGCTGCCCGGCATGTTCGTGCATGCCCGCCTGGCCGCCGGCGTGAACAAGGAAGCGATCCTCGCGCCGCAGCAGGGCGTGACCCGCAACTCCAAGGGCGACCCGACCGCGCTGGTGGTCAACGCCGAAAACAAGGTCGAGCTGCGTCAGCTCAAGGCCGAGCGCACCGACGGCAACCGTTGGGTGGTGCTCGATGGCCTGAAGGCCGGCGACAAGCTGATCACCGAAGGCCTGCAGTTCGTGCAGCCGGGGGCCGAGGTGAAAACCACCGAAGCGAAGAACGTGGCCGCGCCGCAACAGGCGGCTGACCAGGCTGAGAAGCGCTAAGGAGCGATTACACGATGTCGAATTTCTTCATCGACAGGCCGATTTTCGCCTGGGTGATCGCCTTGGTGATCATGCTGGCCGGCGGCCTGTCCATCCTCAAATTGCCGGTCAACCAGTACCCGAGCATCGCCGCGCCTGCCGTGAGCATCCAGGTCAACTACCCGGGTGCCTCCGCACAGACCGTGCAGGACACCGTGGTGCAGGTGATCGAGCAGCAAATGAACGGTATCGACGGGCTGCGCTACATCAGCTCGGCGAGTAACTCCGACGGCAGCATGGAAATCGTCGTCACCTTCAACCAGGGCACCAACCCGGACATCGCCCAGGTTCAGGTGCAGAACAAGCTGCAGCTGGCCACGCCATTGTTGCCTCAGGAAGTCCAGCAGCAGGGCCTGCGCGTCACCAAGGCGGTGAAGAACTTCCTCTTGGTGATCGGCGTGGTGTCCACCGACGGCAGCATGACCAACCAGGACCTGTCCAACTACATCGTCGCCAACATGCAGGACCCGATTTCCCGGACGCCGGGCGTTGGTGACTTCCAGGTGTTCGGTGCCCAGTACGCCATGCGTATCTGGCTCGACCCCGCCAAGCTCAACAACTTCCAGCTGACCCCGACCGATGTTCGTGACGCCGTGCAGTCGCAGAACGTGCAGATTTCCTCCGGCCAGTTCGGTGGCCTGCCAGCCGGCCCCGGCCAGCAGCTCAACGCCACCATCATCGGCAAGACCCGCCTGCAGACCCCCGAGCAGTTCCGCAACATCCTGCTCAAGGTCAATCGCGACGGTTCCCAGGTGCGCCTGGGCGATGTCGCCAAGGTCGAGCTGGGCGGCGAGAACTACAACATCCGTGCGCAGTTCAACGGCAACCCGGCCTCCGGTCTGGCGATCAAGCTGGCCACCGGTGCCAATGCCCTGGATACCGCCAAGGCGATCCGCGCCACCATCGAAGACCTGAAACCGTTCTTCCCGGCCGGCATGGAAGTGGTGATGCCGTACGACTCCACGCCCGTGGTACAGGAGTCGATCCATGGCGTGATCATGACCCTGGTCGAAGCCTTCGTGCTGGTCTTCCTGGTCATGTACCTGTTCCTGCAGAACTTCCGCGCCACGCTGATCCCCACCCTGGCCGTGCCGGTGGTACTGCTGGGCACCTTCGGCGTGCTGGCGGTATTCGGCTACAGCATCAACACCCTGACCATGTTCGCCATGATCCTGGCCATCGGCCTGCTGGTGGACGATGCCATCGTGGTGGTCGAGAACGTCGAGCGGGTGATGCGCGAAGAAGGGCTGTCGCCGCTCGAAGCGACGCGAAAATCCATGGGGCAGATCCAGGGCGCGCTGGTCGGTATCGGCGTGGTGCTGTCGGCGGTACTGCTGCCGATGGCCTTCTTCGGCGGCTCGGTGGGCGTGATCTACCGGCAGTTCTCGATCACCATCGTTTCGGCCATGGTGCTTTCGGTGATCCTCGCGCTGATCTTCACGCCGGCGCTGTGCGCCACCATGCTCAAACCGATCGCCAAGGGCGAGCACCATGAGAAGGGCGGCTTCTTCGGCTGGTTCAACCGTACCTTCGAGCGTAGCGTCAATGGCTACGAGCGTGGTGTACGCGGCGTGGTCAAGCGCAAGGCGCCGTTCCTGATCATCTACGCGATCATCGTGGCGGTGGCAGGCTGGCTGTTCACGCTGATCCCGTCGGCGTTCCTGCCCGAGGAAGACCAGGGCGTCCTGTTCGCCCAGGTGCAGACGCCGTCCGGCTCCAGTGCCGAGCGTACCCAGGCGGTCGTCGACGACATGCGCAAGTACCTGCTCGAAGACGAGAAGGACGTGGTCAACTCGGTGTTCACCGTAACCGGCTTCAACTTCGCCGGCCGCGGCCAGAGCTCGGGTATGGCGTTCATCATGCTCAAGCCGTGGTCCGAGCGTACCGCTGCCGGAACCAGCGTCGCCGAGCTGGCGCAGCGTGCCCAGGGCCGCTTCTTCGGTGGCGAATTCCGCGACGCCATGGTGTTCGCCTTCGCCCCGCCTGCGGTCATGGAACTGGGTAATGCCACCGGCTTCAACCTGTTCCTGCAGGACCGCGCCGGCGTCGGCCAGGCCACCCTGAACGAAGCCCGTGACAAGTTTCTGCAACTGGCCAATCAGAGCCCGGTGCTCAGCAGCGTGCGCGCCAACGGCCTGCGCGACGAGCCGCAGTACAAACTGCTGATCGACGACGAGAAAGTGCGCACCCTGGGCGTGTCCCTTTCGGACGTCAACAGCACCCTGCAGATCGGTTGGGGTGGCAGTTACGTCAACGACTTCATCGACAAGGGCCGGGTCAAGAAGGTCTACCTGCAGGGGCAAAGCGATTCGCGCATGAACCCCGAAGACCTGAGCAAGTGGCACGTACGCAACGACCAGGGCCAGATGGTGCCGTTCAGCGCCTTCGCCACCGGCGAGTGGACCTACGGTTCGCCGAAGCTGTCGCGCTATAACGGGGTGAGCGCCATCGAGATTCTCGGTGCGCCGGCGCCGGGCCACAGTTCGGGTGAGGCCATGGCCGAAGTCGAGCGCATCGCGGCCGAGTTGCCGGAGGGGATCGGCTATGCCTGGACGGGGCAGTCCTACGAGGAGCGTCTGGCGGGTTCGCAGACCCTGGCCCTCTATGCGCTGTCGCTGCTGGTGGTGTTCCTCTGCCTGGCAGCACTGTACGAGAGCTGGTCGATTCCGTTCTCGGTGATTCTGGTAGTGCCGCTGGGTATCCTCGGTGCGCTGCTGTTCACCCTGGGGCGCGGGTTGTCCAACGACGTGTTCTTCCAGGTCGGCCTGATCACCACCATCGGCTTGTCGGCGCGTAACGCGATCCTCATCGTCGAGTTCGCCAAGTCGCTGCACGAGCAGGGCATGAGCCATCTCGAGGCGGCGGTCGAGGCGTGCCGCATGCGACTGCGCCCGATCATCATGACCTCCCTGGCGTTCATCCTCGGTGTGGTTCCGTTGGCCATTTCCAGCGGCGCGGGCGCCGGCAGCAAACATGCCATCGGTACCGGTGTGATCGGCGGTATGCTTACCGCGGCGGTGCTGGCGATCTTCTGGATCCCGCTGTTCTACGTGGTGGTCAGCTCGATGTTCAAGGACAAGAGCGCCAAAAAACTCAACGATGAGGAGGCCGTCCAGTGAGGCAGTCCCTGTTGTCTCTAGCCGTCGCGAGCATCGTGCTCAGCGGCTGCACCATGATCCCCGATTACCAGCGCCCCGCTGCGCCGGTCGACAGTGCCTGGCCCCAGGGCCAGGCGTACCAGGGCAGCGCCGTGCAGGGCTCGGTCGCGGCGGCCGATCTCGGCTGGCGCGAGTTCCTGCGTGACCCGGCCCTGCAGCGCCTGGTGGAAACCGCGCTGAACAACAACCGCGACCTGCGCGTGGCGGCGTTGAACGTCGAGGCCTACCAGGCCCAGTACCGCATCCAGCGTTCGGAGCTGTTCCCCAACATCTCGGCCGATGGCAGCGGTACTCGCCAGCGTACTCCCGCTGACCTGTCGCAGACCGGCCGTTCCACGGTCGGTGGCCAGTACAGCGCGACCGTGGGCGTGAATGCCTGGGAAGTGGACTTCTTCGGTCGCCTGCGCAGCCTCAACGAGCAGACCCTGCAGCAATACTTCGCCACCGAAGAGGCGCAGCGCAGCACCCAGATCAGCCTGATCGCCAGCGTGGCCAATGCCTACCTGACGCTGCAGGCCGACGAGGCGTTGCTCAAGCTGACCCGCGAAACCCTCGGCACCTTCCAGCGCAGCCTGGAACTGACCCAGCGCAGCTTCGACGTCGGCGTGACCGATGCCCTGTCCCTGAGCCAGGCGCGTACCTCGGTGCAGACCGCCCAGGCCAACCTGGCGCAGTACACCCGCCAGGTCGCCCAGGATCGCAACGCCCTGGGCGTGCTGCTCGGCGGCCCGGTGCCGGCCGACCTGCCGCAGGGCGAGGGGCTGGACAAGCAACTGCTGGCCGACGTGCCGGCGGGCCTGCCATCCGACCTGCTGCAACGCCGCCCCGACGTGCTGCAGGCCGAGCGTGAACTGCTCGCCGCCAACGCCAGCATCGGCGCCGCGCGTGCCGCGTTCTTCCCGAGCATCAGCCTGACCGCCAACGCCGGTACCGCCAGCCGCCAGCTGTCGGGCCTGTTCGACGGCGGTTCGGGTACCTGGCTGTTCCAGCCGCAGATCAACCTGCCGATCTTCACGGCCGGTCGTCTGCGCGCCAACCTCGACTACGCCGAGATCCAGAAGAACATCCAGGTGGCGAACTACGAGAAAGCGGTGCAGACCGCCTTCCAGGAAGTCTCCGATGGCCTCGCGGCGCGCGGTACCTTCGAAGAGCAACTGCAGGCGCAGCGCAGCCTGGTGGAAACCTCCGAGAACTACTACGACCTGGCCGACCGCCGTTTCCGTACCGGCGTGGACAGCTACCTGACCCTGCTCGATGCCCAGCGCCAGCTGTTCAGCGCCGAGCAGCAACTGATCGGCGTACGCCTGTCGCAGCTCACCAGCGAGATCAACCTGTACAAGGCGCTCGGTGGCGGCTGGAACGAGCGTACCCAGACTGCACCGGCCACCGCGGCCGCACCGCAGTCCTGATCGTTTGCGATCAGCCAATAAAAAACCCCGCGATCGCGGGGTTTTTTATTGGGCATCAAGTTCTCACTGCGGCGTCTGCACGCGCGCCGAGTTGCTCATCTTGTGGCGAATCAGCTGGATCACACCCGGCAGGATCGACACGATGATGATGCCGATGATCAGATAGTGCAGGTTGCTCTGCACCGCGGGCAGGTTGCCGAAGAAGTAACCGCCGTAGGTGAACAGGGTGACCCACAGGATCGCGCCGACCACGTTGTAAGCGGCGAAGTGGGCGTAGTTCATGCGGCCCATGCCGGCGACGAAGGGCGCGAAGGTGCGCACGATCGGCACGAAGCGCGCCAGGATGATGGTCTTGCCACCGTGGCGGGCATAGAACTGCTGGGTGATTTCCAGGTGGCGACGGCGAAAGATCTTCGAGTCCGGGTTGCGGAACAGGCGCTGGCCCATGAAGCGGCCGATGGTGTAGTTCAGCGCGTCGCCGAGAATCGCTGCAGTGATCAGCAGCAGCACCAGCAGGTGCACGTTCATGGTGCCGTGCACGGCGATGGCGCCGGCCACGAACAGCAGCGAGTCACCGGGCAGGAACGGCGTGACCACCAGGCCGGTTTCGCAGAACACGATCAGGAACAGGATCGCGTAGATCCAGGTGCCGTATTGAGCGGTCAGGGCCGCCAGGTGCTGGTCGATATGCAGAATGAAATCGATAACCAGGTGAATGAATTCCATCGAGGGCTCCAACGATAGGGCAGCCCGATGACGATCCGGGCGGGCTGCTTGGGGGCGGCATTATGCTCGCATCGGCGTGCGAAGGCGCGAGGCTGAGGCAGGATTTTGAGCCCTCGGCTCTGCAAGCGTTCCCTGCGGCGAGCGCGGTACGATGAACGTAGGCGGGGGAGCATGGCCTGGCGGCCGAGAGCTATTGCTTGCTGCGTGACTGGATATGCAGCTCGGTGGTTTGTGCGTCCTTGGCCTGCAGGGTGGACGGGTCGCGCTTGCTGCCGTCCTGCTGGGCGCGCTGTTTGGCGAGGGCGGCCATGCGCTCCGACCAGGCGAATTGCAGCTCGCGGTATTGCGGCGCTACCGCAGCGCTGTTGAGGCGCGCCTGTTCCTGCCAGAACTCGGTGTCGCCGCGCCACCAGGGGTCTTCACCGGGCGCCACTGGCTCTACCGGCGCAACCTTGGGGGCGGCAGCCGGAGCCGGGGTGACCTTGATGGTGGTTGGCGCCGCCTGCTGCTGCGCCGGATAGAAGCGGGCGAACAGATGAGCGGCCCCATAGGCCAGCGCGGCGCCAACGGCCACCGCGAGGGCGCTACGCGCGAACTCACTGCGCGGGCTTTTGGGTTTGCTTGCTGAAACTTTCATCATCCGTCCCTAGAAGAGAAAGAACCGACACGAGGCATGGCGGAACCTGCGTGAATGATAGCCACTTACGCGGCGTCGTTGAGCTTTATTTCCGTGTCGGTGCAGCGTGCCAGAGCGGTTACTTGCCCTTGATGATGCGCTGGATGGTGCCGGTGTTGTTGTTGAGCAACACGTAGTCGGTACCGATCTTCACCCAGTGCTCGTGCTCCTTGTCTTCGGGGTCTGGCAGGTTGTGCTTTTTCAGATCCTTGATCGCGTAATCGTCACGCCAGTACTTGTGAGGTGCCGGGGTGCCTTCCTTGAGATCGCCGATGTGCATCGGATCCTTGGCTTGCGGATCTTCCTGGTCCGGCTGCTGCTTGAGCACCTGATCCTGATAGACCTCACGGGCCGGTTCCTGCTCGGCCGGGTCGGCCGCATGGGCCATGCCGCTGACCAGCAGGGCGCCAAACAAGATGCTGAGGGTAGGCGTGGTTTTCATGTGACTCTCCTTAATCCGGGTCCATATGAATGGACAGGATCAGGTTGCGGAAAACTCAACCTAAATTTTCGTCACCCCACCGGCCTGTCGTCTTCTTATACCGCGTTGCCGGCGACACTTCTGCGCACGCCGCCGAACGGCAGGTTTTTTCCGTGAACCTTCGGGCTGCAGGGGGGCACTACTTAATCACGTACCTGATTCGAGTGACCCATGCCTGTTGCTGTTTTTCTTGCCCTGGTGTTCGGCTGCGTCGGCGCCGTACTCATGGGCATCGGCCTTTCCCGGCGTCGCGTCAGCCGCGACTGGCTGTGCGCACAAGGGCGCATCATCGCCAGCGACTGGGGGCTCAGTACGCCGAGTCGTTACCCACGTTTCGAATGGCGCGACGAGCACGGCAACCTGCACATGCACGAGAGCAGCATGAGCAGCTGGCGCCACTACCGCAAAGGCGATCCGGTGGCGGTGCGCTACGACCCGGCCTTCCCCAAGCGTGCGGTGATCGACACCCCCGTGCAGCGCGGCGCCTCGTTCTTCTGGCTGGGCGTGCTGCTGTGCGGCATCGCTGGTCTGTTCCTGTTGGTCGAGCTGCTGCTCAACTAGCCGACCGCTTCCAGGCGTCGCCAAGGTGGCTGCGACCATTGAGCACATACGTCCAATAACGCCGCTCGACGCAGCGGCATAGTGGCTGCACGGTCGGCCATGGCCACGGGCTTGCTGATCGTCACGCCGCAGGCCATGGCCTTGCGGACCGATTTCGCCGCCAGGGACGCCTCTTCGATGCCAGCCATTCAACCGAGCGATGTGGTGACCCTGGTCATCCAGCACAAGGTGCGCCCTGGTTGCCTGCCGGCCTACGAGGCCTGGCTCAAGCGTGCCCTGGCCGCTGCCGAACAGCAGCCCGGCCATCTGGGCGTCAACGTGATCCGCGCGGATGGGCAGGGCGATGCGTTCACCACCGTGCTGCGCTTCGCCGAAGGCTGGCAACTGGACGAGTGGATCGCCTCGGATCGCCGGCGTCTGCTGATCGACGAAGTGCTGCCGCTGCTCGAAGGCGGCGACCAGATCCAGGTCAGCCGCGACCACGAATTCTGGTTCACCCCCGAACATGCCCAGGCACCCCAGCCGCCGAAGTGGAAACAGGCGGTGCTGACCTACCTGGTCATCTGCCCGTTGACCATGATCATCCCGCTGCTGTGGCAGCCGCTGTTCCAGCAGTACCCGGCGCTGGCGGGCGTGGTACCGAGCAACCTGCTGATCACCCTGTGCATCGTCGTGCCGGTGGTGTTCTGGATCATGCCGGCGGTCACCCGCTGGAGCGCCGGCTGGCTGAGCGCCCGCTGACTTCCCACTACGTTCCTACCCGAGAGGTAATTTCCATGAGCACATTCACGACCCGTGACGGCACCGAGATCTATTTCAAGGACTGGGGCAGCGGCAAGCCCGTGCTGTTCAGCCATGGCTGGCCGCTGGACGCCGACATGTGGGAATACCAGATGCAGTACCTGAGCAGCCGCGGCTACCGCACCATCGCCTTCGACCGTCGCGGTTTCGGGCGGTCCAGCCAGCCGTGGACGGGCTACGACTACGACACGTTCGCCGACGACATCGCCCAGCTGATCGAACACCTCGATCTGCATGACGTGACCCTGGTGGGCTTTTCCATGGGCGGCGGCGACGTCAGCCGCTATATCGGCCGCCACGGTACCTCGCGGGTGAGCAAGTTGGCGCTGCTCGGCGCGGTCACGCCGATCTTCGGCAAGGCCGCGGATTTCCCCGAAGGCGTCGACGCCTCGGTATTCGCCGGTATCAAGGACGGCCTGCTCAAGGACCGCGCGCAATTCATCAGCGATTTCGCCACGCCGTTCTATGGCATCGACAAGGATCACGCGATCTCCGATGGCGTGCTAACCCAGACCCTCAACATCGCGCTGCTGGCGTCGCTCAAGGGCACCGTCGACTGCGTGACCGCCTTCTCGGAAACCGATTTCCGCGCCGACATGGCCAAGGTCGATGTACCGACCCTGGTGATCCACGGTGACGCCGACGCCATCGTGCCGTTCGAAACCACCGGTCGCCTCGCCGCGCAGATGATCGAGGGCGCCGAACTGAAGGTGTACGAAGGCGCGCCCCATGGCTTCGCCGTGACCCATCGGCAGCGTCTGAACGAAGACCTGCTGGCCTTCGTGTCCCGCTGATCGACCGGAGCGCCCAGCCATGACCAATGATCCCAAAGACCCGAAACGCCGCCAGGTCGTTGCTGCCGGTGGCCTGCTCGGCGCGGCTGGCGCGCTGTGGTCCGCCTTACCCTTTGCCGGCGGTGCCGGCTATGCATTCGGAGCCAACATGAACGACGCCGACCTGATCCTGCTCAACGGCAAATTCCACACCGTGGACCCCGAGCGCCCGCATGCGAGCGCCGTGGCGATCAAGGATGGCCGCTTCATCGCGGTCGGCAGCGACGCCGATGCCATGGCCACCAAGGGCGCCGCCACCAAGGTCATCGACCTCAACAAGCGCACCGCGATTCCCGGCCTCAACGACTCGCACCTGCACCTGATCCGCGGCGGCCTGAACTACAACCTCGAGCTGCGCTGGGAAGGCGTGCCGTCGCTGGCCGATGCCCTGCGCATGCTCAAGGACCAGGCCGACCG
>JAAIGE0100836403.1_pt1 | contig 11097 bp, 4 predicted proteins | sample 6487951 | NCBI WGS metagenome assembly JAAIGE01 (sample SAMN13974128, study PRJNA590717) | phyllosphere metagenome | biome: tomato field; feature: multiple bacterial spot infested tomato fields; material: tomato leaves; isolation source: leaves from tomato fields | host: Solanum lycopersicum ... | reverse complement strand
GTTGGCCTGATTGACCTGTTTCAACGCACCGGTCCTGTCGTTGATCGAGAAGGCAGTGACGGTGCCACTCATCTCGCCCACGACGTAGAGGAATTTGCCTGTGGGTGCGAACGCCAGGTGGCGCGGTCCAGTGTTCTCCGGAACCGTCACATAGCCCTCCCCGATCGGCACCAGCTTGCCGTCCTTGGGTTCCAGGCGGTATTGAAGGACGCGATCAACGCCGAGATTGCCTGCGTAGGCGAATCGATTGCTGGGATCGGTGCGCACCGAGTGTGCGTGCATGCCGGTCTTGTAGGTCTGAATGCTGTCGCTGGGGCGATGCTGGGCGTCGATAGGCTGTACGCTCAGCAAATCGGCGCCATAGGATGCACCCATCAGAAAACGGCCGCTGCGGTCAGTAGACAGATACGCCAGGCTTTCCGCCAAAGGTGCCTGAGCCAAAGGTTTCAAATGCCCGGTCACTGGCTCGATGCTGAAGCTGACCACGTGATACGGTTTGGCGCGCAGCGCGGCGAACAACGCTTTGCCATCAGGCGATAGCGCCATCGGGTTGACCTGGTCACCCGCTCGGGTTTGCTCGACCAGACTGAGCGCACCACTGGCGTCGTCCAGTTGATACTGCGAGATGAGCCCGTCTGCGGGGCTTGAGATGTAAGCGAAGGTCGATGCCTGGACCGGCAGACCGAACGAGCAGCCAACCGCAGCGGCCAGCAAGAGGATTTTCTTCATGGAGAGCCTTTTTGTTATTGTTTGTGATCAGTCATCCTATGACTATCCAAACGTAACGGCAACAGCGTCGTGAGGCGACAGATAAACCGTTAGCGTGCTTTCATTTATTGGCAACGCAGGCCATGATGGCTGCACGCCCACCGCCTGCCAGCGAACGAGCCCGATGCCTGCCGCCTCACCTGAACATTCTGCCGTGCAGCCCAGTTCGATCACGATCACGCTGCAAATCGTTTCCATCGTTCTGTACACCTTCATAGCCTTCCTGTGTATCGGCCTGCCCATCGCGGTGCTGCCGGGCTACGTTCATGACCAGTTGGGTTTCAGTCCACTGATCGCAGGTCTGGCCATCGCTTCGCAATACCTCGCGACCCTGCTCAGCAGACCCTATGCCGGTCGGGCCACGGATACGCTGGGCAGCAAACGCGCGATTGTTTTCGGGCTGTGGGGGATTGGCCTCAGTGGCGCGATGACTTTGCTCGCCACCCTGCTCGAGGAGTTTCCAACCGCAAGTCTGTCGATCCTGATCCTGGCCCGCCTGTTTTTGGGCGTTTCCCAAGGATTGATCGGTGTAGGGACCATCAGCTGGTGCATCGGCAAAGTGGGTTCGGAACACACGGCCAAGTCTATTTCGTGGAACGGTATTGCCTCCTACGGAGCCATTGCCATCGGCGCACCGCTTGGCGTGGTGGTGATTGATGCCGTGGGCTTCAACAGTCTGGGCATCGCGCTGATGGTCATGGCAGGGCTGGCATTGTGGCTGATCCGCAACAAGCCGTCGGTTCCCATCATTCCCGGCGAACGTCTGCCTTACTGGTCGGTGTTCGGACGCATCGCGCCCTATGGACTGGGGCTGACACTGTCTTCCATCGGTTACGGTACGTTGACCACCTTCATCACCCTCTTCTACCTGAGTCGTGGCTGGGAAGGCGCGGCCTATTGCCTGAGTATGTTTGGGGTGTGCTTCATCCTCGCCCGACTGCTGTTCATCGGGGCCATCAATCGGTTGGGCGGGTTCAACGCAGCCATTCTCTGCATGGCGGTGGAAACCTGTGGGCTGGTATTACTGTGGCTGTCGCCGAGCAGTGGCTTCGCGCTGGCGGGCGCTGGCTTGACCGGCATTGGCCTGTCACTGGTTTACCCGGCGCTGGGCGTCGAAGCGATCAAGAGCGTACCGACGCCCAGTCGAGGTGCGGGCCTCAGCGCCTATGCCGTGTTCTTTGATCTGGCACTGGCGATTGCCGGGCCGGTGATGGGCGCTATCGCACTGGGTCAGGGCTATGACTGGATATTTTTCTACGCCTCCCTGCTCTCGATAAGTGCCTTGCTTTTGACCCTATGGCTGTCTCGTCGAGCTCGCCAACCGGCCTGAAACGCTCATTAGGCTATAAGCTTTTCTGTGCTTGCTCCATAGGTTGCGCATCAGGGCAATCCATCTGCCGCCGGTCGGTCAACTTCTTGACGCTAGGCTGGATCCATCCTTGACTTGAACGTGCAGCCCTTTGCGAGGGCTGGCAGAGCAGTCGTCGCCAGCCTCCTGTGCGGCGTCACTGACGTGGCAGTCGGGCACTGACGCAACCTTCCATGCCTCCCTGACCTCGTCACAGGGAGAGCAGTCATGACCCTCAGGCAATTCTCGCCGTGTGGCAAAGGCAAGCTTCTGACCGTCGCGCTACTAGTGATCGTTTCCCCTCACGCCGATGGCACGTGCGCCCTGATATCGACGGCAGGCAGTGACACGCAAACGTGCGACAGCGGCAGCAGCGGCGCGGTGAGCTGGTCCGGGGCCAACGACACGCTGATTTTTCCTGCGGGTGGCAGTGGATCCATCAACGGCAATGTCACGTTCGGCCCTGGCCAGGACAGCGTCGACATGAACTCCGGACGCATTACCGGTAACGTCACGCAAGGCGCAGGCAGTGACCAGTTCACAATGTCCGCCGGTGTCGTCAGTGGCGACGTCAGCCAGGGCGCGGAGCCGGACACGTTTATCATGACCGGGGGCACCATCGGTTCGCTGGCTCAGGGCGACGGACTCGACACGTTCCAGATGACGGGGGGCGTGATTACCAGAGCGTTCGAGGATGGTGACCGGGCGACCATGAGTGGTGGCAGTATCGGGCGGGTGGACATGAAGCTGGACGACAACCTGTTCGACCTGTCCGGCGGAACCATCATCGGCAACCTGGTCACCGGCTTCGGTCGCGACACCATCAACGTTTCCGGCGGCAGAATCGGTGGCGCAGTCAGCGTAAGCGGCGGCGATGACCGACTGACGCTTAGCGGTGGCGAAATCCTCGGCGGCATCAGGGCCAGCTTCGGTAACGATCAATTCACGTGGCGTGACAGCGGCAATGTGACTGGCAGTGTTCTCATGGCCGAGGGCGACGACATCGCTCGCCTGTACAACCTGAGCGAGTACTACCTCAGCACCAATAGCGTGCTGGATGGCGGAACGGGCAACGATACGTTGACGCTGGACAACACGGCCTCCTCAGCGCCCGCCCGCTACCGACAGTGGGAAACGGTCAATCTGAGCAACGCTTCACGAATGGACCTGGCAGGCGCCCTCACGTTGGGCGACAGCATCAGCGGAACCGGAATCCTGAACATTGATGCCAGCAGTCGCCTGTCATCTGCGTCAGGTTCGATCAACTCGTTCAACGGGGCAATGCCCGCCACGCTTGACAGTGCGGGCACCCTGGACCTGAGTGGCGGCACCGCTCGGGACACCCTGACCGTGCAGGGCAATTACACCGGCCTCAATGGGCAGCTGTTGTTGCAGTCGGTGCTCGGCGACGACAGCTCTGCCAGTGACAGACTGGTGGTTGCCCAGGGTCGAATCGGTGGTACCACCCGCATGACCGTCATCAACGAAGGTGGCAAGGGCGCGCTGACTCAGAACAACGGCATCGAAGTGATCCAGGCCGTCCAGGGCGCAACCAGCGACAACGCAGCGTTCTCGTTGCAGAACTCGCTGTCGGTCGGGGCGTATCAGTATTACCTGTTCAAAGGTGGCGCCACGGCGGGCAGTGAAAACAGCTGGTTCCTGCGCTCTTCCGTGATCTCTCCTCCACTTGCAATGACGAGCGTGCCTGCCGAACCGGAGCCGGCTCCTGCGCCGCCAACACCAATACCAACACCAGCGGAGCCTGAATCGCCTCCGGAACCCGTTCCGTCAGCGCCTGAACCGCCTGCCTCGGCCGTCCCGCAACCTGCAGCCACCCTGCCCGTTCCGGCCGTCGGCACACCGCAACTGCCCGAGCCCGTGCGCGGCGCGGCACCTGTCGTGCTGTACCGGCAGGAAGTACCCAACTATTCGGTCATGGCACCTGCCGCTGCCGTTCTGGCGTTGTCTTCGTTGGGCACTTTTCACGAACGCCAGGGCAATCAGCGTCTGCTGAGCCAACAGGGTGCGGATTCCGCAGGCTGGGCGCGCGTATTCGGCAGCGATCTCAGACAGCGCTGGTCCGGCACGGTCAGTCCGAGCCTGAACGCGTCGCTTGAGGGTTACCAGATCGGCCACGATCTGTTTGCCTGGCAGACGGGCGATGACGCCACCCAACGTGTCGGCATCTTCGTGGCGCACAACCGCTTGAAAGGCCACATTGAAGGCTTCGCGAATGGATTCGAAGACAGCCGTACCGGTCGATTGAATCTGCGTGGAGATAGCGTGGGCGCGTATTGGACCCTGATCACTGGCCAGTACGGTTATGTGGACACTGTGGCGATGGGCACACGCCTCGACGGCTCGAGCCGCTCTGAACGCGGCGTGCGGGTGAAGGCCGAGGGGCATGTCGTGAGTCTATCCATCGAGGCCGGTTATCCCTTGCCTGTGAGTGCAAACTGGGTAGCGGAACCGCAGGTGCAGGTGATTCACCAGCGTGTCGTTCTGGACGACCAGCACGATGGGATCTCATCGCTCGAGTTTGATAACCAGGCCCGAAACACGGGACGTCTGGGCGTACGGTTCGAGGGGCGCTACAGATCGTTTGGAGTGCCCGTCGAGCCCTACCTGAAGACCGATTTCTGGCACGACGCCAAGGGTCACGACACCGTTATCTATGAGAACGTCGAGAGGATCAGCACTGAACACGACTCGACAACCGCCAGTCTGGGGGCCGGACTGGTGGCGTATCCATTCGAGGACGTAGGGGTCTACTTGAGCGCAGATCACAGACGGGACCTGAAGGGACGTGACACACAAGAGACCGGCATCAGCCTCGGGATCAGAATCAGTTGGTAACCGATCTGCAGCAGCGTCCCGGCAGGAAGGCGGGTTCGCATGCAGATTTCCTTCTTCGAAAACGCATTTCATCGGAGGACGCTTCAAACAGAAGAAGGCAGCTTGTGGGCGACAGCGTAGAGCCAGCCGACACCAGATCGACTGACAGAACGCATCGCCCGCAAGCTGCCTCCCACACTGCCCTGTGGACTCCAGAAACCCGGTTGGTTACCGGAGCATTACCTTCAGTCCTGATGCCTCTCGGGTTTGAGAATCAACACGGCCAGCGGTGGCAGATTCAGGCTCAGCGACGCAGGCTGTCCGTGTGCCTGCTCAACGTCAGCCATCACACCGCCGCCATTGCCGACATTGGAACCCGCGTACATCTCGGCATCGGTGTTGAGCAGTTCGACCCATTTGCCGTCGAACGGCACACCGATCCGGTAATCCAGACGCGGAACCGGCGTCATGTTAGCGACCACCAGCAGCGGCTCCCCACCCTTGCTCCAGCGCAGGTAGGCATAGACGCTGTTGGTCTTGTCGTCGCCGATCAGCCACTGGAAGCCCATGGGCTCTGCATCGCGTTCATGCAGGGGTTTTTCTTCGCGATAGATGCGGTTCAGATCGCTGACCAGCTTCTTGACCCCGATATGATCCGCGTACTGAAGCAGGTACCAATCCAGTTGCTCGTCATGGTTCCACTCGCGCCATTGGCCAAACTCGCAGCCCATGAACAGCAGTTTTTTGCCGGGGTGGGTCCACATGAACGCCAGGTAGGCGCGCAGGTTGGCGAACTTCTGCCAGCGATCGCCGGGCATCTTGTCGATCAGCGAATGCTTGCCGTGGACCACTTCATCGTGGGAAATCGGCAGAATGAAGCGCTCGGACCACGCATACATGAGACCAAAGCTCAATTCACCGTGATGATGCTCACGATGAATCGGGTCCTGTTCCATGTAGTGCAGCGAATCGTGCATCCAACCCATATTCCACTTGTAGTTGAAACCCAGGCCGCCTTGCTGGGTCGGCTGGCTGACACCCGGCCAGGCCGTGGATTCTTCGGCGATGACCATGGTGCCCGGCGCTTCCAGCGCGACGACATCATTGAGGTGGCGCAGGAAATCGATCGCCTCAAGGTTCTCGCGACCGCCAAACCGGTTCGGCACCCACTCACCCGCCTTGCGGGAGTAGTCGCGGTATAGCATCGAAGCCACCGCATCCACGCGCAGACCGTCGATGTGGTAATGCTTGAGCCAATGCAGCGCCGAGGCGAGCATGAAGCCGTGAACCTCGGTGCGACCCAGGTTGTAGATCAGCGTGTCCCAATCCTGATGGAAGCCTTCCTTGGGGTCGGCGTATTCATAGAGCGCAGTGCCGTCGAACTGAGCCAGACCATGAGTATCGGTCGGGAAATGCGCAGGCACCCAATCCAGAATCACCCCGATGTTTGCCTGGTGGCAGGCATCGACAAATGCCGCAAAATCTTCAGGCGAGCCGTAGCGCGCCGTCGGCGCGAACTGGGCGAGCAACTGATAACCCCACGAACCACCAAACGGGTGCTCCATGATCGGCATCAGTTCAATGTGGGTGAAACCCAGCTCCTTGATGTAAGGGATGAGCCGATCCGCCAGTTCGCGCCAGTTGTATTGACGCCATTGGCCTTCATCGTTCTGTTCCATCTGCCATGAACCGGCATGCAGTTCATAAATCGACAATGGCGCGCTGACGTCATGAAGGCTGGCCCGCGAGGCCATCCAGTCGTTGTCGTTCCAGTTGAAATGCAGTGGTGCCGAGACCTTGGAGGCCGTATCAGGCGGCAGCGTCGTAGACAGCGCCATCGGGTCGCACTTGAGCGGCAGAATGCCGTGGGCACCGAGGATCTCGTATTTATAGACTTCGCCCGGCTGCAGGCGCGGGACGAAGATTTCCCAGACACCGGTTGGGTGACGCAAGCGCATCGGATGGCGACGGCCGTCCCAGTTGTTGAAACTGCCGACTACCGAAACGCGCCGGGCATTGGGTGCCCAGACCGCAAACCGCACACCGTCCACGCCACCGACGTTGGTCACCTGCGCCCCCAGGCAACTGCTCAAATCGCGGTGATTGCCCTCGGCAAACAGGTACAGGTCCATCTCACCGAGAAGCGGGCCGTAGCTGTAAGGGTCTTCAGTGATCTGTTCGCCGCCTGCCCAGTTGATTTTCAACTGGTAGGGCTGAGCGTGTTCGAGATGACCAATAAAGAAACCCGGGACTTCGCTCATCTCCAGCTCGCCCAGCTCACGCCCGTCATCCGGGGCGAGCAGGCGCACACTCAAGGCGCCTGGCAGATAAGCGCGGACGAACTGTCCGCTGCCGCCATCGCCATGCGGGCCCAGGATCGAAAACGGGTCACGATGTTCAGCACGGATCAACGCATCCATGTCCACTGCGGCGGGCATCGCCTTGCGACGCGTGCCGATTTTGTCAGGTGCATTCATGTTGGCTCTCCATCAGACAGGTGCAGCAATCCACGCAAGCCTTGCAGCGGCACAGCCAGCCAGCTCGGACGATTCTCGGCTTCGTAGATCACTTCATAAGCGGTTTTTTCCAGGGTGAACAGTTCCAGCGCCGCGTCCTCCCCGTTCGAATCTTTCCAGGCGTGAGCCATCCCGAGGGTCGCTGAGCGGTACCCTTCGATAAATGCCTCACGGGCCTGGGACAAATACGTGCTGGCAACCCGTTTGCGGGCGGCAGCGGCTTCCTCGGAGGTGTCCACGCTTTGCGCGCTGCGCACAGCCATGGCGGCAGCGTAGTCGAACGAGCGCAGTACACCACTGACATCCTTGAACGGGCTGTGTTTGGCACGTCGCTCGCTCAGCGCACGCGCAGGCTCGCCTTCGAAATCGATCAGGTAAGCATCACCCTTGACCACCAGCACCTGGCCAAGGTGCAAATCACCGTGCACGCGAATGCGCAGGCCACCTACCGAGCGTTCGGCGAGGCGCGTGACATGCGACCCAATGGCTTGGCGCTGAGCGATCAGGGCATCCACCAACTGCTGGTCTTCAGTGCCGAGGTCGTTCTTGCGCTGTTCGAGCAACTGCAAGGCCCGATCCAACTGAGCCACCACGCTTTTTGCCGAGGCCTCGCTGTCTTCCTGGCTGCTCACTTCCACAGCAAAGTCTGGATTGTCGGTCGCTGCGGCCAGAATCTGGTGCATTTCGCCCAGACGCTGCCCGAGACTGCGAGAGAAATCGGCCAGCTCGAGCAGCGCGTTGTAGTGCTGCTCCTGTTCGGAGACGCCATGCGCCAGCTCGTCACGAACGGCGCGCTCCAGGTTGTTCTGGGTCCATTCCCATGCATCACCCTGATTGCTCAGATAGCCTTGGGCAATCATCAGCAGGTGCGGCTGACCGTCATGGCCCACGCGAACCACCGAGCCCAGCAACGGCGAGATATTGCGATAGCCGGCGTTGGTCAGGTAAGCGCCCATCTCCAGCTCCGGGTGCGTGCCGGAGCTGACTTTGCGGATCATCTTCAGAACCAGGCCGCTGCCGACTACCACGGAGCTGTTGGACTGCTCGGCGGACAGGTAACGTACCTCTGACTCGTTGTTCAGCCCCAGCGGCGCGAGTTGCGCGGTCTGTTCAAAACGCAGCTCGCCGTCGTCGCAAGGGATGACCGTATCGGACTGCATGCCTTGAATCACTGCGCGGATGAAGGTTTCCAGCGTGAAGGCGTCGGTGATCAACCCCACCTGACGGCCACGGCGCACTCTGGCCAGCGCCAATTGCTGAGGCAGCGCACTGTTGATTTCCTCTTCCGCCAACAGGCCGAATGGCAGTTGATAACGCTCGGTCTGATCGCCTGCGGTGACCTCGATCTCGTTGAGCAGGACCGGGTGCGCCGGGTCGCCGAAGCGAACCGCATAGGCGATGTTGACACGCTCGATGGGCTTGTCCTTGCCTGCGAACCAGCGTCGCTTGGGCAGGTAGACCGCCAGTGAAGTGTTTTCCATGGTGCTGCGGAGCGGCTCGTCGAGCAGCTCCTCCAGACGCTTCTTGAGCACCAGGGTCGGGAAGTCCGGCATGCTTTGTGCCGGTTCGACGTGCCAACTGGGCATTTGATTCTCCGAAGCCAGTAGAAACCAGTAAAAACCGTAGGGCGGCAGCGTGAGCAGGTAGCTCAACTGGCCAATCGGCGGGAATGCGCTGCCACCCAGCATCTCGACAGGAACGGTGCCGGCGTAGGCCGACAGTTCGAGTTCTGCGGCCTGGGCTGCGCTGGAAACGTTGGCCACGCACAACACGATTTCGCTATGGCCATCAGGTCCTGTGTATTCACGGATGTACGCGAGAATCCTGCGATTGGACGGCGACAGCATCTTGAGCGTGCCACGTCCGAACGCCTTCTGTTGTTTGCGCACGGCCAACATGCGGCGGTTCCAGTTAAGCAGCGAATGCGGATCCCGCTCCTGACTTTCGACATTAACCGACTGAAAGCCGTACATAGGGTCCATGATCGGCGGCAACACAAGGCTGGCCGGATCGGCGCGCGAGAACCCGCCGTTGCGGTCGATGGACCATTGCATGGGCGTGCGCACGCCATCCCGGTCGCCGAGATAGATGTTGTCACCCATGCCGATCTCATCGCCGTAATACAGCGTGGGTGTACCCGGCATGGACAACAGCATGCTGTTCAGCAACTCGACCCGGCGACGATCACGCTCTACCAGCGGCGCAAGACGACGTCGGATGCCGAGGTTGATCCGCGCACGACGATCCGCAGCGTAGTAATTCCACAAATAGTCACGCTCACGATCCGTGACCATTTCAAGGGTCAGTTCATCGTGGTTGCGCAGGAAAATTGCCCACTGGCAGTTCTCCGGAATTTCCGGGGTCTGGCGCAGAATGTCGGTAATCGGGAAACGGTCTTCCTGCGCCAGCGCCATGTACATGCGCGGCATCAACGGGAAGTGAAACGCCATGTGGCACTCATCGCCGTCAGGGCCTTTGCTGTCACCGAAGTACAGCTGAGTGTCTTCCGGCCATTGATTGGCTTCCGCCAGCAGCATGCGGTCCGGGTAATTGGCGTCGATTTCGGCCCGGATCCGCTTGAGAACCTGATGGGTCTCAGGCAGGTTCTCGTTGTTGGTGCCGTCGCGCTCGATCAGGTAGGGAATCGCATCCAGACGCAGGCCATCGATGCCCATGTCCAGCCAGAAACGCATGACCTCGAGCACCGCGTTCATCACCGCCGGATTATCGAAATTCAGATCCGGCTGGTGCGAATAGAAGCGGTGCCAGAAATATTGCTCTGCCACCGGATCCCAGGTCCAGTTGGACTTCTCGGTGTCGAGAAAGATGATGCGCGTGCCGTCGTACTTCTGATCGGTGTCCGACCACACGTAGAAGTCACGTGCCTTGGAGCCGCGTTTGGCGTGCCGGGCCTTCTGGAACCAGGGATGCTGATCCGAGGTGTGGTTGATGACCAGCTCGGTGATGACCCGCAAGCCGCGCTTGTGGGCCTGAGCAATGAATCGCCTGGCGTCCGCCATCGTGCCGTAGTCGCTGTGCACGTCGCGGTACTCTGAAATGTCATAGCCATCGTCCCGACGCGGCGATGGGTAGAACGGCAACAGCCAGATCGTGTTGACCCCAAGCTCGGCAATGTAGTCGAGCTTGTCGATCAGGCCTGCGAAATCGCCGATCCCATCGTTATTGGAGTCGTAAAACGATTTCACATGCACCTGGTAAATCACCGCATCCTTGTACCAGAGCGGATCTTTGATGAATGCCGCGTCATCGGGCTTTTTTGCCATGGCTGACTCCTTGCAGTTTTACTGTGCGACCTGGATACGCCAGATACCGAAAGGTTGATACGACGGATCAATGCGCATCCACTGCACCTTGCCGTACCAGTTCCAACGGTGCCCGGTCATCAAATCCTCACCGGACGTCACTGCATCGTCTGGCAAGCCCATTTCCCAAAGCGGCAATTCGAAGTTCGCTTCCTGAACGTTATGAGGGTCGAGGTTGACCGCGACCAGCACAAAGTTGCTGCCAGCCGCAGAACGTTTGCCGAAATACAGAATGTTGTCGTTCCAGGCGTTCAACAGCTTCAGACCCAGATGAGTCTGCAACGCCGGGTTCTGGCGGCGGATGCGG
>JAAIGE0100867607.1_pt1 | contig 11102 bp, 6 predicted proteins | sample 6487951 | NCBI WGS metagenome assembly JAAIGE01 (sample SAMN13974128, study PRJNA590717) | phyllosphere metagenome | biome: tomato field; feature: multiple bacterial spot infested tomato fields; material: tomato leaves; isolation source: leaves from tomato fields | host: Solanum lycopersicum ... | reverse complement strand
GTGCCGGTCGCCGGGCGGCCTGCGCCGACGCGCCGTGAGGTTTCCCCTCGAAGAAGGAGCAGGTCCGATGGACGACCGTCACGAACGCACTTTGAGCAAGGTACCCGAGGTCACGCTGGGCTTCTGGACCATCAAGATCCTGGCCACCACGCTCGGGGAGACCGGCGGCGACACCGTGACCATGACCCTCGATTGGGGCTACCTCGCCGGCACCGCCCTGTTCGCCGTGCTGCTGGTCGGGCTCGTGGTCGCCCAGATCATGTCGAGGCGGTTCCACCCGGCCCTGTACTGGGCGACCATCGTCGCCTCGACCACCTTCGGTACGACGATGGCGGACTTCGCCGACCGGTCGCTCGGCATCGGGTACACCGGCGGATCGACCCTCCTACTCGCCTGCCTCGCGGCCGTGCTCGGGCTCTGGTACGCGACCGAGGGGACCGTGTCGGTGGACACGGTGTCGACCCCGCGGGTCGAGGCGTTCTATTGGGGGGCGATCACCTTCTCGCAGACGTTGGGCACCGCGCTCGGCGACTGGCTCGCGGACACCGGCGGCCTCGGCTACGAGGGCGGGGCCCTCGTCTTCGCTGCGGCCCTGGCGGTCGTCGTCTTCCTCTACTACCGGACGCGGGTCTCGCGGGTCGGCCTGTTCTGGGCCGCGTTCATCCTCACCCGCCCCCTGGGCGCGACGGTCGGCGACTTCCTGGACAAGCCGGCCAGCGCCGGCGGCATGCACCTCAGCCGGCCCCTGGCCTCTGCGGTGATCGCGGCTTTCATCGTCGCGCTGATCGTCCTCCTTCCCCAGAGGGCGGGGCGGCATCCGGGAGAGGGCGTACAGGCGTCGCGATGACCCGAAAATTTCCGTGTGGGCGCCGAACGGCCGGGGATCTCTGCGACCGCCAGCGCGCCCGTGGGGTCGGCTCCACGAAACACCTCCGTGATTCAGCGCAGGACCGCCCGTTCGGAAAGGTGAAACACGCTCCAAACCGTCGGCGCGGCGGGAGACAACCTGAGATGGCTACTTCACAGGCCTGCGCCGCCGTGTCATCTCCGCGGCGTTCCAGCAGTTCGACCGTGACCACGGCATTCCAAGAGTCGACCCCCAATGCCCGATGCAGCGACGACCGGACGTTTGCCAACCGCGGCCGGCCCGCGCCCGGGCGAGACGAGCCAGAGCCTGCTCCGGAGCTTTCGCGCGAACGAGCTCTTCATCGCGGTCGTCGGACCGGGAGGTTCCGGGGCAGGCCGGGCCGCCCAGATCGTCAAGGAATTCCTCGAAACGCAGTCGGTCGGGGACGGCGGATACGAGGTCCGCATCGTCAAGGCGAGCGCTGAGATCAAGGCTTGGGCCAGGAACAACGGCCGCGACCTCGGTCCGGCCGGCGGTCGCAAGACGCTCGCCGGCGTGGTTCACATGCAGGACCTGGGCGACGCGATGCGGCTCGCGTTCGGCGACAACGCCGCGGTCGCACGCGCCGTCGTCGCGCGCATCCGGGCCCTCCGCGCCGAGGCGAGCGGCAGGCCGGAGGGCGAGATCGACGGCAAGCCCCGTGCCTACATCATCGATTCCCTGCGCCACCCCGCGGAGGCGCACCTCCTCCGCAGGATCTACCAGGACGCCTTCACGCTCGTCGGCGTCGTGTGCGACGACGATGCCCGCCACGGCCGGCTGACCCGTGAGCTGTTCGACTTCAATGACAGGGGCCGGCAGGAGACGCGCCGCGCCGTCACGGCCTTCATGGATCGCGACGGCGATGCGCCGGAGAGCCACGGCCAGCACGTGGTCGACACCTTCCACGAGGCGGATTTCTTCGTCGACAACTCGAAGGATGCCGGCGACGATCCGAAGAACACCGGGATGAACGAGCCGCTGCGGCGCTTGGTGCGGATCCTGACGGCGTCGGACGTCATCCGACCGAACGTCGCCGAGACGGCGATGCATCAGGCACATTCGGCCCAGCTGAGGAGCGCGTGCCTGTCGCGGCAGGTCGGGGCGGCGCTCGTGGACGCGAAGGGGAACATCGTCGCGACCGGCACCAACGACGTGCCCAGGGCGGGCGGGGGGCTTTACGGGACCGATCTCGACGGGGAGGCCTCCGACCATCGCTGCGCGTTCCGGCCGGACAAGTTCTGCAGCAGCAACCGCGAGCAGAACGAGATCATCGGCGAACTCATCGACAAGTACCCCGCCCTGGCCGAGGGTCGGGAGAAGAGCCAAGCGGTGGCCGAGCTTCGGCGCACGAAGATCGGCGGCCTGATCGAGTTCAGCCGGGCGGTCCACGCGGAGATGGACGCGATCCTGACCGCCGCCCGGACCGGCACCTCGCCGAGGGGGTGCCGGCTCTATGTCAGCACGTTCCCCTGCCATTACTGCGCCCGACATATCGTCGCCGCCGGTATCGACGAGGTCCAGTACATCGAGCCCTACCCAAAGAGCCGTGCGATCAGCCTTCATTGCGACGCCATCACGACGGGTGTGGACGGCTGGGAACCGCCCTCGGGCGTACAGGGTTCGGGATCTGTCGGCCCAGCACGGCCCGGTGTCGCGGCCCCCGCGGCCAATGCCAAGGTCCTGTTCCACCCGTTCGTCGGGGTCGCACCGAGGATGTATGCCCGCGCGTTCCTGAAGGACCGTGACTACAAGGACAAGCTGACCGGGGATTATCGGGTCGGCGAGCCGGTTTGGGGTGGTCACTCAGAAGCGCTGCGGGTACATTATCTGGATCTCGAATCGGGCTTGGGAGCGCTGCAAGCGTGAGCAAACCACTCCTCCGCCTCGTCGAGACAACGTCCTGGGAAACCGAGGGTTTTCCCGGGCCGTCCGCGCCGGTGCGGCAGCTCTCGCTCTTCGACCATCGTCCCGTTCGCCGGATCTCGTGCCTGCCCATGGCCGACGTCCACGGCGTGACGTTCACGCGCGCGGTTTCCATGAGCCGGCACGCGCTTGTGGTCGACGCCCGGCTCTACCCTTACTTCGACCTTCCCGGGCTGAGCAGGCCGTCGGTCTTCCGCCTTTTCGACGATCTGTCGTGCCTTTACGTGCACGCGCCGATCGACCTGCGTCCGCCCAGGGACCAGTCGGCCCGGTGGCATCGGCGGCAATCCGTGCGGGAGGCGATGGCGCGCGTCGTCGGCCAGGACGGCGCCCCGGGTCGGTCGTCGACCATCGTGTTGGTCAACCGCATCCCCGAGGTCGATGTCCTCGACGAGACCCTGCGCGGCGTTGTCGGCGACGGGGAACATGTCTGGAAGGTCCAGCCTCACGACGCGCTCGTCCTCACCGGAAACGGCGGATGAGCTGACCCAGGCGCCCCGAAACGCGCCGGACGGATCGTCGAGGCGATGCCGGTGCCGTCGCCCGGTCCGCCGACTTTCGACGCCCTCATGTGGGTGACGACCGGGAGCGGTACCGCAGCCCTGCCGCCCCATCGACGCAGCCATGGTTGGGACGGGACTGGGCGGGGCCAGCGGTTCGGCACATCCCGACCAACTCGCGACGCGGTCGCCTTTTCAAGCAATAAGTCGGGCTTGACCGGGACCCGCCAGGGCCGAATTGCGAGTTCCCTCAACGCCCACTCAATGAGCCAAAGGTCCACGTAAAAGATCCTTCGACTTTGTTCGCTCAGCGATTTAGACGGCATAGGGTGTGGACGGCCGCGTGGCAGGACGGATGCGGCTCGTCTCGACGCGGCGACCGCGTATAGTGCGACATGGCTTTCCGTCCCGGCGAAAGGGTTCGTCCGCAGCTCGCCCTGAACGCGATCCGCGTCCTCACGCCTCCGGGAACGATCCCGGCTTCGGTGGTCCAGTTCGACCGCGCGCTGCTCCACGCCTATCTCGACCGGCCGGAGAACGACGTGTTCGCGACGCGGCACGGCGAGACGGACATGGCTGTGGTGCCCCTTACCTCCGGGGCGAACCTCCCGACGGACAGGATGGGACTGCCCGCGGCCGAGCACCTGCGGCTCGTGTCGGCGCTGACCCGCGAGGCGGTCTTCCGTTTGCTCGCGGCTTCCCCGGAGGCAGACCTCCTGATCCGCAGGAGGCCGCCGACCGTCGCCGGCAAGCGGGAGAACGTCCTCGCGGAGGACATCGGCCTGCCCGATTGGCTGAAGAAGCGGCTCGTCCTGGAGTTCGACACGCGCATCCTGCAGCCGCCCCGGGGCGACGCATACGTCGTCCTGACCTGCTCGAAGCGGCTGCGCACGACCATCGACGCGTCTTGCCGGACGCTTCTCGAACTCGGCGTGCCGCTGACCGGTGCGGCGGTCTCGTCCTGGCGCGAGGATCCCGACCCGAAGGTATCGCGGCGGCTCGCATACGCCGGCCGTGTCGTCGAGGTCGGGCAGGATACGCTGACGCTGGACGATCACGGGGCGGGCCCCTCGGTGGTGTCGAGCGAAGACGTCTTCCTCGAACCCACGCGAGCCAACTTCAACAAGGTGGTCGAGGTGATCACGCAGGGGAACTCCGAGCGTGCTTTCAAGGCAGTCCAGAAGGCCGAGGCGGAGTGGCATGGCGGCCGGCGGACCATCGAGATCGTTCACGGGGTGCTCAACCAGCTTGGGAACCGGTCGATGGTTTTGGCCGACGGCGTCCCGCTCCGCCTCGGAGGACTGATCGACCAGGCCGTCGACTCGGACGCCTTCCCGCCCGCCGAGGCCGTCTGGAGGCCGAAGCTGTCGTTCGACCCGGTCCATTCGCCAGAGACCTCGAACAGCTGGAAACAGCAGAGCCTGGACCGTACCGGACCGTTCGACCGGCAGACGTTCGAGACGAAGCGGCCGCGCATCGCGGTCGTTCACCAGGCCGGCCGTCGCGAAGAGGTCGCCGCGGCCATGCGGGATTTCCTGCACGGCAGGCCCGACATCGCGAGCGACACGGGCCTCGTCCCCCACGGCAGCGGGCTGCTCGGCCGGTTCAGGCTGCACGAGCCCGAGGTCCGTTACTTCGAGGCCGCCGGCCGTGGCGGCCCGGCCTATGCCGACGCCGCGCGGTCCGCCCTCAGGGACGCGGCGTCGCGCGACGAGCCTTGGGACCTCGCCATGGTGCAGGTGGAGCGGGCCTGGCAAGACCGGCCGCACGCCGATAGCCCGTACTGGATGAGCAAGGCGACGTTCCTCAAGCGGGACGTGCCGGTCCAGGCGCTCTCGACCGAGATGCTGGGCCTCGACGCGTTCGGCTACGCGAACGCGCTGGCCAACATGAGCCTGGCGACCTACGCGAAGCTCGGCGGAGCCCCCTGGCTGCTATTCGCGCGGTCGCCGACCGATCACGAACTCGTCGTTGGGCTCGGGTCGCACACGGTCAAGGAAGGCCGTCGCGGAGCGGGCGAGCGGTTCGTCGGCATCGCGACGGTCTTCTCCAGCCAAGGCCACTACTTCTTGGACGCCCGGACCGCGGCCGTGCCGTTCGAGGCCTACCCGGCCGCGTTGAGCGACAGCATCGTCGACGCCATCAAGCGCATCGGCCGGGAGGAGGCGTGGCGTCCGGGCGAAGCGGTCAGGCTCGTCTTCCACGCGTTCACGCAACTCAGCCGAGAGACGGTCCAGGCCGTCGAGAGGGCGGTCGCCGGGATCGGCGCGACAAACGTGAGCTTCGCGTTCCTGCACGTCGTCGAAGATCATCCGTTCACGATGTTCGACCGCGCCTGGCCCGACGGAAAGGCGACGTTCGCCCCGGAGCGGGGGCAAGCGCTGCGGTTGAGCGAGAGGGAATGGCTCCTGACGCTGACGGGGCGTAGGGAGGTGAAGTCGGCCTCGCACGGCCTGCCCGGCCCGGTGCTCCTCCGCCTCCACGACAGCTCGACCTATCGGGACATGCCGGTCCTCGTGCGCCAGGCGTCGGATTTCGCGTTCCATTCCTGGCGCTCGTTCGGGCCGTCCGGCCTGCCCATCCCGCTCGTCTACGCCGACGAGATCGCCAAGCAGCTGTCGGGCCTGGAGCGGACCCCCGGTTGGGACACGGATGCCGCCGAGGGCGGCCGCGTCATGAGGAAGCCGTGGTTCCTCTGAGCGACGGGCCCGGTATCGCCGACATCCGAGCCGGCCTCGCCTCCGCCGCCCGCGGAGCCGACGCGTCCCCCCTCGCGCAAGCCTTTCGGGCCTGGGTCCTCGGGGTTGCGGGTCCGATGGGGGATCTCGCCGCAAAAGCCGCGATGGCGTTCGAGTTGCCCGGCGGTCGCTCCGCCTGGCACGTCGCGATCGTCGGCTACGCCGCGACCGACCCACGCTTTGCCGAAGCGTTCTCCGAGATGTTTCGCGAAGGGGTCGGGTGGCTCGGCAACCGGACCTGGTTCAGGCCGCACCTGCCGCCGACCCTGGAGGCCGACGGCCTGTCCGCCCTCGGCCTCGCGCTGGGCGTGCACCGCTTGCTCGACCGCCGAGAGGCCGAATGGCTCGGCGTGCTGGTCGTGCGAGGCGCCTCGGCCGCGGGGCTCTCGGAATTCAACCGTTCTTTGATGGTCGCGGCGGCGCACATCCTCGAAGCGCCGGCCCGCCGCGACCTCGCGGCGATGCTCCCGGAGGCGAGGGTCGCGCTCGCGGACCTCGGCGTCGTTCCGGCCGACCCGGAATGCGGGCAGCCAGCTTGGCGCAATGCGTTGCGCTACGAACTCGGCGCGGGCGACCAAGCGCAGGCTTCGCTGACGCTCCGGGCATTCGATGCCCTGTGCGAGACCAACATGCCGGCCCGCCTCGGGCGTCTCGAACCGGAGGACGTCCTGCGTGTGCTTCAGGGCGTCGAGCGGTCGCTGAGGCTCTGGACCTTTGAGGAGCGACCGCGCACGCCCCGGTCGCCGATGGTCCGGTGGGACATCGAGAACGAATACCACGTCCAGAACTTGCTTTGGGCAACCCTGGCGCCGCTCTTCCCGGATCTGAACGCGGAGGAATATACGCCCCCGGTGGGACACAAGAACCCACGTATGGACCTGACGGTGCCGAGCCTGGGCTTGGTGATCGAGGTGAAGTTCGTCCGCCCCGGCGTGTCATTCGCGAAGATCGTCGAGGAAATCGCGGCCGACGAGGCGCTCTACCGCGTCGATCCGAAATGGCGTGTCCTGATCCCGTTCGTATGGGACGATTCGTTCCGCACGGAGGAGCACCCGAAGCTGATCGAGGGTCTCCGCAAACTGGAGATGGTCCACGACGCGGTCGTTGTCCCGCGCCCAGGCAAGATGGCGAGGGAAGCCCCGACCCGCGCGCGTTCCGGGAAGACGGGAGCCGGTCGGTCTCCGCATTCGGAAGCCTCCTAGACCGCGCGCGCCCATTCGCCATTGGTTCCGGATGAGGTCGACTCACTCAGTGAGACCCGGGAAACGGAATAGGGGTGCCACATGGTCTTGTGGTGAGAGGCCCGGATCGCGTCGAACGGCGCGGCTGCGACCGTTGTCGGGCGGGTCACACGAAGGGCTCCCTTCGAGCGCGTTGCAACGCCCGAAGGAGTGACATGGGACGGTCGGGCCTCAGATCGATCTCGCTACGCATGCCCCGATGTCAACCTTCGTCGTCGATGGCCAACCGCCTCCTCTCGAACCGTCCCTGCAATCGTCTCGTATCGTTTCGACGCCAAAACGATGTGCTGATCCGCGGATCGGTCACAGGCAATACTGGCTCAACGTCCATCTCGCGGAGAAGTCGATCCAGCCTACCTGTCGTGATGCCATACTCCCTTGCGAAGGCACGTCCCGAAACGTGCTTGGTCTGGAAGCTCCGGATGCTTTTGGCATCAACGTCGATACTTGTTTCGCCATGTCGAAGGAGATTGGACGCTATCAAGCGTCGAATATCGATATTGTAACAATCCAACTGGCGGGCGGCGTCAGAGATGTGTACATTCCCGTTCGATTTCCGATGATCCCGTTCAAATCGTGCTACCTCGGTACGCAAAAAGCCTATCCGCCGCAATCCGACACCATCGATCAAGATATCAACTGGACGTAGTGTTCCTGCCAGCACCGCGCGAAGGATGAATGCCATGCCATGGCCCCGCACGCGTTGGACGACTTCACATGTGTCGTAGATCAACCGTCGGTCAGCGTGACTGCCGCAACCGGGCACGTTGGCCTCCAACTTCTCCAGTAGTCGGACGGCCGACGCCCGGTCGACGAAGCGCCCCGACGTTCCGCTGATCGCGCTCAAGAGCCCGTCTTCCAACAAGGGCGCAACCTTGTTGGGCCTGATGCCCAGTAATCGGCTCGCAGTTCCGTGAGAAAGGGCTTCGCCATTGCGGCGAAGGTTCGCGAGCGTCTTACCTGATCCGGTTGCCTTTAGTCGGCGCTCGATCTCGTGACGATCCACGAACGTGAACGTCTTGTCGTTTTGGACGAAACGTATGCCAACGAGCGACCCATCACGAGCCATACGAGCCAGAGTTCTCCGGTCGATCCCAAGCGCTTTAGCCGCCTGAGGGAGCGACATCCAACGGTCGGAGGACCCTTCGCCCGCCAGGGCCTGTCGCAGGGCAGGCGCGCGACCATCTCCCGTGATGTCCAAGAAGTTCTGGAACTCCTTTGCGAAGATGAACCTGGCTTCGGAGGGCAAGAGGAACTCACCGTTCCAGGTTTTAGCTCGGAGTAGGAACGTGATCTCGGGATCCCGCGCCGCCCCGCCCGTCGTCGAGCCGTCCGCGAGAACTCTTTGTGACCTGATGAAGTCGTGAAAGCCCGTCGGCCAGTTAGACAACAGCCGGGCCGCTTTGATCGCGGCTTCCGCGATGTCGGACGAGTCAGCGCTTCCGCGATACGTCTCGCGCATGCGTCTGAAGCCGAGCCGGCTTGCCATGGTCACGATGTCCTGGGGCGACAACTCGCCGAACACGCTGGTGAGGGCCGGAAGGCGCGAAAGCGTTTCGGAACCGAGTGCTTGACCCAGCAGGAGGGCAAGCTCTACTTCCTCCTCGCCGGCCCTTTGGATCTCCGAGCTGGAATAACGGCCACCGCAGTTGGGATTAGGACAAAGGTCGACGTGTCGACGCCTCCATGTGATCGGCGAGCCGCAGCGCGGACACACGTTCACGAGCCTACACTCATGGTCCGGGCAGCAGGTCCATATGCGTAGACCCCAAGCCGCTTGGACGAAGCCTTTCTCAGCCAAGCAGACGGGGCAGACCTTCGGCTTTCGTGCGTCGAACAGGGCTACCGAGATGTCCATCCCCGGTATTTCCGCCCACCGCCAACCAGCGGTATCCAACCGTGGCACGAGCGTCTGCAGGTCATGCACCGCCACCTGTGTCATCAGGCGCAGACGCTCTATGACGCCCTCACGCGAGAGAAGGTCCGGGGCTCTCATGCCCGCCGAACGTAAGATCCATTCAGAAAATTCGTAGCCGTTGATCTGGGTCAGCCGCAGCACCCAGCCTAGAAAGCCCTCGCCCTTTTCCGGCGATGTTCGAACGACCAGACGCGGATGGTAGCCCTGTATCGATGCGTACCTTCGTCTGGTCATGAGATTTTGCTATCAGCGGCGAGACACCCGAACATCATGCAGCGGGGAGCCCTGCGACTGCCAGCGTAGTTGAAGCATGCCAGCTGACGTCGCCGACCCATGGGCTGCGCCCCAATATCGGGTTTTGAAGAGCGAGAGGGCCCATCGCACACGGTTACTACGCAAAATATGGAGTGATTCCAGTATCTTAACCTAGCCCTTCGTTTTTCGAGAAGTAGTCAGAAAACCGCGCATTATTTCCTGACACTCTCGCAGTTTCGGACCGACAGACCAGAGAGGTGCGCGTCACACGTCCAGGTTCGCGACGCTCAGCGCGTTCTCCTGGATGAACTCGCGCCGGGGCTCGACCACGTCGCCCATCAGCTTCACGAACAGGTCGTCGGCATCGGTGACGTCCTTGACCTTGACCTGCAGCAGCGAGCGGACGTCGCGGTCGAGCGTGGTCTCCCAGAGCTGCTGGGCGGTCATCTCGCCGAGGCCCTTGTACCGCTGGAGCTGAAGGCCCTTGCGGCCGAAGGCCATCACCGCCTCGAAGAGCGCCACGGGCCCGTGGAGCACCGTCTCGTCGGATTTCCGCATCAGCGTGGCCGGCTCGCCGTAGATCTCCCGGAAGGCGTCGGCCCGCTCGGAGAGGCGCCGGGCCTCCTGCGAGGTGATCAGCCCGGCGTCGAGGGTCGAGACCTGCCGAACGCCCCGGAGCGTCCGGCTGAGGCGATAGCCGTCCTCGAACGACTCGCCCTGCCAGCCGCGCTCGATCTCGTCGGCGATGGCGTCGAGCCGGCGCGCGGTCATGTCGGCCAGCACCTCGGCCTCGCCCGGCCGCGACGCCGCCTCGGCATCGAAGGCGCCGGCCAGCACCGCCTGCTCGACCACGGAGCGGTCGTAGCGCGTGTGCAGGCCCTGCAGGATGCTCCGGAACGTCCGGGCCTCCTCGACGAGGCTCTTGAGCTGCGCCCCGGCGAATTCCGCGCCGGTGGAGAGCCGCAGGATCGCGCCGTCGGTGCCCTGGTCGATCAGGTAATCCTCGAGGGCGCGCTCGTCCTTCAGGTAGATCGCCCGGCGGCCGCGCTCGGCTTTGTAGAGCGGCGGCTGCGCGATGTAGAGGTGGCCGCGCTCGATCAGCTCCGGCATCTGCCGGAAGAAGAAGGTCAGCAGGAGCGTGCGGATGTGCGAGCCGTCCACGTCCGCATCGGTCATGATGATGATGCGGTGGTAGCGCAGCTTCTCCGGGTTGAAGCCCTCCCGGTCCGTGGAGGAGCGCCCGATCCCGGCGCCCAGCGCCGTGATCAGGGTGCCGATCTCGGCCGAGGACAGCATCCGGTCGGCGCGCACCCGCTCGACGTTCAGGATCTTGCCGCGCAGCGGCAGCACAGCCTGGAAGGTGCGGTCGCGGCCCTGCTTGGCCGAGCCGCCGGCCGAATCGCCCTCGACCAGCAGGATCTCGCATTTCGACGGGTCGCGCTCCTGGCAGTCGGCGAGCTTGCCGGGCAGCGAGGCGATGTCGAGGGCGCCCTTGCGGGTGGTGAGGTCGCGGGCCTTGCGCGCCGCCTCGCGGGCGGCCGCCGCCAGCGCCACCTTGGCGGCGATGGTGCGGGCCTCGCTCGGATGCTCCTCGAGCCAGGTGCCGAGCGTCGCGTTCATCACGCCCTCGACCGCCGG
>JAAIGE0101118246.1_pt1 | contig 11104 bp, 12 predicted proteins | sample 6487951 | NCBI WGS metagenome assembly JAAIGE01 (sample SAMN13974128, study PRJNA590717) | phyllosphere metagenome | biome: tomato field; feature: multiple bacterial spot infested tomato fields; material: tomato leaves; isolation source: leaves from tomato fields | host: Solanum lycopersicum ... | reverse complement strand
TCTCGAGCTGGAGGAAGGTCGTTCTCTCGCCCTGCTCGGTCGAAATGGCGCGGGCAAGACCACCTTGCTGGACACGATTGTCGGCGTGACCACCCACCATGGTGGAAGGATAGAGTTGGCGGGAAAGGACATCAGCCGCCACCGGCCGGAGCAACGTGCCGCCCTTGGCATTGGATGGGTTCCGCAGGAGCGTAATATCTTCCCGTCGTTGAGCGTGGAGGAAAACCTTAACGCGACATCCCGTCCCGGTCCGTGGACGCTAAAGCGCGTCTATCACATGTTTCCTCGGCTCCATGAGCGTCGCCGCAATTTCGGAAATCAGCTTTCCGGTGGCGAGCAGCAAATGTTGGCTGTGGCGCGCGCGCTGATGCTCAATCCCCGGCTGCTTCTTCTGGATGAGCCACTTGAGGGACTGGCCCCCATTATCGTCGATGAATTGCTGGCTGCGCTCCGACGCATCGTGACGGATGAAGGCATGTCCGCCATCATCGTAGAGCAGAAGGCACGCAAGGTTCTGCCATTGACGGATGATGTCATCGTGCTGGAGCGCGGCGCAGTCAGCTACAGGGGTAGCGCCGATGCCCTCCTGAACTCGCCGGAGGAACTCGATTCACACTTGAGCGTCGCCTGACGCAGTCTATTTCTTTTCCATTCCTTCCAGCCAGTACAGCTCATGAAAAGCCCCGCCAGCTGGTCGTCTGGCGGGGCTTTTCATGGCGGGATCGTTTCCAGCGGTGCGCAACGGCTCCACTGGAAACGCCTTGAATCGATCAGCTCTTGTTGGAGCGCCAGCTGTCTGCATAGTTCTCTCGGGCTTCGCGTGCGTAAGGCGTTGGAGACACACGAACGCGAATTTTTGCCTGTTTGTGCGGAGTTTCCGCAGAGGCTTTCTTGGAGCCGCCATCCGGCTCGCCCCAAACGAGTGTCAGGACGTCACCCACCTCGACATCGGCGTCGACGATACCGAGCGAAAGCATGCAGCGTTCATTGTAAGAATAACCATTGAACATGGACATACCCACGCGCTTGCCCTGATCATTCAAAATGAGATCCGCGCTGGTTGAGGCATAGTTTGGCTGTGGGAAGTCAATCCATTTGTAGTGGTCCTCACCCGGACGGAAAGCAGAAGCGATGACCTCAAGAACATCTTCGGCGTTCCATTCGAATGTCACTTTCTTGCGGTTCGTCGTACCCTTCAGCTTTTCAAGTGCCGCCTTACCGATGAAGTCATCTTTCTTCCAGCCAATGTAGAAGTCGTATCCCAACTCAAACGGCGTGACATAGTAATCCTCGATGTTATCGGAAACGTAGCTGCCACCGATGGCACCGGTTGCTTCATAGGAATCCGCGCCCAACCACTCTCTGTAGGCCTTCATCATGCCATCGCCCGTGTAAATGCCGGGCAGTGGTGACGGAATCCAGCCGGACTCGAGTGTGTTGGTGGAGTAGGCGCGACTGCCGCAACGCACGAGGTCGACGCCCGCCTCCTTGGCTGCTTCCAGTATGCACGAGAGGATGTAGCTCTTGTCTTCGTAAGGCCCCCAGATTTCCAGTCCCGGCGCGCCGGACATACCGTGGCGCAACGCCTGCACCTTCTTGGAGCCGATATTGATCCAGTCCACATGGAAGAACTTGATTTCCGGTACGGGACCGCGGTTCAGCTTCTCGAAAATCTTCGGCGCTTCCGGTCCCTGTATCTGGTAACGATAGTGAGTACGTAGCACACGCTCGCCTTCCGGCCGAGACGGCGAACGCGGGTCGTGCTTGATGCGGACATTCCACTTTCCGTATGCCGCGCAGAACATCAGCCAGTTCGATGTCGGTGCGCGGCCGACGAGGATGAACTTGTCCTGACGTTCCCGAAAAATGATGTGGTCACCAATAACATGGCCGTTTGGCGTGACCGGCACAAAATGCTTCGCACGATTGAGATCGAAATTCGAGAACGAGTTGATGCCGTGATAGGCGAGGAATTTCTCCGCGTCAGGCCCTTCTACGATCAACTCATCCATGTGATGCGACTGGTCGAACAACACGGCGGAGTGACGCCACGCAGCCTGTTCCGTGCGCCAGTTGCTGAATTCCGGGGCGACAACAGGGTATACATACATTCCCACAGGGGAATTCCGCAGACGCCCTACAATATCAGGGTTTTCCGTCAAAATATCATTCAGACTGCTATGGGCCATGGTCACTCCTCCCTAAGTGCAAGTTATAATGTATACATTTAGGCGCATCAAAAGAAAGAAAGCAAGTCCATATCTGAGAGAAAATTTGGGGGTCATCATTCACAACGAGCCAGAAAAGCGGCAGCGATCGAGAGAAATCATTTCCAGAAATTCTGCGTAGCAATGATACTGCGCGCCTGCGACAATCAAGCGACGCCTAACATGCTTACGTGATGTACTGTCAGGGTTCTTAGCGATGAATGATCGCGAGGCCTGGTATTTTTGCCAGGAGCTCTGGCTCCTCGCCAAAAATGTATTCCAGATTATGCCGAGCCGTCCGAGCGTGCTCGCGCGCGATCCATTCGGCACGCGAGCCTTCGCGAGCAGCAATAGCCTCGACCAGTGCACGATGCTGCGCCTGCGCAGAACGTAACGAACGGCGAAACGCCGCAATTTCAGTTTTGTCGGGAAGAAAAGCAGACGGCGATGCAAAGGGCAGAGAGCTCGCCCGGTTGACTTCACGGCGAACGATATCGCTGCCAGAGAGCGCGGCCAGTTGATGGTGGAAAAGTTCGTTCAACTCGGAATAGGCGTCAAAATCGACATCATCCGCTTCCACGCCGAAACAAGCATCCAGCCTGTCGACCGTATTGACAATCGCAGCTAGAGCCTCTGGCGAAACGCCCCGCTCCGCTGCCAGACGCGCAGCCGTGCCTTCCATAACACCACGCAATTCGATGGAATCGACAACATCGGAATAGCCGAAACGGCGCACGACGAAGCCACCATTCGGAAGCCTGTCCAAAAGCCCCTCTTCAGCCAGGCGTGACAGGGCTTCACGCACGGGTGTGCGGGAGATGTCCAGCTCTTCCGCCAACGACACCTCGAACAGCCTCATGCCGCCCGGTAGTTCTCCGCTAACAATCTTTTCCCGAAGCTCGATGACCGCCCTGCGGCCATGCGTTGCGGCATCGCTTGTTTTCATGCCTTTCTGACCTCGCGCAGCACCCATACTCGTCACGCTATAGCATTCCCGTCGAATTTCGCGAAGAAGCAACCGTCCCAGCATCACACAGGATAGCATGTATTCATTAATACGTCAAATACAGCCAAAATCAGCTATAATTCCTCAGAATTGCCATTTTATGTATCCATTTCGATTGACAAAAGCGATCCCTACGCGCTTGATTGGCGCGGGAGGAGAAAATCGTGACTGTTTTATTGCTTATTCCCGGTCTCGTTTCCGATTCGCGCATCTGGCAACAACTGGCCGATGACGCGCGGATGCCGACATTGCATGCCGATGTCACGCGGGACCGTTCCATTACAGATATGGGTCAGCGGCTACTGGAAGAAACGGATCACGACTTGATTGTGGTCGGTCACTCGATGGGTGGGCGCGTGGCACTGGAAATGGCCCGATTGATGCCATCGCGCATCAAGGCCCTTGTCCTTGCCAATACGGGGCACAGCCCCAAACGCGAGGGAGAAGAAATCAAGCGGCAGCAGATGATCGACCTCGGGCACAAGGATATGAATGAGCTGGCACGTCAGTGGTTACCCCCTATGCTCGACCCGGCACGCACCGGAGATAAAGCGCTGATCGAGCACCTCGATTCCATGGTCTTGCGTGCTGGCCCGAGAGTGCATGAGCGCCAGATCCGAGCCCTGATCGATCGTCCCGACGCTACGTCCTATCTGGGCATGATCACCTGCCCTGTGCTGTTGATTGCTGCCCGGCAGGATAACTGGAGCCCAATAGAACAACACCAGCAGATAGCAGATGCGGTTGGCGACGCTGAAATGGTTGTCATCGAAAACGCCGGCCATTTCGCGCCTGTCGAGCGACCGCAGGAAGTTTCGTCCGCCATTCTTGGCTGGCTGGATCGCAAATTTGGAGGAGATCATGGCTGAAACAAACACAATCCCGGACACCCCGTTGTTTGACAGGGCCGGATCGATCCGCGGTTACCGCATCAACAAGATGGCGATGGCGCTTAGCATTGCGGATAATCGGGAAGCATTCAAGGCCAACGAGGAGGCCTTTCTCGACCGCTATAAGCTGACGGCGGAGGAGAAAGCGGCCATCATGTCACGTGACTGGCACGAGATGGTGCGCCTTGGCGGAAATCTATTTTTTATCCTCAAAATAGCCGCTGTAGACCCCGTTCCGATCACGCAGATCGGCGCGGCGCAAGCGGGCATGAGCCATGAGGATTTCATCTACGAAAGACTGGGGAAAAAGCGCAATGGCTAAGATCATCGGCGGATTGGGAACGAGCCACGTTCCCTCGATTGGGGCTGCTCTGGACAAGGGATTGCGCGACACAGCTGACTGGAAGCCCTTTTTCGACGGATATGAAGTGGGCAAGGAATGGATGCGCGATGCGCGCCCGGATATTGCGGTGGTCATCTTCAACGATCATGGCAACACATTTTTCCTCGACCGCGTACCAACCTTCGCCGTTGGCGTCGCGGAGACCTATAATCCCGTGGATGAAGGCTGGGGGCCACGCGCCATTCCTGCTTTCGAGGGAGCGGTGGATTTCTCATGGCATTTTGTCGACACGCTGGTTGAGAACCATTTCGACCCACTGGTCTGCCGGGAAATCGAAGTCGATCACGGCCTTCAGGTTCCTATGGAACTCTTTTTCGGCAGGCCAGAGAATTGGCCGGTGAAGGTGCTGCCGATCTGGGTCAACACGATCCAGTATCCCATTCCCACACCGCAACGCTGCTGGGAAATGGGGAAGGTCCTGCGCAACGCCATCGAATCCTGGCCGGGTGACGAACGCGTCGTCATTCTCGGCACCGGTGGCCTTTCGCACCAGTTGCAAGGTGCGCGCGCTGGCTTCATCAATCAGGACGCCGACCGCGCATGGTTGGAGGGCATTGCCAACGACCCGGAGAAATACCGGTCCATGACCCGTGAGGATTATGTGGAACAGTTCGGTTCGGAAGGCGCAGAACTCATCATGTGGCTGGTCATGCGGGCGGCAATGAATCCGGACGTCAATCTGATCCACAAGCACTACCATGCCCCCGCTTCCATGACCGGAGCGGGCATGGTCGTGCTGGAAAACGCAGTCTAATGGCCATGTATTTCCTTATGCGGTGCCTTCATCACCAAGGACAGGATGCGGCGCGGGACGAACATCGTCCCGCCCATCGCGCCTGGGTTCAATCCGGCGGGGGCGGGCTGGCAATCGTGCTGATCGGCTCAGCCATGCTCGATGAGTCTGGTAATGGCATAGGCAACTTCGGCATTTTGCAGGCCGAAGGCCTTGAGCGCGCAAATGCCTTTGCCGAAGGCGATCCTTTTAATGCAGCTGGCATCGTGAAGCATATCGAAATGACCTCGCTGCCTGACACATTTCAGGCTCACCGCATCAGTGAGCCGATGACGCCTTCAAAATAAGAGTAGCATGGTCGCGACATGGCAGGACGCTGTATCGAGAATGCCTTCAGTGAAGGCCTAGCTCGCATTTAGCCTTTTGCGGAGAATATCGGAGACGATTTCGTCGAGGTCGTTTCCGGCGGAAACATCGCAAGCACCCATACGGTCCTGCACCTCGGCAATTTCATAGGCAAGCGCGCCGCGCAACCCCAGTGCGTTCAGCGTGGCGGCGCTTTCGCGCATTTCCGCCGCGCGCCGTTTGCCATGACGTGTCGTTCGTTCCATCTGATACTCGGCAAATGTCGGCCAGCCAAGACCGGGAAAAGATGCCGATAGCGACGAGACTATATCGTCAAAGCAACCGGAAGCCTTTGCCGCCAGCAACGTCTCAACCGTGATCGCTTCCAGTCCTTTGACAAAAAGCGAACGCACCATTTTGATTGCTGTCGCGGCACCCACTTGCGAACCCGCAATGGAGGCTGCAAAACCGAGCTCTGCCAGTTCCGGTAAGAAAAGCGCCGCATGGTCGCCAGCGATCAGCACCGGCGTCTGATGTTTTTTCGGATATACCGGCGCCATCACGGCCATATCGAGATAACGCGCGCCCGCTGCTTCAACGGCAGCGGCGGTTTCCCGCTTCCGGTCGGGCGAAACGGAATTGATGTCGATGAGGACCTGCCCCTGCCGCAAATGCCCAAGAAGCGGCAGAACAGCCACAAGGCTCTGGTCTGCGGTAACGGCACTGAACACCCAATCCGCATCAGCCAGTCCAGATATGTCGACAGGCATTGCGCCACGTTGTGCCATGGCGATACGTATCACCCCATCATCCCTGTCAAGCAACACGTCATAGGCGATGACGGACACCCCTTGCGGGGCCAGACCTTCGTGAAAAGCCTGCGCCGCTTCACCATATCCAAGAAAACCGATTTTCATGACAGTCTCCGCTACTTGGCAAACACCACCGTCTTCTGCTTGTTGATCAGGACACGATCTTCCAGATGCCAGGTTACGGCACGCGCCAGAACGCGCCGCTCGATATCGCGGCCCTTGCCGACAAGCTCTTCCGGCGTATCGGCATGGCTGACCGGCTCCACATCCTGGCAGATGATCGGCCCCTCATCCAGATCGCCGGTGACGTAGTGGGCGGTCGCGCCAATCATCTTCACCCCGCGCTTATGCGCCTGATGGTAGGGTTTTGCGCCCTTGAATCCCGGCAGGAACGAGTGGTGAATGTTAATGCAGCGCCCGGACAGGTATTCGGAAAAATCATCCGAAAGGATTTGCATATACCGCGCCAGCACGATCAACTCAGCGCCGGTCTCTTCGATGATTGCCTTGATCTTTGCCTCCTGCTCGGACTTTTCGTCCTTCGTGATAGGCAGATGGTGGTAGGGAATGCCTTCCATCAATGTCAGCGTCAGCGCCTCCTTGGGATGGTTGCTGACGATACCGACAGCTTCGATGTTTAATTCACCGATGCGCATTCGGTAAAGCAAATCCCCAAGACAATGATCGAACTTGGAAACGAGCAATAGAACCTTGCGTTTCTGTCCGGCGGGCCGAAGCTTCAAATCGAGATCATAGGCTTGCTCATCCCGTTTCAGCGCAACGCGAATTGTCTCAAGGGGAGCCTCCATGCTGAAGGCAACACGCATGAAAAACATACCCGTTTCCGGGTCGTCGAACTGATGCGCCTCGAAAATGTCGCCGCCATGCTCTGCGATCCGCGTGGCAATGGCCGACACGATGCCGCTGCGGTTATTACAACGCAGCGTCAGAATATAATCCGTCATGAAATTCCTCCATTGCGGGCCCTGTTGCACTCGACTTATGCAAATATCTCGCCATCGAAAAGTTTACGTGCCGTGCGTAATACAGCCGCGTTCGTGACTGCCCCCTCCCGCACGGTCACGATCACACTCATTTCCCCGGTCGGATGCTCGACCGAAATAAGAACCTCGTCGCCTTCATCTACCTTTGCCAGATCCGCTGCCGGTCCGGTTTTCAACAGGCAGGCGGTGGCGACACTGACCGCGCCAAGGACACCGATCGCATCGTGGCAACGATGCGGAATGAAGGTCCGGGTGGAAATTGCGCCTCCGTTTGCAGCAGGCGAAACCATCGTCATCTTGGGAACAGACTTGGCCGTGACATCACCGAGGTTCATCAGCGGCCCCGCCTTCAGCCGAATGACCTCCAGCCTTGCCCGCAGCCTTTCGTCTGCTTCAAGCGCCTCCGGTGTTTCCGTACCAAGAATGCCCATGTCGGATGCCTTCATCACGACACAGGGCATACCGTTATCGATCAGCGTGCATTCAACGCCGTCGATAATGTCGACTTCGTTGCCTGTCGGCAGCAACGCTCCGCAACTGGAACCCGCCGTATCGGCAAAGGTAATCGGCACCGGCGCTGCGGTTCCCGGTACGCCGTCTATGCGTGCATCGCCGGAATAGGTGACCTGCCCACCGGGGGTTTTAACCTTGGCGATGGCAATCTGGCCGGTATTTTCCATGAAAATACTGACTTCAGTTTCACCCTCATTGGCTTTCGCCAACCCTCGCTCGATTGCAAAGGGCCCGACACCTGCAAGGATATTGCCGCAGTTTTGTCCGTCGCTGACGGTGGCCTGATCGACGAAGACCTGAAGAAACAGGTAATCTACATCGGCCTCCGTTCTGTCTGACGCTTTGACGACCGCCACTTTGGAGGTGAGCGGGTTGGCACCTCCCATACCGTCAATCTGGCGCGCGTCCGGAGAGCCCATCATGCGCAGCAGAAAGTCGTCCCGATCCGGTGGCAGATCGCTGGCCAGAAAATACCCTCCCTTGGACGTGCCGCCGCGCATCCACATGCACCGCACACCATCTCTGGCAGACCTTCCGGTGGTGTCAGACATATTTCAGTCCTCTCTCGGCCAGCCGCTTGCGCATGTCATAAATATCAAGGCCTAATTCACCCGCAGCCAGCCTTTTGCGTTTCGCGTCTTCCGCGGCGACACGCGCCTGCGCCTTTGCCGCAACCTCTTCCGCTTCCTCGCGGCGCACAACGCAAACGCCGTCGTCATCGGCAACGATCACATCGCCCGGATTGATCAAAGCGCCTGCGCAAACCACCGGCACATTGATAGAGCCCAGCGTTTCCTTGACCGTGCCCTGAGCAAAAACGGCCTTGGACCAGACGGGAAATTCCATATCCGTCAAATCCGCGACATCGCGGACGCCCGCGTCAATGATGAGACCCTTGCAGCCGCGTGCCTGTGCAGACGTTGCCAGTAAATCGCCGAAGTAGCCATCTTCGCAGGGACTGGTCGGTGCCAGCACCAGAATATCGCCTGCCTGCAATTGTTCGATGGCCACATGCACCATCCAGTTATCACCTGGCGGAGAGGAAATCGTCACGGCGCTGGCCGCCAACCGCGCACCGGAATAGATCGGCCTCATGTAACTGGCGAGCAGGCCCTTTCGTCCCTGCGCCTCATGCACGGTAGCGACGCCGCAGGCGGCAAGCCGCTCTACAACGGACGCATCGGCGCGGTTGATATTCTGTACGACCACACCCATCACAGTTCATCCACGGTGCGAGGAAAGACGGATTGAAAACCCTCGGCATGGGTGGACTTGCGCCCGCCGGACTGGCCACCCGAATTACGCATGAAATGGTTCCCCCGATTTTCCGCAACATTCCTGTAATAGTGCCAAAGGTGCTCCTGCCCCTCCATGCACTGGATTGCGGCCCACTTCTTTTCCCATACCGGCGATATGTCGAGAAAGACATCCGGCTTCCATTCCATCTGCTCGGTCTGGTGCGGTTCGAACAGATAAAGCTGTGGCGCCCCAAGTACCTTTTCGCCCGGATTATGACCCCATGCCTGCGCGATCATCCGCGCTTCGATGGCGATCTGGGTCGCATACATGTGGTCGGTGTTGTAGGGGTCCCATTTGGAATGGCTGAGCATGAATTCCGGCTGAACTTTTCGGATCACATCGACGATGCGGTATTTGGCATCCCGGTCCACTTCCAGCGGGTAATCGCCCAGGTCGAAAAACTGGATATCATGGACATTGAGTGCCTTGGCTGCGTTCTCCGCCTCGGTTCGGCGTCCGGCCTTGACCTTTTCCAGCGTCATCTTAGGCTGTTTCCACAGCTTGGCGCTCTCGCCGCGCTCGCCGTAAGACAGGCAGAGCACGGTCACATCGTATCCTTTTTCGGCATGAAGCGCGATTGCGCCCCCACATCGCCAGACGAAATCCGCCGAATGCGCGGAAATCACAAGTGCTGTCTTTGCCATGGTTCAATCCTTCCTGCCGTGTGAATGTGGGGCCGCCAGCGCTGCATTGGCAGGCGGCGTGCCATGTGTGTGAAAAGTCTCGATTGTCTTGAGGCCCCACGCCTGCCCCTTTTTGCGCTCCGTTTCCGTCCAGGTCACGGTCGGCCAGTCGGGTCGCAGGATCAGCCGTGCTCCGGCATTGGCAAGTTCCACGCGGTTGCCGGCAGGTTCCCAGACGTAGAGAAAGAAGGTGCCTTGAATGGCGTGCTTGTGCGGGCCCGTTTCGATGTGAACGCCGTTTTCGAGGAAGATATCGGCCGCGCGCAAAATATCCTCGCGCTGATCGACGGCGTAGGTCAGATGATGAAAGCGGCCCCTCGTGCCGGTATGGTCCTGCGAATAGGCAATGTCATAGCTCTTGTTGTTGACGGTGAACCAGCATCCCCCAAGCCTTCCATTGTCCAGTTGAATCTGCTCCGTCACCCGGCTGCCGAGCGCCTTGGTCATGAAATCACGGATGGCTTCCACGTCGGTTGCCAGCAGGTTCAGATGATCCAGCCTGCGCGGGCAGACCCCTCGCCCATGATATCGCTGGGCAATGTTCTTTAAGGCGGGCCGCTCTTCCGGCGGTGCCTCGTAGATATTCGTGTCATAATAAAGCTCAAAAACATGTCCGTCAGGATCGGAAAACCGAAACGCGGGGCCATGACCAGCGTCTCCCTCCACCCATCCGAGCGCACATCCCATATCCTCGATCACCTTGACCCGCCGCTCCAGCGCCTCTGGTGACGAAGTGCGATAGGCGACATGACCGATACCCGTCGTGTGATGCCGGGTGAGCCTCAGCGTATGGAATTCATAGTCGTCAAAGGCACGCAGATAAGCGCTATCGCCTTCAATGCGGCTCGGCGTCAGACCATAGACACGGGTGAAGAAATCAAGGCTTTCCTCGAACCTGTTCGTATAAAGCTCGACATGACCCAGATGCGCCACGTCGAAACACGGCTCTGCCATCGTGTCTTCTCCTCCCTGCGATATGCAATTTTCGAACAAGGTCAGCAGATCGTCCACGCCGCTTGCATGCGTGTAGCAATCGCCCGTTCTTCTGAAATCCAGGATGACCCGCCTGTATTCTTTACAGGCGGGTCAGCAGACTATCGGATCAGGCGAAATTTACCGTCTTGGTTTCAAGGTAATTTTCCAGCCCTTCAATACCGCCTTCGCGACCGACACCGGATTGCTTCACACCACCGAACGGCATGGTCACAT
>JAAIGE0100165973.1_pt1 | contig 11105 bp, 8 predicted proteins | sample 6487951 | NCBI WGS metagenome assembly JAAIGE01 (sample SAMN13974128, study PRJNA590717) | phyllosphere metagenome | biome: tomato field; feature: multiple bacterial spot infested tomato fields; material: tomato leaves; isolation source: leaves from tomato fields | host: Solanum lycopersicum ... | reverse complement strand
ACTTTGCTTGCGTCTGTTGTTTACCGATGACGGCCAGACCCGCAAGGTCTATAGGATAATCATGGAAAGTGATGGAAAAAACCTCCGCCGTGGCTGGACCACGGGCACCTGCGCTGCCGCTGCGACGAAAGCCGCGTGCCAAGCGCTTGTTTCCGGGGAGTTTCCTCATCTTGTCGAGATCGAACTTCCAAGCGGCGCCAGAACTGCCTTTGCTTTGGCAACGGAGGCGAGAGGCGTTGATTTCGCTCGCGCAGGGATCATCAAGGACGCCGGTGACGATCCCGACGTGACCCATGGTGCGTTGATCGAAAGCACGGTTCGTAAGGCTGTCAAAGGAAATGGCATCAGCTTCAAGGCTGGCAGAGGTGTGGGGACGGTCACGCGGCCCGGTCTGCCGTTGTCGGTGGGAGAACCAGCTATCAACCCCGTTCCACGAAAGATGATTGCGGCAGCGATCCAAGAGGTCGTTGGAAAGGATGCAGATTTCGAAGTCGAAATTTCCGTTCGTGACGGCGAAAAGCTGGCCGAGAAAACTCTGAATGGCAGGCTCGGGATTCTTGGTGGAATATCCATTCTCGGCACGACCGGCGTGGTCATTCCGTTTTCCTGCTCCGCATGGATCCACTCGATCTGGCGCGGGATCGACGTTGCGCGCGCCGAAGGGCTGACTCATCTTCTTGGCGCAACCGGCAACGCCTCGGAAAAGGCGGGGCAGGCGTTATACGGTCTGCCGGAAACCGCCCTGATCGACATGGGCGATTTTATTGGCGGGATGCTGAAATATCTACGCAGCCATCCCGTGGAGAAGGTAACGGTAGCCGGTGGCGTCGCGAAAATGACCAAGCTCGCTCAGGGCATGCTGGATGTTCACTCCAAGCGTGGCTTGGCCGATCTCGACGCCTTGGCCGCACTGGCAATCGAGGCTGGCGCGAATGAGGCGCTGGCGGCTGATATACGTCAGGCCAACATGGTTGCGCACGCCTTCGCTATAACAGAGGAAGCGGGTATCGATCTGGGTGCCATCGTTGCGCAAAAGGCCTGGGTCACGGCAGCGTCTGCGCTGAAAACTTCGGAAATATCGCTCGATATTCTCGTCTTCGACCGGGACGGCCAACTGAAGGGCCGCACCGGCTCAACACCGTCGGATTATCCTTCCGCGCTTGCCTTCGGTGAGCGAAATCGTCTGACATAATCCGTGCTGTAGAGTGCGCTTTCGCGGAAATCCGTAGAGCCCAGTCCTCGGCCAACAAAAATCATCGCTGTCCGCTCGACCGGCTCTTCCGCCAGCTTCGTTTCGATATCTGCAAGTGTTCCGCGAATGACCCGTTCTTCCGGCCAAGAAGCGCGCACGACAATCGCAACAGGACAGTCGGCACCATACAGCGGCGTTAGGTCTTCCACGACCTGCCCAATCGCATGAATAGCGAGATGGATCGCAAGCGTTGCACCTGTTGCGCCGAATGCTTTCAGATTTTCGCTTTCAGGCATTTTGGACGCACGCCCGGAAACACGTGTGAGTACGAGGCTCTGCGCCACTTCCGGCATGGTGAGCTCACGCTTTAACGTCGAAGCAGCGGCGGCGAAGGAGGGGACGCCGGGGGTGACAGTATAATCGAGGCCGAGACGCTCCAGACGGCGGATCTGCTCGCCCATTGCGCTCCAGACCGAAAGATCTCCAGAATGAAGGCGAGCAACATCTTTGCCATCGCGGGCAGCCGCAGCGAATTCCGCTTCGATCTCATCCAGTGACAAGGCAGCCGTGTCGACAATGCGTGCGCCTGGCGGGCAGTAATCGAGAAGCGCCTTCGGCACCAGAGAACCCGCATAAAGGCAGACCGGGCAGGCAGCGATGAGATCGCGCCCGCGAACCGTAATAAGATCTGCGGCACCGGGGCCAGCGCCAATGAAGTGAACCGTCATTTCGTATCTCCAGAAGTGGCAAAGGCCACTGTAATATCGCCAATCACCATACGCGGAGCGATGAGCTTCGAGCCTTCACCCAAGGCTGCGAGCGCGGAAGCCTCGCTGACGCTTGGTGAAGCAGCATGTGCCAAACTCACCGTTGAGCAGGTCGATGTGCGCCTACCCGCCGCATCGAAATCCGCCTGCGCAACGACGACAAAGGCCATGTTGAGCTTTGTCGCCGCTTCCAGCAAACCCGACTCATCCGCCTTGATTGGAGCCGTTGCTATGAATTCGAAGCTTAACCCATGCGTCTCGGACGCCTGTTTCAACGCAGCAATGACAGCCTCCGCGCCGACACCCCGGCGACAACCAATCCCGGCAACGATCACGGCATATCCTTCGGCTTTACCCAAGCCCATTGCGTTACCGGCATGGCGGGACGCCAGCCCTGCATCTGCCCGACTGGCGACGCCCGCGAGACCTCAACCCTGATCAACGAACCACCCAGCCGCGCTTGCGCAGAGAGCAGCACCGCCTCCATTTCCAGCGTCACGGCATTGGCGACGAGCCGTCCTCCCGGCTTCAAGGCGCTTATCGCCCCATCCATGACCCCATCTTCGCTTCCACCGCCACCGATGAAGATTGCATCCGGCAAGGGAAGCCCTTCGAAAGCATTAGGCGCCGCTCCGATGACGACTTCCAGCCCAGGCAAGCCGAACATTTCGGCATTGCGCGTGGCGCGTTCCGCTCGCTCGATGTTTTGCTCGATGGCAATGGTTCGCAGCGAAGGATGAGCCAGCATCCATTCGATACCAATGGAACCGGAGCCCGCCCCGATATCCCACAGCAACTCACCATGCCGCGGCGAGAGCGAGGACAAGGTTACCGCCCGGATTTCCCGCTTGGTCATCTGCCCGTCGTGTTCGAAGAGGCCATCCTCCAACCCGCTGGCAAACGGCAATATCCGCGCCCTTTCATCAGCCACAACGTCAATCGCGATGACATTGAGCGGATCGACAGCGGACAACGAAAAGTCCGAGGCTTTGACCTGCCGCACCTTCTCACGTTCGCCCCCCAGGGCTTCAAGCAGAAAAAAAGTCGAGCGTCCAAACCCCGTTTGTTTGAGCAGTCTAGCAATAAGAGCCGGGGCATCCGCATCCGAAGTCAGGGCGATGACCCTCGCACCCGGATGAAGATGCGGGCGAATGAGATCAATCGAACGACCGTGCAATGAGACGCATGCCGTCGTCTGTAACGCCCAGCCAAGGCGCGAGGCCGCCAGGGAAAACGCGGAGGGGGCCGGATATGTCACGACCTCGGCGGCATCGATTTGCCTCAGCAGCGTGACGCCCACGCCGTAAAAGAACGGATCACCGGACGCGAGGACGCAGACCTTTTTTCCCGAATGTGCAACCACATCCGTCATGCTGGAATCGAACGGCACCGGCCAGACACGCGCCTCGCCCCTGATCGCCGCTGAGGCTAGCTTAATATGACGCTCTCCACCGAAGACAACGTCTGCTTCCTCGATTGCCCGACGCGCATCGTCTCCCAACCCGCCGAGGCCATCTTCTCCGATCCCAATAACAGACAGCCATCGCGAACGCTTTTCAGTGGCGGAGCCTGTTGTTCCGGCATATTCAGAAGCCATGACACGCTCCATACTCATTCTCGGTGGCACGGCGGATGCCCGCCTTCTTGCTGGAAAACTCAGTGATGAAGCGGACTACAGGCTTCTGCTTTCCATGGCTGGTCGTACTAGAGATCCGGTAAAGCAGCCCGTACCTGTCCGCATTGGCGGCTTCGGCGGTGCGGAAGGACTTGCATCCTTTATCCGCTCGGAAGGTTTTGATTTGTTGGTGGACGCCACCCATCCCTATGCCGCCCGCATTTCCGCCAATGCCGTTAAAGCGGCAAAATTTGCGAATGTGCCTCTGGTCACGCTGGCCCGCGCGGCCTGGATGCCTATGGAGGGCGATCTCTGGGTGAATGTGCCAGACGTCGGACAGGCCGTTGTCGCTCTCGGAAGCGACGCCAAAACGGCTTTCCTCGCCCTTGGGCGGAAGGAACTTCTGCCCTTCGAAACGGCACCCCAGCACAGCTACCTTATTCGTAGTGTCGACCCCGTCGAGCCGCCGCTTTCGCTGCCACATGCGCAATACATCACCGCACGCGGACCGTTCGCACTCAGAGACGAAATCGCCATGCTGAAGGACCACGGCATCAAGATGATCGTTTCGAAAAACTCGGGCGGAATGGCGGCTTACGGAAAAATCGAGGCTGCGCGTGCGCTTCGGATTCCGGTCATCATGATCGACCGGCCACCTTGTGGAGAGGGAGAATCGGTTCCGGATATCGAGACTGCGCTGACCGCCATCCGCCATCAGCTTTCCCTTTTGGAAAATCGCGGTGAGTAAACAATAGGCTCTTTGTTCTGCCGCTCGATGATGCGGGTCTCGGTGGACCCGACGATGATGCAGGTCGACATATCCGCCATATCGCTAGATGCCTGCGAAAGCGGAACGACGCGAATGCGTTCATCGACCCGGCCCGCTGCGCGACCGAAAATGACGGGCACCGAGCCAGGCAGGTGGGCACGCAGCACATCGAAAGCCGTCGTCAACTGATGTGGGCGGGCTTTACTGACCGGATTATAAAAGGCCATGACGAAACCGGCATCTGCCGCCGCCGCCAACCGTTTTTCGATAAGCGACCAAGGCTTCAGATTATCGGACAGCGAAATGGCGCAGAAATCATGCCCAAGCGGCGCGCCGGCTTTTGCCGCCACCGCCAGCATTGCCGTTACACCGGGAACGACCGAGAAATCGATATCGCGCCACTCTGCCGGACCGCTTTCAATCGCCTCACACACCGCTGCCGCCATGGCGAACACACCGGGATCACCGCCCGAGACCACGCAGACCTTGCCGCCAGCGGCGGCTATCGTCAATGCTGCCTCGGCTCGGGAAATCTCCTCGCGATTATCCGATGCGTGGCGGCGTTGGTCGGCACGGAGCGAAAGCCTGTCGAGATAGGGAATATAGCCGAAGAAATCTTCTGCTTCCTCCACTGCAGCCAAAGCTTCGGGCGTGATCTGAGCGATATTCCCGGGGCCCAAACCAACAACAGTGAGACGACCGCTCAAGATACATCTCCAGCCGGGCGATCTTTCCAGCCGGGCACGAGAACCAGCGAGAAATAGGGCGCTGGCGAAGAGTCACGCTCGACAAGCCGTATCGCATGGCCGTTTGCCATCGTACCGCGCTCCACATAAAGCGCGCCTTCCAGCTTGCCTGCTTTTTCCAGCGCACGACGGATCTTTGGCAGGTTGCGGCCCACCTTCATGATAACCGCGCCATCCGTGCCGGAAAGCCGATGAAACAGCGTGTCTTCATCCAGTGTACCCGGCAGAACGCTCAATATGTCATCACCCTGCACCAGCGGCAGTCCCGTCATGGACCAGCAACCGGACATCGCCGTGATGCCTGCAACGACCTCCGCCGGATAATTCGGCGCCAATCGAAGATGCAGATGCATGTAGGAGCCGTAAAACAGCGGGTCTCCCTCCGATAGCACAGCGACGGTACGACCAGCATCCAGATGAACGGCAATTTCGCGCGCAGACTGGTCGAAAAACGCAGCAATAGCGCCGCGATAATCATCGCCATTCTTGTCGCTCTCGACCGTGACAGGATAGACCAGCGGCATCTCCAGCGTACCCGGGCGGATAAAGCTTTCGACAATGCCTCGCCCGTTACCTTTACTACCTCTCTTGCAGAAAAAGGCGATGACATCTGCATTCTCGATGGCGCGAACGGCTTTCAGGGTCAGAAGATCGGGATCACCGGGGCCGGTACCCACGCCGATAACCCTGCCCTTTAGAGCCTTCTCTGGCGTCGGATCGAAAAGTGCGGCACTCATAGGCCAGCCCTCGCGATGGCATTGATTGCTGCGGCCGTCATGGCGGAGCCGCCCATGCGGCCTTTGACGATGGCATAGGGAATGCCGAGCGTGCTTTCCTCCAGCGCATCCTTGGATTCCATGGCGCCCACGAAACCGACCGGCATGCCGATGATAGCGGCGGGGCGGGGAGCGCCTCTTTCGAGCATTTCAAGCAGATAGAACAGCGCAGTCGGTGCGTTCCCGATAGCGACAAGCGCGCCGTCTAGCTGATCGGCCCAGAGATCAAGGGCGGCAGCAGAGCGCGTGTTGCCAACGGCTTTCGCCAAATCCGGCGTGCGCGGATCGCGCAAGGTGCAGATCACTTCGTTTTTGGCCGGCAGACGTGCATGCGTTACGCCATGTGCCACCATATTGGCATCGCAAAGAATTGGCTTACCCTCAGCCAGAGCGCCGCGCGCGGCGGAAACGAAGTCAGGAGAGAACCGAAAATGCTGCGCCGCCTCCACCTGTCCGCAGGCATGGATCATGCGAATGGCAATATCCGCCTGTTCAGGCGTGAAGGCACTTAGATCTGCCTCCTCACGAATGATGGCAAAGGAGCGCTCGTAAATCGCATCGCCATTACGGATATAGTCGTAAGTCGTCATCTCTCATCCTGTCGGAGCGCCTCGACAACCCGTGCTTTACCCAAGCGGGAAAGCAGAGCGCGGGCATTTTCTCCGGGCTTATGTTCTTTTTCGTAAAGGCGGGCAAGCCGCGAAAGCGCGGCCTTTTGTTCTGAGAAGGGCAAAACGCTATCCGCTGCGGCAGAAACCTTGGTGGAATATCCAAACGCCAGTCCATCCGCAGTGCCGGAAAAGGACAGGAGCGCCGCCGAAGGATGGGCGCAACCTTTGCCACAACCGGAAAGATGCAGTGTGAACGATCCGTCCAGTATTTGCGCACATTCGGTTGCCGCAAACTCCGCCAGCTCACGGACGGGCGCGAATGCGGATGCGCAGGCGGGCGAGCCGGGGCAGACGGCAATGGCAGAACGCGGATCATTATCTTTGAAGATGAAACCGGCTTCTTCGGCATAGTCGAGTAGGGTGGCGCAAGCCTCTTTCATTCCAACGAAATAGAGAGCGTGCATGGGTCCGGGTCGAACCGACTTAACGTTCAGTTCTGACGCTCTCTGGCATAGCGCGGACAGCGCCTGGGCTGGAAGTTGCCCGAATGCGGGCGTGATGACGGCGGCGGAGAGATCGGATTTCAGGGATTGAATTCGAGCTTGGTGGGGTTGGTCTGCCCCCCTCTGTCCTATATCCAGAAACCATCTTCCACAAAGCCGCCGTACCGTCTCAATATCTAGCTCGCGCCCACGCGCAGTTGACCCCAACTCAGCAAGGTGAGACAGAAGTTCGACGACGCAATCAGCAGCATTTTCCGTTTGCACGACACCCGCAAACAGAGCATTCGCTTCATTCCCACCCAGCATCAATTGCCAAACGACACCGCCCTCAAGCTTGATGGCCTTCAACCGGATATCTGCAAGCAGGTCTCGCATCGGAGCCAGCCCGCCACCATCAACGATGACCGACATCTTGGCCGCCAGCTTCTCATCAAGACCCATCACCATGGCTCTGTGAGATATGCTATGAACGATAAGGCTTGGATCGGCGATCTCACTGCCATCCACGCTAGCAAGGGGCGACGTCTCCACCGCCAGCCCCTGTCTCAGCGGAAAGCCAAGCGCCATAACATCATGCTCAAATGCAATGGCACTTTCCGCCGTCAGACCACGAAACTGAAAGCTGCCCCGCGTAGTGATATCCACCAGCCCGTTACCGTGATGAACGGCAAGATCGCAAAGCCTTGCCAAGTCATTTGGAGAAAGATCGGCGGTAAAAGCGACGCGCGACAAAAGCCCGTCGCCCGTCTGCATTGGCGCGGAAAGAGCGGGGCAGGTGCCTCTGCGAGAGAAGGGCTGGATACCAGGGAGGGCGCTCACACTGAGACCCTTTCGGTTTTCGATGCAATCAGCATTTCCAGTTCCGCATCCACTGCGTTGCGGCGGCTGTGCCAGAGATTGCGGCGGCGGGCGGAAAGGAAGCGTCGCGCCATGACTTCCGCCGCTTTGGGGTTCTCCCTCAGAATAAAATCGCGCACCTCTTCATTGCCGAAATAGGCATCGTAAAGCGCCTCGATCAAAGAGGAGGAAACGGCATGCGTCGTTTCGGCAAAACCAATCAGCCGGTCAACGGTTTCAGCAAATTCGGCAGCACCGCGTGGGCCATGCCGCATCTGTCCGGCGATCAAGCGCGGATTGACCGCACGGGCCCGCACCACACGGGTAATGGCTTGCGCAATGGAACGCGCACGCGGACGTGCCGGATCGGTGGTGTCCAACGCCACGACATCTGCCGACTGCCCAAGCCTCGCCTTGGCGGCTGCGAATCCGCCTATAAAGGCAACGTCCGATGAACCATCCAGCAGATCTCGACCCGGATCGTCACCGGAATGGACGAGAAGTTCAGCCTTCTCGACCTGCGTGACGAAGCCCGGGTCGAAGAAGATACCTAGGCCATCGGCACCGCCAAAGGCGTGGCTTGCCGTGTCCAGATAGGTCTGTCCCAATTCCTCCCGTTCGTCCCATTCCCCGCTCGCCAGCTTCTCCTCGATGCCTGCGCCGTACGTGCCTGGAGCGGAGCCGAAAATTCGGGCCGGAATCCGGCCAAGAGAGGCGGTTTCTTCTGCTAAAGGATTATCTCCGGGTGCTTCCTCGCGCGCGGCAATGGTTTTCGCTGCTGCATCAAGGAGCGCAATCAGCGCAGGGAACATGTCGCGAAACAGGCCGGAAATGCGGAAAGTAACATCCACACGCGGACGTCCGAGTGCAGCGGGCGGCAGAACTTCGATACCGTTTACGCGGCCGGTCGCCTGATCGTAGATGGGTCTTGCGCCCATGAGATGAAGCGCCTGCCCCACATCTTCTCCGCCATTGCGGAGCGATGCAGAACCCCAGAGATCGAAGACCATATGCCTCGGCCAGTCGCCATGGCTCTGGAGGTAATTGCGTAACACCTCTTCTCCCGCCATGCGGCCCAGCTCGAATGCCGTGGGTGTGGGCATGGTCCGTGGATCGGCGGCATAAAGATTACGCCCCGTCGGCAGCACATCCAGCCGACCGCGCGCTGGCGCGCCGGAGGGTCCGGACGGAATATGTATTCCGTTGAGCGCGGCAAGGAGTGATGCCTTTTCCTGCGTAGCGCTTTCCCTGCGGAGAGGATCGGCCTCATCCGGCGCGCACCGACCGAAGACGTGCTGCCCATCCTTGATGGCGAAATCCTTGAGATCGCAAAGAAATGCATCGATGCGCGTCAGAGCGGAGTCCGCATCGTCCTGCGTTCCGATCCCAGCATCCGCGGCAAGACCCGTCTCGAACGCTTTCTCGACGATCAGCTTTGCAAGCCGATCCCGGCGGCGGCGGTCAAGGCCATCGGCTTGAGCATACTCATCGACCAACTGTTCCAAAGTGGCCTGATCCGGTGAAAGACCCGCCTCGACCAGCACCGGTGGAACGTGTCCGATGGTCACCGCAGAAATGCGGCGCTTGGCAACGGCGGCTTCACCGGGATTGGAGACGATGAAAGGATAGATGACTGGCAACGATCCGGTAACGATCTCAGGGAAACAGTTCTCCGACAAAGCCACGGTTTTTCCGGGCAGCCACTCCAGCGTTCCATGCGCGCCGACATGGATAACGGCATGAGCATCGAAATCTTCTAGCATCCATGCGCCGAAGGCCACGAGCGCATGCCTCGGTGGCAAGGCCGGGTCATGGTAATCCTCGCGCCGATCCAATTGGCGCCCGCGATCCGGCGCGAGTGCTACGGCGACGGATCCGAATCGGGCAGCGCGGAAGTGAAATTCTTCGCCGAAAATCGCTTCATCTTCGCCTGCGTCGCCCCACGTGCCGTCCAGTGCGGCACGTGATTCGGTTGGCAACCTATTTAAAAAATCGCGGTAGCGCTGCACTTCAAGCGTCGCGGTTTCGCCCTCGATCCGATCAAGCAACTCCCGGGAACTTGCCGGAATATCCTCTACCGCATAGCCCGCATCCTGAAGATCGCGCAGCATTTCCAATACACTTTGTGGCACGTCCAGACCGACGGCATAGCCCGTGCGACCCGGAGCAGCGCCCGGATAATCCGGCATCAGGACGACGATACGCCTTTCAGCCGCGGTCGCGCTTTTGAGACGCAGGAATGCGGCAATGCGGCTCGCGACCTGCGAGACACGATCTGGCTCGGGCGCATTGATGAGCCCCTGCCGTCCATCGAGATTGGCTTGCTTGAAGGAAATTGCCCCGGCCAGAATTCGACCGTCCAGTTCCGGCAGAACCACGTGCATAGCCAGATCGGAGGGGTTGAGCCCTCTGCTGTTTTCCGCCCAGCCATCGCGACGTGTCGTTGCCATGATGACTTGGAAAACAGGAACACCCAGCCGGTCGAACAGGGTGTGGCCGTCGTCATCCGTCTGGCTGGCAAAGGCCGTGGCGGTGATGATCGCGTCCGGCTTTAACGGTGAGAGCGTGCCCTCCAGAAAGTGGATAGCATCACCATCTTTCAGACCGCTTACGAAAATTGGTAGCGGCGCGAAGCCGCGTGACCGCAGTTCCTCAAAAAGGGCGTCGATCGGCGCAACATCCACAGCCAGCAGCATGGAGCGATAGAAGAGGATCGGTAATATAGCGGCGTTCGGCGCATGCGCTTGAAGCGCGTCCGTCATATCCACAACACCTTGACCGGGAAGGTAAATGCCGGATTTTGGCAGCGGTTCGGGCGAGAGGTTCGGCCAGACGCCATTTTTGACGAAAGCCGCGAGACCTTCCGAAAGAAGCCGCATGTTGTGCGAACCGCCTTCACGAAAGAATGACAGGATAGCCATCAACGTTCGATGATCGACGGTGGAGGCTATCTCAAGCTTCTCGTCCCTCTCACTGCACTCGCCAGGCAAAAGCACCAGCTTGATGCCGCGTTTGCGCGCCATCCGCTGAAGCTGATCGACACCATAGCGCCAGCGATCGGCACCCCCGAGAATCCGGATAAGGATCAGCTTTGCATGTTCCGCCGTCTTCTCGATCCAGAGATCGACGGACATTGGGTGGCGAAGTTCAGAAAGGTTTGCCGAACTCAGCGATACCACCCCATCCTCTGGCCACGCTCGCTGCATACCCGCGAGGTCGCTGGAGGAAAAGGATAACACCACCACATCCGCCCGCGGCTGGTTGAGATCAACCGGCTCTATCAGGTCGT
>JAAIGE0100643547.1_pt1 | contig 11113 bp, 14 predicted proteins | sample 6487951 | NCBI WGS metagenome assembly JAAIGE01 (sample SAMN13974128, study PRJNA590717) | phyllosphere metagenome | biome: tomato field; feature: multiple bacterial spot infested tomato fields; material: tomato leaves; isolation source: leaves from tomato fields | host: Solanum lycopersicum ... | reverse complement strand
GGCAGATCGTCCGGCGTGAAGGGGGTCTCCTTCGCGAAGTCGTAGTAGAAGCCGTTCTCGATCACGGGGCCGATCGTGACCTGCGTTCCCGGCCAGAGCTCCTGCACCGCCTCGGCCATGACGTGGGCGGCGTCGTGGCGGATCAGCTCCAGGGCGCGGTCGTCGTCGCGCGTGACGATCTCGATGCGGCCGGCGCGGCCGACGGGCTCGGACAGATCGCGCACCTCGCCGTCGAGCGCATAGGCGACGGCCTTCTTGGCGAGCGACTTGGAGATGCCGGCGGCGATCTCCGCGCCGGTCGTGGCGGGCTCGTAGCTCCGCACGGAACTGTCGGGGAACGTGACGTCGATCATGGGCATCCTTTCCGCTCACCCCCGCCTACCATGCGGGAAAGCTCGTTCGATCGAGGGCCGCGAGCCGCTGCGGGCCGCGAAAGGCCGCCTTCTAGGCGGGGGCGCGCGGACGCGCAAGCCGCCAAGCCTGCCTCAGCCTTGGCGCGGTGGTCAGCGCGGGCGTTCGGGCGGAACGGGATCGTGACCCGCGCGGCCGAACGGGCCGCAGCGCGCGACGCGCTTCAGCGTCATCCAGCCGCCGCGCGGCAGGCCGTGACGGGCAATCGCCTCGTAGCCGTATTCGGAGCAGGTCGGCACATGCCGGCAATGGCCGCCGACGAACGGCGAGAACAAGATCTGGTAAAGGCGGATCAGCGCCGTGCCGAGAAGCCGGCCGGGCGTCCGCCGCCAAGGGCCGGCGTAGTTGCGGTTCAGCGCGCGCCTCGGGCCGTGGCCGTGGCTCATGCCGCCGCTTCGGCCCCTTTCGCTTCGGCCCCTTTCGCCTCGGCCCCTTTCGCCTCGGCCATGTCGAGCGCGGCTTCCACCGCTTCGAAGGTCAGGAGCGTCGAGGCGTGGCGGGCCTTGTATTCGCGCACGGGCTCGAGATAGCGAAGCTCCTCGAAGCGCCCGGCCGGCGGCGGTCCGTTCTCCTTGAGCATCGCGGTCACGGTCCGGCGAAGCGCGCGCAGTTCCTCGGCCGAGGCACCGACCACATGGCGCGCCATGATGGCGGACGAGGCCTGGCCGAGGGCGCAGGCGCGAACCTCGTGCGCGAAATCCGTGACCACCCCGCCCCGAAGCGAGAGATCGACCTGAACCGTCGAGCCGCAGAGCTTGGAATGGGCGCTGGCGGTGCCGTCGGGCGAGGCCAGACGGCCGACGCGGGAGATGTTGCCGGCGAATTCGAGAAGCTTGGCGTTGTAGAGATCGTCGATCATGCTTGCCTCGTGGAAGCACCGTTCGCGCCTTCGCGTCTTCAAACGGCGGCTGCGAGACGACATATAGGCGTTGGAACGGACGACCGGAAGGCGCCTCGGCGACCGCCGAATTCCTCTCCTCGCTTGACGGCTTCGAATGTTTCCAACATCAAGCGCTTCGACGTCGGCCCTTCCGCACCCTTCTGCCAAGCGGGATCGCCCGCGCCCGGAACCGAGTTCGGAATGAAGTGATGGACGCGACCGTCAGAAAGACCCTTGAAGCCATGCCTTCGGACGAAGCACAACGCCCCTCGCGCGAGGAAGCGGAAGCGGCGGTCGAGACGCTGCTGCGCTGGATCGGCGAGGACCCCGCCCGCGAGGGCCTGCTCGACACGCCGCGCCGCGTGGTGAAGGCCTACGAGGAGCTGTTCTCGGGCTATCGGCAGGAACCGGCCGAAATCCTCAACCGCACCTTCGAGGAGGTCGCGGGCTATGACGACATGGTTCTTCTCAAGAACATCGACTTCACCTCGCATTGCGAGCACCATATGGTGCCGATCATCGGCAAGGCGCATGTCGCCTATCTGCCGGCGGGCGGCCGGGTTGTCGGGCTGTCGAAGATCCCGCGCATCGTGGAGGTCTACGCGCGCCGCCTGCAGACGCAGGAAGCGCTGACCGAGCAGATCGCGGGCATCATCGACGGGGCGCTCGGCGCGCGCGGCGTCGCGGTGATGCTGGAGGCCGAGCACATGTGCATGTCGATGCGCGGCATCCGCACCAAGGGCTCCACCACGATCACCACCTCGTTCTACGGCGCGTTCCGCGAGGACAAGGCCGAGCAGGCGCGCTTCCTGGCGATGCTGGGCGCCAAGTGAGCGGTCCGGCGGAATTCGCGCCTGCCGCGTCCAAGGCGGAGCTGGAGGAGGGCACGCGCCTTTCGCCGCGCTTCGACGCGAACGGGCTCGTCACGGCGGTCGTCACGGACGACGCGACGGGCGATCTCCTGATGGTCGCGCATATGAACGCCGAGGCGCTCGACCTCACGCTGCGAACCGGAACCGCCCACTATTTCAGCCGCTCGCGCGGCTCGCTCTGGAAGAAGGGCGAAACGTCGGGCGCCTTGCAGACGGTGCGCGAAGTCCGGGTGGACTGCGATCAGGACGCGGTGTGGCTGAAGGTCGCCGTCGCGAAGCCGGAGGACACGTGTCACACGGGTCGCACGTCCTGCTTCTATAGGAAGGTGGACCTTGCCGGCGACGGGCGCATGCTGATCGAGACCGAGGCGCGCGCTTCTTCATGATGCGTCAACCGCATCGTTCAGCGAAGTGGAAAGCCTGCCCGCCCTACGATCGGGTCGGCTAGCGCCTTTCGGCCGGCCGAACGACACGGAAGAACCGGTTTATGCTCGACCTGGTTTTCAGACGCGGCACGGCACCCCCGCCAAGGAAGCCGGAAGACAGCGCCCCGGCGCAGGAAGCGCCCTCGCCGCCCGCACGGCGCGGCGTCGCGCTCGCCCTCGGAGGCGGCGCGGCCCGTGGCTGGGCGCATATCGGCGTGATCCGCGCGCTCGAAGAGGCGAACATCCCGATCTCCATGATCGCGGGCACCTCGATCGGCGCCCTGGTCGGGGGCTGCTATCTCGCCGGGCGTCTCGACGAGCTGGAACAGTTCGCGCTGTCGCTGACGCGGCGCGGCATGATGCGCTTCTTCGACATCCGTTGGGGCGGCGGCGGGCTGATCGGCGGCGCCCGGCTGCACCGCCGGCTGGCGGCCGAACTCGCGGAGCTGCGGATCGAGGAACTGGACCGCCCGCTGGTGTGCGTGGCCACGGAGGCGCGCAGCGGACACGAAGTCTGGCTCGACTCGGGCTCGCTCGTCCTGGCGATGCGCGCCTCCTATGCGCTGCCCGGCGTGTTTCCGGCGGTGGAGTGCAACGGACGGCGGCTTCTGGACGGCGCCCTGGTGAACCCCGTGCCGGTTTCGGTATGCCGCGCGATGGAGGAACCGCTCGTGGTCGCGGTGAACCTGCATTACGATCTTTTCGGGCGCGCGGCGGTTCTGCGCATGAGCGCGGACACGGTCGCGCCGCAGCAGACGCGCGACGCCAACCGGGCGGACCCGCTTCTGGGCACCGAACCCAAGCTCAAGCAGCCCGACCGAATCGGCATCGGGCGCACGATCGTCGATGCCTTCAACATCATTCAGGACCGCATCTCGCGCTCCCGACTGGCGGGCGACCCGCCGGACTATTCGGTGCATCCGCGCGTTCGCGACATCGGCCTGTCGGAGTTCTTCCGGGCGCGCGAATGCATCACGATGGGCTACGAGGAGACGATGCGCGGCATGGCGGAGATCGACCGCCTCTGCCGCTCGCTGCCCAACCGATAGAGCTTCGGCCCTATCCGGCGGCGTGGATGTAGGTCTTGAGATCCTCGGCCTCGCGGTCGGCGTCCTCGATCCGTCGCTTCACGACGTCGCCGATGGAGACGATGCCGACCATTCGGCCGTCCTGAACCACGGGAAGATGGCGGAAGCGGCCGCGCGTCATCAGGTTCATCGCCTGATCGATCGAGGCTTCCTCGGTGATCGTGGTGACGCTGCGGGTCATCACCTCGCCCACGGTGCGCGACAAGGCGGCGGCGCCGTCCTGGGCGAGGAGACGCACGACGTCGCGCTCCGACAGAATGCCGAGAAGAGTGTCGTCGCCCCCGAGCGCCACGAGAACGCCGATGCGGCGCGAGTGGAGCGCTTCGATGGCCGCGTCGAGCGACGCTTCCGGATCGATCGTGGCGACGTCGCGCCCCTTGGCCTCCAGTATGGAACGAACCGTCATGAGGACCTCCCTGCCCTGTTGCGCGCATGGTGCGGCGGGACGGGCCGACGCGCAACCCCCAAGGCCGGCCGAGGGGCGGCGTCTGCCCGGTCTACACGACCCGAAGCGGCCTCTGGTGGCGCGGATCGAGGAGACCGAAGCACAGGAAGCCGAACAGGAAGCCACCGACATGGGCCTCCCAGGCGATCGCGCTGCCGGTTCCGAAGATCAACGCGCCGCCTGTCCCGAGCAGGAAGTTGATGCCGAAGAAGACGAGGATGAAGAACAGGATCGTGCGATCCGACAAGCTCGCGGGGATCGACAGAAGCGGCGCGGTCGCCACATCGCCGGCGCGCCCCATGGAGCCGAGCGCGAAGCGGGCCGAACCGCCCATCAGCGCCGACACGACGCCGGACGCGCCGATCATCGGCTGGATCAGCGCGGGGTTCAACAGGTAGAAGGCGGCCGCGCCCGCGACGGCTCCGACCGCGCAGAAGACGAGAAAACGCGCAAGACCCAAACGCCTGGCGACCGGCGAACCGAAGGCCAGAAGCCAGACCGCGTTCATGATGAAATGCGTCCAGTCGCCGTGCAGGAAGGCGTGGGAGAGCGGCGTCACGAGATCGGCCCAGCTTTCGCGCAACTGGCAGATCGCGTCGAGATCGCCGTAGCATCCCGGGATCAGGGCGAAGTTCACGAGCGTCCAGATGTCGTCGTCATCAGACAGGACGCCGGTCCGCAGCCAGTGGATCGCCGCGAAGAGCGCGATCAGCGCAAGGACGACGCCTGGGACGTTGATGGCCGGGACATTCGCGGGCGGACGCGGTGGAAGACGGCTCTCGCCGGACGACGGGGCTGGATCGACGGACACGCGATGCTCCTTGCTCGGGCATGTTCTATCGCGCGCGGGGTGGAAGGCAATCTGGCGCTCGCGACGAACCTCGACGCATGTCGCGTTCGATCCGCGAGGAACAGGCCGACGGGACATCGCTCCGTGCGAGACGGCGGGTCTCGGGGGGTCTTGCCGGCGTTGCGAATGGCTTGTCTCGGCCGAGCGCACGAGCCGCCCCCCGCCGGAGATTTCCCGAGGCTCGTCAGGGGCAGCGCCCTGTCCGACCCCGGCTCGTCGCCATTCCCCAGCGGAAGCTCCGCGCGAAAGCGTTAACCATTTCTGGTTAGGTTCCGTTCACGACGTTCCCCTCGATTTGCGCCGGTCATCATGTTGAGTTCCCTTCCTGCCATTCCGCTGGTCACCGAGGACCGCCGCCGCTTCAAGCGCGTCAAGGTGGACCTTCTCGGACGCTTCATGCTGGAGTGCCAGGACGAGTATCCTTGCCGGGTGGAGAACATGAGCCCCGGCGACATCGCCGTGATCTCGGCCGTCGTGCCGCGCATGGACGAGCGCATCATTCTCTACGTGGATCACGTCGGGCGGCTCGAGGGCAAAGTCGTTCGCCTGTTCAACGGCGGCTACGCCCTGACCCTGCAGGCGACGGAGCGCAAACGCGAGAAGCTCGCCGCCCAGCTCACCTGGCTCGCCAATCGCCATGAGATGGCGCTTCCCGAGGATCGGCGTCACGAGCGCGTCGAGCCGCGCAACCCGATCATCGAGATGGTCCTCGACGACGGCCGGCGCTATCAGGTGCGTATCCTCGACCTGTCGCTTTCGGGCGCGGCGGTCGCCTGCGCCGTGCGGCCGGCCAACGGCTCCAAGGTGGTTCTGGGCACCATGCAGGGGCGCGTCGTGCGCCAGTTGGAGGATGGTCTGGCGATCGAGTTCACCTCGCTCCAGACGCCGGAAAGCCTGAACGAAAGCTTCCGCTGATCCGGCCGCGTCCCGGCTCGAAGCGGCTGGGACGACGTCCCTGTGGATAAGTCGAAAAAAACTTTTCGGCCTCCGGGCCGCCCTTTCGAACGATCGTGAAGGGCGAACCGGGGGTCCGCGCCCGTCCCCGCCGGATCGGTTTCGAGGGCGGCCGACAAGGCCGGTTCACAAAGCTTAACGCGACGGCGCTCCAAACCTTAACGACGCTTCGTCGGCCTTACGGGCGCGGGCGGCTTCTCGGCGGCGGCGCGTTCATCTTCTTCACCAGGGGTATTTACAACTAACGATCGGTAAAAGGCCGCAAGTCTTATTTAAGGCAAATCGCGCAGACCAAGTGTAGCGGCGATCCTTACCGAGACCCGGACATTTTGACTTAAATCACGCCGCCGAGCTTCCACCTTGAGTGAAAGGAAGCTGCGACCTTGCTCCCAAGTTTCGGGGAGTTCAGTCGTGTTCAAGTCGCCCAGCCTCATCGCCTTCGGTCTCGGTCTCGCCGCCCTCTTCGCCTCCGGCGCCTCCGCGCAGGCCGGCATGACAACGCGGGGCCCGACCTCGCAGCCGATCGGTCATTACGAGTTCTGCGCCACGTACAAGGAGCAGTGCGGCCGCAACGCCGACCGGGGTATCGTGCGCATGTCGGACAAGACCTGGGCCACGATCGTGGAGATCAACGCCACGGTGAACGACGGCATCGTCGCCCGTACCGACCAGGAAATCTACGGTGTGCCGGAGCGTTGGGCCTACCCCACCACGGAGGGCGACTGCGAGGACTTCGCGCTTCTGAAGCAGTACATGCTGGAGCGCGAGGGCTTCCCGCGCAGCGCGCTGCTGCTGACCGTGGTGCGCCAGCCCAACGGCGAAGGCCATGCGGTGCTGACGGTGCGCACCGATCGCGGCGACGTCGTGCTCGACAATCTCGACCAGCGCGTCCTCGACTGGACCGTGACGCCCTATCAATACCTCAAGCGCCAGTCCGAGCAGGACTCCTCCAAGTGGGTCTCGATCGACGACGGCCGCGACATGCTGGTGGGCAGCGTTCGCTGACCCGCCGAAACGCGAAAAAGCCGGCGCGAGGCCGGCTTTTCCTTGTCGGATCGGAGTGCGCGCTCAGTCCAGATCGATATCGAGGATCGTCATCGTGAAGTGGTACGAAAGCTCGCCCTCGTCCGTGTCCTTGCCGATGGTGCCGACGAACTCGTCGTCGATATAGACCTCGGCGGTGTCGTTCCGCTTCGGCATGGGCCTCACCTTCAGGTCGACACCTTTGAAGGTCCGCTTGAAGAAGGCTTCCAGCTTGCGGATTTCGTCGGGCTTCAAGATCGATCGCTCCTTCGGTTCTGCCCGTGGCGAACGGGCTTTCCGATCAAATGTCCTGGTTTCGAACTGGTTTCCACGCGCGAGGCGTCAAACGGTGGCCGGTCAGTCGTCCCGGCCGAAATTCTGGTCCATGTCGCGCGCTGGCTCCGCGCAGCCGGAGGTGCCGACGATCCGGGCGGGTATGCCGGCGACGGTGGAATGCGGCGGCACCGCCTTGAGGACCACGGACCCCGAAGCGATCTTGGAACATTCGCCGACATGGATGTTGCCGAGGATCTTGGCGCCCGCGCCGATCAGGACGCCCGACCCGATCTTCGGGTGACGATCGCCGAACTCCTTGCCGGTGCCCCCGAGCGTCACCTCCTGAAGGATCGAGACGTTGTCGCCGACGCTCGCCGTCATGCCGACGACGAGACCCGTGGCATGGTCGAGGAAAAGCCCGCGACCGAGGCGTGCCGCCGGATGGATGTCGGTCTGGAAGACGGACGAGGACTGCGACTGGAGATAAAGCGCGAAGTCGGTTCGCCCCGCGTTCCAGAGCCAGTTCGCCAGACGATGCGTCTGAATCGCCTGGAAGCCCTTGAAGAAAAGGAGCGGCTCCATGTAGCGGCTGCAGGCCGGGTCGCGATCGAACACGGCCTGGAGATCGGCGCGCAGCGAGTCGCTCCATTCGGGCCAGCAACTGGCCATGTCCGCGAAGGCCTGCTCGATATGGGATGCCGGCACGTTCGCATGGTCCAGCCGCTGCGAGATGCGATGGGCGACGGCGGCTTCCAGGGTGCGATGGTTGAGGATCGACGCATAAAGGAAGCCGCTGAGGGCGGGTTCCCGCTCGACGGCGCGGTGGGCCTCCTCCCGCATCCGGGTCCAGATCGGATCGACCGAATGAAGGCGATCCGCGATAGGCACGGGAATCACAGTCATCGTCTCGTCGCCTTCCTGTCAGGTGCAGCCGCCACCCAGGGCTTCAAGGTAAGCCCGTGGCGCGTCTCCGCCAGCCTCTAGCCTAAAATCGGCGCCGCTCCAAACGGCGACCGGGTTCAGCCGGTGATCTCGTTCCGGTGCTCGGCCAGGAACTCCAGAACCCGCGCCTTGAACAGGCGATCGCCGACCGCCAGCATATGGTCGCGGTTCGGAATGTCGAACGCCTCGCCGCGAGGCAGGAGCCCGGCGAGCGCCTCGGCCGAACCCGCGATGTCGTCCTTCGTGCCGACGCCCACAAGGGCCGGCTGCGCGATGGCGCGCACCTCGTCGGGCGTCAGTTCCTCGCGCGAGGTCTCTATACAGGCCGCGAGCGCCTCGCGGTCGCTGCGGGTGCGGTCGGCGAAGGCGCGGAACATGCGCCCGCGCTCGTGGGTCACGTCGTCCAACGATGGCGCGCGCAGCGCTTCCGCGATGGGGTCCCAGTCGCCGACGCCGTCCACGAGCCCGATCCCGAGGCCGCCGAAGACCAGCACCGGAAAGCGCTCGGGGTAGCGCCGCGCCGCGAAGGCCGAGACGCGGGCGCCCATGGAGTAGCCGAACAGCGCGGCCGTGCGAAGTTCGAGGAGGTCGGCGAGCGCGGCGATGTCGGAGGCCATGGCCTCGGGCGTGTAGGCCGCGCCTTCGCGCGGCTTGTCGCTTTCGCCATGGCCGCGATGATCGAAGGCGACGACGCGGTAGCCGCCGTCGGCGAGCGTCTTGACCCAGCCCGGCTCGACCCAGTTCACGCGCAGGCTGGAGGCGAAACCATGGACGAGGATGACGGCCGGAGCGGTGCGGTCGCCCTCATCGATGAAATGCAGCCGAAAGCCGGCATTTTCGAACTCAGCCATCTCGAGCCTTTCCTTCGCGTCGCACAGGCCGGGATATCGCGAAGCGGGAGGCTCGGCCACCCTGTTCTTTTGCGAACGAGCCGATTAAGAGACGGACGATACGACCTCCAGCTTCGTGCCGCGCGGTTGCGCGCCCGATCCCTGGGTCGAGGACCAAGTTCCAAGGAGCGCGACATGGCCGGTTACGGCACGCCCCATTTCCAGAACTCCGCCGGCCACGACGTCATCGAGATCGGCGTCGCCGAATTCATGTGCGTGGGCGCCAACCCGCCCTACGATCATCCGCATGTCTATCTGGACATGGGCGACGAAGGCGAGAAGGTCTGCCCCTACTGCTCGACCCTGTACCGCTACAACCCGGCGCTGAAGCGCGACGAGACCAAGCCGGCCGGCTGCGCCTGGCACGACAAGGCGGCCTGAACGGCGGACGCGCGGTGAGCGCCCATCCGCCGTTCGATCGGCCCGTGCTGATCGTCGGCGCGGGCATCGCGGGTCTGGCCTGCGCGCTCGCCCTCGCCAAGCACGGCATCGCCTCGCTGGTCTGCGAAAGGGCCGAGCGGCTCGAAGCGGCCGGCGCGGGGCTGCAGCTCTCGGCGAACGCGCTCAGCGTCCTGCGCCGGCTCGACGTCTTCCAACGGCTGGCGCCGCTCGCCTTCGCGGCGAAGACCGTCGCCCTGCGCGATGGCGCTTCCGACCGGCTTCTCGCGCGCGTGCCGGTGGAGTCCGGGGCGGACGGCTATCTCGCGGTCCACCGAACCGATCTCCAGGCCGCGCTACTGAAGGCTTCGGAGGCCGAGCCTCTCGTCGAACTTCGCCTCGGCCATGCGCTGCGTTCGGTTTCGGTGGAGGCGGACGGCCTTCGCGCCCTCTTCGCCGCCGCGCACGGCGAAGAAGCGATTTCGGCACCGCTTCTCGTGGGCGCCGATGGCGTCCGCTCGGCCACGGCCTCGCTTCTCGGACATGCGGGGCCGATCGACAGCGGTCTGGTCGCCCATCGATTTTCGGTGTCCGACGCGCCGGGCGCCGAGATCGAGGCGTGGCTCTCACCTGCGGCTCATGCGGTGTCCTATCCGATGCGCGCTTCGGGCGAGCGCAACCTCGTCGTGATCGGACGCTCGCGCGAGGCGGCGGAACTGACGACGCGCGGCTGGAACCCTCGGCTTTCGGGCTTCGTCCGGGATGGCGCGCATCTCGGCGAATGGCCGCTTCTGACGGTGGACACGCGCGCGAGGTTTCAGCCGAGCCGGCGGGTCGTGCTTGTCGGCGACGCGGGGCATGCGATGTTTCCCTTCGCGGCGCAGGGCGCGGCGATGGCCTTGGAAGATGCCTGGGTGCTCGCCGCCTCGCTTGCCGCCTCGCCGTCGATCGAGGCCGCGCTTGCCCGCTATGCGGACGAGCGCCTGCCGAGGATCGAGAAGGTCCTGAAGCGCGTCGGCTTCCACCGCTTCGTGTACCATCTTCCCTGGCCGGCAACGGTCGCGCGCAATCTCGCGATGCGGCTGCGCAGCGGCGCCTCGATGCGGCGTGACCTCGCCTGGCTCTACGATTGGCGCGCCGACGCGCCGACCTCCTGAAGGCGCTCCCAGCGTTTGCCGGCGTTCGCGTCGCTCCTCGCGAAGCTTTGCTCCGGTTCGGGGCGAGCGCTCCCGTGCCGACATTCCCTTCCCGAACCGTTGACCTAACTCCTCCCAACCGGGTGACCGGTCGCGCGCGTCACCCCTTTCGGGCCGAACGCTTCGCGATGGTCGTTGCAAGGGACAGATTGAAAGGTCGAACATGTCGGATCTCAAACGCGCCGGACGGTTTCTTTCGGTCGCTGCCCTGGCGGCCTCGACGGCCCTGAGCGGTCCCCTGGCCGCGTTGGCGCAGACCCCGCCGCCCCCCGTGGAGCAGGAGGCTCCTCCCGAACCCGAACAGGCGCCGCCGCCCGTCGAAGACCTGCCCGCGCCGCCGGCCGAAGAGCCGGCCGCGCCGCCGGAATCGCCGGCTCCGGAAGCCCCCGTCGAGGAACCGCCCCCGACCGAAATCCAGCCGCCGGAACCCGAGCCGGAGCCCGACCCCGCGCCGCAACCCGCCACTCCGGGGCCGCCTCGTCC
>JAAIGE0100381178.1_pt1 | contig 11113 bp, 8 predicted proteins | sample 6487951 | NCBI WGS metagenome assembly JAAIGE01 (sample SAMN13974128, study PRJNA590717) | phyllosphere metagenome | biome: tomato field; feature: multiple bacterial spot infested tomato fields; material: tomato leaves; isolation source: leaves from tomato fields | host: Solanum lycopersicum ... | reverse complement strand
GTGCTGCCATATTCGCCCTTCCACATGCCTCGCGCCATGGCGGAGGCATAGGCCCGCTCGACCCGGGCATAGAGGGCGGGATCAGCGGTGCGCACCCCTTCCAATATGCCGTGCGAAAACTCGTGAACGAAGATGTTCTCGCCGTAGTAACGCTGCCCAGGCTGACCAAGCAGGTTCTCGGTCGCGGCACTCGTCAAATCGCCGCCCATGCCGCGGGCACGGCTGTTCCAGTACTCCCGGTCACTCAACCGACCGATCCGCTCATCGTAATGCTTGCGCTCGCATACCGTCAGCCGTGGATCGTCACGTGTCGGCTTCTTCCAATCACGCTGCTCGGGCAGGTCGACGGTGCCTTCCTTCACACCCATGATCGCGACGCGGAAGCCGCGTGCGATCATGGTGCGACGGATATCGGGCCGTTCGATCAGCATGGCGGTAGCGATGTCGCGGGCGGCCAGCAACGCGGCATCGGGGACTGCTCCCGAGGAGACGATCGGCAGGCCCGCGGCATCGATGTAGCGGCGATAGAACGGGTCGAGCACGAGCGCCGCGGGCGGTGAGGTGATGACTCGCGCCGAATAATCCTCCGCGGCAGTCGCCACCGCAGCACCCGCCTGAACAAGAACCACTGCAGCAAGAACAAGGCGAACCCTGATCATACAGGAGTGCCACCGTTCGCGATCCATACCACCGTATCACCGTGCCGCCGTTTGGGCCTGGCATCACCGGCAGCCGTGCCAGCGGCATCGCCGGTGCTGGCGCCGGGCGCATATTCGACACCGGTTTCGCCCGGGAATTCACGTATTGGCTCGCCAGAGCGGTTCGCTCGAGCAAAGTTGGGCACGGCAGTCATCGCCGAGCCGTCGCTCCATCGGCCCCGGATCACCATGACGCCGTCAAGCAGATCGTCCCGCCACTCGGCTTGCAACGGCCCGTTTCCAAGGGGAAGATCGATGCGCGACTGGTCGGCCCGCTCCACATTGTAGATCAACGGGCCATAGCGCAGCGCCACCTTGCCGCGCGTCGCCTCGATCTTGTCGTCCCCGATAACGCGCTGCACCGCCATCGGAACCTCCAGCTCGATCCGGTCGCCGGCCCGCCATTCACGGGTAATGACGGCATAGCCCTTCTCGATCCGAGGGGTCATGGCTTGGCCATTGACCGCCAGTCGTAGCAGCCCGCCAACCTCCGGGGTCGCGGTGTAAAGTGCGCTGGTAGTCCGCTGCGGTACGCGCACGCGGACCGAGAAGCGGCGTGGTTCGCGCGGGTTGACGGTGATGCCGACCGCACCTTTCCAGGGATAATCGGTCTGCTGCACCATCTCGACCCGGGTGCCGGCAACCTCACCCACGTCGATGCGGCTGCCGACGAACAGATTGACGTAGAGGCCGTCATCGCCCTTCACATACGCCCAGGTCGGCATCATCAGGAGAGTGCGAGGGATGTTGCCGACGCAGCACGGGCAGGTGTGCCATTTCGCCCGCTCGGTATCGACGAGCGGGTTGGTATAGCAAAAGCTCTTGCCGGCCAGGTCAGTCGATCCCAACAGCGCGTTGTACATCGTCTCTTCGTACAGGTCGGCATATTTCGCGTCGTGGTAGGACAGGTTCAGCTTGTACTGAAAGAAGATCAGGCCACAGCTTGAACAGGACTCGCAATATGCATCGTTGCGCAGGGCATAGTTGCCCCCGAAACCCTCAGATGTATCCCCGCTGCCGACGCCGCCCGTGACATAGTATTTCCTGTTCACCATGTTGTCCCAGAGCGACATCACCGCGCTCTGGTAATCACGGTCTCCGGTTTCCGCGGCAATGTCGGCCATGCCGGAATAGAAGTACACGGCACGCACGGCGTGGCCCACCGCCTCATATTGCTGTTCGGGCGGCAAATGGCTCTGGTCGTATTCGGACCCACCTTCGCGCGAGTCGAGCAGGAAACGGGCAAGCGCAATATAGCCGTCACCGCGGCCCTGCCCCTCCATGTCGTTGACGAAGCGGCCGAAGCGGACAAGTGCCTGCTCCATTTCCTGGTGTCCGTCGAACCATGGCTTTTTGCCGGGGCCGATGTTAGCCACCCAGCAGTCCGCCAACTTCTTGGCCGCATCGTACAGCCGAAGGTCACGGCCCTCGGTCAGCGTGTAGTGATTTATCGCGGACTCGATGAAGTATCCTGCGACATAGCCTTCATGATCAGCACGGTGTTCCGGTGACCAGCGCTCTGCCCAGTCCGAACGATCCGCCAGCGTGTAGGCGGTGTGAAGATAGCCATCCGGCTCCTGTGCCGCCAGAATGATCGGGATCCAGCGTTCCAGCGTCTTGCGCATATCGCCCTGTGCTGCCTCGATCTCTCGATCACCCTGGGGATCGACCATGAGTGCGATGCACATCGATTCCACCGTCTGGTGAACCCAGGCGTTGGAGAAGACATAACCCTTATGTGCGGCATGGCGTTCGCCGCGCAGCGCTTTTGCCGCTTCGACGAAGTTGTCGAGCCCCCCTTGTCCCGTCTTCAGATCCGTCCGCTCGCAATAGGCGATGCAATGCGGGATCCAGTTCACGATCAGCGACTTGGCCCGTTCGTTCCACAGCGGGCTGTTGATAGCGTAGCGCGTGGTATAGACGACATCGAGCCGTTTGGCCGGGGGCGGCGCCTCTACGTGCAGTGCCAGTGTCGACACCACCTCTTTGCCCGCCCCGGTTGCTGCCAAGCCGAGCACATATTCACCCGGTGCATCTGCCATGGCGCGTGTTGCAGGCGCGGCGGCGTCGGCAAACAACACCTGCCCAGGACCGCTGACCTTTGTCCAGCGAACCGTGTCACCGCTGCGACGCTGCAGCCAATCAGCTTTTCCCAATAGGAACGTCTGACCGCCTACGACCATGGAGCGGTCAATTCCTGCGGCAACGACCGGCGCAAAGGCCGGCACGGGACCGACATTGTAAACTTTCCACTGGAGGATGCCGACGGACTTCCGACCGTCGCCTACGACCTCGAGCTTCAGGCGCTCGGTCGTTACGGGATCGAATGTCGTGCGATTGTAGCGATCGACGGCGGTGCCCAGCCCACGCGGATTGCGGACGGGCACATAGGCATCGCCGTCCCAGTACAACAAGCGTGCAGCCTTCGGCGCACCGATCCCCTGCCCATCCTGCCACCAGTACACATCGATACAGTCTGTGGAGACTGGCTGGCTCCATTCAAAGGTAACCCATTGCGGCCGGATTTCAGGCCAGGTGCCATAGGCTCCGCCGGCCGTATCGCTGGAACTCGATGGATCAACGCCGCTGTTGAGAGCTGCGAAGCTTGTATCCCCCGAGACGAACAACCCATTCGCCGTCGCCACTTTCGCCAGATTGACCGCAGTAGACCCGGTCGCTGCCTGAGCGGCGCGCGGAAGCAGTGCTGCGATAGCGCCGGCCCCGAGCATGACATCCCGGCGATCCAGGCTTCCGATGGGGTCGCTAACCTGCCTTGACCTGTTCAGCGGCATATTTCGTCTCTCCCGTTACGAAACGTCTTTGTTCTGCAGTCTGACAATAAGAGCCACGAAGCAGCAATTTTCGCTCGCCAAACCGCTTGACAGACCTTTGTTTTGTCATACTGTATACGTTAGACAGACCGCAAAGCCAACATCAAAATCTCGGCTTTCCTCGCGTCTTAAAGCCTTGAAGACGATAAGCATCCATAATGTAGATGATGCAATTCTTCGAAGCGGTTTGCAGAGATTCTCATACAATAATATGATTTTTCAACAATGGGTGTTCACTTAAAAAAGGGGGGGGTAATTATATGATAAATAGAATATTTTTGTCGACGGTAGGCTTTGCGGCGTTGGGTACATCACCGTTCTTCTTTAACACAGCTTTTGCAAATAAGATCATAGATACTCCTAGCGCCTCACAATCAACTAATCATGCTGATGCAGATATCAGGAAAGACATAAGCCGTGCAGATCGCCGAGCCGCACGTTTGCGCGCACGCCGTGCAGCCGCTTTAGCGCGCGCCAGACGTTCGGGCGTTACAACATCGGCACGTGAAGGATCGACGACTGTAGAAGGCGGTGACATCATTGTGACGGGCTTGCGTGAAAGCGTCAGCAAATCCATTGATAGAAAACGCAAAGCCCGTCAGATCGTGGATGTCGTGACTGCAGAAGACGCAGGCAAGCTTCCTGACAACAACGTAGTGGAGGCGATGGCCAGGGTTACGGGCATCACTGTCACGCGCAGCCAGGGTCGCGCTAACGGTTTCAACATCCGCGGCCTTGCGGGGGTTCAGACGACGATCAACGGAATAGAGGGAGCCACGGCACCGCTTCCTGGGGGCGAAGGCCGCACGATCGCGTTGGAATCCGTACCCGCTGAACTGGTGAAATCGATCGAGGTCTATAAGTCCCGGACGGCCGACCAGATCGAGGGCGGCATAGGCGGATCGGTGAATATCGAACTGCGCAAACCACTCGATCTTCGCAGAGGCTGGACAGTTGCCGGTGGCGTCCGCGGCACCTATGCCGAGCAGGGTGACTTGTGGAGCCCGTCAGCAAATCTCTTGCTGGGAAACCGGTTTGATACCGCGATCGGCGAAGTGGGCATTCTGCTCAATGGCTCCTACGTTAAACAACCCTATGCGGAAGCATACAATACAAGTGAGTCGCCGGATCTCTTGGGCTGTCCGACCTGCCGCGTTCGACAGTCACTTCCCGCACCAGATCGCGCACGGCTCGTGGCGCCCTATCTTGCTCGATATGCAACGAATAACGGCAAGCGGGAGCAGAAATCGATAAGCGCCGTAGCACAATGGCGTGCAAACGACCGACTGAACTTCGTACTCGAAGGTTCGTACTTTGGTGAGGATTCGTCGGATCAGTTCAGCTCGTTGTATGTACGCCTGCGGGAAGACAGCTATCTCATATCAAACCCGAGAACATCCCCAGGAGGCGCTCTTCTGGGCTTTGACATAACCAATCCACCCCAGGCGGTTGGCGGCCGCCCCGGGCTGATAGTTGCCGGTTTTGAAGGCGGCGAGGATCGCCGTACGCAGGAAAACTATCGAACAAATTTTGAGGCCCACTATGACACCGACGGGCTCCGCATCGATGGTTCGGTTCAATACCAGTGGAGCAATAACAGCTACCATGGCATCGGACACGGCGGAACATACAACGGCCTATCGTCCGTCAGAGTCGATCTTGATTCCCCAAAGGTACTCGGGACCGGCCCCTACTTTGAATTCAACGTTAGCCCGACCAACGCTGATCTAGCTCGCGTAACGTTCCTGCGTGACAACCTGGGGTCTGGCGAAAATCAGCAGTTTTCAAGCCAATTTGACCTTTGGAAACAATTGGATAGCGATGGACTGCTCAGGGCCACAAAATTTGGCGCACGTTATGCCTTGAACACTGCTTATTTTGAAGACAGCTACCGATACGCTGGCTACTTCTTTCCGCCAGAGCGGTCCCTTCCTTTTTCCGCAATCCCAGGCGTATCCGCCGTGACGATCACCCCGGATTTACCCGGTGGATCGCCCTTGTCGTGGGTTCAGCTTAACAATCGCCAGCTTTACGACAACTGGGCGGATATCACTAAGTTTATTCAAACCAGTGATTTCGAATTTTTGGATGGTCCCGGTCGCGAAGCCGGTGCTGCCTCGCTGTTCAGCCAACCCCGGCCCACCAATATCAACCCAGTGTACAGCAGCCGTTCGCGTGAGAACATCTTTGCCGCCTACGGCACTCTTGATTATGCATTCAAAGCCGTGTTCCCGGTGGATGGGAACGTCGGCCTTCGATATGTCAATACATGGTCAAGCATCTCCGGTTCGACGAACCGGCCCGGGGCGATCATCCGAGACCCGATAACGGGCTTGCCGACCGGAGAGTTCGGGCCGGACACGCGAGAGGATGCCAACGTCAAAGCGAACTATATCGACCTGCTCCCGAGCGCCTTCGCTACAATCCACTTCACGAACAAGTTTCAAGCTCGCGCCAGTTACAGCCACAATGTTCAGCGGCCTGGCCTATTTTCACTACGAAACTTCGTGCAGGTGAATTATCGCGATCCAAACGATCGAGTGTATGCTGGAAATCCCGATCTGAAGCCAATAACGACCGATGATTACAATCTTTCATTCGAATGGTATCCGTTTGAAGGAAGCATAATATCCTTGACTGGTTTCAGGAAGGACCAAAAAGGATTTATTTATGAAACCGCTCAAATCGCGCCGGTCGCTCAACTTGGTGGTCAATCTCGGATCGTTGTCCAACCCCGCAACGCTGGTCCGGGAAGAACGGAGGGCCTTGAGGCGCAGCTTACGGGCTTCTTCCGGTTTCTCCCGGGATTTCTGCGTAATTTCGGAGCAACGGTCAACGCAACATGGATACCGACTGCTCGGGTTCTTCTTCCCGCACCGGTCGGCGACACCGATCCGCCGGTTTACGAATTGGTCGAAAAGCGGGCACCATTCACGTCACGGTGGACTTACAACCTAATAGGCTACTATGAATCTCCATCATTCAGTGCGCGACTTGCGTATAATTGGCGATCCGATTTCCAGACCGATGTTAATGCCATAAATGAGCAGTGGATACAGTCGGCCTACCCCCAGCGTAGGCTCGACGGGGCGATAAACTATACACCTGTTAAGTATCTTACTTTAAGCATTGAAGGTCAAAACCTTCTGAGAAACATAGATCGTTACCGCTATTATAAATACCCGGAGCTGCCTGTTGGCCTCCGGGCGATGGGACGAACCATTTCTGCTAGCGCTCGTTTCCGTTTCTAAAGCTTATCGAGGATGCGGCCGGAATGTAGTCAATACTACATTCCGGCCATTCTTTCCAACGAAACATATTACTGAATTTTAACACAAATCTCAATTTTTGCTTATATTTAGAGCGGTTTCCATTCAGTCTGGGTCATAGCCGCAGGAGCTGAAGCAGTTGGCGCAATCCTGCGGCTGAAATAGGTCAACCAACCTGCCGATGAGAGATCACAGGCCGGAGACGGTCCGCTCTCCTGCTTTGCGGAGCATGGCCTTGAAGCGGGCGAACGCCATTTCGATCGGGCTGAAGTCGGGGCTGTAGGGCGGAAGGAACATGAGGCGGGCGCCGGCCGCCTCGATCAGGTCGCGGATGCTGGCGCGCTTGTGGCTGGACAGGTTGTCCATGATGACAATGTCGCCGCGCCTGAGGTCGGGCACGAGAACCTGGTCGACATAGGCCTCGAACCAGTCGCCGTTGATCGGGCGATCGAGCACTATCGGCGCGACCATGCCAGTCATGCGCAGGCCTACGACCAGCGTGGTCGTCTTGCGGTGGCCGTTCGGGTAGCCCATCCGCAGCCGCTCGCCCTGTGAGCAGCGGCCGTGGCTGCGGGTCATGTTGGTCGCCGTCCGGGTCTCGTCGATGAACACCAGCCGCGCGGGGTCGAGATCGAGCTGCCCGTCGAACCATGCCTCGCGCTGGCTTAGGACATCGGCGCGGTTCTGCTCGATCGCGTGGCCGGTCTTTTTTTGCGCGTAATCCCGTGGCGGGCGAAGAAACGGTGCAGCTTCGAGATCGCGACCGCCACGCCCGCCTGGCCCAGCTCCCGGCGCAGTTCGTCCAGCGTGATGTCGCGCCGCGCTTCGTGCAGCGCCAGGATCGTGGGCGCGTGCGCCTCGATCCGACGCAACCGCGTGTCCCCGCCCTGCGCCTTAGCGGCATAGCCACCCGTGATGCGGCGCTGGTCGTGCCAGCGGATCACCGTCACGGCCGCCACCCCGAACCGCCGCGCCGCAGCCCGGCAGCTCATCCCCTCGTCAACCGCGGCTAGCGCTCGCGACCGCAGGTCCATCGACAACGGCTTGCCCATCCATGCCGGCCTCCATCCATACAGCACCATGAATCATCTGTGGACGCCCCTTCGGTTGCAAGCGGTATCTGGAAGTTCTGACACGTAGTCGGATGCTGCCATCTGTCCGGCCTGTAATGCAGCGGCAAGCTGCTGGCCCGTATGGGAGTGCGCGGACCGGAACCACATCAGATTAACGTGCTCGAAGCATACTGATTCAGTCTGGTTCTTCCGGCCCCGTCTCGCCGACTGTTGTGCCATACCCTCCCTCGACCGACTGCGTCCTCCGACGCCTCTGGCCCGCTTCGGCTTACGCCGCGACCGCGACCGGAGCTCTGCAATCCTCCTGCTTGCCCAGCAATGCCCAGACGGTGCGGGCCATCTTGTTGGCGAGCGCGACCGTCACCAGCATGCTTGGCTTGCGCGCCAGCATGCCTTCGAGCCACGAGCCCGCTGGTGCGCCACGCTTGCTCACCTGGAGCACGACCGCGCTGCCGGTCAAATACGACAAGCGCCGCTATCGCCGCCGCAGCCGCATCGAGATCATGTTTGTCCGTCTCAAGGACTGGCGGCGCATCGCTAGCCGCTTCGATCGCTGCCCAACCGCCTTCTTCTCTGCCATCACCCTCGCATCCACCGTCATCTTCTGGCTATGATCACCGGGTCCTGACCCAGCACCCATGTGTTTGCCATAACATATCATTATCTATACTGCCTGGTACAGCTAACTATGATCGATGGCTGATTGTCCCGTTGCTCCCCGGCGAGCGGCCCCTCAGTGACGAGGGACTGAAGCCGTCACCTTTGCTCGGACCCACCCCGCTCCGGCAGAACCGGGCTTGGCTGCAGCAAGATGGAGCAGACCGATTAAGAGAACGATCCGGCGTTCGTAGCAGCCAGTGAAACGGCGGAGGGCTGTACGCGGCTGAAGCGCCGTTCGATCCAGATGCGATGCTCGTAGACGCCGATGTATGTGGGATCACAACCTTTCAGCGGCGTTTGGATGGGATCATCCCTCTGCGCTCATATTCGCGATCCGGTCGCGCAAGTCGGTGCTGGCATAGCACTCTATCGGAGAGAACGGCCCCGGGGTTACTGACATGCCCCCGCGTGATAAGACCCATAGTGGTCTACCGGCTATGTCAGCGGGCATGTGGATCTTGGTCTTCAGTCTACCTCGGGAACACCCCAGCACCTGATCCTCGCCCCCGCCTTTCCGGTCGCCGCCTGCCCACGATCGCGAACAATGCGGCTGTTGATCAGCAGATACTGGTTGTCGCGGTCCGTTGTCAGCGCCTCGAACATCCGTTCCCGCGTACCCGCATGCCACCACCGGCTGAAGCGCGGGTGCACCGTCTTCCGCTTGCCGTATCCTTTCGGCAGATCGCGCTAGGGTACGTCGGAGCGCAACACCCACAGACATCCGATTATGACAGGCGGTTACCCGCACCCGTCCGGCCGGGATCAGCCACCTTACCCGGTACCAGCAACGCAATCCGCGACCATTGCGCCTCGTTCAACGCGTACTGCTTCATCCCCCTCACGCACTTCGCACCTCAACACGGATGCGTATGAATCCAGCCTTCAGGTCGCTTGGGGATCAAGAATTATCCGGCCTGGTTCGATCTGATCGACGGTGGCGCTGCAAAGAGGGCCCGCGGAGAGCCTGCGTGGCTGATCTACGAGCGCGCCATCCACACCATCGGAGTTCGACACATCTGGCCGCCCGACTGCCCATCGGGTAAATCCGAAACCAGCGCTTTTACCGCAATACCCTGATTGCGCTTCCATAACCGAACGCCGCATCCTCTGCGGCAATCCAATATCTACCGACCGTCAACGCCATATGCAGACGGAGGCAGCTTCATACCGAGCAACACCAGCCTGCCGCCCGTCACGCCAAACCAATGCGGAACACCCGCCGGCACCAGGATAACATCACCAGGACGCAGGTCACGCGTCGCGCCCCCTTCGATCCGCCCGCCTTCCACCAACCCCGGTCTTGTCTCGCGGGCGTCGACCATCGTCCCTCCCGAAACCAGCGTACCGGCGCCTTCGATCACCACGGCATATTCGGCCTCGGCTGGATGCACGGCCGGCCGCCCCGGCGCCTTCCAATATTCGAGCGCGGCTACCGTCCGGCCGTCACGCAGCAGCGGTCGATAGTGAAACCCCTGCCCTTCCCGCATTTCGGCGGCCATCTGCGCTATCGCCGTTCGGATCTCCGCACTGTCCGCCATGGCGGCGGGAGGGCTGGCGCCTTGCGCGGCAGCGGCGATCAGCAACAGGGAGAGCATCGGCAATGTCCACCATCTTCTTGTTATCGCAGCAACCTGCCCCTCACCGCGTTTCACGACAAGGCCTGCCATGCGGCGCTTGTGCGTTTGAATGTTTTCGGTCATCAGTTTGCCAGATAATATTCAAAACAGGCTTGGGCAGCTATCATGCAATCAGTGGTGAACCAGATCGGCGATCTGGCCGGTGCCGGCGAGCGAATGATCGAGCGCCTCCGGCGCAAGGCATTCCTCCCCGAGAGCCGCAAAGGGCTCAACGTCCGCTTCGGCATAGCGGAGGCCGCGCATCTGCTCGGTTGTTCGACCAACCGCATTCGCATGGCGGAGGAAGATGGCCGCCTGCCCCCGGCACCTGCCTCTGAAAACGGGCGGCGGATCGGCTACAGCGTGCAGGAGCTGCTCCACATGCGTGACGTGCTGGGCGCTTCCCCGGTACGCGCTCCGCTCGATATCCCCGCCATCATCGCGGTACAGAATTTCAAGGGTGGCGTCGGCAAGTCGACGGTCACCACGCATCTTGCGCATTATTTCGCGGTGCAAGGATACCGCGTGCTGGTGGTCGACTGCGACAGCCAGGCGACGACCACGACCCTGTTCGGCTTCAATCCGCACTTCAATATCAAGCGGGACGAAACGCTTTATCCTTATCTGTCGATCGATCCGACGCAGACTGACCTCGCCTATGCGATCCGGCCGACACCCTGGCCCAATGTCGACCTCATCCCGTCCAATCTCGAGCTTTTCGACGTCGAGTATGAACTGGCGGCGGCGGGCAGCGATGGCGGGTCGGTGTTGGCGGCGCGCTTCCGCAAGTTGAAGCGCGGCCTGTCCGAACTGGCCCGCAATTACGACGTGGTCCTGCTTGACCCACCGCCCGCGCTCGGCACCATCAGCCTGGCTGTCATGCAGGCGGCCAATGCCTTGCTCGTCCCCTTGGCAGCGACCACTCCCGATTTCTGTTCGACGGTGCAATTCCTGTCGATGATGGAT
>JAAIGE0100521343.1_pt1 | contig 11130 bp, 9 predicted proteins | sample 6487951 | NCBI WGS metagenome assembly JAAIGE01 (sample SAMN13974128, study PRJNA590717) | phyllosphere metagenome | biome: tomato field; feature: multiple bacterial spot infested tomato fields; material: tomato leaves; isolation source: leaves from tomato fields | host: Solanum lycopersicum ... | reverse complement strand
TTTGGTTGGCGCACTACAACGATCTTCATCCTCATCGCGCGCTCGGCTACCGCTCGCCGCGCGAGTTCATCACCCGATCAACCCAGGAGACCCTGTCCGGTCTTTAGGGGGCAACAACAGTCGTCGAAGGCTCCGGACAGCGGCACGAAATCACGTCCGCCGGCGCACGTCTCGTGGACGAAGGCTTCGTCTGATGCGCAATCGAGCGAAGCGTCTCGCAGCCGCCCGAGGGGCCTCCCGATGAGCATATTATTCAACGATCACAGATACTTATCTGTGGATCGTCTGACGGATGGCTCAAACCTGAGCCGAACAGCGGCTGTCCTGACATGACCGACGTGGTATCGACGGAGCCGTCCAGAACCATGGTTCATAGCCCAGGCCGCATGCTCAGCCCGAGTGAGATCTACGAGAATTTCGACGCGCTCGCGCAGCAGAAGCTGGTCGGCGGCGAGTTCGGCTTGGCTCTGATGGAGGCAGTCGGCGCGCCGCGCGCGACCATCACCAAACTGAAGGACGAGGCCGCCACGGGATCCTTCTCCTGGACCCGCATGCTGCGGTTCGAGACCGTGGCTCTCGGCGAGGCCGACCGCACCCTCGAGCGGATGAAGGCCGAGGCTGCGAGCGCGGCCAAGACGAGGCGGCCTCGCCTGCTGGTGGCCTACGATGGGGAGGGCATCGCCGCCCACGACACGAAGATCGGCGACGACATCCATGAGGGTGTCGATGTCCTGCCGATGGAGGCGGAATTCTTCTTCCCCCTCGGAGGCCACGAGCGCTACGTCCCGGCTCCCGAGCGTCAGGCGGACGTGCGGGCGACGAAGCACATCTCGCGGTTCTTCGACGCCGTGCGATGCGAACCCAGGCTGGTCCACCGAGGCCGACCGCCATGCCATGAACCTATTCATGGTCCGAGTGCTGTTCTGCCTGTTCGCGGAGGACGTCGGCATCTTCGAGGCCGACCTCTTCAAGAGCGCCCTGATCCAGTCGACCCAGGTCGATGGCTCCGATCTCGCCGCCTTCCTCGACGGTGCGTTCGTCCACATGGCAACCGAGCCTGAAAAACGACCGAAGGCCGCTCGTGGCTGGGCGAAGCTACCTTACGTCAATGGCGGTCTGTTCGAGGAGACGTCGGCGATGCCGACGCTCGATAGCCGCTGCCGGAAGCAATTACTCGCGTGCGCCAAGCTTAATTGGCGCACGATCAACCCCGATATTTTCGGCTCCATGCTCCAGGCTGTCGTCGACGTCGAGAAGCGCGGCGAGATGGGGATGCACTACACGTCCCCCTCAAACATCGCTAAAGTGCTCAATCCGATCCTGCTCGATGAACTTCGCGCCGAGCTTGAGAAGGCGGGCTCGAACAGGGGTCGGCTGCACGAACTGCTGAAGCGTCTCGGCCGCATTCGGATTTTCGATCCAGCCTGCGGATCAGGAAACTTCCTGATCCTCGCCTACAAAGATCTGCGCGCTATCGAGATGGAGATCTTCATCCGGCTCGGTGAGTTCGCGCATCCAGTAGTCAAGCTCGAACACTTCTATGGCATCGAGATTGACGACTTCGCCTGCGAGACCGCACGCCTCGGTCTGTGGATCGCCGAGTATCAGGTCAATGAGAACTTCCGGCAGAAGATGGGCAAAGCGCCCCCCGCGCTTCCACTAACGGCAGCAGGCCGGATCACGCGTGCCAACTCGGCGCGAACTGATTGGCTGGCAGCTTGTCCGCCAGATCCGATGATGGAGACCTACGTCGTAGGTAACCCACCCTTCAAGGGCTCAAAAAACCAAAGCGCTGAGCAACGCTCTGATATGGTTGCCGTCTTTCAGGGGCGCGTCCCAAACTATGGAGAATTGGATTACGTCGGAATCTGGTTCCTAAAAGGCGCACTCTATGCCGAAACAACTGGCGCTCCATTTGCTTTCGTTTCCACAAACTCCATCGTTCAAGGAGCATCGGTACCAACATTATGGCCCCGGATCCTAAAGAATCTAGAGATCTACTTCGCGCACCGTTCATTCAAATGGACTAACTTAGCCGCCAGAAACGCTGGCGTCATCTGCGTGATCGTGGGACTTGGACCAAAAAATGAGAATGCGAAGCTCTTGTACGATGACGGGACGGTACGAAAAATTGATTCGATAGGTCCCTACCTCGCGCCGAACGTGATGACCATCGTTGTGAAGCGGACAAGACCAATCGCCTCTCAATTAGAGTCTATGGCTTTTGGAAATATGCCAAATAACGGTGAGACGCTACTGCTGGATCGAAACGAGCGCAATCGCCTCATTGAAAATGAGCCAGACGCATCGCGTTTCGTGCGCCGGTTGTACGGAAGCCAGGAGCTCATGAAAGGCATCGAAAGATGGTGTTTATGGGTAAGGTCAGATCAGGCCGTTGAAGCAGTCGCAATCAACGAGCTCGCAGACCGATTCGAAGTCGTTCGACAGAAGCGGCTCGCCAGCACGCGCCCGCAGACTGTGCGCCTCGCGGATACACCTTGGGCGTTCGACCCACAGACAGAAGCACAGTCTCACACGATTATAGTTCCAGGGGCGGCAAGTGAGGATCGGATTTGGCTCCCTGTCGACGTAAGGTTGGCACCCGACATTACATCAAATCTTGCTTTTGGCATCTTTGACGGCGCAATTTGGCAGGCGGCAATATTATCCTCGCGACTTCACCGCTTATGGCTTGAAACTGTAGGCGGACGTCTGAAGGAAGATCCTAGATACTCAAACACTCTTGTCTGGAACACATTTCCTCTTCAGCAAGTTTCTGAACGGCGGAGGGAGGAACTAGAAGAACACTGGTGGGAGATCGACCGCGCTCGGAAAGAAGCGGGTTTCAGACGAACACTCGGTGATCTCTACGCTCCCAAGACGATGCCGCCGGAACTCCGCCGAGCGCACGAGGAACTCGACGAGACCGTCGAGGCTATCTTCGGCTCGCGAAAGTACCGCTCGGACGCCGACCGGATCGAGCATATGCTCCAGCTCTACGAGCGCGCCATCGCCGATGAACCCGGCAGAAGAGCGTAAGGGGAAACGCCGTGGCTGAACTCTCCGACACGACGCTGCGCTATTCGGCGGACGGATCCTCGAAACGCACGGACGCGCTCGGCATGCGCGTCATGCAGCGCCGCGTCTGGGACGTGCGCGACAGCCAGTACATCTTGGTGAAGTCGCCGCCGGCGTCCGGCAAGTCGCGCGCGGCCATGTTCATCGGTCTGGACAAGCTCCAGAACCAGGGGCTTCGCAAGGTCATCGTCGCGGTGCCCGAGCGGTCGATCGGCGCGTCGTTCCGCGACACCAAGCTCACCACCGGGGGCTTCTTCAGAGACTGGAAGCTCGACCGCGATCTGTGCGGCATCGGATCGGAGACCGGCTCGAAGGTCGCCGAACTGATTGAGTTCCTCGGTTCCAGCGGCGAAAGCATCGCCCTGTGCACGCACGCCACGCTGCGCTTCGCCTTCACCAGGGCAGGCATCCAGATTTTCGACGGCGCTCTCATCTGCGTGGATGAACTGCATCATGCCTCATCGAACGACGAGAACAAGCTCGGCTCACTGCTACGGGGCCTGATGGACCGCGGCAGCGCCCACGTTCTGGCGATGACGGGCTCCTACTTCCGAGGCGACACTGAAGCGGTCCTTCATCCCGAGGATGAGGCCCGGTTCGAGAAGGTCATCTACACCTACTACGAGCAGCTCAACGGCTACGAATACCTCAAGACGCTGCACATCGGCTTCCGCTTCTACCAGGGTCGCTATCTCGACCGGATGGGTGAGGCCCTGGATCCAGCGCTGAAGACCATCGTCCACATCCCGCATGTGGGTTCGAGCGAGGCGGTCGCCGACAAGATGTTCGAGGTCGACGCCATCGTCGACACCCTCGGGGATCCGCTCGGCGTCGATCCGGTCACCGGCTTCGTGCGCGTACGCAACGGCCGGCGCATCCTGAAAATCGCCAACCTCGTCGATGACGGCCCCGGCCGAGAAAAGGTCATGGCCTCGCTCCGCAAGGTCAAATCCCGAGACGACGTCGACGTCATCATCGCCCTCGGCATGGCCAAGGAGGGCTTCGACTGGATCTGGTGCGAGCACGTCCTTACGGTCGGCTACCGCGGCTCGCTCACGGAGGTGGTCCAGATCATCGGTCGGTCAACCCGCGATGCGCCGGGCAAGACTGAGGCGCGCTTCACGAACCTCGTTTCGGCCCCGTTCGCGAAGGACGATGTCGTCTCGCGTGCCGTCAACGACATGCTGAAGGCAATCTCGGTGTCCCTGCTTATGGAGCAGGTGATGGCCCCGACCTTCAAGTTCCGCACCCACAAGGGGTCGGACGACATGACCGGGCAACAGCCTCAGACCGGGAAGCCCGAGCCCGTTACCAACGCGGGCGAGATCGAGGTGATCAACGGCCCGCTGGTTTCGGACGAGGCCAAGCGCATCATCGACGCCGACTTCCCGGATCTCGTCGCTAACGTACAGAGCGATCCCCGGACGATCACGGTGATGCTCAACCCGGACGCCCACCATGCCGACGTGATGCACGATGTCATCACCACCGATATCGTGCGCCGGCGATACCCGCACCAGCCCGAGAACGTTATCCAGGACGTCGTCACGCTGTTCGGGGCTCGGACGGAACTTGGGCGAGCCGTGAAGGAGGATCCCAGTGTCATCCGGACCATGGACCTTGGCCTGGACGAACCTGTGCCGACGAGTGAGGGGCAGGAGCCTCAGGATCCGCAACCGCCCGGCGGCGGGGACAACTTTATCCGCGCGACGCACAAGTTCCTCGACGTGCGCGATCTCCAGGTCGACCTCCTCGGCGGGCGACGCGAGTTCATCGACGCCTACGAGATCCTGTCGAAAGAGCTAAACGAGGACACTCTCGCCCGCCTCCACGGGGAGGTCCGCGCTATGAAGGTGGCGATGACCCAGGAGGAAGCCGAAAAACTGATGCCGCGCATCAAGGAGTTCATCGCCCGCGATGGTCGAGAGCCGAACCTGAACTCGCCGAACGGACGTGAGGTTCGTCTCGCCGACGCCCTCGCCTTCATGCGCCGGCTCGCTAGGCAGCGGCGAGCCGATCTCGCCGGGGCCGATGCCGCCCGCACTGCTGGAGCCGCCAATGGCTGAGACCCCGGACGCCATCGATTATCTGAACGATCCCCTCCTCGCGACGCCCGATGAGAAGGTCCGGGCTGCGCGTACGCCGGTCGTCGAGCAGGCCGCTGAGGTTCTGGCGCGCATCAACGCCTTCTATGCCGAGAACGGAACAGAGCCGGTCTCGCAGAAGGGTCGGAGCGTTCTGGAGCGCATGCTGGCGAACGAGCTCGCAGGCCTACGCGCGTCGAAGGCCGCCCTCGCGGGCCTCGAGCCCTTCGACGTCCATGGCCTCGTATTCGTGACCGGCCAGGCGGCGGATCCCTTAGACGATCCGCTGCTCGCCGACGGAACCGACATCTTCCAGGTTCGCGATGGCCTCCAGCCGCGCGCCATGCCGGACTATGTCGCGGATCGCGTGCCTTGCCAGGACTTCGACCGGTTCGAAGGCCTATTCGACAGTGTTCGTCAGAGCGTGAAGGAGCGCCTGCGCAAACCTGTGCCGTTCAGTCAGGAGCGGGTTGAGATCGGCGAGTTCTTCACGCTTAAGGGCCAGATGCTCCAAGTGGCGGATGTCCGCGACCCACACCGGCGCAACGGGAAGGACGACGCGCGTCTGCGTGTCGTCTTCGAGAACGGCACCGAGTCCAATCTCCTGATGTCGTCTCTCGTGCGCCGACTTTACGAGGACAAGGATGCCCGACGGATTCCGACGACGAGCGCCGGGCCGCTGTTCGAGGGCGCTTCGACCGGGTACGTGTACGTGCTGAAGTCGCTCTCGCCTCGGCCGGAGGTCGCCGGGCTCCTGAAGGTGGGTACGACGGCCGGGCGCGTTGAAGACCGGATCAGCCGGGCCGCCACGCAGGCGACCTACCTGTATGCCGATGTCGAGATCGTCGACACTTACGAGTTCAAGGGACACTCGGCCCAGGAAGCCGAGCGACTGGTTCACAAGCAACTGCGCCCGTACCACGTCGCCCTAAAAGTCACGGGTCCGGACGGCACGCCTCACAGCGCGACCGAGTGGTTTCGGATCGCACCTGACGCAGTGGCGGATGCGATAGCTGCCGCTTTGGGGCGTCCCGTTGCCACCCTCGTCTGACGATCAATCGATGCCCCTTCGCAAACCACCATCCCGTACGGCGCGGGCCCGGGCCAGCTCGAACGATCCGCGGCGCTTGCTCGAACCTCCCCCCGCACAGGCGGAACGGTTGGCTCTGGCCGCGCGCGCTACGGTCCACCCCTACGCCAAGCACAAGCGTCATCCGACAGCCTACGGCCTGACGCCCTATGCAGGTGAACACGAGGACCCGAGCTTCTGCGACGAGCACGCCGGCTTCACACCGGCCGATATGCCGCGTGCGCCGCGCCTGCTGGCACGCGGGATCGAGGCCGGTCTGTTTGGTAAGACACCGAAGCAAGGCGATCCCGGGCTGCTCTGGTCCGTTGACGACACAGGTTGGATCTACGAAGCGCAGATCACCGTCCCAGGTGCAGCGGTCTACCACGCCTATCCGGTGCTGCCGAATGAGGCGATCGTGCGACGCGTTCTCGAACGGTACGCCCAGCATGTGGCCCAGCACGCCACTGCCCCGCTCACGACATCTCTCGCCGCTGCCAGGAGGCTCTATCGATGACGCAGGATGCCTTCACCGTTCGCGCGCGCTGGCCTGACGAAACACCGCCCGGTCAGCGCGACGTCGCCGCGCTGCAGATCCACGCCCACGGCGAGCCTCTCACCCGCATCACCGACTTCATCCGGCGGGAAGACCGTGACTACGTGCGCGGGTCCGCCGTGGCACTCGCGTTTTGGCTCGCCGACAATTTCTGGCGGCTACGGTACGAATCTTTGCCCAACAATTTCGCCCCGACGGCCGATTGGAGACTGCGTCACGAGATGACGTCGGCGGCCGGGGGAACGCTGTGGCCACCCTTGATGATCCACAGCACAGGTCCGCGCATTCTCATTGCCCCCGTCTTTGCACGACCCGTCGACATCGGCGCGGTGAGATATATCAGCCCGAGCCTGACGACGGTGTCCGGCTCGGAATTCGTCGAGGGCCTCGATCAATTCTTCAAGGATGTCGTCCTAAATTGCGTGCGGTCTCCCGATGGACAGAGCTTGTGTGAACTCGTCACGGCTCTCGATCAGGAACGGGCCGATCCGGATCTAGCTGCATGGAGGCGGATCGAGGCGAAGCTCGGCTATGACCCCGATACCGTTCCCGAAGACCTGATGGCCGCCTTGAGCGACTTGGAACCCCAGGTCGGAGACGCGGCTCTAGATGAGGCGGTCGCTGCAGCACCCGGTCGGGATGCCGGGCGGTTCCTCGCCAGTGCGATCGAGGCCGCGCGTAGCTCCGAAGTCGTGATCGATCTCGAGATCGCGCGCAGCATCGCGCTGGATCACAATGAGGCAAGCACGACACCCCCATGGCAAATGGGACGGGACGCTGCACAGCAGGTCCGCCAGATCGCGGGTCTCGATGACCGCGCGATCCGCATGCAGGTACTGTCCGACCTGCTCAAGACGACCCGCGACAATCTCAAGAAGCGTGGCACGGGCCGAGCCCTACCCTATTCCTGCCGCCTGAAGCGATCAGATGGCCGGGACGCGATTGCGTTGCAGACCGCAGACGCCCGTGACCGCCGCTTCGAACTCAGTTGCGCACTCGCTGATGAAATCTGGATTCAAGCCGATTTTGGCGTGATGAGCCGCGCAAAGACGGACCGCCAGAAGTTCCAACGCGCATTTGCGCAAAACCTCCTAGTCCCCATCCAGGGATTAGCGAACCGCCTGGATTTCTCCCACCTGACCGAAGCGGGAATCAACGAGGCGGCCGTACATTACCACGTCCACCCTAACGTCATCCGACGATTGTTGGTTCTCGAGGAGTTTCTGCCCGATGAGAACTTTGGAGAATCGTTAGAGGCTGCATAGTGCATTGTATCTCGTGCCGACACCCCACGGTCGAGATCGATGACGCGGAGGCCGAGCAAGAAGCGTCCTTGAAGGCAAACGGTTGATGCAGGGCGGCGCACCTGTGTCGCCGGCGGCGCACACTATCACCGCGCCCCCGTCCCCACCATCGCCCGTATCGGCTGTGAAACCCTGTACCCAGCCGGACGTCGAAGGTCCGCGCTCAAAGGGAAAAGACATCATCCCCGCCGCAAGAGAACAAGATAAGTCGCGTCACCGGTAAGCCTCCCAGATTGAAGCAACCAGGCGGCAGCCTGGAATTCGGTCATATGGAACAACAGCCCAGCGTAGGGTGCTTTCAACCCTATTGTCAGGCGTCAGGGGCTTGGGGGCCGGATCACTCTATCGCTCGCTCAGCACAGCCAGCACGTCGTACCCGACTGACAAAGCCGACAGTCGTGACAATAGGTCTCCTAGAGACGTGCCGCTACGAACAGGCCGGCGATAAGACCAACGCCCACGAAAATCGCGGTTTTCGGCAACCGAGGACGCGGCGGGATGAACCACGACGTCCGGCGACGCGTGCCGCACAGCCTCGTCACCGCTTTCGCTTGGCTCTTTGAGACCGCAACTTCCATCGAGAGAGCGCCGTGCTCCCGCATCCACAAATAGCGATGACGGCCGTCTCGGAAGCTGAGGATCCCGTCGGGGTCCATGCAGACTTCCGGCATCCACATTGGCTCGCCGGCGAGGAAGCGCTTGCCCGCCTTGGCGTATTTCTCCGGCTGGTTGTCGGATGCGTCGCCGGGGACTACGATGTACTGGTCCGACCGCCACCACTCGTGATCGAAGGCATTGATGTCGATCCACACGCGAACGTCCGGATCTCGTGCACGACGATAGCCACGCTCCCAGCTGTGCACCGTCCAGTGCACGCTCATGGCACCCTTAGGCCGTCGGGACATCGGTCTCGCCCTGCGTGGGCACGGGTACGACGGTGTGCGGATTGTGGGCGAACACGGTGTCGGTCAGCACACCGGGCTCCACCTTGTAGCGCTGCCCCCAATCGGTAAGATTCCGAGGTCGGTAAGCTCGATCCGCGCGCCAGCGGTCGAACACGGACGCATCGATCGTCTCGTTGACGATCTCGTCGCGTTCGCCTTGCGAGACTTCCGGCGGCGCGCCGATCGGGCGGTAGAACGGCTTGGCCACGTAGCGGTACAGACCCTTGGCGAACTCGCCGTAGCTGTCCCGGGGCTGCACCTCAAGCACACCCGGTTCGAGTACGACGTCCGCCCGGAACGCCAATCCATGGCCGGCCGCTTTCTCCATGATCCAGCGGAGTGGAAGCTGGCTCAGGAGATCGTCGCGGTAGCCGCCTCCCACGTTGGCGTGCGCGCCGACAAACCAGCGCTGCTCGACGCTTGCGACCGGACGGGGTGGTGCCATCTCGGTCAGCGTCACGCCCTTACGGAACTTCTTCGTCCATAGCGTCGGCGCGAACGCCGCGCGGTGCTCGTCGATGGCGATCGCGTGGTAGCCGTTCTCGATCGGCAGCCGCAGTCCCGTGTGCAGAAAGGCGTATCCTGACCGGCTCAGGCCCGGGATCCTTGCGAGGCCAGGGATCGTCTTCGGTACGCCGAGCGAACCGACCGTGTCCCAGACGCCGACCATCTTCACCGGCACCGGCATGGCGTAGGTCGCCATCCAGCGCTCCTCGGGCGAGGCGTCGGCCAGCGTGCCGTCCCCCACGCCCGCCTTGAGCCACCGGATCGTGCGCCGCTCGTCCCCCCGGCGGTACCGGTCGAACAACTGGCTGGTCCCGAGCGGAGCCCCGGGCTTCAACACGCCGCACAGGGCGATGAACCCGGCAAGGCTGCGCGCCGTATAGGCCCCACGGCTGAAGCCGAAGATGAAAATCTCGTCGCCCGGCTCGTAGGTCTCGACCAGCCATTCGTACGCGCGGGCGACGTTGCGATCGATGCCGACGCCGAGGACGCCGCCCCGGACCTTTTCGCCCCAGGTCGTGCCGACGCCGCGGCTGTAATAGGCGACTTGCGGCACGCCATCGGTGCCGCGCTGCGCGCACAACGCCTTCAGTCGCCAGACATTGGTGTTGTCGTCGAGCGTGTTCCACGTACCATCCAGGAACAGCGCCAGGCGCTTTCGCTCTGGCGGCTGCACCGGCTCGATATCAGCGGACATCTCTCGCGTTCTTCCCCGCTGCGGCACCGGCGACTTAACGCCGGGCACGACTGAGAGTTGCCCGCGCAGCTCACGACGATGTCGGCGGCAAGCAGTATCGACAGCGCCAGATCAACACCGACTTGCAACCCAGGGTAGGTGCGCGTTGCTTGGACAGTTGGCGCTGATGAGATACGTTAGCGAAACCTCACCTGTCGCTGACAGGCCCTGAGCCACCGACCACTGAGGCGAGACCGAAAACGGACCGTCTGCGTGGCGGCATCGAAGGCGACCTCTGTCGCATCCGTCGGGTTGGCTGTGGTATCCTCCGGCAAAGGTGCGACCGAGCAGACCTTTGACCGGACCGTTTGAACGGTCCTGCCATCCTGGATGATATCGATCCGCGCGGGGCAGATCGCTGGCTCGGCGACGGCATTGCGTCCGTTCGCGCCCATCGTGCAGATGCCGCCAGCGAAGGCAAGGCTCACGAGATACGTCGCACCCCCGACCTCGAAGCGCGCGGCATGGAGCTGGTAGAACGGCTTGCCGGACAACTCCCGCTGCCACAGCGGCATCACGATCGACGAGAACGCCGATGGATGTCGAGGATCGGAATAGATCATTTTCTCCCAAGCCTCGGCTCGAGCCGCGCTGACACCCAGAGCGTAGACGAGCATCAGCGATGCGGCGATCCGCTTCGACATACGACTTCCCTCCGTTGAAAATTTCAGCGTGCGTCGCGCCCGGCGTTCAGTCGAACACCGGCAACAGCTGCTCCATGATCAAGGTCTCAAGCGTGAGGCCAATGCGCTGGCAGCGCTTGCGACGCTCGAATGCCAGGATCCCGCAGAGGCCGAGCCACGCGAGAATGCCGCCGAGAAGGTACGGCAGCGCCTGTAGCGCCATTTGCACCAC
>JAAIGE0100162618.1_pt1 | contig 11130 bp, 10 predicted proteins | sample 6487951 | NCBI WGS metagenome assembly JAAIGE01 (sample SAMN13974128, study PRJNA590717) | phyllosphere metagenome | biome: tomato field; feature: multiple bacterial spot infested tomato fields; material: tomato leaves; isolation source: leaves from tomato fields | host: Solanum lycopersicum ... | reverse complement strand
TGGAAGCTTTGCCCACGGAAGATGCGGAGGTTTTTGCGGCGATGGCCAAAAATATTGAAAATATGCATCGCTATAATGGTCATAAATATCTTGGTGCATCGCCGGCGGTGCATTTAGATGTCGTGCCTTCACAATTTGCAGAAGGTTGGACATATAAAACGTTTTCACACGGTTTAGAGTTGCCCACAGAGGGCAATCATGAGCGGTGGTGAGCCATGAAAGGACAAGCTTTTATTGTCAATGAAAACGATCTTTCACCAGACGTTTTGGAAGACATGAAATCCCCCAGTCAAGGGACTGTTCAGCCAATCTTTCAGGAGGATGGACGACTCTTACTGCATCATATCTCTGGATTTTTGTCCGAACACCAAAATCAGCGGTTATATGAAGACGTGGTACAAAAATCTTGGATACCAGTGGGGATTGATGGGATAAAATCCCATTATACGCCTGGTGATCGCATTGGATCTTGGCGTTTGAGTTGTTTTGAGCCGGTGCTGGCAGAATATTTCTTTGATCGTTTGCAGCAGATAGTGCCACAAACGGTCTTGTTTGATGGAACGTCTGCGGAATGTGATGGTCATGCGCTTTGGAAGATGGTCGGGGTGAATCCTTTGATGCGGTTCATTCGATATCAACCTCAAGGAGCGTTGGTGCCGCATTATGACCGATCGTATATGGAAGGATCGCGCCGCAGTTTGCGATCATTGGTGGTGTATCTCACGCCGACAGCTCCTGGGCGTGGTCGTACCCGATTTTTAAAAGATGATCAAGCCATGCTGTCCATTGAGGAGAAGGATCTATCAGATCGTTTTTATGAGCCAAAATCTTCTGATCTTCTTTTTCAAGCTTCTATGAGGGCGGGCGATGCGATCGTATTTGATCACGCTTTGTTGCATGATGGGGAGCCTTTGGCAGAAGGGTTAGACAAGATTTTATTGCGCACCGATGTGATGTTTGAACGCGTATGATGACCTTGGAAGAAGCGATCCATCGAGATCCCTATTATCGGGACACGTATGCTGTGTTTCAAGATATCGAGGTTCTGAAAAGAGCAGGTTTTGTGCGTCATGAGCAGCCACAAGAGTTTGTGTCTTGTGTGTCTGCCCAATATCCTAGCACTCCGTTTTCTGTTTTGAACGCGGCTATAGCCAAAACCTCTCCTGGGGAGCGATTGGCGGTGATGTTGAGCACAGGAAGCTTTTCTCCTATTCACGATGGGCATATCGCGATGATGGAGGCGGCGGCGAAAGCTGTTGAGAATCAAGGTTGGACGGTAGTGGGGGGCTTCTTGTCGCCTTCTCATGATGCATATGTATCTCAAAAAGCTCAAGGTCAAGCCGCCTGTCATGCCATGCGTCGATGGGGGATGATAGAGGACGCCTTGTCTGGACATCCTTGGATCCGAGGAGAGAGTTGGGAAGCGTTTGGCACAGACCTTGCTTTAAACTTTACCGAAGTTTTAGAGCGGTTGCGGTTGCGCTTACAGCAGATGTTTCCTCAAACTCCTTTAGAAATCTTTTATACATTTGGAGCGGACAACCACGAATTTTTGCGTGCTTTTGTGCGATCTGGGTATGGTGTGTGTGTGGGAAGACCTGGATATGTGCCATCGGTTTTTACAGAGTCTTGGATTGATTCCAAGCGCCATCTGTTTGCGCCTTTGGAGCATACCGCTTCTTCGACCAATCTTCGAAAGACCATGCCGGCTTTTGCGCCTTGTGATCCGACAGGATCGTATGTGTTGCGCAACGATTACCAGCCACTTTTAAAGGCCTGGTCTATTCCCCCTGATCGTGCACCAATAGGGATAGCTTTAGAGATTCAAGAGATTTTGTCGACCGCTTTTCAGCACATGTCGTGGCAGGTGGTGGAGGTGCACGATCAAGCGGTAGTGTTGGATGAGGCATCGATTAGCTTAGATGTGTATGTCGCGCCTGATTATCGTATTGAGATATCGCGCTTGTTTGAAAGCAGCACGGGCCAAAAATACGCCAAAACGCTGGTGGCTCGACCGGAATCTTGTAAGTCGCTTGTGCAACAAGTGCAAGATATTCCGCCTGGCACCTATACGTTGATAGAAGACGATGTGGCGTCTGGAACCACGCTTCGTTTTTTGAAAGCGCTTTTGCCTAAAGAGATTTCTATTTCTAAAGACATCGTTTTATCGCCTTGTCCTGATGCGTATGATGTGGTTGATCTTCGAGATTTTGTGGTGGGTGCGCCTTATGGTGGATTGGTGGTCGAAGGGCTTGGGCCTTCTGTCCTCCGAGTGCCGTATATGTATCCGTATGTGAATTTGATGCATCGGGCCAAAATTCCCGCAGAACGTGTCATTGATGTGTCGTATGCTTTGTGGCGATGGAACGCCGAGTTTCATGCCAAGCTCGATGGCGTGGTGTGGCCTGTTTCGAACATGTTGACAGAATTTTTGGCGTTAAGTGGTCATGAGATTGATCCTTGCAACCCGTCGCGCTCGTTGTCAGATTTTTGCCAATGGCACATGAAGGCCTTAGAGCCTTATAGGAGGTGGTCTGATGCTGTCGATCGAGCATAGCCACTTTTATCAAGATCAGCTTTTGGATCGTTCATCGGTTGCGTCTATCAAGCCTTTGTTGAATCTACATCCGCAAGCGACATCGGTGGTGTTAATCGATGATCTGGCAGAAAATCCCCTATGGTCATTGCAGGATTTGCTGAACGTCTTTGCGGCAGAGCATTTGCGGATTGATGGAGTATTTTTGGAGTCGGCTTTTTGTGATATCGCCCAAGAATTCTATCAGATATTGCAGATCAGGGGCTGTGTTGTTCAAGAATCTTTCAACCGTGGCCAGCGTAAAAAAGCATTTTTTTCTACGCCATTTGGGCGTGCTTTTTTGGGAACATGGAAAAATGGGCATTTTCAGCCGGCTTGCGCCTTATTGTCCTGTGCTTGGAATGCATGTCGGCTAGGATATCGGGCGATGCCAAGAGATGCATGCGTGTATGGAGGGATCTATCCGTCGGCACAGATTATCACCGTTTTACCTGATCCTTTGATACCGGTTGAGCGGCGGGCGTTGCATCTTTTACGGCAGATTTTTCCTGATATCATGGCAGATAGAATGGTCTTACGCTCTGCGTCTCAACCCATCGTATCAGCATAAAAAGAGGGCGCAGATGGCGCCCTCTTTTTTCTAAAAACAGAGTTTTTATTCCCAAGCTGTAAGGCCTGATGGAAGGTTTTGAATATGAGCAGCTCTTGTGTTGAGGGTTAAAGAGGCATTTGGATTGGCGCCGATCATGCTGACCATGGGAAGGGCTGTATCTGTGGCGTTATAGCCTGTAAATTTTGCTGTGTGCCAAACAGCGCCATTTAACGTAATAATGCCCATTCCGTTAGATTTGTTGTATCCAAATCCAATCACCCCTGCGTTTGGCATGGAGCTAGGTGCAAAAGAGGTATAGGTGATGCCAACCATAAATCGATTATTCAAAGCATCCACCTGAAGGCCCCAGTTGCTGCCGGTGAGAACGATACCCAAACGATGGAGTTGTGCGCGATCTGTATAGGCAATTTCAAAGTAAGGGCTGTTGGTGAAGCCGGCTTTTTCTTGAAACGGTTTAGAAACACGCCCTCTAAGGTCGCCAGCTGCGGTGTTGGTGGCGGTGCGGCCTCCATTGGATAAGGTAAAGGCTCCAGACGTATTCCAGCCCATCGGTTCGGTTGTTTTCAAGGTAAAGTTTTTAACCACAGAGGTGCCGCCCGCCGTTGCTCGATAGCTAAACGAATAGCTGTTGATAGTGCTGGGTGTTCCAGACAAGGTGCGGGTTGTTGGGTTAAAAGTGACATTTGGTGGCAAGGTTCCAGATACAAAGCTATACGTAATGGGGGTATTTTTGGCTGATACGGCTTCGGGGAAGGTATAGCTATAACTCATACCCTGCGCCGCATCAGGTAAAGCTGTGGCCACGTTCCATTCCAAAGATGCTTTAGCGACAACGGTAAAGGTTTTGCTGACGACTGATCCATGCTCAGAGGTTGCAGTAAGCTTGAAGGAAGATGTTTCTCCTGTGGTGACGGGCGTGCCTTCTACTTGAAAGGTCTGAGGATTAAAGGTCAATCCGTTTTGAGCCGCCGCGTTTTCAAGGGCATAGGTAAAAGTTTGTTGATCTGGTGTTTGCGCAGGCGGAACAGGGTTTGCATAGGCTTCTCCCATAATGGCTACAGGCAATGCTGCGGCAGCTGGCCATTGGGCCAGTGCCCAGGCTTGGCCTTGCATCATATAAGGCTCTTGTAAAGAGCCATTGTGAACCGACACTTCCCCAATAGATTCTCCATACACTTTGGGCATGAAGCTTATGGTGATGGCGCAAGATTCTGAAGGAGCCAAGACAGTGGTGCAGCTGTTGTTGCTGATCGAAAACCCTTCTCCCGAAATAGAGAATTGATCTTCTGAAAAGGCTTGTGTGGCGGCTTTTCCAGTGTTGGTTAAAGAAAAGATCTCTGTGTGGTTTTGATCGACCAAGGCTGCAAACATAGGCATGCCGCCCCACGACAAGGAAGGCGCACCAGCCCCTTGTCCCCCAGGCAAAGGCGTGGTGGGTCCGGGCGGTATGGTGGGATCCGGTTGGGTCGTTGGAGGATTTTCCGGAGAAGCCCCAGGAGAGGGTCCTGGACCAGGGGAAGAGCCTTGGTCAGGGGAGGAAACGGCCACGGGAGAGCTTTTATAAAAAAGTTCTCGAATTTCCGTTCCTGCAACACTGACAGCCCCAAGAGATCCTAACGTCACTAGGCCTATCAAGACGCTGTATTCAAGTCCAGACGCTGCACGTTTTCGGCGCAAAAATTTGTTTAAGAGGGGGAAAGCCATAGTACACCATATTCTTGAGATATAAAAGAATATATGGCACGTCTTGTTTTATATCAATATATTGTTATCTAAAATTTTATATAACCTATGGTCATATATAAAAATCTAGAATTTAGCGAACCTTTTCCATAGATTTAGATCGTGTGATATGTTGAATTTTGGCAAAAGCCTCTTCCATAGAGGGAGATGTCTTTTCCGCGTAAGGCAGAAGTTTTGAAGCGTCTTTCGCCAGATGGATGCGATCGCTTGATCCTAAACCAGAGGGTGGCTTTTCTGGATAGGTATATTCTTTTGTTCTGGGCGAATATTTTGGCTCTCCAAAATGATTGGCAATAGAACGAGCCAGTGTTTCGGCGCTCGGGGGCAAAGGCTTTTGCTGATCTTGAAACGTGCGAATCATGATCATGGTGTGTTTTAAAGCCACATCAATATCATCGCGGTCTTGCCGAGGTAGCGTCGATTTTTCGCCGTAGGCGGATTCAAACAATAAACGATCATATTGCATGGGGCCTGCCCCTAAGCGCTCCAAGGCTTTGGGAAGTTCTTGTTCAAAGGCAACCAACCCTTGGGGGGTATGTTTGGAAGAGGCAGGCACTCCAGAATCGGTGCGCAATTGAACGGCCAGCATCCAAGGGGCTTTTTGGGGCGGCACGCCGAGGCGTTGGGCTTTTTCATGCACCTGATCCGAGGCTTGTCCAATATCCACCAACTGTAATTGATGCGCTCGAAGGACGGTGTTTAAAGCCCGATCATGTTTGAGCGCCTCAATAAACGGGGCACGATCTTGCAAAGATAAGTCCTGGCCCAACAAGGGCATGATCATATGCGCACTCGATGCAGATGCTTTTGGGGTATATACAGGCGCGGATGGCGCGGGTTTTAGAGAAGAAGCAGGGGGCTCGATAGAGGCAGGGGGTTCTACCGATGGGAAAACGTCCTGTGGCAAACGGGATTTGGATAAAAACTGCTTCGCGCGTTCAAACCATGCCATGGGTGGTGCTCCTAGTTGATAAAAAGATAACATAATTTTTTTATAAAAGGAAGGGGGTTTTTAAAAAAGCTTTTTCCCCAATAGCGGGAAAGATTTTAAACGACTATATCTTGAAAAAAGGAGGACTCCATGTCTCTTGTTATTCCATCAACCGCGATCGAGGCCTCAGAAGATCGTGCCATGTATAATGCCCGCCTAACAGCGTTTCATTTGGTAGAAATCATGGAATACGACAAACCCATGGTGCAAGCGGACCAAGATTTTGTATCCAACAATTTGCGCACGGCATTGCCTCGGTTTGGTGAAGATGTGGTATGGGATGCCGTGGGCCGTTTGCAACGCCAAGGCGTATTGCCAGAGGTGGTCAGCGGCGATGCCCTTGGAGCTTTGCCTTTGATTTCTGAGGAAGAATGGAAGGCCAAGAACGATCGGATTTTTGAAAACATTCCTCTTGGAACTCCGATTACGAAGGCGATTGGCGACATTTTAGAGACGCGGGTGGTGGAAGAACTGGTAGGATACGCCAAAGCGTCTTTGCTCAGTGTCAAAGATCATATAGAGCAGTCTCCTATGGGTCTTGAAGGTTTGCCGGTGCAGGGGCTAGATCAGCTACAAGGCGCCAAATACATTTTGCTAGATCACCGACAGGACTTTTCTTCTAAAGATTTACATCAGATCCAGGAAGCTTTGCAAGCATCAGAGGTTGTGGCTGTTGGAATATTGGCACCTTCTTTGCATCAAGAAAATGTCGCCATGACCCAATTTTTGGTGTGTGAAACGGGATCTCGTCCTTTAAAAAGCTACGTGATGACCCCCGAAAGTCTTCAATCAGGTGGTAGAAAAGAGGCCTTGTCGCAAAGTCTGGCCAGTGGCACCACCAGATTTGTATCCAAAGAGGCAGATATCACCACCTCTTTGAATCAGCTCTTACAAAAGCCTATGCGTTCTATGTTGGAACGCTAAAAACTGCAAGACAAGCATTCCATGTAATCAGTAGATACTGGTGGTGTCGTTTTTCTATCAAAGAAGAGGGATGGGGGAATATCTGCTAAGCCCTCTTCCCAAGCCCGCCACACCAACATCATGGCGTCCCATGTGGAAAGGGGCGTGGGCAGAACAAACTCCAAGCTATGATCAAAGGCCACAAACGCGGCTCGATCGCTGGCATGTTCGATCACCCAACGTTGGTCCGTTTCGCTACGGGTTTTAAACACCGCCTTTACTGCCGGTGGTAGGTCAAGATGTTGCACCGATCCTTGGTGTTGGGCGATAGAGGTCCAGGTATTGGGATCATATCCCAAAGTTTGTTGTAAAATAGCATTTGGAGGCCTTCCTTCCCTTGGTACATAAGAGGACGGGGGTGCCAAAGCCTCTTCTATTCCGATGACGGCCGGGATTTGCAAACGTTGTAGCGTGGTGTGTAGGCCAGAAAAAATTGCGATATTGGCGTTTTTGGCTGCATTCGATTCAAAAGCGATATGGTGATTTTGCAAATATTGGCTCCATCCATACACATGAAAATACGGCTTTTGTGTTTTTTTTGCACGTGTCAAGGCGGATAAAAAGGCAAGATTGTCTTTCCAAAGAGCAACATGTTCAAGATTGAGCGCGATGGTGGGTGTTTGTAAAGGGCGCGTTTGTGGTCTTAGCAGCATTCCTTCCGAATTTTTTTCCTGAAAAGCTTGGCTATGGTTGATAAAATGTAGAAACAGTCCAGGTCGTTTGCGACGTTCCATCAAAGCTTGCCATACAGCACGCGCCGAAACCAAAGTCGCTTTTTGGTCCTCTTCATACAGCGTATAGGGCGTGTTGTTTTTTACGGCTTGCATAAACGCATCATCGATCAAGACGCCCATATCCTGGTTCCAGATCCGTTCCAGACCGGTTTTCCAAATAGGAAGATAAGCGGGAAAATCTTTAGGCGTATGAGATTTAATCCATTGTTGATCAAGGGCGTGGGTCAGGATGGACTGGTCTGCGAGGGGCAGATGGGAGAAGAACATGAAATCTACCTTTGTGGGTCTTAAAGAACATGGTTTCCAGACGTTCTTGCGTCAAGACAACGAGATAGAATTGGGCTATATAGGAAGGAAGGAGTCTGGTATGCATTTTTATACATCTGCGTGGAAAACCGTTGCGGCGTTTTCTCCTCGTCCGGTTTTTGCCATTGGAGACGTTCATGGCCGATGGGATCTGTTGCAAGCCTTGCATAGGCACCTTGAAAAGACCTTGTTGCCCGCCGTGGTGGGCCATGCGATGGTGGTGCATTTAGGAGATCTGATTGATCGTGGTCCACAATCGATTCAAGCGCTTCAAGGCGCTTTGCAGTTTTCTCCTCCTGGAGTGGAGGCCCATGTTTTACCAGGCAATCATGAACAAATGATGGTATATGCGTTGTGGAGTGGGCGCGATGGACAAGGTACGATGTCGGCCAAACGTTATTGGTGTCAGTTTGGCGGAGAACAAGTCCTTGCAGATGTCGAACGCCACGTTGAGGGGGAATTGACGTGGGATAAAGTTCGGTCCTATCTCACGCCTTGTTTGCAGCGCCTATGGCATGCACCGACGGCGGTATCGTGTGGGGATTGGATTTTGGTGCATGCGGGTGTTCCTGAGGGGTGGGATCCGGATGCCGTCTTATCATATGATTGGAAACCATGGCCTGAGGATTTACAAGAACATCCCCTGTGGGTGGGGGGCGACTTTTTAAAGCGCAACGCACCATATCCTCGCCATCAAATGGTTTTACATGGACATATTGCAGGATCTGCTCCTGTTGTGCGGTCTTGGCGTGTTTGTGTGGATACACACGCCTATGCCTCTGGTATGCTCACCATGGCTGAACTTTCAGGTCATAAAGTGCGATTTCATTCCGTTATTGGTCCTGCGATGCCGGAGTTGGAGTAAGCGCAGAAAGGGCTTGAGAGTAGGCCAAAACCAGTTCTCGTTTAGAAATGCTAGGATTGCCTGCCGTGCGGCGTTTGATGGGGGACCAATCGATGGTTTCTAAAATAGAAAAAACGTCTCGCTGTGGATGGAGTTGTTGTAAAAAGTAATGCGATGCTGGGGCTTTATGAGCAAAGTTTGAAGATATCCGCCCAGCTTGGACGCCCACGCGTTGAAAGGCGCGTTGGCCTTGCTCTTTGGAGACAAAAGCAAAGTCGGGGTGCTCTAGCGCAGTATGATGCAATCCTCGTTTTTGAGGTCTTCGTTCCCAAAGCTGAAAAACACAAGGAACATCATACCAATGATCTTTAAAAACAAAAGAGCGTTGTGGTAAAACCATTTGATCGACCAGCCACAGGTGCGGGTCGACACGGCGTTGCCAGGAGACTTTTTCGGCGGTGCGTGGTAAAATAAAGCCCACAAGCTGCGCTTCAGCGGCATAATTTAGGAAGCGCAGCGCAAGACTTGCATTCTTCCCAAACGGGGGATTGCCAATGACGATCATATGGTCGAATTTGGACACATCGTAGGACAAAAAATCCGCCCTTAGAATATCGTCGCGTTGGGGATCAAGGTCTAAGCCCAATTTTGGCTCAGGCAGTAAATCCAAAAAAACGCCAGTCCCTGCGGAAGGTTCAATCCAAATGGAGGGCGTTTTAGGGTGCAAGGCTAAAAAGGCTTCCACGCGCGCCCAGCAACTTTTTGCAATTTCAGGGCGCGTATAGAATTGGTCCAAATGGCGCGGTGTGGGCATGGGATATCCTAACAATGATAGAAATATAGGGCATCCTTGTTTCCAGCACCAGAGGCGTTGATCAGCTCGGAGATTTTGCAGGATAGGGATGGTTCATCCCCATGCGCATGTCTTGATAAAACTGGCGATCAAGGTCCTCTAAACGATTTACGGCGTCTCGGTCGGTTTGAAGATCTCGCCTGCTAGGCACGCCCAACAAACGCTTTAGGGTTTCCAAGGTCGCGTCATTTAGGGAATCACTGTCTTTGGCAAGTGCGGTGCGCAGTAGGCCCCAATGATCATAGCGCTGAGCGAGCCATTCTTGAAAGGAAGAATCTTGTGGAAGAAGATGGGCGCGGGTAAAGGCGTCCCGATGGCGTTCTTGCCATCGCAAATCTTCTTCTGGTGTGCCTTCTGTTAAGGCGACCGCGCCCAAGGAGAGTTGCGTCCCTTTGGGGGCATCTCTTAGCCAGTTCGGAATTTCTCGGGCTTTGATGACCAAGGGGATGGTCCAAGACCCGTCGCTGTTTTGTTTTAAAGCCTCTTTGCGGGCTTCAAAGAAGGAGGCTGCACGATGAAAGGGGCGTCCTGAGGGCAGGCGCGGTGCATCTGATAAAAGATCAGCGAGATCTTCTCCAGGAGCGGCTTCTTGAAGCACTTTGGCCACGTTTTGTGTGCGTTTTGACCCTTGAAAAAAAGGCACCAGATCGTCTGATTCCACTTGGGCCGCAAAATACTCAAAATCGTGTCGTTCGCACGCCAACATGGCCAGTTCCAGATCGCGGAACCGGCCTAAGCGAAGCTTGCCTTCTTGGCCTTCAAACCCCGCAAAAGCGAGCATTTCTTCGGCGGCTGCTTGCACCGTATAAATGTGGGGGGTGAAGTCCGATCGAGCGCCACATAAAGCGCGCTTACCCCGATTCCACGATAATCCTTCATACGCAACAGGTTCAGACATAGGGCCTCCATTGCCAGGAATATGGGCATCTTTCCCCGGCAATAAAAGGAAAATCGATCAAAGCATAAGGGAAAGTTTCACGAAAAAAGCCCGGGGTGTGCCGGGCTTTTTTATCATTAGGGGGTTAAGGAGGTCGCTGATGAAGGGGGCGTATCTTGGATCTTCCGGATGTAAATTTTCCAAAATTCTGTTTCTTCTAAGAGCGTGAATTCTTGATCCATACGATCTTGATAGAATTTTCGAATTAACCGATCTACGCCTTTGTGGGCACCATACCTAGGGCTCATCCAAACTTCGCTATCACCAAAAATATGCTCAAAAGGAGGAGGGTTTATATACGACATGCTTCTTCCTGGATCCATCCAGGAGTACACACCCTTTGGAGGTTCTGCGCCTAAAAGCATCGGGAAAGGGTTAGAAAAATCTGAAATAAAAATTCGACGATGCTGCAGACCCAATCTCTGTAAGTCCTCTATGCCACTTCGAATCGTGTTATGCCATCGTGTAGGAGATTGGTCATCTTGCTTCATAAGCTCTTCTAAAGAATTGCTAACGGTCCCCATACTTTCAATAGGTGTCCCAAATGCCGCGCCGTTTTTGGTTTCAAATTGCCAATCATAGGGTCCAATGACCCGTGCCAAAACAAAAT
>JAAIGE0100939634.1_pt1 | contig 11132 bp, 10 predicted proteins | sample 6487951 | NCBI WGS metagenome assembly JAAIGE01 (sample SAMN13974128, study PRJNA590717) | phyllosphere metagenome | biome: tomato field; feature: multiple bacterial spot infested tomato fields; material: tomato leaves; isolation source: leaves from tomato fields | host: Solanum lycopersicum ... | reverse complement strand
CGCATCATCATCGCAGACGACCACCCGGTGGTCCGTATCGGTACCCGCGCCGTCATCGCTGCCATCTTCCTCCGCAGCCTCTTCGGCTTCGTTGAAGAGGCGATCAATGTGCTTTTCGCTGCGGGGAGCAAACCGGTGCAGCCTTGCGAGCGCCAGCTCTTCTTCCAGCTTTACGACCCGCCGTGACAGCGCTTCCTTCTCGGCTTTCAGCGCAGCAATTTCGGCGGCATTTGCCGCCAATTGCGCCATCAGTTCTGCAACACTCGGTTCGCCGGCTCGGATCATCCCAGTTTTGAATCTGAACCGCGTCGCCGCGTCAACAGATCAACACGTCACCTCAGCCGGCAATCTGATATTGCCGCACGGGATGGCGGATCATCGCATCGATATCGATACCGTCGAGAATCCAATGCAGTTGTTCGGTTGTGAGTGTGACCACCGGCACCTCTCGGCGCGGCCATCGGAACTTGTCTTCCGTCAATCGCTTCAGGATCAACACAAAGCCTGATCGATCGAAGAACAGCAGCTTCATCCGGTCACGCCGGCGATTGCAGAAGGCAAACACCACAGGGGCAAACGGGTCCAGCGCCATCGTCTCCTGAACCAGGACCGCAAGGCTATTGATGCCGGCACGGAAGTCGATCGGCTCCCGATGCAGGTAGACTTTTAGGTCAGCGCCCAGTCTGAACATGACCCAACGCTCCGATTATCGCCGTCAATTCGCTAAGATCATTACACTCCAGCGTCAGTCTCACACCATTGGGTAGGGAAGCGCTCAGCTTTGCTGGAGAGGAAAGTGGGCCGCTCCTGTTCATTCTCGGCAATCGCTCTTCGCGATCCGCCGCAGGCATCTCAATGTCAAACTCCCTGCTAGGGGCCGCGACCTGAACGGGGATAAACGACGATATCGAGGACGGCGATAATGGATGGGCCTGGGTGTGCTTCCTGATCCATTTCCAAACGAGGTTCGCGTTGACCCCATGTTCTCGTGCTAGTTTCGATACCGATGCGCCGGGCTCAAGGCAGGCTGCGACTAGGCGATCCTTCGATCCTTGATCGAAGCGGCGTCTTCCATTCCGACCGACCAGTCGTACCGCGAGTCTTTGACCTTCATCCATAACTTGGTGTCCACCTCTTTTAAGTGGACACCTCATGCCAAAGCTCACTCAATTGCAGAAGGTGCGGAGAAATTCGCGCTTACAAAGCAAGAAATCTTCGACCCAGAAGCAGTGCAAAGTCTCACTTCCCAGTTCTCCTCCTTCGGTATGAGTTAGTACGGCCAAAATACCGATATTCGTTGAGGCATGGCAGGGTGATCTTCGGGAAGGTTTCGCTGGCCGCGCGGCCAAGTAGACCTAGTCACCAACCGCGAGCGCACTCTTGTGGTCGCCAGCAGATATGAGGAATGCACACCCTTCTACCTCGTCGCACCTTACGACAGATCAACAATCACAAGGCCCCCGCTAGAATATCACCATCTCAATCAATGACAGCGGTAATGTGGAGTACTTTTTCCCGTTAGATTCTTGGACTTAGATCTCCGCTAGTGGTCTTGCTACTTAATGCCGGAGTTTAACACTGTGGCTATTGAGCCGAAGCAACTGACACTGTTGGAGCTAGTCGGCCGTTGGTGCCCAGAGGGCGTAAGCCGTAATTCGAAAAGTATCCATCCTACCCTCAGGCCCACGTGGGTTCTAAACTTCGATTTGCAAAGGAAACCGAGACGTCTAGGAAAAGCAATTCTCCGCTCGACGCAGCGTTGCTAACAAGGTAGGCCTATCGGCGCGCGCCATATAGGTCCGAATATCTCCCGGAGTTGACCATGGACTTCCTTTTCGACGAGCGTACTGAATGCTATTCGGTGCTGACGACCATGACGATCAGTGATTACCTAAACATGGTAGGGCCGGCGCACGCCGCTAAGGGCGGACTAAGCGGGCAGCGTGACACACTTAACACCACGACCGCAAAGCGGATTCGTGATCGTATGGTCGGCGATATCCGGAGAGGAGCCATCTTACCACCTGTGGTCATCGGTGTTGTTGTCCCCGCGAAAGAGTTCGATGGCTTAGACCTTTCTGAAGCCGCCGATGTCGATAGTTTCTTGCCTAACAATAGGCGCTCAGAGATAGCTATCATTGACGGCATGCAACGAACTGCAGCGATCATAGAGGCTGCATCTACCGAAAAAACGGTCCTGAGTAATTCTATTCGTGTTGAATTCTGGCTGACTAAGTCTCTCAAAACGATGATTTACAGAATGCTAGTTCTGAACACGGGACAGGTTCCGTGGACATTAAGCCGTCAACTCTCGGTTGTCTTTTCTCCTCTATTGGCTGAGGTTACGGAAAAGGTACCCGAGATCGCTCGTGTTTTTACGCCGGATCAACCTGGTCGACGTGTCGCTCCTGCGGAGATATCTGCAGATTCGCTGATAGAACTATACATCAGCTTCTCGTTGCGGAAGATCAACGTTGATATGAAGGAAGCTCTTTCAGACGAGTTCTCTCGGTTGGATTTCGTTGAGAATCTTAGTCAGCGGGAGTTTCAAGATCAGTTCTACGACTGCCTTGGCATGATGGCGATGCTAGACAAAGCGTTTTCGAGGTATGACGTGAAAGGTCAGGCTCGCTTCTCAAAAGGGAGACATATCTTCGACAGCCAGCCTGCACGAATAGCATTCGTGGCAGCAGTAGGAGTTCATGTTCTGGGCCGGCCCGGTGGGGAGCGAAGCTCTCAGGACCGCGTAGCAAGAATGGCTGAGCTGACAACGTCCGCGACTAGGCTAACATCGCGTCTGGATGCCATGGATTTCGATGAACTTGGAGATTTTCTGAGGCTAGATGTTCTTCGAGAAACGCTATCAGGTGAGAAGCGTGTTGGCCAAGTCGGACGATACGAACGAGGTGTGTTTTACGATGGGTTCACAGCACTTGTAAAAGAGCAGTTTGATACAGGCAACATGGAGATTGTCTGGCGAGCAAACTGATGAGCCGCAGTTTAATCGAATCAAATACTATAATATTCTCTGCCTTGGATCGCTTCTGCGAGGCGAGAGGAGAGCCTTTACGCAACGCTGGAACACCGCGCTGGATAGCTTCGGTGCCCGATGATAGACGGTTCATGATGCATGCGGCCGTTGTAGACAAAACTTCATTCTCGCCAACGAAGCTAATCGCCCGCGGCGAACTGGACCAAACCTTCTATCTGTTCATCGTGGGTTTCGACACGACTGATATCCCGGCGGGATTCGAGGAGGCCGATGTAACCGCATCTCATATCACGGTTATCTTATCCGAGGGCAATGTAAGACCACGTTTGTCACCACTTGAAATTCGAGACCTGGTCGAGGTAGGTGACAAGCACAGCGAACCGTCCTACGTGGGACATGAAGTAGAATCCATTCGTAGAATTTTCCCACCAGTGAGAGTGTTCAAAACAAAGGAGGCTTTATCGTCACCTTGGAAGACTTATTTTCGAGTATGCTTATATGAATGCAGTTTTCTACAGGCCTGGATTGATGAAGAAACTATTGCCACACTTCACGCGGTCTGTGACTTGGACGCGGACCTCATACCTTATAAAGTTCTCTGCCGGTCTATCTTTGACTCTGATCCTGGTAGTCTATTCTTGGCGCTCTATCGATGCCTGGAACGACTTTACGCATTCTCCAGTGCACGAGAATTGTCGCTTGAGCTAAACAGCAACCATTCTTGGGACGTAGTAGCGAGCGCGCTTGAGGACAAACTTGGCTGGTGGCCAAAAGAAGAGGGAAGCCTTGAAAAGCTACTTCACATGGCATCGTCAAACGACTTGGAGAGTATATTTAAAGCCATGAACGAGGTCGCGCCAGCTATGCCAGACCGGGTTAGAGTGGCTGCGCGTAGAGTGTACAAGCTTCGCAACTCTTTAGTCCACTATCGCCCCTCCCACTCCGCAACCTCGCACGACCGCTATGAATGGAACAAAATATGCACCGCCATGGCTGGAATCGTGTTGGATGTCCATCAGTCCGTATTTTCCTACAAGGCACCCGGTGGCATCTAGCTTGCAGAGTTGTCGAATTTTGCCTTCACGCCGACGTGAACGTCGAGTCTCCGGATTTCGTCGCACCATACCCCTAAGGCACATGTCATGTACTTGTACATGATGCCGCGCGTCCAGTGGCGAACGGATCAGACGCGATAGTCACGAACGGCTGTCGCATCGAGTTCCTTGGCAGCCACAAGCTTGTAGTGGCGCTCATCGACAACCTTCACTTGATCGTCTTGAATTGTGAGTTCGAAGAGGGCCACAACGCCATCCTTTGCACCGCCCTTCATAAACTGGGCTGCAATAGCTCGACACCGTAGCCCATCAAATTTTTGAGCAACAAAAGCGATGTCCTGAGCTGTCTGTACTATTCCGATCTGATCTCTCCCCCCTTTTGCCTGCACCGGAATGACAAAGTGGCACCCATATTTGTCCAAGCCCAAATAAAGCTCATCAATTTCGATCTGTCCGATACCCTTAACGGTCGTTCGAAGGTGGTTTTGAAGACTATAGGTGGTCAGGCTAAGGAATGTGTCGATCAGACGGTTATAACGAACAATGGCGAGAAGTGCTTGCTCGTCATCAAGTGCATAATGTCGGATAATCTCTGGTGTGGCATCGGGAATCAGCGTGCTCACCAAAGCCGGGTTTGGTTGGATTCGCGTTTCGTTGACCAGCTTGAAACGATACTTTGCCCTCCCCGCTCCTTCGATAATCCACTCAAGACCGGAGGGCTGCGTTTTGAGAATGGCTTCGGGAAGCTCATAGCGATATCGGAAGTAATAAGGTACGTCGCCGATGTTCTTAGGCAGCTCAATCGACAAGAGTTTAGCCTTCTGCAAGATCTCGTCTCGCACGAAAACGAACTCTGTCATCCCATCGCTCCAGTGATCGAAAAATATCCCCTCGACCAGTGTGTGGTAGCGCCTTACTTCTACCGTCGGTTCCTCAGTCATTCGGCACCCTTAGGCGTTCCTCTTCGATTTCATGCTGTTTGCGTTTTCTCGCGCCGCTCTTGCGATCCCTCTTAGTGTTTGGAGCTAATACGCCAAGTAGACGCGATGCGCTCGTTATGTCGACGTAGAGCAAGCTCTCGTCGCCGAGCTCCAACACCTTCTCTGGTTTGGATGGAGCGATACCCAGCGATTCGACGATTGATGCCGCGATGGCGCGAGCCATCGGAGGGGGCACAGAGTTGCCAATTTGCCGCGCTCCGTGCCACTTTGTTGAGTGAAGTCGGAACCAATCTGGGTAACCGTGCAAGCGCGCCATTTCTCGAACGGTCACGCACCGATCAAACAGATAGTGAATCGGACGCGGGCTGGTGAATGCCCCCCTTGCGCCATCTGTACCCGCTCTGAGGGTATTGGAAAGACCATTAGGCGGGAGCTTAAAAAAACGACTGATTGGCTCGACATCGCCTGGCGACGTTTCAGAAAACCGACGTCTTGAAATATCGGTATGGGCCGTTCGGGCACTCGATGTTAACATCGTAGGCTCCCATATCCGCGAATAGCCATAGTGCCAAGCATCGTTTGTAAGGCATCTCAATTCGGCGGCGTAGGCCGAAGGATTGCCAAAGCCATCGGCCTTAACCTTATCAGTCTCTAAGAGAGCAGAAAAATTATCGGCGTCTGGCAGATCGCCTATTGCGTCAGCACAGGTTGGGCTGTCAGGAAGATCGGCATTGCGTTTCCGACTACCAGCTGGGTTCGTGATCGGCAGCGGGTAACTCGGTAACGGCGTCCCCTTCTTTGCCCCCATCAGAATCAGTCGATCTCTGGATTGTGGAACCCCATAGTTCGATGCGTTTAGCACGCTCCAAGGCTGCCGAACCTCATAGCCAATCTTCTGGAACTCCTCGACAAGCTCTTTCAAAAACGACTTGTGTTTACCGACAGTCAGTCCTTTGACGTTCTCGAAAACAAAGGTCTGGGGGGCTAACTCGCCAACGAGACGTACGAACTCCAACACCAGTTGATTTCGCACGTCCTCGATCGCGCGATGGCCTATGAGAGAAAATCCTTGGCATGGTGGCCCACCGAAGACACAATCGATCTGCCGGTTCCCGATGCCCGCGGCATCGCGTATGGCCGACCCAGACAGACCCACCACACTCTGAGGAATTACCGCGGTGTCAGGAAAATTGAACTTGTGAACGGCACAGTGAACAGGATCGATTTCTACTGCCGCGACCACGTCAAAGCCAGCTTGTTCGAATCCGAGGCTCAAGCCGCCCGCCCCGGCAAACAAATCCACACCTATAGGTCGCATTCTCATTTCCCCGTTTTTGGCTATAGTACCCAACTGCAGAGGGTCATATCCTCCTTTTCTTCGACTCGCCGAGGAATGTCCACAGCAGAGTTTTCAGGGCATCGACGTCTGGCGTCTCGCATTCCCAGACGGTCAATGTGGACCACCCTAGAGCAGTAAGCTCTTCAACGTTTCTCTGATCGCGAGCCTGATTATCTCCGATTTTCGGTCCCCAGTAGTCCAACCGCGATTTTGGCAGTCTTCCGAATTTGCAGTTGTGGCCATGCCAAAAGCAACCATGGACGAAGATTGCCATTCTTCGAGAAGGAAAGACGACGTCGGGTTTTCCTGGCAAGTGCTTCGAATGCAGACGATAGCGATAGCCCCCGCCATGTAGGACCTTTCGTACCACCATCTCTGGCTTCGTATTCTTCTGTTTGACCGATTGCATGATGCGTCGGCGTTGGTCACGAGTGCGCGTGTCAGTCACGGTGCAGTCCGATCTCCTCGATGTCTTCAGGTACTGACAAACTAAATCTCTCGGTTTAAGTCGATCGCCACCGGGTTTCCGTTTGCGGTGTGTCAGCGCGTAGATCATTTCAATTCGTCGGGATAACCTTGCGCATTGTTTGCGGCATTTCAGGGGTCACGTGACGTCATTAAGCCAGCCTCAACACCATCTTTGTCGCCGCCGTTGCTGGGTTGGCATCGCCTTCTGACGCGGTGGGATACATCAGGTCGGAGCTAGGTTTCTTCAGAGTTTCAACCCCAGCCAGCGCCACCTTTAAGGAAATGGACGTCAATAGACTCGTAGCTCGTTTCTCTCGACGTGGTCGAGCAAATGAAGCGCTGCAGCGGGGATTCGTTTCCAGATTTCTTTAAGGCATCTCTCCGTGTGGCTCCATCCCTCGTTTTGCTCCTGTCGTCTCGTCGCTGATTTTCAACGGCTTTGTCGGGCAAATGGCGGGCGAAATAGAGAACGCCTCCGGCTCGGTTTATGCGGGTCGTCAGGATGATCATTGGATGATCTCGCAGAGACGGCCGCGTAGCACGTCGAGTTCGGTAAGCGCCCATGCAAGCTCGCGTTCGTGACCACACAGTTCTCCCACATGGCACATCGGGCCAATTGATCGACGATGCCGCCGATACGGGTGAGTTCAGTTAACGTCTGAGCCAACAGTTCAATAAGGGTGGCATCGAAGGAGCGGGAAGGCGATCGGGTGTTGAGTACTGGGCGACGGATCAACTCCGACAATGTTAGAACCGTGCTTCAGAGAGGTCTTTCAGCAGGAATTCGCGCATGGGATTTCGGATAAACGATCAGCCGTAGGAGCGTCAGCAAAGCGACCCGTCACAGGGAAATGCGGGACCCACTGATGCCGAAAATCATTCTCCATTGTTGTCTGCTACCTGTGCGTGTTAAAAGACGATTTCGATAAAACTGGGTGCGTGAGGGACTAGTATGGGCGAAGCAAAAAGACGCGCAAAAGAACGCGCGGAGAATGAGAAGTTTGTAGTCGCCATGAGCCCAGCCAGGTTTCACCTCTTGTCAATCGGCGTAAGGACCGCGGTAAGTCGCCTTTACTCAGGCGAAATCTCGTACTGGTCTGACCGCGAGGAGAAGATACTCGGCCTCGTCAGTATCGACTACACCGATCAAGATTTCGTCTGGATGATCCTTGCGCGAGACCGGATCGGACGTTTTCGTTGTTGTAAGCTCGACGCGAGTATTAAGAGCGAGCCGCTTGCAACTGAATTACTTCTCGGGGAAATGGCGACTCTCGTCAAAGAAGGTATTCCCGCGGACTTCGGCTGGCAAAGCGACGAACCCAATGCCCCATTTGATCTTCTCAGCGTAACCCACACGGGGAAGCTACACCCTTACTTTGAAGTGCTGAACGACGTCGGTCATATGCCCGCCAGGTCGGCCCTAAAAGAGATAGGACCCTGGCTCGCGCCATCAGATCCGCACTTCGTCAAGGAGTTCCAAACGACTGCATTTGATCAGAGACTTTGGGAGCTCTATCTCTGGGCTGCATTCCGGGAACTCGGACTCGACGTAGAGCAACCAGAAGCCCCCGATTTTTCGTGTAGTGCACCGGGCGTCGCCTTCACGGTGGAAGCAACGGTGGTATCTCCATCAACCTCGGGCCCTTTGGCAACACACCCTGAACCATCGACACCAGAAGAACAGGGCGAATTCCTGAAGCACTACATGCCGATGAAGTTCGGCTCCAGCTTAACCAGTAAGCTGAACAAGAAGAACGCCGCAGGGGAGCCGTATTGGGGTCGTCCGGAAACCAAAGGCAAGCCATTCATTATTGCTATCGCCGATTTCCATAACCCAGGCAATCTCGATCAGCTTAAACTGGCTTCCATGACTTATAGTCATTCGGCTCTCTGGCCGTATCTCTACGGCAAACGCGTAACGTTCGAATCCAAAGCGAACGGAACTGGCTACTGGCGGGTGGTCGAAGGAGAAGAGCACGTCTACGGCGGAAAGACGGTGCCAACGGGTTTTTTCGATCTCCCAGGTGCCGAAAATGTCTCTGCGGTACTTTTCTCCAACGCAGGTACCTTACCCAAATTCAATCGGATGGGTCTTCGAGCTGGTTTCGTCCCCGAGAACTATCTGTATTATCGATCTGGCCTCCGTTACGACCCATCTCCTAACGCTTATGTAGGCATTCCATTCCACGAGGACGTCTTGTCACCTGCTTACGAAGAATACTGGTCGGACGAACTTCAGTTGTTCCACAATCCCAATGCAAAGAACCCGATTTTGCCAAGCAAGTTTGGTGGCATCACACAGCACTTTTTCAAAGATGGAGACCTTCATTCCATCACTCCTGAATCCGCGGTGATCTCCTCCGTTACTTCAGTGCTTCGAGTTGTAGGAGACCAGGAGACCGACATTGAATGATTGTACGGTAGGTTTAGTGATCGCCGGATGGACTATGGGTTTGCCGTTAAGGTTCGGACTAGAACCGACGATGGTGCCATGAGTGCGGGCAGAAGGTGCAAGCACCTGGAGGCCTTCGGCTCCCACAAGGCCGTGGTAAATACCATAAACCGTGGCGAAACGTGACCAAACCTGATTTGTCGATTAACTCGATTACTCTCAGGCGGCGCGGGCTTCTTTAATGGCTTTGAAAATCCGCCCCGTTGACACTCCGAATGAGCAGCTAGGTCATTGCGGTTCATGCCATCCTTGGTGGACTTGTGAAGGCAGTGTCGTCTGAGGTCATTCAAGCGTCAGGCGTCGAAAAATGGTCCGCAACAAGAACGACTAACGCTCTTTCACCGGAATGTGCGCGCTCATGATATTTCACAACCCCATAGAAACGCCCACAACGCCGTCTGCAAAGTCCGCTACGCTTATGTCTGCAAGAGTTTTTTTGGCTTTTATGGTGGAGTTCAGGTTCTCCAGCCAATTCTCTCTGATCCACTGTTTTCTCTTGATTTTACAGTAGTTCTGAATATCGTTTTGGCGTCATCGGCGACGTTATGCGCAGGACTATAGCCCACAAGTGATATCGGCGCGAGTTGCGCGCGGCGGCGTTTGCGCCGCTGGCAAGTTAGCCAACGTGCGCTTTTCATGAAGTTGAGATTCAGCTACAAAATTAAGCCGAGAGCGACGGAAAGCGCATCCAGTTGCACGAGATCTGCTGCGCCCTCGCCTGCGCACCAGGGAAACCAATTGCATCCTGAATGGCGCACGTTCCAACTCCGCGGCTTTGAAAATGATCGGGACGCGCCCACGCCACCACCAGACTATGCAGCAAGAGAGAATTCCATCACATGCCTGGGCCGCAATCCGTCGTCAGAATGCTCTGGCAAAGCCGTTGGATTACGCTAACCGACCGCTCCCAGGACCGCTGAAGCGAAACAATCAACCTGATCGGCGCCCTGTCCCTGTAGCACCTGTGCCGTCGCAGGCAATATGAATGCACAACGTCTCGCTTTTTCGTCTCTGCTTCAAAACACCTCTAAGCAAGTTCGAACCGAATTTGCTGCGCACCTTCCCAAAGTGTCTTGTTACCCAGTACGGCCAAATTTTCGAGATTAGACGTGACGGTGATGAAATGGTTGCCAGCGAGCTGTCCCATCTTGGAAGAGAAATCTACACCGCCATAAGCGAGCAAAATCTCCGTCTCGCTGATGCCGCCGGGATAAAGAATGATATGACCGGGTGCGGGATGGCTGGTGTGGTTCTCGTAGCCGACGCCGAAATCATAGTCTCCAAGTGGTACCCAGACGCCCTCCCCCGACCAGCGGACATGCACGATCTGGCCTTCAAAGGGCAAACGTTCAATGAAAGCCTTGCAGGTCTGTGGAGCTTTTTCTGTTTCGAGCACGGCATCGAAAACGAACGGGCCGGCAGTGATTTTCAGTTTCATAATTTCAAGTCTCCGATTTGCTTAGATAGTTTTAGTGCTTTTGGTGCTTATGGTGCGGGCTGAGCGGTAGGTGCCATCGCCCTTCTTCCCGACGAGCGCGCCGTCACGAACCATCACCCGACCGCCGAGGATGACAGTGGTCGGCCAGCCCGTAATCTCGATACCTTCATAGGGCGAATAATCGGCACCATCATGCAGGTCGGCATGGCGTATTGTGCGTTTGATGGTCGGGTCCCAAATGGAGATGTCGGCATCCGCACCGATCGAGATTGTGCCTTTTTCCGGATAGAGCCCGTAGGTTTTGGCATGATTGGTCGCCGAAAGCGCCACGAAGCGCGGCAAATCGATGCGCCCCTTCACGACCCCCTCCGAAAAAAGGAGGGGCAGACGCGTTTCGACACCGGGAATACCGTTTGGAATGTGACGAAAGCTTTCAAGTCCCTTCGG
>JAAIGE0100060032.1_pt1 | contig 11134 bp, 18 predicted proteins | sample 6487951 | NCBI WGS metagenome assembly JAAIGE01 (sample SAMN13974128, study PRJNA590717) | phyllosphere metagenome | biome: tomato field; feature: multiple bacterial spot infested tomato fields; material: tomato leaves; isolation source: leaves from tomato fields | host: Solanum lycopersicum ... | reverse complement strand
TGTAGCGCAGTCTGGTAGCGCACCACGTTCGGGACGTGGGGGTCGCAGGTTCAAATCCTGCCACTCCGACCAGCTTTCCCTAGGGGAAGCCGGTCATCCGGTCAGGGGCCCGAGACCCCGGCCACAGGTTCGGCCACAGATTTGCGCCACTGCGCGCACATCCGAACTTCCCTGAACCCGTCAGGCCGCCCGCTTCCGACCCCTGCCGCCGAGGGCCGCCCGCGCCCCTTCCATGTGCTTCGGCGAGTGGTGGCCGTAGCGCCGCTCGATCATCTCGACCGTCATGCCCACGTAGCCGGCGAGCTCCCAGATATCGACGCCCTCCTGCATTCCCCAAGTCACGGCGGTGTGGCGCAAGCTGTGACGAACGACGTCGTCTCCAAATCCAAGGTCGTAGCAAATATTCGCGAATGATCTCTTGGTTGATCCTACCGGCTTGTTGTTCCACTCGACAACGTAGGTCTGCCCTAGCTTGAACCTCCACCGCCAGAGGTGGGCCACGAGGCTGTCGGGCATCCGGACCGTCGGGGCGCGCTTGTTGTCCGCCTCCTTCCGGCCGACGGCCTTGCGGTGGAAGATGGCGACCCGCTTGATGACCGGGACCTGGACCTTCCTCTCGTAGACTGCGCCGTCGACGGTGACGGTCTCGATCCGCTCCTCGACCGTCGTCTCGGTGGTGAGCTCCATCCACGGCTTGCCGACGACCTTCTCGAAGCTGGCGTTGCAGACGGGTCCCGACCGCGTGCCGGTCCGGAGCGCGACGAGCACGAATCGGGCGAGGTGCTTCCCGACCCGCCGGCCGAGGACCTGCTCGCCCTTGCGGGCACCGCGGTGCACGGTCTGGACCTCGACCTTGCGCCAGGCGCCGCGCAGGATCCTGGCGGCCTCTGCCTTCGTCAGCCAGCGGTCGCGCTCCTGCCCCTTCTCGGGCAGGGTGACCCGGACGACGTCGCGGGTCAGGCCATCCCTGATCGCGGCGTTGATGGCGGCGCGCAGGTCCTCCAGCTCGCGCCGGGCCCCGCCCTCTGTCACGACACGGGCCTTCGTCGGCTTCGAGTGCCCGCGCCGCTTCGCCTTGCCATCGCCGGGCAGGGGATTGCCGTCCCGGTCAAGCCCGGCGCGGCCGTGTGTCTTCCAGGGCGTGCCTACACGCGAGGCGACATAGGCGGCGCAGGTTGCGCTGTCGACGTCCTCCAGGCTGCGGATCCCCCACCATTCCAACAGCGTCGCGACTCGCTGGGCGAGCTCGTCGTGGCGGGCGACGCCGCCCTTGATCTCGCCGGTCGAAGGATCGAGTCGCCCCTTTTTTGCACTGACGTACCGGTCGAGGACCTCCGCGATCAGCACCTCTGAGGCGGGGCGGTTCTTCCTGGCGCCCGTCTCCTCCGGGGCGATGACGTGCAGGCTCGCGGTGTAGTCGTTCAGGGCTTCGAGCGCGCGGCGCTCCTCATGCGGGCCATGACCGCAGCCAGTGCTTCGGACTTGCTTGCCGCGGTGGACGATCCACCACCGCCCGGTGCGGTCGATGCCGTCGGCGTCGACTCGGCCGGGGCGCCACCAGATGTAAGGGGTGCCTCGGGGGCCCTTGCCGAGGGTCCGAGGCTTGGCGGCCGATCGGCCTGGGCGGGGGCGTCGGGGCTTCGGGGCGTCGTGCGGCATCGGATCCTCCATTCGCGGACGAGCCGCTTCGTGACGTACAGCAGTCGACCGTGCCTCTCGACGGCGAGGTCGCCCCGGTCGATGGCTCCGCGCAGCGCGGCCGCCGTCCATATCGGGGCACGACCCAGGATCTCGTCGGGCTGGCACAGCTCGGGCAGCCAGCAGGCCTGCTCCAGCGTCAGGGGCGCATCGTCGTGCGTCCCCTCGGCGAGGCGGGCGTCTGCCCAAAGATCGAAGGTCAGACCCGTGTCAAAAAGGTAGGTCGGCATGGGGGGATCATGCCTGAAAACGTGGCCGCGGAAAGCGTGACGGAGGTCGACGGTTAACACCGTGGGTGCGCCCGTCCCTGGGCTTGGCCAGCCCGGCCAGGGGTTCGCTAACCCCCTCGCGAATCGGCCCTTGCCGGCGGCGCGCCGATCGGCGAGGCTCGCCCCCATGAGCACGCTCCTCCGCATAGGCAAACGCCAGCGCTTGGCCTGAGGCCAGCCACCGCCGCCGGGATCCCCGGCCGGCACGCGTTCACCTATCCGAGGAGGCCTCGATGGCCGTCCACTGGTTCTCAAGCGACCAACACTTCGGGCACAAGGGCCTTCTCTCTGATCGGATGAGCCGACCCCGGCCGTTCTCCTCGATCGAGGAGCATGACCGGATCCTGGTGTCGCGCTGGAACGATCGCGTCGGTGCCGACGACATCGTCTGGTGCCTGGGCGACTTCGCCTATGGGTGCAGCCATTCGAGGGCGCGGGAGATCTTCGACCAGCTGCGCGGCCGGAAGTACCTCGTCATCGGAAATCACGAGGAACGCGGGATCCGCCTGCCGTGGGCGGCCCCGCCGGTCATGGCTGCCACCGTCCACGTGCAGGATCCTGGCATGGTCAAGGCTCAGCCCCTCTACCTGGCCCACTGCGCGCACCGGGTGTGGCCGGGGATGCACCGCGGCGTCCTGCACCTCTACGGCCACTCGCACGGCAGCCTGCCCGGCACGGCCGCCAGCCTGGACGTCGGGGTCGACTGCTGGAACTGGGCGCCTGTCCGCCTCCGCGAGATAAGGGAGGCCCTGGCGGACACGGCCGCCCGGGAAGCCGGGGCAAGGGCAGCGGCCGCGCTCGCCGAGGCGGCGTAGACGGGGCGGTAAGGGCGGGCTGCGAGGATGGGGCATGCCTCGTCGCCTCATCCGAGCCCTCGCCTATCACCGCCCTGGGCCGCGCCGGAAAGATCCGAGCTTGCCGACGCGCACCATGTGGGTCGACCCCGTCCCGGAGGGGATCGCGGCGCTAGCGGGCCATCCCGTGTTCCAGCTCGCTCCGGTTAGAGATGCCCTGCGCGCCGAGATGCTGGCGCCGGAGCGGCAGCAGCGCATACTCAGGCAAGGGCGTCTCATAGAGGGTGGGCCGCCCGACGTGCTGATATGGCAGCCGATCGGCTGGCATGACCGCGGCGACTACTTCCTGTCGCAGACCGATGAGGGATTCTACGACCCTTACCGACCGCAGGACCACGTCAACCAGTTCAGGTGGGTCCACCACTGGGTTTGCATGACGCGCGATCGGGTCTGGGCCATCGGCGGGGGAGACAGGGATCACATGGCCCTGGGCGCCTACATCCACCTGCTGGAGCGACTGGATTTCCTCGGCTTCCCGCTTCCGCCGGAGCCGCAGGGCCCCATACCCGCCGAGGACGACGAGGCCCTCGGCGACCTCGCCCCCTAGGCCCCGCCAGAGGATCCGCCGGGCCAACCCCTGATCACGTCGGTGCGGCGCTGCAGGTGTTCGGCGATACGGCCCGCGATCGTCGTCAGCTCCGAGCGGACCTGCTCGGGCACCGGCCGGCGACCGGCGGTCCAAGAGAGGACCTGCATCGGCGACATGGGTCGCCCTCGGACCTCACCAAGCGCCTGGGCCATGGGCGTATGCCACCGTTCCCCCCAGGCAGCCTCCCCGAAGACGACGACCAGCTCCAGCCAGGCTCGCTGCTCGTCAGTAAGCCGCGAGAGGTCCGGCTTGGCGGCGCGGCGCCTGACCGCCGCGTCGGTGCCCTTCTTGGGACGGGTATCCATGGTCACGCCTCCACCGCCGGCCGGATCGTCTCCGTCGAGTCGGCATCTTCGTCTACCCGCACGACCCCCGGCCGGTCTCGGCCGGTCACCAGATCGTCGACGTACCTGTCGAGGTCGAACGCTCCAACACGCAGCGGGCGCGGCAGCGCGTTGCGTGCCTCCATGGCCGCGAGCCTGTCCGACAGTTCCGCCGAAAGGATGGCTTGAGGGCGGGCGATCTTCCTAGGCATGGTGCGGGGTGCTCCCCCTCTTCGACGGCGCCGGGATCCCGAGCCGCTTGGCTTGGTTGCGGATCGTCCAGTCCCGGACGTGGTACTGCCGGGCCAGCTCGGCGAAGCTGTCGCATGCCAGCATGTCGCGCCGGAGCGTCTCGTCGTCTGGCAATCCATGCCGGACGCGGCGCCGGCCGTTGACGCCGACCCGGTCGCACTCCGCGGCGAGGAGCTGCCGCGTCACGCCCAGCCGGCGGGCCAGGGGGGCAAGCCCCCCGTTGTCGCGGCTCGCCCTGAACAGGCTACGCATCTCGTAATCCAGGTTCGGGAGCTTCTCGACGCCGTAGCGAAACTGCGGGCGGGCGTAGAGCCGCCAGCCATGCTTCCTGACGCACGTCTGGGACAGGCCGAGCCGCTGCGCGGCGTCAGCGAACGTTTTCGACGCCCTGATGGTGTGCTTGAGGATGTAGTCATCCGGCACGCGACGCGTGGCCATTGTGTGCTCTCCTGGTTGGGGTGTCCTCTCGCGAGGGATGCCTATCGGCCCTCGGCGCGCCGCCCGCTCGGGGCGTCCCGCGAAGGGCCGGGGCGCTTGGCCCCGGGCGGCTCAGTAGATCGGCAGGTCGTCGAGGTCCCGGATGCGCCGCTCGACGGCGGTGCGCAGCTTCTTGGCGTCCATGGATCGCGCCGTCGGCCCGGTCGGCACGCGCACTGTCGCCTCGCGGACGTAGGCGCTCCCGTCGGGCTGCTTCCTGTATAGGCCGACCGTGACGACGAAGACGCCGTCGAGGCGGATCTCGCCCTCCGTCATCAGGCGCACCCCGTCGTCGAAGTCGACGCCGTCGTTCTCGAATCCCATCCTCATCGTTGGCCTCCGTGATGGTTGCTGGGACGCTCGTCTGAGGCCCGTGCGAGGGAGCCGGATCCCGCGGATCGCGGCGGCTCCCCCGAGGCGGGCGTCAGGCGGCCTCGCGCATCCGGGCGGAGAGGATGGTGGCGTAGTCACCGTCGCAGGTGTCGAGCTCGGCATCCGGCACGCGGCGCCCGTCGACCTCGACGTCGACGCTGTAGACCCCGCGGCCCCATGCGGCGTGGACGTCGTCGGCCTCGCGATTGAGGAAGGCGAGACGGCGGGCCGCCCCGGAGACGGTCCGGTGACGCGTCGTGACGGGCTCAGACATGGGTGCCTTCACTGTGATGGCGATGCGGTTCGACATGATGCACTCCTGTGTGCCAGCGAGGTCCTGGCTGGTGATGGCCCCTCGACGAGCCGCCCCGGCCGGGGGCGGCTGGTGGAGAGGCCGGGGGCTCAGCGCCCCCGGCGGGATTTCAGCGCCAGCCGTGGCGCCCACGGCCGCGGCGAGCTGCCGCTTCCTCTGCATCGATCTCCGCCATGGCGCGCCGGGCCTCTTCCTCCAGCTCAGGCGTCATTTCCTGGAGATCGTCCTCCCTGAGGCGGTCGAGCCGGGCGGCGAACGCACGGATGATCGGGAGGGCCTCGGTGCTCGCCGCACCCGTCCGGATGTCGGACGCCTTCGTGCGGTCCATCGGGAGGCACTTGCCGACCGAGATCTTCAGCTCGGAGGCGGCGATGTGCGTGGCCGACGACAGGAAGCCCAGCTCCCCGTCGTAGTCGTCCTGGACGGCCGCGATCTCGGCCAGGCGGGCGAGCATCGTCTCCTTGCTGTCGTACCGCTCCAGGACGCGGAGCGGGAAGGCGCCGAAGCTGGACCGGTCGGTGATGTAGAAGTGCGTCATCGCGAAAGGCTCCTGAGGCCGGTGCCCTGGGCCGGCGGAGTAGGGCATCCCTCAGGGGGAGCGGAGTGACCGGCCTTGTCGCCGCCACGGTTTTAAACTTATAACCTAACCCAACGGAAGTCCAGAGCTTTGGTTATAAATTTCTAATCATCACGGCTTCGTGATCAGCCGCAGAGGCAGTTCGAGCAGACCCGCGGCATCTCGGGATGCCGCTCCAGGACGACGGTCTCCTCGATGCCGAGGACCTCCTGGCAGCAGGGGCACTGGAACAGCGGGGGCGGCGTGTCGTCGTCGTCCCGGTCGCGGTCGAGGTCCTCGACGTAGCGGGGCATCACTCGTCCTCCCCATCGTCGTAGGGCCCGTACATCCCCCAGATCTCCGCCACGTCGCCCTCGGGCAAGGCGTCGATGGCCGCCTTCAGCGCTAAGACCGACTCCAGGATTCGCAGCTTGGCGCTGGCCTCGTCGTCCTCAGCGTGCAGCTCGTCGTAGCGGCTCTCGTGGCACCGGCTGAGGTCGTGGTCGACGCGTGCCGTCGTCGCCCGCAGCTCTTGCCCGAGGTGCGCCGCGTAGCGGGCGACCTGCTCGGCGAGGGGGACCTGCCCGGCGGCGATCGCGGCGGTATGGGCATCCACAAGGGATTTGGGGTCGTCGACGTTGATGAGGCCCTGCATCAGGGCGGGGATGGCGGTCTCGGAGGCGGGCTCGATCATGGGGCAGCACCATCGATCAGGGGGGGCGGGACATTGGCGCCCCTGCCGCCGGGCGCGTCGACGAACCATGGAGGCTCATCATCCAGGCTGTGGCGGCTGCTGTTCAGGCGCCCTGAGGGGACGATACGCCCACGGTCGCGGACCCGGGCGGAACTCGATGGACCGGTGCGTGGAGTTCCTGTGGAACTGGACGGTGCCCAGGGCCGGATCGAGGGCGTATTCATCAGGCGACAGCGCCGTGCCGTCGTATCCGCGGATCTCGACGTGCGTGACGTTCCTCGCCGCTTCGCCGCTGGGCAACCCCAGCTGGACGATGTCGCCCGCGCGGACACAGGTGGCGACCTGCAGGATGACCCGGTGACGCGCCGGGGCCTGCTCGATCGGGTGGGGCTCACCCTCCGTACGGGCCTCGAATCCGTCGGGCGTCACTGACGTCACGACCGCGTCCCCGACCTGGAGCCTGCCCGTCGTGAAGGTCACCGGGTCCGCGTCCGCAGTCGTCTGCGCGGGCAACCTGTCCGCCTCAGCTCGGGCGATCGCGGCGCGGTATGCCTCAAGGATTTCACTCAAACCGGCGGCCCTGAGTGAGAACCGCCTCCCGGCCGAGAAGCGAATCCCGGATCGCGTCCTGAACGTCTCCAGGCCGGTATCGAATGCGTGCCAGCACTCGACGATCGGGTCAGGCTCGTCCGCGGTGAGCTGCATGGCGGGGTGGACTGGCACCCGGTGGGTAACCGTTTCGAGGATCGGGCGCAGGGGATTCTCGTTGGAGCGGAACTCCACGCGCTCGTGCATGCTGCTAGGCAAGGGCTGATAGCCTTCGCCCCGTGTCACCAGTCTGGTGTCGCCCGAGACTGGAACGTGGATGCGGCGCCCGCCTGGTAAGCGGATCGTCACGACCTGATCGCTGAGGTCGAAGCCGTCGACCGGGCCGTCCGAAACCGGCTCTGGGTTGTGGGTGAAGTGGGAAGCGACCTCGATCAGCCGGTGCGTCTCACCATTCCTCTCGACGACGAGGTGCCCGCCCTCGATCCGGGCGTTGCGCATGCCCCACACGGACGGGAACCGCCGCTCGCGTCGGCGCGCATCCCGCTCCTGGATCTCCGCCTGGACCCCCGGCGGCAGCCGGTCCGCTCGGAAGGTCCGGCCGTCCTCCAGCAGGACGATCCCCGTGTCCTCGTCGACCTTCAACGCGTGGCCGGCCTCCTTGAAGCCCGCCACGAGGTGGGCGACCTGGAGGCTCTCGAAGCGCCCCGGGGCGCTGTTCTTCGGCCCCTTCGCGTAGTCGAGCTCCAAGTAGCGAATCTGGGTCGTCAGGACCGAGACGCCGTCCGGCCGGCGCAGGGACCAGATGGCATTGTCGGCCATCTCCTCGGATCCGGCATGCTCGTCGTAGCCGCCGTTCCCGACGCAGTGCCCCATGGCGCGGCCCTCGCGGTCCATGGCCTGCTTGGTGACGAGGCGCAGCCAGTAGTGCCCCTCATCGGCCTCGATGCGGTCGGCCGTCCCCCGGTCCCCAGCGGGCTCCCGCGTGGCGGCCGGCATCAGGGCCTCCCCCGGCCGAGGGCGGCCGACGCCAGCGCGAGGGCGGCGGCGACACCCGCTACGCCCGAGGCCTGCACGACGAGGATCTGCAACCGCGCCGGGCCCGGGTCGCCGACGGGGCGGACGTCGCCGTCTACGTCCCGCCACATGCCCGCGGCGGCAAGGAGCGACGGGGGGACATTCGCCCCCGTCCGGATGCAGCGAGACACGCGCGTCTCGGTCAACCCCGCCGCGGTGGCCAAGGCCCGTGCGGTCCCGGCCTGCTGAGCGGCCGCGGCGAGGCGGCCGCGGATCTGGCGAGGGGTCAGCTGCACGGCGCGGCCTCCTGAGCGGGGGCCGGGCGGGCGGGGGTAGCGGGCATCCAGAGCTGCCGCAGCGGGTCCCCGACGAGGACGAGGTGTCGCTCGACGCCGACGAGATGCATCGCGCGCTCGCTCGGGAGCCGACGGAGCCGGAGGAATTGGCTCAGGTCGCCTTCATGGATCCCGCAGGCCTGCGCGAACCGTCGCTGGGACCCGGCCTCGGCCACGCCAGCGCGCAGCAGGGCGACGATGTCGTCGTAGCTCACGACCGGCACCAGGCTCCCGGCACCGTGAAAGGGTGCGGCACTCATCCAGTCATCCTCGGATAGTTTCGTGAAACTCCCTCTATTGAAGCACTTGCGGATTTTCACGCAAGTGCAAAAATGGGGGTGTCCGCAGTTTTTTTCGGATCAGGAAGCGAAACGGCGTTCAGTATCATTTGCCAAAGATTGGAGGGGACGATGCTGCAAAGGATAGATTGCCCGATCCTTAGGACCGAGAGCGCGTCAATTCTTGGAGAACCGCCCGCGTTGCTTGACCTCTCATGGAGGCGGGCAGGCCCCGGGCGCTGGATCGCCGGGCGCACGGAGCAAGGCGACCGCCTGCTCAAGCGGTTCCCCAACGCGACCGCGCGGGCCGGCCTCGCCGTCCGGGATCGCATCATCGAGTGGGACCTCTCGGCCGCGGCGGGGATCCCCGACCTGGCCCGGCGGATCGTCCGGTGGGAGGCGGACGTCCGGCAGGACCTCGCGCATCACGCCCGGGTCGCGCAGGCTAACCGGGGCGTCGGCGAGGACGCCCTCGCAGCCGTGCAGGATGCCCTCGCCGACGGGCTCGCCCGCAGCCGCTGGGCGTTCCGGAGCAAGGCCGCCTTGGCCGAGGGGCTGGCCGGGGCCCGGCGGCTTACGCCGGGGCAAGTCCGCCTCGCGCATGCACTGCTCGCCGAAGCGAGGGACGTCGTCGCGGCCGTAGACCGCCGGCTCGCCCAGCCGGCCGCGCCCGAGGACGTCGCCGCTGTGCGGGACCCGGGCGTCAGGGTCGACCTGCTCGCCGCGTGCCGGCACTTGTCAGGGCTGGACGGGGACCGAGCGCGGGACCGGAACGGGGCGGGCTGGTCGGCCGTGGCGAGCGCCGAGGGGCACCGGCTCGCGGCGACCGATTCGCTCGACGTGGTCCAGGCCGCCCACGCCCGGGCGCTCGTCTACGCCCACAGACGGCAGCTGCCCCCGGCGCTGCGAGCCCGCCTGTTCGGACAGTGAGGAGAGACCACATGGACACGCTGCGCAGGATCCTCGTCGCTATCCTTCGATGGTACGGTCTCATGCAGCCTGCCGCTGCCCCAGAGCCTGACCCCCTGTCGCCGTCCCCGCGGCAGCTGCCGGATTTGCCGCCGAGGTCGTTCGCGGCGCCCCTCGGGTACCTGATTCGCCGCCATGTCCGCGCGATCCAGGGAGACCAGTACGAGCTGGCGCTCGGGCCGCCCCCACCGCTACCGCCCGAAGTCAGGGCGTGGCTCGCGAAGATGGACGACGTCCAGCTGCGCCGAATCCTCCGCACGGAGGACTGGCAGATCCAGGACCACGTCCTCGCCGGAACTGCTGGCCAGTGCCACGACCTCGGGTACGTCGTGCCGCTCCGGCTCTCCTCTCTCGCGGAGGGAGCCGACGGTCGGGAAGGCCGGTCCGGAAAGGGCGGCCCGGGCCGGGCCTGGGAGCAGCACGTCGAGGCCATCATGACGGAGGTCAACGCGCGCGGGTACGGCGGGCCGCGTCGATGAGGCGTGACACGTCACGCCTGGATCTATGCATCGCCGAGGGGGAACGTGTTCATGCGGCGCTCCTGGCCGCGAAGGAGAACGACAGTGAACCTCTCTGACAGGGTCGCCCGGATTGCCCGGGCCATCGCCGCGATGATCATGGCCGCGCTGCTCGCCATCTTCGGTGGCGTGAAGGAGGCCGGCAGCGCGATCGCCGGCGACGTCCGAATGGTCGCCCGCGGCGTGAGGGACGGCGCCAGCCACGTCGCCCACGTCGCCGGGCGGGGGCTGGCCGGCCCTCTCCGGGTCCTCGACTACACCGCCGGCGCGATCGGCTCGACCCTCGGCGCGCTCTTGCCCCGCCGACCCGTCGGACCTCGGGACGTGGCGGACGCCGCCGTGAGGCGGGATAGCCGCCGGCCGGCTGCCCTTTCGGTGGGGCAGATCCCGCTTGCCGCGCGGGCGGAGTTGGACGCTGTCATGATGCTCGGCGGGGCCGTGCAGAGGGCCGCAGAGGCCCGTGCCTCTGGGGATCACGGCCGGGCCGACTTCCTTGGCCAGGACCTGCCTCCCCATGTCGCGAGCTGGCTGAAGGGCCTCTCGCCCAACGACCTGAAGCACGTCGCGGGGGCGGGGATCACGCACGTCGCCGCCCACGTTCAGGGCCGCGCGGGGATCGAGGGGATCCCCCCGGTGCCCCCTCTGGCCGCCCGGCCCGCCCCGGCGGCGCTGGACACTCGGAAGTTGCTCGCGGAGATCCGGGCGCGGGCGGCCACGGACCGGGCGGAGGTGGCGGCCATGATGAAGCGCGGTCCCCGCCCCATGCTGCCCACCGAAGACGAGGCCGAGGATTACGCCCCCCGTCGCTCCGGCCCCCGGGCGGCATTCGGCTGAGGGCACACCGATCGCCGGAAAAGGCCGCCGGTGAACCCGGCGGCCTTTTCCGTTTCTGGACCCCGATCCGCCTCAGTGGCCGATGATGTCCCGCAGGCCCTGGGTCAGCTCCATCTCGGCGGCGAGGATCGGATCGAGGCGGTTCGAGGGGGGCATTGCGGAAACGGGTAGAGGTCGGAGGGGGCGATTTCAGCATTCGACCGGGGCGGTTCCCCTGCGGGGTCAGAGCGTTGAGCCTCG